>FLNY01003711.1_pt1 | contig 63627 bp, 54 predicted proteins | sample 1140381 | NCBI WGS metagenome assembly FLNY01 (sample SAMEA3878172, study PRJEB12797) | bioreactor metagenome | biome: Moose rumen | place: Sweden | collected 2011-10
GTTGTCGTGTACCGACGACGCTATGGCGTACCAGTTGGTGACGTCTTTGGCTGTCGCCGCTGCGATGCTCTTTTTCACTGTAGCCGGCACCGAGTTGGCGCAGATGAGCTGCGCTCCTTCGTTGATGATAAGGTTGGAGGCGTCGGTGTTCGTTAGAGTACCTTCAACGGTTAAGACACCTGAGCTGACTGTCAACGTCTCTTCGCCAATGGTTAAATTGCCGCTGAATGTCTGGCTGCTTGAAATAGTTGTTTCAGTGGTTATTTCGACATCGCCTGAAACTGTTGGACTGGCAATGGTTACATAATACCCTGAATACGCAACTTTATATAGCTGGATGGCTTGTTGACCATCTGTTGCATATATTGCAAATCTATAAGAACTACTATTATCATTCCATCTGATAGCTCTAGTATTGGAGTAAACACTGATTATGCTATTAACACCTAAAGTCCATTCATTTTGTGAGGCTGTAAAGCTTTCATTCCAAAGTAACCTTGCGCCAGTGCTATTTTTACTATTATTATATCCCAAATATGCAGCATCACCATTGTCATATAGAGAATATCCGTTGGTGGTTGCCTGTGCCGTTATGATATATTGTGAAGTTATATCGTTGTAACTAAATGTGTTATTATTATAGTATGTATTTATATCATCATAAGTGCCGTATGTTTCTTCATTCAAATTACCATTATGGCTTTTCAACACATATTGGTTATTATAAACTATCAGATAATCTCCGCTCCAGTCGTCTAATGCTGATGTGACCTTAACGAAGCTGCTTGCTGCCGCAAACACCGCGTAGTAAGTTACCGAACCTGTGCTTGGTGTAAATGCAGTTGCCACGTCGCCGTCGGAGATGTCGGAGGTTTTTGTACTCCAGCCTCTGTAGGCATAGCCTGTCGGCACAGTGTTCGGCTCCTCAAACGAGAATTCGTGTCCCTGAGGAACGTTAACAGTTGTTATCATGCCGTTGGCATTGAGAGTAAGTGTGCATATATCAGCCCAAATCGCATGTAAAGTGTAATCGGCATCTATCTCGGTAATAGTAGCTCCTTCGTTGTAGCCGGTGCCCGAGTCGTCGTCTTCGGTATTCCATCTCACAAACATCTTGCCGCTTGGAGGGGTGAAGGTGTTGCTTGCAATCGTAACATCATCACCTTCGGCATAAACATTCTCAATATCGCTTCCTGTACCGCCGTTTGGCTTGTAAGTTATAGTGTGGGCGTCGGCCCATATAGCATACAGTGTGACATTTGCCGAGATTGTATAATCCGCTTCGTTATTGTAGGAAGTGCCTGAGTCGTCTGCTGCTGTGTTCCAATGGCGGAAAGCTTTAACGCCGTTGGTAAATTGGTTTGCCGTGAGGGACTGTGTGTCTCCGTCGGAGATATCTTGGGTGTAAGCTGTTGCTCCGTCGTATGTTCCACCATTTCCATCGAAGGTAACAGTGTAGTAGCGTTTTTGGGTTATCGTGATATCTTGTGTGACAGTGCTTTTTGAGGAGTAAGTGTATGTGAGAGTGATGGTTCCACTACGTTCCTCTCCCGTTGTGTTTTCTGTTGTTGTGAAGGTGACCTTCTTGTTTGCGTCGTCAACTGTCACATTGTCAATCCAGGAGACATCTGTTTTCTCGGCCGCCGTCATTACTCCGTCGTTAGCAGGGTTGCTGACTGAATAAGCTATCTCACTGGAAGTGGCAGAAGCTTTCAAAGTTACATTTGAAGCAGAAATAGACGGGCCGGTGGTGTAGGTAACGGTAACGGACTTAATCCAAACAGATTTAGAACCTGTATAACTAATAGACAACTTTATTTCACCTGTACTACCAGTGCTGCTAGTAAATGTATATTCCTGATTATTACTTTTATCTATATTTTGAGTGCCTATTTGTGTGTCACCAACATAAACGGAAAGACTGTTTCCAGTATTATTTGATGATGCAACTACAACAACTTTAGTAATTGTGGCTCCAGATTCAGTATGTGTTATATCAGAGCTTTTCATATATTGCACGCCCCTATTATTACTATTGTCAAATCCAGCAGATTGTGCTGAAGTAACCCAAGACCAACCACCAGTTGCACAATTTAATGTTGCCCCGGCACTATATGTGGTGCCGGAACTTGGGGCGGCAAAAGTTGTTGTTTTGTCTGTCCTTGTTTGTCCCCAAGCATTAAACCCCAGGGGGGGGGGTAATGAGTGTCAGCAGCATGGCTGCTGCGAGAATGAATGTAAATTTTCTCTTCATGTTCGGATGTTTTTGTTAGTTATTATTCAGTCTGTTTTATCGAAAAAATAATGCTCAATACAACCGCAAAGATACGAAATAATTTTGAGATAAAATATAAAAATATGTGATAAATCTTAACACATTGATTATCAGTGCTTAACTGTTGTTCATCGTGGGAGTTGGAGATTTTTTGTCGTGTCAATTTTTTTGGACAAAAAACACAAAAAAAGCTGACCGGTCATTAAAACCAGTCAGCTTTTATTCGAGGTACCAGACGGAATCGAACCGCCGTAAAAGGTTTTGCAGACCTTCGCCTAACCACTCGGCCATGATACCTTATTTTCGGACTGCAAAGATATGACTTTTTTTGATACGGACAACTGTTTTCTGAAAAATTATTTTTTCCGGCTGTCGATCCATATCCACAACCGCCACATCAGCCAGCCCCACGCGAGGAAAAGCACATAGTAAATCCACTTCGGCACGGTGTTGGTGTAAGCTCTCTCCCTGTCGATCTGGCTGTATTCCTCCGTCGGGATGTCGGCATAATAATAGGCTCCCGCGCCAAAGTCGTAGCCTTCGACGACACCGAGCTTGTTGGCCATGATGTAAACAGCCAAAACCAAAGTGATTACAACCACTACGATTGTAATCACTTTGAATGTCTTATTCCGTTTGTCCATTATTTGAACATATCGAGTACCGGAACCTTAAACACCACTCCTGAGAGGAGGAACCACACGGCGAACAGCGTGAGGGCGATGTTGAACAACTGTCCCACGATGTAGAGCCACAGCACCTTGCCGCCTTGCATCTGCTTGATGAGCGACTTGAAGTTGGTGTCGAGTCCTATGCTGGTGAACGCTAACACGAAAGCCCAGTTCTTGTATTGGTCGAGCACGCCGTTGATGGCTTTCACGTCGGCGCCGCTTGTGGCGGGCAGTATGATGAACGAGGCGATCAACGAGGCCACGAAGAATCCGATGATGAACTTCGGGAAGCGGTTCCAGATCTCGCCTGCGCCGACTTTGCGGGTCGGGTCTTTATCGACCTTGGTGGCGAAGAAGATGGCCACGAAGAAGGCGATGAAGCCTATGAGGATGTTCTGGATGCTCTTCACGAGCACGGCGGCCTGCTCTGCCTCCGGTCCGAGGGCGTTGCCTGCAAGCACCACGGCGCCTGTCGAATCGACGGTGCCTCCGATGAGGGCGCCGCCCATGAGCTGGTTCATGCCCGCCCAACGGATAATCATAGGCTCAAACACCATCATCAGAATGGTGAAGATGATAGAGATGCTGATTGCCAATGAGAGGTCTTCCTTCTTGGCCTTGGCAGCGGCTCCCGTGGCGATGGCGGCAGATGTTCCGCACACCGAAGTGGCTGACGCTAAAGTGATTACGAGCGGCTTGTTGTCCATCTTCAACACCTTAGTGCCGAACCACCACATGAAAATGATGACGATGGGCGTCACAATCCATGCGATGCCGAGACCGTAGAGGCCGAACTTGGCGATGTTGCTGAACAAAACCGAGAAGCCCATGATGACCAAGCCGGTCTTGATGTAGAACTCGGTCTTGATGGCAGGTTTAAGCCAGTCGGGAGTGCCCACGGTATTGGAGATCAGCAGGCCGATGAGCAATGCCCAGAAAGCCCATTCGAGGTAACGGTTGAGGGTGAACTCGGCACTCACAAGGCGCACGATGATGGCTATGACAAAGAGGCATATGAAGGCGGGGATGAATTTCTTCACATCTTCACCTTGCAGTTTTATACCTATTGTAAAAAGCATACCTAAAACAAGGAATGTGCGTAATGTCTTGACCCAGAACACCTTAGATGCAAGCTGTGTGCCAAGAGGCACCACTTTGGCGAGTTGTTTCTCGTTGAGATTCTCGCCCCATGTCCATGTGTTGAATTTCATGGCGGAGAAGTCGAACCAGCCTGTCAGGACCGCCACGCAGCCGATGGCTATGACGATGAAGCCGATCCACACGGCGAGCCAGTCTTCTTTTTTCAATAAATCTGATTTGTTTGACATAATCTGTGGCTTAAATAGTTAGAATTTGTAGTTCAAAATAGCAACTATAGCGTGTGAATTGTCGCCATCTTGAGGCTTAGTCAGCTGGTAGTTGAGCTTGAAGTTGACTTGTTTCACCGGCAGATAGTAAACGCCGGCGGTAATATAGTTCACCGCGCCTTTTTCGATTTTGTCGTCTTTGTCGAGATACTCGTAGCGCACTACCGGCATGATCTTCTGTGTTTTGCAGATGTCGAACCAGTAACCTGCGAGGGCGTAGAAGCCTGTGCTGTTGAAAGGCTTGTCTTCACCGGAATCAACTCTTCCTGTCTCGCCGCCGATGTACTCTGAACGGAACACGATTTTGTCGGTTTTGTACTGCACGCCGGCACTCCAGCGGTTGTTCACACCTTGCAGCTCATCACTATTAATATATTTACCGTTTTGGTAAGAACCAGTGATGGTCAATTCCTTCATCCAAGGATGGAAATCGATGCGGCCGATGATGTCCTTACGGTTGTTGTTATCCTTGTTATTGATGCCGTTGCCGTTGAACACACCTATTTTATAATCTACAAGATACAAGTTCTCGCCTTTTTTGTTTTCAACTTTGAAGAGGCTGCCGCTTGCCATGACGCCTATGTCGCGACCCAAGGCTCCGATGCCGGTGATGCCATTTTCATATCCTGTCATCTGCTTGATAATCACGCTGTAGTCGTTAAACTCGCAATCAAATGCGGGGTTGAACTGGTTCTCGAAAGAGATAGGGGTCTTCATCTGACCTGCCTGAATAGTGAAGGCGTCGCAGATGGTGTACTTGAGGTAAGCGTCGGTGAGGGCTGTCTGTCTCACGAAGTCGCCACCTACGCGGTAGCTGAGCTTCTCGGTCAGCTTGCCGTCAAAATTGATGCAAACACGCTGCAATGAGAAGGTGTTGCTCGACAAATCGAAGTCCTTGTCGAAGCTGGCGTCGTAGCGGATCTGGGCGAAGCCGGAGATTTTCGGCATACGGTCAACTTTTTCTTGTGCAAATGCTATACTGCTGATAATCATAAGCATAGCAAACAAAATGATACTTTTCTTTTTCATTTTTTAAAGATTTAGTTAATATTTTTTTGAACTATTTAAAAATTATTTTCGTTTTCGGCTGCAAAGATAATAAAAAAAGTAAACGCTTTTACTTTTTTTTGAAAAAAATACAAAATCGTCATTTCGACCGGAGCGGAATGGAGAAATCCTTTTAGTTTAGACCTTAGACTTTAGACCTTAGACTTTAGACCTTAGACTTTAGAGTCAGATTTTTAGTTTAGAGTAGAGAGTGGAGAGTAAAGTTGTCATTTCGACCGGAGCGGAATGCAATGGAGCGAAGTGGAGAAATCCTTTTTTAACGTGAACAATATGAAAAAGTTAATAAATAAAATGATTTTTAACATAAGGATTTATTCACCAGAGGTGAATGCTTTCGCTTCGCTCAGGTCTCGACTGCACTGCACTTCGTTACGTTTCGCTCGAAATGACAAGGTTTAATTATTCCGCCAAGACCATAATAATATCATCCCTCACTTCGCACACTCCTCCTCTGATGTCGAAAAACTGTTGTTTCCCGTCGGGGGTTTGCACTTTTGCCTTGCCTTTGCCTAATGCCGCTATCATAGGGGCGTGGTTATGAAGAATCTCGAACAGTCCGTCGCTTCCGGGCAGCTGCACCAAGGTGACTTCGCCGCTGAAGATATGTTTGTCGGGAGATGTTATGTCAAGTTTCATAGCTTACTCCTTGCTTTCTTCAAGCATTTTCTTACCTTTTTCTATGGCTTCCTCGATGGTGCCCACGAGGTTGAACGCCGCTTCAGGATACTGGTCAACTTCGCCGTCCATAATCATGTTGAAGCCTTTGATGGTGTCTTCAATCTTCACGGTGGCGCCTTTCAGTCCTGTGAACTGTTCCGCCACGGTGAACGGCTGTGAGAGGAAACGCTGCACACGGCGTGCGCGGTGCACTATGAGTTTGTCTTCTTCCGACAGCTCGTCCATGCCGAGGATGGCGATGATGTCTTGCAGTTCCTTGTATCTCTGGAGGATGTTTTTCACACGTTGAGCGGTGTTATAGTGTTCTTCGCCCACGATGTCGGGAGTAAGTATCCTCGAAGTGGAGTCGAGCGGGTCAACGGCGGGGTAGATGCCGAGTTCCGATATCTTACGGCTCAAGACGGTGGTGGCGTCGAGGTGTGCGAATGTCGTCGCCGGTGCGGGGTCTGTCAGGTCGTCGGCAGGCACATATACGGCTTGCACTGAGGTGATGGAGCCGCTCTTGGTGGAGGTGATGCGTTCCTGCATCAGGCCCATCTCCGATGCCAATGTCGGCTGATAACCCACGGCTGAAGGCATACGTCCGAGAAGTGCCGACACTTCCGAGCCTGCCTGTGTGAAACGGAAGATGTTGTCGATGAAGAACATGATGTCACGTCCGGCCGTCTCGCCGTCGCCGTCGCGGAAATACTCCGCCATGCTGAGTCCCGACAACGCCACTCTGGCTCTTGCCCCCGGCGGCTCGTTCATCTGACCGAACACCAAGGTGGCCTGCGACTTGTCGAGTTCTTCGTAATCCACTTTGTCGATAGGCCAGTTGCCTTTCGCCATCTCTTCCTGAAACTCTTTTCCGTATTTGATGACGCCTGCTTCTATCATATCACGGAGGAGGTCGTTGCCCTCGCGGGTACGCTCGCCCACGCCTGCAAACACTGTCATTCCGGAATACAGTTTCGCGATGTTGTTGATAAGCTCCATGATGAGCACTGTCTTACCCACGCCTGCGCCACCGAACAAGCCTATCTTGCCGCCTTTGGCGTAAGGCTCGATGAGGTCGATGACCTTGATGCCGGTAAACAGTATCTCTTGTTTTGTCGAGAGGTTCTCGAACTTCGGCGGGTCGCGGTGGATGCTGTTGCGTTTGCCCGGGTTCATGGGTTTCAGGCCGTCGATGCTCTCGCCTATGACGTTAAACAGGCGTCCTTTCACCTGGTCGCCGGTGGGCATGGTGATAGGATGGCCGAGGCTGCGCACCTCCATGCCGCGGCGCAGTCCGTCGGTGGAGTCCATCGCTATGGTGCGCATGGTGTTCTCTCCGATGTCCTGCTGCACCTCGGTGATGAGCTTGTCGCCGTTGTCACGGGTAATCTCAAGAGCATCCAAAAGGTTAGGCAGATGCTTCTCGTCTTCAAAAGCTACGTCGATGACAGGTCCGATGATCTGTACAATGTGACCTTTAATCTCTTTCTCCATTATGTTTTTCAACTCCTATTATTGATTCAAAATTTCTGATAAAACTCCATTGGAATATTATCAGGTATAAAATCCCGATGGTTATCGCGCTGTCGGCGATGTTGAACACCGGGCTGAAAAATATCTCCCCGCCGAGCCACGGCACCCATTCCGGGAAGGTGAACAGCGGGAAATACAGCATATCGACAACTCTGCCTTGCATGAAGCCCGCATAGTTGAAGATGAGGCCGTAGAACATGCCGTCGATGATGTTGCCTATCGCTCCCGCTATGATGAGCGAGATGCCGAACAGCGGGCCGAACCGCACGTTTTTTCTCACTAATTTGAACAACAGCCACAACAGGAGCACCACCGCCACCATGCGGAAGACGCTCAAGAATATCTTACCCCATTGTGCGCCCGAAATCTCCCATCCGAACGCCATGCCGTTGTTCTCGATGAACAGGATATAGAACCATTTTCCGAATACGGGAATGGCTTCTCCGATTGCCATCGTGGTCTTGACGAGGATTTTGGAGGCTTGGTCAAGCAGAAGCACTAAAAAAATGACAATCAGAGGTTTTCTCATTTCTTTTTATTCTGATTCATCTTTGCCTCGACGCTGAGGGTGGCATGCGGCACGGCGCGCAGACGTTCTTTAGGGATGAGCTTACCTGTCACGCGGCATACGCCGTATGTCTTGTTCTCGATACGTATCAAGGCGTTTTCCAGATTCTTTATGTATTTCGCCTGACGCACGGCCAAGGCACTGTTTTCCTCTTTCGACAGTACCGCCGCGCCTTCCTCCAAAATCTTGAAGGTAGGAGCCGTGTCGTCGGAGTCGTTGCCGGTGGCCACGTTCTCCTGCAACAGGGCGAGGTCTTTGCGAGCCTGCTCCAAGCGGCTCAGAATCAATTCCTTGAATTCAGCCAGTTCTTCGTCGGTATATCTGGTTTTTTCCGGTGTGTTGACTGTTCCTTCCATATTGTATAGTATTTTTATGTTTTTCTAATTGATATTTTTGCCGTGATTTTATCCACAAGCTCTTGAGGCTCAGCGTTTTCGAGAGAGTCTGCCATCTCTAAGGAGGCAAGCGTCTCCGAGCAGATGTACTCTCCGAAGCGTTCCACCGGCTTCATGATGTCGGTGTTTCTCTCGATGCTGAGTATAATCTTGTCGGTGACTTCAAGGCCGCTTTCTTTTCTCATGTTCTGCACGCGGTTGATGATTTCTCTCGCGAGGCCTTCCTCAAACAAATCGGGTGTGATGTTGATGTCGAGGGCTACGGTCATGTTGTCTTGTGTCGTCACTGTCCAGCCCGGGATGTCCTCCGTGGTGATGAGTGCGTCTTCGAGAATCAGGTTAACTTCCTGACCGTCAATGCTTATCGTCGCACCGCCGTTCTTCTCGAAGCTTCTGATGTCGTCCTGGCTCATGGTGTTGAAATACTTCGTGAGCTGTCCCATCAGCTTGGCGTAGCGTGTCTTCAGCGAGGCGAAGTTAGGTCTGACTTTCTTGACCAAGATATTGAGTTCGCCTGTCAGATATTCCACTTTCTTCACGTTGACTTCCGAAAGGATAAGGCCTTCGACTTTCTGCAGTTGTTGCATCATCTCGTCGGAAAGCACCGGAATCATTATCCTTGACAGTGGCTGGCGCACACGGATGTTGGCTTTCTTTCTCAACGATAGCACCATTGAGGCGACGAGTTGCGCCATCTCCATGCGTTCCTCAAGTTTCTTGTCGATGAAATCGGCGTTGACCTTCGGAAACGTTGTCAGATGCACTGATTCCGCGCTGTCGCGGTGTGTCACCTCGTTGAGGTCGCGGTATAGCTGTTCGCTGAAGAAGGGCGCGATAGGCGAGATGAGGCGTGCGATGGTGTCGAGGCAGGTGTATAACGTCTGATAGGCCGAGGTCTTGTCATCGGAGCCGTTGCTCTTCCAGAAACGGCGGCGTGACAGGCGGACGTACCAGTTGCTGAGATGCGCATCGACGAAGGTGCCGATGGCGCGTCCTGCCTTAGTAGGCTCGTAGCTCTCGTAGTCTTTCTCCACTTCCAAGATGAGGGAGTTAAGCTCGGAGAGTATCCATCTGTCTATCTCCGGGCGTTGCTCAAACGGGATGTCGGCCTCCTTGTACTCAAAGCCGTCGATGTTGGCGTAGAGTGCGAAGAAAGCGTAGGTGTTGTATAACGTCCCAAAGAACTTACGGCGCACGTCGTCAACGCCGTCTTCGTCGAATTTCAGGTTGTCCCAAGGCTGCGAGTTGGTCATCATATACCATCTCACGGCGTCGGCACCGTATTTGGTGATGGCTCCGAAGGGGTCAACGGCATTGCCAAGGCGTTTCGACATCTTGTTGCCGTTCTTGTCGAGCACCAAGCCATTGGAAATCACGTTCTTATATGCCACGCTGTCGAAGCACATGGTGGCGATGGCGTGCAAGGTGAAGAACCATCCGCGGGTCTGGTCAACGCCTTCGGCGATGAAGTCGGCAGGGAAGGTCTTGTCGTTGAGCTGTCCGGGCTTGCCCATGTAATGAATCTGCGCGTAAGGCATAGCGCCTGAGTCAAACCACACGTCGATGAGGTCAGGCTCACGGAACATCTTTTTGCCTGATTTTGAAACCAAGACCACGCCGTCGATATATGGTCTGTGCAGGTCGAACTTAGTGTAATCTTCTGATTTATAAGGATTTTCTGTCATAAATCCCGCCTTGACGGATTTCTCTATCTCTTCACGAAGTTCGGTCACGCTGCCGATGCAAATCTCTTCGTTGCCGTCTTCTGTTCTCCAGATAGGCAATGGCGTGCCCCAATAACGTGAACGTGAGAGGTTCCAATCGACGAGGTTCTCGAGCCAGTTGCCGAAACGTCCGCTTCCTGTCGCCTCCGGCTTCCAGTTGATGGTCTTGTTAAGCTCTATCATCCTGTCTTTCAACGCTGTAGTCTTGATGAACCAGCTGTCGAGAGGGTAGTAAAGGACGGGTTTGTCGGTACGCCAGCAGTGCGGGTAGTTGTGTGTATGTTTCTCGCTCTTGAAGAGCTTGCCTTGTTCCTTCAGCATGATGACGATTTCGACGTCCAAAGAGATGTCTTTGTCGGTCTTTGTCGGGTCGTAGGCGTTTTTCACGAATTTGCCTGCGTATTTTGCGTATTCCTCGACATCGACATGAGTCTTAACCCATTGAGGGTCAAGGTCTTCGATGCGGAAGAATTTACCTGTCTTGTCAACCATCGGCTGTGCCTTGCCGTCTTTGTCGAAGAGATGCAGTGGCGGAATGTTGGTCTGTTTGGCCACGCGGTTATCGTCGGCGCCGAAGGTAGGGGCGATATGCACTATGCCGGTGCCGTCTTCAGTGGTGACGTAATCGCCGGGTATGACGCGGAATCCGTCGCCGTCGGGCTTCACCCAGGAGATGAGCTGCTCGTAATAAATCCCGACGAGGTCTTTGCCCTTGCAAGTGCCGAGCACCTCGTAAGGCAGTTTCTTGTCGCCTACTTTCCAATCGTCAAACGCGGGTTTCTCCTCTTCTGAAGGGAAGAACGAGGCCATCAAAGGCTTCCCGATGACGATGAGTGCCGGCTCTCCGTTGGTGGGGTTCACTGTCCTGACGAGGTTGTATTCTATGCCGGGTCCCACCGCCAAGGCTGTGTTCGACGGCAGAGTCCAAGGTGTGGTGGTCCATGCCACCGCATAAGTTTGGAGTTTGAAGTTTGAAGTTTGGAGTTTGAAGACCTCTTTTAGCTTTTCATTTTCAACTTTTAACTTAAACATCGCCACGCAGGTGAGGTCTTTCACGTCGCGGTAGCATCCTGGCATGTTCAGCTCATGAGAGCTTAGGCCTGTTCCGGCGGCCGGCGAATATGGCTGGATGGTATATCCTTTATATAGTAAACCTTTGTTATACAAGTCTTTAAGCAAGAACCACAGCGTCTCTATATATTCGTTGGTGAAGGTGATGTACGGGTCGTTAAGGTCAACCCAGTAGCCCATCTGACGTGTGAGGTCGTCCCAGCGGTCTTTGTATTTCATCACTTCCTCGCGGCAGGCGCGGTTGTATTCGTCCACACTTATTTTCTTGCCGATGTCTTCCTTAGTGATGCCGAGTTTTTTCTCAACGCCGAGTTCTACGGGCAGTCCGTGGGTGTCCCATCCGGCCTTGCGGCTCACGTATTTCCCCTTTAAAGTCTGGAAACGGCAGAAGGTGTCCTTGATGGTGCGTGCCATCATGTGGTGGATGCCCGGCAGGCCGTTGGCAGAGGGCGGTCCCTCGTAAAAAACGTATGCCGTGCCGTTTTTTGTGTTTTCCAAACTCTTGCCGAAAATGCCGTTGTCTTCCCAAAACTTACGAATCTCATCGGCTATGTTGGTGAGATTCAAAAACTTATATTCGCGATATGCGTTCGTCATAAAATGAATTTGTTTATCCAAATAATCTGCAAAGATAAAAAAAAGAATTGATTTTGATTGATATTATTTAAAGTTTTTTTAATTTTGCGGTGAAATTCATCATTTTGAGATAAAATTTGGCAAATATGAAATTAAATCATTCTATCGGAATTGATATCGGAGGCACGAACACCGATATCGGCATTGTCCGCGCTGACGGAAAAATCATCGACAAGGAAAATCTGCACACCAACGAGTATTACGATGCCGCGTTGTATGTGAAGGACATGGCTGACAAGATTCAGTTATTGCTTGGGCGCAACCACGTGGCCGAGATCGACGGCATCGGCATCGGGGCGCCCAACGGCAACACCTACACCGGGAGCATCGACAAGGCGCCGAACCTGAACTTTAAAGGTCAGGTGAAGCTTGCCGAGATGATGAGGCAACACATTGACACTAAGGTGGTTGTGTCGAACGATGCCAACGCTGCTGCATACGGCGAGATGGTTTACGGCGGTGCCAAAGACCTCGACCATTTCATCACTTTCACGCTTGGGACAGGTGTGGGAAGCGGCATCATCATCGACAGGAAGCTTGTCCTTGGCTCGACGAGTACCGCTGGTGAGCTGGGGCATTCCATCATCATCATCAACGGCCGTCAATGCGGATGCGGGAGGAAAGGCTGTTTGGAGACTTACACCTCGGCGGGAGGCATACGTCGCACCGCTCTTGAGCTGATGGAGCAGAACCCGATGTACGACGGCGTCTTAAAAGAAGTGGCTCCTGAAAATCTGACTTCTAAGATGGTGGGAGATGCGGCAAACGCTGGCGATTACATTGGCATTCAGACCTTTGAGAATGTGGGTTATCTGCTTGGCATCGCGATGGCCAACGCGGTGACGTTTTCCGCGCCGCAGGCGATATTCCTCATGGGAGGACCTGTGCACGCCGGCGAGGTGCTGATGAAGCCTCTCCGCAAGTCATTCGACGAGCATCTGCTCAATATATATCAAGGTACAGTGGAGATACGTGTGTCGGAACTCGCTGACAACGAGGTGGCCATTTTAGGTGCTGCGGCGTTGTGCCAATTATAGATATTGTATCGGCGAGAACATCAGGCAGCCGAGCAGCGAGAACAGCGTCACCACCACAAGTGACAGGGCGAAGACTTTTTTGTCGTGTCTGAAGAAGCGTTGTATCACGACGGCCATCACCGGTATAGAGGTGAAAGGCAGCACGAAGACAAACAGCCAGAAAGGATATTTGCGCCGCATCGTCACGATGCGGCGTGCCTTTTTAAACTGTTTGGCACCGATGTTTTTCTTGCGGTTTTTGTTGAGCCGACAGGTTATCTCATCGAAAAAGAAATAGAAAAACAAAAAGCCTATGATGCCTCCCAAGGCAGTGGCTATGAAAGTGACGCCGAACGACAAGCCTTCGGCAAACCCCGCCGCCGGAGCGAACAAGGTCTTCACCGTTGAGGCTAAAATCACGGATATTATCTTCCAAAACACCTTTTATCAGTTTTAAGTTTGGAGTTTGAAGTTATAACGAATATTTTTTAAATTCTGTTGTATCAAACAAAAAAAATTGTATTTTTGCACTCGCAAACAAGCCACTTTAGCTCAGTTGGTAGAGCAACGCATTCGTAATGCGTAGGTCGTTGGTTCGAGTCCGACATGTGGCTCTTATTTAATTGATAATCAAAGACTTACCCCCCCCCCGTTTTTGGTCGAGTATCTGATAAATCGAGTTATTGGACTTGAACTCGGGTACGATTATTTTCATCTGTTTGACGATTTCGAAGTCGTTGCATGACGGCAAAATCTCTAAGAGCTTGCCGATTTCGGCATCCACTTCTTCCTGTGTGTATTCGCGCACCTTCGCGTGCATAATCTTAGGGTGTTCGGTAGGCATGGTGTTTTCCTTTGTTGCGAGCAGCTCCTCATACAGTTTCTCGCCCGGTCGCAGCCCGGTGATCTCAATATGAACGTCAGGTACATGCGACAGCTTAATCATCTTGCTTGCCAAGTCGTAAATCTTGACGGGCTTGCCCATGTCGAACACGAAGATGTCGCCGTGGCTTCCTATAGCGCCTGCCTCAAGCACGAGGCTGCAGGCCTCAGGAATCGTCATGAAGTAACGTATGATGTTGCGGTCGGTGACGGTGAGCGGTCCTCCGTGTGCTAACTGTTTCTTGAACAACGGGATAACCGAGCCGTTTGAGCCTAAGACATTGCCGAATCGTGTGGTCACGAACTTGGTGTCGCTCTTGCGGCTCTGTGTGTAAATCTCCGCTATGCGTTTGGTGGCTCCCATCACGTTGGTGGGGTTCACCGCCTTGTCGGTGGAAATCATCACAAACTTCTCGACGCCGTATTTTATAGACAAATCAGCGATAAGCTTGGTTCCATACACATTGACGAACGCCGCCTCGTAAGGGAAGTTCTCCATCAGCGGGACGTGTTTGTAAGCCGCCGCATGATAGATAATCTGTGGCTGGTATTTCTCAAACACCTCCGTCATCTTGTTGATATCCTTGACGTTACCCACGACAAACACTTTCGGCACCGCAATGTGTTTGTAAGGCTCTTCGTTGTTCAGCTCAAACTGTAAGTCGTACATTGGCGACTCGGCCTGGTCGAACATGATGAGGCATTTGGGGTTATGCTGAAGCACTTGGCGGCAGATCTCACTGCCGATGGAACCGGCGGCACCTGTCACCATCACCACCTTGCCGTCAAGCTCTTGTCTCACGTTCTCCTTGCCTAATACGATAGGATCCCTCTCAAGCAAGTCCTCAATCTTAATATCTTGAATCTGATTGAAATCCAATTGGTTGTTAATCCATGAATCAATAAACGGCACAGATTTGACCGAGATGCCGAGGTCGATGATTTTGTTGACCAGCTCATTGCGCTTGTTGATGCCCAAGCTCGGTATCGACAAGATAATCATATCGATATGCTGCTTTTGGATAAAGTTCTTGTTCAGCACCGTCTCCGGACTGAGAATCCTTACCCCGTTGATTGATTTTCCAATCTTTTTATGCGAGTCATCGACGAAACAGACGATGTTGTATTGTGTTGAAGTGTCCTGATACAGAGCGTTTTGCGTGATAGGACCCGCGTCACCGGCACCATAAATCACCACGTTTAGCTTGTTGGGCTGGGGACGCATATACTCGTTATAAATACGGCGGATAAACAATCGTCCGAACACCATGAATGTCAAGGCTACCATGCAAATCAGGAAAATGGTCAGATAATTGGGGATGAAAGCGTTAGCAGCCTTTAAGTTATCATGATTGGTGATGATATACCTCACAATACATAAGCTCATGAAAACACAACCCGTTGTTGTTGAGATCTGCTCAATATCCTTGAAGCCGGTATATCTGATAATGCCCTTATAAGAGCCCGTACATAAGAATCCTATTATGAATAACAAGAAAACCGAGATTGTTGACTGGAAGTAATAGTTCAACGCCACTTTATAATAGTCGGGATAATATCCGACCAAAGGCACGAAACATATTGCCATCAAAACCAGAAAAATATCAAAGGCGAGCACGTAAACTCTTGATATGGCGGAGGTGTTTCGTGAACCGAAGACCATTCTCGCGATTTTTATAAACAACTTTTTCATAATATGATGATATTTGTTCAAAAACTCATTTTTGCCACTCTTTTATAAGCTGTTCATCTTGCATCTTGCAGATGAGGAGACAGTTGTTGTCATCCACAACTATATAATTGTCAAGGCCTTGCACTATCACTTTCTTTTTTTCGCAGGATCGCACCATGCAATTTCTGCTGTCAACCATTCGGATGTTTTCGCCTATTATCGCGTTGTTGTCGGCGTCGTAAGGCATGTGTGTGTAGAGGCTTCCCCATGTGCCTATGTCACTCCATCCGAAGCTTGCCGGATACACGAACACATCTTTCGATTTCTCCATCACTGCATAGTCGATGCTGATGTTAGGGCATGTCGGGAAAAGCTCGTCGATGATGTCCTGTTCGTCGTTTTGATAGAAATGCGGTTCTATTTTGTCAAAGATATCGGATAGATCCGGCACGAGAGCCGCTATGGTGTTGACCACGGTCTTGACATTCCAGACGAAGATGCCTGCGTTCCAGTAATAACCGCCTTCTGCGAGATAATTCTTAGCTGTCTCGAGGTTCGGTTTCTCCTTGAAGGCCTCCACTTTTTGAATTTTTTCCTTTGTGTCGGCGTCCACCGCCTTGATGTAGCCGTAGCCTGTCTCGGGGCGTGTGGGCATCATGCCAAGCGTCACTATGACGTTGTTATTTTTAGTATATTCGAGCGATTCTTTTATAACTTCTTGAAAATGAGTCACGTCAAGCACAAGATGGTCGGCAGGCGAGAACACGAGGTTGGCGTCAGGATATTTGGAGTGAATCTTACGGCTCACATATTCGATACAAGGTGCCGTGTTGCGCATACATGGTTCCATAAGAATCTGAGTGTCAGGCACTTGCGGGAGCTGTTCCTTCACTATGTCTCTATATTTCCTTGACGTGACAATCCACACATGGTCAAGCTCGATGATGCCGGCGAAACGTTCCACAGTGAGCTGAATCATGGTTTTCCCAATGCCCATGACATCGATAAACTGCTTAGGTTTCTCGGGGATGGACATCGGCCAAAAACGCGAGCCGACACCGCCCGCCATTATAATAAGGTGATTGTTGCTCATGTTTGAATAATTCATATTTCCGGTTGCAAAATTAAGTAATTATTATGGAAAAAGCAAATTATTTGTATAATTATAATCGTCCGTCAACGATATTTCTGTCCAAAAATCCTTTCACATCATAGACCACGCCGCCGTCTCTCACTATCGAGCGGATGTCGAGTCCCAGAAACTCCTTATGTGAGACGGCCAGAATCACCGCATCGAAAGCATTGTCGTTCAAGGTGTTAGTTATTTCGACATCATATTCTTCCTTCACTTTGCCGGCATCTGCCCAGGGGTCATACACGGTGATGTTGTCGGTGTATTCCCTCAAGGTGTGGTAAATATCGATGACTTTGGTGTTTCTTATGTCGGGGCAGTTTTCCTTGAAAGTGACACCTAAGATGAGGATTTTCGCGTCTTTCACCATCACGCCTTTTTTGTTCATGAGCCTGATGGTCTGGTTAGCGACATAATTACCCATGCTGTCGTTGAGTCGTCGTGCCGCCGACATCACTCTCGGGAAGACGCCGAACACCTCGGCTTTTTCTATGAGATAATACGGGTCAACGCTGATGCAGTGACCGCCCACCAAGCCCGGACTCAGCTTTATGAAGTTCCATTTGCTGGATGCCGCCTCGATGACATCGTGCGAGTCGATGTCCATGGCGTTGAAAATCTTCGCCAGTTCGTTCATGAACGCGATGTTGATGTCACGCTGGGAGTTCTCTATGATTTTCGAGGCCTCCGCCACACGTATCGACGGAGCCTTGTGCGTGCCGTTGACAAGCACTGAGTTGTACAGGGCATCGACAAAATCGGCCGTTTCAGGTGTCGAGCCTGATGTCACCTTCCTTATTTTCTCCACGGTATGTTCTTTGTCGCCCGGGTTGATTCTCTCCGGAGAATAGCCAGCGAAGAAATCGACGTTGAACTTCAGTCCGCTGACGTGTTCCACCACGGGTATGCACTCTTCTTCGGTGACGCCGGGGTAAACCGTTGATTCATAGATAACGACATCGCCTTTCGATATTACTTTTCCCACCGTCTCCGACGCTCCCCGAAGCGGTTTAAGGTCGGGGTGGTTGTTGTCATCGACGGGTGTGGGCACTGCCACGATATAAACGTTGCATTCTTTGATGTCGTCGAGGCTTGTCGTGCATTTGAAGCCGTTTTTTATGGCTTCGCCAAGCAGCTCGTCGTCCACTTCCAAGGTGGCGTCATGGCCTGTCATGAGTGCATCGACACGTTTTTGGCTCATGTCGAAGCCCACGGTGGAGTATTTCGTCGAAAACAGCCTTGCCAAAGGCAGTCCGACGTAGCCGAGGCCTATTACGCAGATTTTTGTATTATTCATCAGTTTTAAAACAAGTTTTTCCTTTACGATAAGCTTTTTCCCATTCCCATGCGCTATGCGTCATGTCGTCAATGGAGCGTTCGGCTTTCCAGCCCAACTCCTTATTAGTATATGTAGGGTCGGCCCAGATTTTCACTATGTCGCCGGCCCGTCGTCCCACGATTTCGTATTTCAGCTTGATGCCGTTGCTTCTCTCGAACGATTTTATGATGTCCAAGACAGAATATCCCGTGCCTGTCCCGATGTTAAACACCTCGAAATTAGCCTTCATCTTGCCTTGAATCATGCGTTCGACGGCTTTCACGTGCGCCTTCGCCAAGTCCATGATATGGATGTAGTCGCGTATTGGCGTACCGTCGGGGGTGTCGTAGTCGTTGCCGAACACTCTCAAAAACGGTCTGATGCCGTAAGCCGTCTGAGTGACGTAAGGCATGAGGTTGGCAGGCACTCCGAACGGCAACTCACCAAGCTTCGCACTCTCGTGTGCCCCGACAGGGTTGAAATAACGTAACGCAATGGCATTCAATCCTTTATAAGCAATGATGCTGTCTTGAATGATTTCTTCCGCAATCTGCTTGGTGTTTCCGTAAGGGCATTCCGCCTTTTTTATCGGCGCCTTTTCCGAGATTGGCAGGTTCTCCGGGTCCGGCTCGCCATAAACGGTGCACGACGACGAGAAGACGAGGTTCTCCACTCCGTGTTTTTGCATCGACTCAAGGATGTTCATCAAGGAGTCGAGGTTGTTGCGATAGTATTTCAACGGTTGCTCCACCGACTCGCCGACCGCCTTATGTGCCGCGAAGTGTATCACACCTTTGATGTCGTTGTGACGATGGAAGAAGTCGTCAACCTTTTGGCGGTCGGCGAGGTCGAACTGCTCAAACTCCGGCTTCTTGCCTGTTATCGAGGCTATCGCGTCAAGTGCCTCGATACGAGAGTTGAACAAAGCGTCAACGATGATGACGTCGTAGCCCTGTTGCTGCAACTCCACTGTGGTGTGGGAACCGATAAACCCCGTTCCCCCGGTGACTAATATCTTCATTTTTTGATTTTTTTTCTTTTTTAATGAGATTTCTCCACTACGCTTCGCTTCGGTCGAAATGACGGGGTGCTACCGCCATCCGAAGGGATGATTTGACAATGGTAATTTCGCCAATGGATGATAGTCGCCCACCAATCCTATCGGCTTTGCGTTTCTTATATTATAAACAATCTCGATGCAGTTTCTGGCCTCGGAAATCCTGAATCCCTCGCCTGCGAGAATCTTCTCATAGCTCTTTGTGTGCAGTTCGGTGAATCCTGCGCTGAACTCGAATTCCGTTCCGTCAATCATTATGGTGCGATAGGTCTTTTTCTCACCTTGCACAGCATTCTCTGGAAGGGTTTCTGCGTTGATACTCAGGAAGTAACGTACTCTTGCCTTGGGCATCTCGAGGTAACCTGCCACGCGGTCGTGTGTCGAGATATGCACCACGTTTTTCGTCACGGGGCCGAAAATCCACGACAACATGTCATAAAAATGTATGCCGATGTTGGTGGCGATGCCGCCGCTTTTGTTCTCGTTGCCTTTCCATGAGGTGTAGTACCAGTTTCCACGTGCTGTGATATATGTCAGATCGACGTCATATACCTTGTCTTTCGGGCCTTCGTCGATTCTCTTTTTCAATGCCACTATGGAGTCATGCAGACGCAGTTGGAGAATAGTGTAAGCCTTATGTCCTGTGCTTTGCTCCACCTTCTCCAAAGCATCGATGTTCCAAGGGTTCAAGACGACGGGTTTTTCGCAGATGACGTCGGCACCGAGGCGCAGCCCGTAGCGTGTGTGAGCGTCATGCAGGTAGTTTGGCGTGCAGACGGTCACGAAATCTATGTCTGTACCGCGCTCAATCAAACGGGTGTTATGCCGGTCGAACAGCTCCTGCTCGGTGAAAAACGCCGCATTAGGAAAATAGCTGTCAATGATACCTACCGAATCATTCCTGTCGTAGGCTGAAACGATGTTGTTTCCCGTGTCTTTAATAGCTTTCAAATGTCGTGGCGCAATATATCCGCCGACTCCGATTATCGCAAAATTCTTCATGTTTTGTGTTTACCGTCATTTCGAGCTTGTCGAGAAATCTCCGATAAATGAATGTTACGTGTCAATCTGTTTGTCAGAGATTTATTCACCAAAGGTGAATGCTTTCGCTTCGTTCAGGTCTCCATTCCGCTCCGCTTCAGTCGAAATGACGAGTTGTCTTATTTAATTCATTGTTTATCAATACATATTCTCTACCGCAATCACATTTCAGGCTGTCATTCAGTTTCTTCCCACACTCACAAACCCAACCTATCTGACGTGCCGGCACGCCTGCCATGAGTGCGTAGTCTTTCACGTCCTTGGTGACGACGGCACCAGCCGCTATCATGGCGCATTTTCCAACGGTGTGTCCGCAAACGACGGTGCAGTTGGCACCGAGCGACGCACCTTCTTTTATCAGTGTCTTGGCATAGACGCCGTGTACCGGGAAATGGGCGCGTGGTGTCAGCACGTTGGTGAACACGCAGCTCGGACCGCAGAACACGTTGTCTTCAATCTCTACGCCTTCATAAACGGAGACGTTGTTTTGTATTCTAACGCCGTTTCCTATCTTCACATTGTTTCCGATGTTGACATTTTGTCCCAAGGAGCAGTCTTTGCCTATCACCGCTCCTTTCTGGATATGACAGAAATGCCAGATTTTGGTGCCGTCGCCAACGACGGCACCATCGTCAATATAACTCGATTCGTGTTTAAAAAACATTATAAGTTCGTTTTTTCAATATCTTTGAAATAGTTCACGGTGCCGACTTTAAGCTCTTCTGTCGCCGCATCGTCGCACACTATGATGCCTTTCGGGTGCATCTGCAGTGCACTCACTGTGCAGAGATGGCAGACGCCGCCTTCGATGGCTGCCGCCAAAGCACGTGCCTTGTTATGGCCGTTGGCGAGAATCATCACCTCGTCGCTGTCCATCACCGTGCCCACGCCCACTGTCAAGGCAGTCTTAGGCACCTTGTTGATGTCGTTCTCGAAGAAACGTGAGTTGGCGATGATGGTGTCGGTCGTAAGCGACTTCACTCTGGTTCGTGATGTCAGTGACGAGCCCGGCTCGTTGAAGGCGATATGGCCGTCGGGACCGATGCCGCCCATGAACAGATGGATGCCGCCGTAGCTCTTGATTTTTGCTTCGTAGCGGGCGCACTCTGCCTCAAGGTCGTCGGCGTTGCCGTTGAGGATGTTGACGTTTTCTTTCTTCACATCGACATGGCTGAAGAAGTTGTTCCACATGAACGAGTGGTAGCTCTCCGGATGATTCTCAGGGATTTTCACGTATTCGTCCATGTTGAATGTCACCACGTTCCGGAACGACACCTTGCCGGCCTTATAAGCCTCGATGAGGCATTTGTATGTGCCTATCGGCGTCGAACCTGTCGGCAGCCCGAGGATGAAAGGCCTCTCCGCCGTAGGCTTGAATTCGTTGATTCTGTTGACGATATGATTTGCCGCCCACTGTGACATTTTCTCATAATTCGGTTCAATAATAACTCTCATATTTAAACTTTAAAAACTTTAAACTTTTTACTTAATTAACTCTCTTGCGTCGGCAATCATTTTCATGCCGATTTCTGTTTCTTTTCTTATTTGTCTGACGAAGCTGTTGTCTTCGAGTTTTCCGTTCACCGCGTCACGCTCTGCTTCGCTGCGGAAAGTCGAGTTGCGAATCACGTTATCGTAATCTTTTTTCCTCGACTCATAAACCTGGTCGCAGACGTACTGAAGCACTTTTTCGCCTCTGTTAAGTGCGTCGGTGAAGATTTCTTTTGTCAGAGAAGGACATTTGTCATAGATGAATCTCAACGCTTGGTAGCAGTGTAACAGCTTGTCTTTCTGATACTTGTCCCATAAGGCGTTGTAACGTCCGTGGATGTCGTCCCAGCTGTCGAGTGTGCCGTTGCAGATGTCATCAATTAGTCTTTCAAGGTCGTCTGCCGTGACCAATTGTCCGCCTAAGTTAATCCATTCCCGCTGACGTATGTTGGTAAGATGCTTGCACATCTGCTCAAACGTCTCTTTAGGATGCACCTCGAGGTAATGAACGAGGTTTTTCACAGAGTAATAGATAATCATGTCCTCGTAGGCGTGATATGCCTCGTATGGCTTGAGAATCAATACTTTGCGATGCGATTTCTCCATCTCTTCGCCAAGGACTTCAAGACCTTGCACCACGGTTTTGTCACCGTTGAGCAGCTTATGTCCGAGTTCGCGCAAAGCGTAATATTCCTGTTCCGGATTTTCGCCTTTCGAGCGCAGATAGGCCTTGGCTGTCCACACTTCGAGGAGCTTGCGTCCGGCAATGACTTCCTCCATTGTGTCGGGGGCAAACGTCTCAAACTCAATGTTTTGAATCTTACGCAGACGTTTGTCGCGTTTCTGGTATTTCGAGGTGTTACGCGCTATGGCGTACATGTTGTACATCCACCAATAAGCCGGCATGACCTCGAGCTGGTCTTTCGACGTGTTGTTGTTCACCAATGCAAAAGGCAGTTTGATGTTCATCTCGTTAGGATAATCGGCTTTCGAGAGTAGCGTGAACGATGCAAACTTCGACGAGTGCTTGACGCTTGAGCATAGTCCCGGCCAGAAGCCGCGTTTTGCCACTATCTCACCGTCGGTGGCGCGGCTGTTGTGGTTGGAGCCCAAGGTGGCGCCGGCAGCCATGTTACTCTGTCCCATCACGCAGGCCGCGATGAGGAACGAGTTGTTGTGATGTTGCTCATGTGCCGGGAAAATCAGGTTGTTCAGCACCTCGCAGCATGATATTGTCGAGTTGTCGCCCAAAACAGAATAAATCACACGCGCTCCGTATTTCAGATTGCAGTTGTCGCCTATCACGAAACGTGTAGCCACCACGGAATAGAAGATACGGCAGCCGTAGCCTACTATGCCATTGACCAAAATCACGCCTTCGCCAATCTGTGACGGTTCCTCCTCCGAAGAGTTGATGGTGATGTTTTTCAGCTTGTTAGCGCCTTTGATATAGCAGCACGGCCCTATCTTCGCGTCTTTGATAATCCAGGAGTTCTTGATGACGCAGCCTTCGCCTATGGTGCCGTAGTAACCTCTGCGGCTGTCGAACGACTTCTGTGTTATCTCAAACAGCCTGTCCTGAAGCTTCTGAATATCAGTGTATTTTGCCCAGAGATAGGCATCGGCGGTAATCATGCCGTCGAAAGGAAGCACTCGGCGTCCTCCGGCTTCGTTCATCAGTTCGAGCCACACACGCACGTCCTCCGGCTCGCCGTCTTTCAGGATGCCGTTGCCGAATTTGGAATGATCGGTGCACGACACCTCATGAATGTTGAAAAGGATGCACCGGTCGCCGATGATGTAATTCGCGATGTAATGCACGTCGTGAACAGCCACATAGTCGCCGATGTCGCAAGAAATGATGGTGCTGTCGGTGATACCGCACGTCATCTTCAAGTCGTGATACTGAAGCACCACGTTTTTGATGGCTCCTATGCGCACCATACCATAAAAACGGTTGTTTTTCACAAGATTGGTGTCAAATTCGTCTGTCACGAGAATGGTGTCCCAGCTGGTGGCAGTGTTGCTGTTCTTCACCAGACGCTCTATCTCGTCGGAGCGCAAATGACGCCAAGTGTCGGCCGGTTTGTTGACCTGCCGGTTTCTGAAATAGTATTCATCGAGACCGTCCTTGAGGTATTTTTTGTCAATGAAGTTCTCGTATATACTTTCGTATGGTAATAATGTTACTTTGTCCATTTAAAAAATTTTTAAGGGTTAATTTATTGATTTACAAACATATAAATACCCCCCCCCGTTCACGGAAACGGTGTGACGACACGCGCATAACGGCATTTTGCCTTGATAATATTTCCAGTCTCATCTGTTAGCATACATCGATTCATAGTATTTTTCGTATTCGCCGGATGTGATATTATCCATCCAGTCCTGGTTTTCGAGATACCATCTCACTGTTTTTTCTATGCCTTCCTCGAATTGCAGCGACGGCTCCCAACCGAGTTCTCTTTGCAGTTTCGAGGAGTCGATGGCATATCTCATGTCGTGTCCCGCGCGGTCGGTGACGAAGGTGATGAGGTCCATGTCCTCGCCTTCTTTCCTGCCTAAAAGCCTGTCAACAGTGTTGATGACGACCTTAATTATATCGATGTTTTTCCATTCGTTGAAGCCTCCGATGTTATATGTCTCGGCTATTTTTCCCTTATGGAAAATGAGGTCGATGGCACGGGCGTGGTCTTCAACATACAGCCAGTCGCGCACGTTCTCGCCCTTGCCGTAAACAGGAAGTGGCTTGCGATGACGTATATTGTTGATAAACAATGGTATAAGCTTCTCCGGAAACTGATATGGACCGTAGTTGTTCGAGCAGTTGGTCACGATAGTGGGCAAGCCATAGGTGTCGTGGAAGGCACGAACAAAATGGTCGGAACTTGCTTTTGAGGCCGAATATGGCGAATGCGGCTGGTATTTCAAATCCTCTGTGAAGAACTCGCTTCCGTATGCCAAATGATGTTTTCCTGACGATGCTTTCGTGGTGAACGGAGGCTCAATGCCTTCAGGGTCAGTCATTTCCAATGCTCCGTAAACTTCATCGGTGGAGATATGATAGAAACGTCGCTCGCTGTCATTCCGACCGAGCGGAGCGAGTGGAGCAATCTCATACCAATAAGCTTTAGCGGCCTGCAACATACTCAGGGTTCCCATCACGTTGGTTTTTGCGAAAGTGAACGGGTCTTTGATGGAACGATCGACATGGCTCTCGGCTGCGAGGTGAATCACGCCGTCAACGTTGTATTTCTTGAAGATGTCCATCATTGTCTCGAAGTCGCAGATGTCGGCCTTCACGAAAGTGTAATTAGGTTTGTCTTCAATATCTTTCAAGTTCGCGAGATTGCCGGCGTAGGTCAGCTTATCGACGTTAATGATATGATAATCAGGATATTTGTTCACAAAAAGTCGCACAACGTGACTTCCAATGAATCCTGCGCCACCGGTGATGATGATGTTCTTCATAGTTTACTGATGCATTTTTTTAACGAATCCTTCCAATGTGGAATTGTGATATTAAACGTATTTTTAATTTTTGTCTTATCCAAAACCGAATAACTCGGACGTTTCACCTTGCTCGGGAACTCGTCGCTGTGGCATGGCTGTATGTCGCACACGTTGCCGCTCAGCTCGCAGATTTCCTTGGCGAAGTCGTACCAGCTTGTGACTCCTTCATTACTATAGTTATAAATTGAGTTTGGAGTTTGAAGTTTGGAGTTTGAAGTTTTTAATTCTTCAATAATTTTGAGAATAACTATTGCTAAATCCAAAGAATATGTCGGGGTGCCTACTTGGTCAAAGACGACTTTCAGATTATCGCGTTCCGCTGTTAGTTTGCGCATGGTTTTCACGAAGTTGTTTCCGAACTCGCTGTAAAGCCATGCTGTTCGGATGATGACATGCTTGCATCCGATTTTCTGAATGGCCTGTTCACCGTGCAGCTTGGTTCTTCCGTATGCTCCCGAAGGATTTGCCGGCTCCTCTTCCTTTCGTGGGGTGTTGCTCTCATTTCCTCCAAACACATAGTCTGTGGAGATGTGGATGAGCGTCGCTTCGTTGTCTTTGCATGCCTCTGCCAGATATCCTACGGCTGTGGCGTTGAGCTTCTCAGCAATCTCAGGCTCGTCTTCAGCTTTGTCAACATTGGTGTAAGCGGCGCAATTGACAACAATGTTGATGTTGTTGTCTTTTACAAACTTCATCACAGCGTCGAGCTTGGTGATGTCGAGCTCTTCCACATCGGTGAAGATGTAGCAATCGGAGCTTCCTTTGGAAACTATCCGCATCTCGTTGCCGAGCTGTCCGTTGGCACCTGTGACTAATATATTCATCTCATTTTTCAAAAACAAATGGTGACTCAAAATCTCCAAATAAAGTATGATGTTTGTCTTTTTCCGACAAAATCACGTTTTCATCTGGTATCAACCAATTGATATTCAAATCTTTATCATTCCATTGCAATGCTCCCTCGCTTTGTGGGGCGTAGTAGTTGTCGCATTTGTACTGAAACACGGCGGTGTCGCTCAACACCGAGAATCCGTGGGCAAATCCGCGAGGGATGTAAAACATCTTGTGGTTGTCTTCCGACAGCTCGCAAGCCACGTGTTTGCCGTATGTAGGCGAGCCTTTACGGATGTCAACGGCGACATCCAGCACCTTTCCTCTCACGCAGCGCACCAATTTCGCTTGGGCGAAGGGAGGCATTTGAAAATGCAGGCCTCTCAGCACTCCGTAACATGACTTCGATTCGTTGTCCTGCACGAAAACGGTTTTTATGCCGAGTTTCTCGAAATCTCTTTGCGAAAACGACTCGAAAAAATATCCTCTCTCATCGCCGAACACTCTCGGTTCGACAATCACCAAGCCTTCTATCTCTGTCTTTATTATCTCCATCACCTACAAAAATTAATCCCGCAAAGATACGTATTATAAATAAAATAACAAAGGAAAAAATGAAAAAATTAGCGATAAAAAGAAAAATCTGATGTCTGACGTCTGATGTCTGACGTCTTTTTACTATTTTTGCAAAAAATTCGGAAACACAATGATTCTTTGTCTTGAAACTGCCACTCCGTCATGTTCGGTGGCTCTGGTGCACGAGGGGGAGGTCTTGGCTTTTGAGGAAGACCCGAAAGGTCAGAACCACTCTGAGAAAATCACTCTTTTCATCGATGCGGTGATGAAGAGAGGAGGTGTCTCCTACGATGAGCTTGACGCCGTGGCCGTGAGCATGGGACCCGGCTCATACACGGGGTTACGCATAGGGGTGAGCACTGCTAAAGGGCTATGCTACGCCGTCTCCAAGCCTCTCATCGCCGTTGAAACACTCGAGGCTATGGCATTTGGCGGTTCTTCCTTCATTAGCGGGAGATTTCTCCACTCGCAACGCTCGGTCGAAATGACGTTAGTGCCAATGATTGATGCCCGACGCATGGAGGTTTATGCCGCCATGTTTGATGAAAACATCAATAAAATAAGGGAGACAGAGGCGATAATCATCGATGGGAACTCATTCTCCGACCTCAAGAAAGGACATCATATTTATCTTTTCGGCGACGGTGCCGACAAATGTGCCGAGCTTTTCGAAAACGACGGAAGCATCACCGTCGTCAAAGATTTTCATTGCTCGGCAAGGTATATGAACATCATTGCGCAACGCAAACTCGATGCCAACGACTTTGTCGATGTGGCATATTTCGAGCCGTTCTATCTCAAGGATTTCGTCCCCGGCACCCCGACGGTCAAGGGTCTTAAATAGTCTCGTTGTTTATCTGTCCACTCGCAGCCGCTGAGCGTTTGAATAGGCACCGAAATCAGGCGCGTATTGGCATTGTATTTGTGTGTAGCCCGTGCTGAAGCAGCCTTCTTTGGTGACATAAACCGTAGGTGAGAGTTCGTGTTTTCCTTTCGCGAGGCGTTCAATGAAAAACTCCATCGACACGTCAGTGGTGCTTTGATAATACCACATCCCATCGCTATAATGATATCTCGAGAGTTGCTCAGTCGGCTCGAAGCATGCGCCTCGTAAGTCCTTGAGATACACGAACTCCATATCCTGACTGTTCTCAAAAGCCAACACAATCTTTATTTTGTCGCCCACCTTGATGTTTTCGGTCTCAACAGGAATATATTTCACCTGACCGTCAACGACTCGCTCGACAAACAGTCGTCGTGTTATCTTCATGGCGTCGGCGTGCTGTTTTACTTTGTCGATAGGCACAAAATAGCGGCGATACAGACCTCCCCACGTCACATGATTCGTGCGGTTGTCAACCGACACCTTGACATCTTTGTCGCCGACGGTCATTGATGCGCTCGCGTTGTCGTCATCCCAGTCGGTGCCACGGCTCATGATGGCGAAAACGGCCTCTGCGGTGGTTTGGTCGTTTTCCCACATATTAGACCGTTTTTGCGACAATATCCACAGTCGTATGGCGTCGGTTTCGGCTGTTCGTGGGTCGATTTCATCAAAAGCCTCTAAGATATGCGTCTCGGCTGTCAAGTCGCAGTTACGCCAGTACATGCCGAGTTCATTTTTGATGGCGCGTTCACGTAATGATTTGATAATCAGCATGGAAATGTTACTTTGACCATTTCTGTTCAGAATCAAGGCGATGTAAGCCTGCTCTTTGATGCTGAAACGTTTCCAGTCGCTTCGTAACTTGTTGATAAAGAACGCCTTTGCCTCGCCGAAGCTGTCGGTAGTCGGGTAGTTGAAAAAACTCATGGCATAAAGCTCTTTCATCGTCATGAAGTCGCAGATGGCATTGTCTCTCTTGCGCTTTGTGTCAAGTTTTGAATATCTCGCAACTATCTGACGCTCAATAAAATGGAATGCTTTCTCTGTCATTTCGTTTGAGTCGCCCAACCTGCCCATGCCACTCAAAATCAATTGTGTGATGTGTTCGCTTTCGGGCATGCCGTCAATCCAAGGCCATCCTCCGTTTGATGTCTGTTTTCCCCTCATCAGCTCCAATGCCGACGCGATATTGTTGTTAATCTCTTCAGTGTCAAAGAGTTTTGAGATGTTGGCGCGCTGTCGTGACTCGTTGTCAGCCTCCAAAGTCCAAGGTGTCTCTTTCAGCAGTACAGCCTTCAGCTCTTCGTTTTTTTGAAGCTCCGAGAGGGTGTCGTCCTCGTGTTCGTCCAGCATTTCCTTGATGTTCGGATGATCCTCTATGATTTGTCTGGCCATTTTGTTAGTGAAATATCTGTAAAACGCCGTCATGGGATATTTCTCGTCGCTTTCCGCGATATATGGCAAAGCCTGAACTGCGTAATACACCGGATTTGCCTTGAAATCAAGCCTGATGTCGTGGTTTCTCTCCTCGTCATTGATGATATTGAAGATGTATTCTTTTGCGGAATTGGCGTCAACGGTCATTGAATATGTTTGGGTAAGGAAGACATCGGTGCTCAAAACCGGCATCCCGTGCAGCTCGGCGTCACTGAAACAGTCAGCAAACGCTGAGAATTTGAACTTCACGATGTTCAAGTCTTTTTTCATCGCCACTTTCCATCTCACGCTACGGCTCTGACCGGCAGGAATCTGTTTCATCTCGACAAGGGCGTCGGAGATTATCATATCCGCCAAGGTATCGTTGTCATCGAAGACCTCAAGTCGCGCCGATGGCGAAAGTGTCTCGTCTGTGAGGTTTATGATGTTGGCGGCAATCCAGAGGGTGTCTTCGTCGTATGCGAAGCGAGGCATGTCGGCCATAATCATCAAAGGTTGCTGTGACATTATGGTTTTATCGAGACTTCCTACACTTAAAGTGTTACTATAAGTAAACAGCTTCAAATTCCAGCGTGTCAATGCGTCAGGCATAGTGAAAGAGAACGAGCAAAGGCCGTTTTCGTCGGTTGTCAGATTAGGGTAGAAGAATGCCGTCTCGTTGAAGTCTTTTCGTATCTTAGCCGGCGGGCAATTGTGTGTTTGTCCCTGTGCATTATCATCTGTAATATCATAATTCTCCGTCATCAACGTCTTCGCGTAAAGTGCGTCTGTTGTGAAAGAGTTCCTGAAGCCGAAATGGTTGAGTGGAAGCAGGTTGAATCCCGAAAAAAGGGTGTTTTTTATGTCATGGAAATAAAAAATCTCAAAATATTGCCCTGCGGAGATTTCGATGAAACTCTTGTCAGACATTATGAAACTGTTGTTGAATAAGCGCGGCGTGGTGGCGAGGCTCCATTCCGAAGTGCTGAAGTTATCGAGAGCGGCGTCATACATCACAGCCATCACGGGCACCGTCACCGGATTGCCTTGAAAATCTCTCACGGAGATGCTCAATGTGTCGGTCTCACCGGGCAGCATTTTATCGCGTTCTGTATGCAAAACGATGTCTAACTTCATGTTATTGAACGGGATATCAACATAGTCGATATGGCGCATCTCGGTATTGTATTTTACTATGGCCACCTGGAAATCGAGGCGTCCGCGGTCCTCCTCCCTGACTTTGTAAGACAGTTTATACACGTTGTTATTCAATGAGATACGTTCCGAGCGCAATATTTTTCTGCCGTTTTTCACTATCACGAGAGCCGACACGTTTTTCTCCGACGAGCCGACGAGGTAGTTAATCGTCTCGCCGGGTTGCGCCGAGCGTTTGTCGATATTTGTCCAATACATTGATTTATAAGGCATGTTTCTCGATTTCAAATCGTAAACCACATATTGCTCGCTGAAAGCCGAGAGGGTGTCGTCGGTGGAACGCAGCTCCACCACATATTTTGCCGGCTTGATTCTTAAATCATCGGGCAGAAGCCTTGCTGTGCCATTGACATCGATAACATCTTGATACACAATGACTTTATCGATGCTATCGATAGAATAATAATCAAAATGAGGAAAATAGACCTTGAGAAGCCGGTCGCTCAACAGCTGTCTGTCAAAGTTGCCAAGAATACGCTTGTATCGTTCGTCATCGTTGATTCTGAACACCTTACACTCGACCTTGGTGTTCACCGGCGTTCCGTTGATGTTCGTGGCCACCACATTCAGATTTTTAAAATCGCTGATGTCAAGTGACGGGTTCTCGTCTGTCTCAACGGAGAGCCTGTATCTGTTATACGTCGCCGTGACTGAGAATGTTCCGTGTTGCGTCTCACCTTGGTTGCCGGTTGCTGTTACGGAGATTTCGTATGTATAGAAAGGTCTGTTGATAACTTTTATGTCGTCTGACGGAGACAATTGAAAATCAATATTAAATGTGCCGTCATTTAAAGTGATACTTTCACCTAATGCGATCAGCTCGTCTTCGATAAAATAGGGTGTCCAATCCCAAAATCTCAGAGGGAAATCGGTTTTTCTGGTGACCTGATAGCTATATCTCACGTTGTCGAGGCCGAAGCCGGACAGTGCCGCCACCTTGCCCGTGACGGTGATGCTGTCTCCGATTTTGTATTCTTGTCGCGGCGTGTCGAATGTCACCTCAAAAGTGGGTCGCTTATACTCTTCCACCTTGAAGAAAACGGAGTTGTTGTCGTCGGAAATTCTGAAATTGCCGTTGATTCTGTCGGAAGGAATGATGAAGCTGCCGTTGGCTGCGCCAAACTCGTTTGTTGTAAGATGCAGAGTGTCAATAAGTTGGAAGTTGGGGTCTCGAAATTCGAGAACGACCTCATGGTTTGGCACCACCTCATTATACGCCGAGTTTCCACGGTATGCAACGTAATTGAACTGCACTGTCTGTCCCGGACGGTAGATGGCGCGGTCGGTGAAGATACGGCTTTTGAGTGTAACGTTGTCGATTTTGTTCGACTTGTAAAAACTCACCAAATCCGTTGAGATGAGGGTGTCGTTTTCATAGTATAAGTCGATGAAGTATTTGTTTTTCTTAGTGACAGGGGCGGCGACCAAGCCGTTTTTCGCGCTCACCGCATCGCTGATAAACACGCGACTCCAGGATTTCTGTTTATACGAATAGCTATATTCAGTGAAATGTGCCGTGACGTTTCCCATAGGCTCGCCGGTCTCGCGGTTCACCACATAAACGTTGAGGTTGTCGTCGGTCTCAAGATTGAAACTTGCTAAATTACTGACTTGGAAAGTGTTGACAATCAAGTCATCATAGTTGTCGAAACTATCGTTGTTCGACATCACGATGAAATAGATGCCACATTTAAGAGCAGGCAGTGCGATGAGTGACGAATGTTCGAGATAGTCAGTCTCCTCGGGTATTTCGAGAGTTGTCTCAACGACCGGGTCCCTGTGTAGAAGCCAAGAAAACGTCGTCACTTCGTCTCTTATGAGTTTGAAAAATTCATCCGACGAGACCTTATATATTTTATAGGAGGGATTTGTGGTGTTGCGATACGACAGCCCTGCGGGGATGGTCTGCCCCGGCACATATGTCTTGTTCATGATGAGCGAGACGGTGCGTTTCGTCAGACTTTGCTCAAAGTCAACACATTGCTGATAAAGAGGATGACTGCTGTCGAGCAATGCCATCGCCTCGTCGCAAAGTGCCTTCGCCGCCACAAGTTCGTCTCTCTCCGTGAGATATTCTATCTGTCGGATCTTTATCTGCGCAACTATTTCATTATCAGGGCATTCGGCGGCTAATTTTGAATAATCGCCAAAGACAGACGCGTTGGTGACATACCCTAATTGATTGATTTTGTTGTTGTAATAGGCTTTCAGATAACCATTTTCAAAATCGAATGCCAAAAGCTTCGCATAAAGCTCTTTTTCGGTGTCACGAGAACGGCAATTGCTTATAAGACAATGTATTACGTAATCATAAAGCGTCGGCTCAAACGCAATGTCAACATTGATATTGTCGTTTTCATCTTGAAACACCTCGGCGTAAGTCTCCATCGGCACTGTCTTGATGAAATCGTTGTCGCCGTAATCGGAAATATCGCTGAAATCATTGGTAAATATAGCGATTTCGACGTTTAAGACCACTTGTGAGCTGCTTGAGAGCTGTGGCAGATACGATTTGCATAACCCGACGATGGTGTCTGCCGGATTTTCGGCACTCATGGAAAGAATCTCGCATCTTTTGATGACGGTTTTAAGCAGCTGGATATCGTTGTTGTCCTTTTTTGCCTGTTTTTCAATCTTGTCGAGCGTCGTTTCGGCCGATTCCGGAAGCAGATTCTCGACGTAACTGTCGAAATCTTGCCAAAGCTTTTGATAGTATTGAGCATTGATGCCCAATGACATAGCTAATGCAATTATGAAGACGGTGAATTTTTTCATTATGATATGTTTTTTATCTCGCAATATTTCTTCAAGTTGATTCTGCGTAAAACATCTTAATATATTGATTAAGAGTGAAATACGAGTATGACGAGAGGGTTTATTTCCCTTGTGTTCTTTCTTGCATCGCCTTGTTGTAGCATTCGCGGCACAGCGGCTCATAGCTCTCGGTCTCGCCTAAAACCACGAGTTTGTCGCCTGCTATGGTGCGGTGGGAATACTGTGCCAGGCCGCCGCATCGCATGCAGATGGCGTGTACTTTAGTGACGTCTTCGGCTATTGCCATGAGCTGTGGCATGGGTCCGAATGGCTTGCCGAGGAAGTCCATGTCGAGACCGGCGACCACCACTCTAATCCCTTGATTTGCAAGCTGTTGACAAACCTCAACAAGCTCATTCCCGAAAAACTGCGCCTCATCGATGCCTATCACGTCGCATTCATTAGAGTAGAACAAAATCTGCTGGGCGTTTTCCACAGGTATGGAGTGCAGGGCGTTGGCGTTGTGCGACACCACGTCCTCCTCCGAGTATCTCGTGTCAATACCGGGCTTGAAAATCTCGACCCTTAATTTAGCTATCCTGGCACGGTTCAGACGACGAATCAATTCTTCGGTTTTGCCAGAAAACATTGAGCCACAGACAACCTCAATCCAGCCTTGGGACTTGTTATGTGAATCTTTTTCGAGAAACATAATGCGACGTATTTAAATTTTTTGTAATTTTGTTGCTACAAAAGTAAGGATTTTTATCATGGTAACACAAAAAAACGAAGAAAAAAATATTGTGCTTGAGCTGAAACGCCAGCTGGGACGCATGATGGTGCAGGTTGACTATATGTATCGCAACGACCGTGAGATGAGTCGTCTCGACCTTGACATTTTGATGGAACATACCCGCGATTTGTATGAATTGCTCTGTGATTATCAGGTGGCAGATGTGGCGGTGGAGGCGGAGATGCCTGAGACCCGGGAAGAGCCTGATATGAATGGCGAAAACGACGATGCCTACACAGTGCCTGTCCTCGAAGAGCCGGAAGAGCCGGAAGAGCCTGAAATACCTGCTGAAGAGGTGACTAAACACGTTTTGGAGGTTGATGAAAACGATTTGGATGAAGAGGATTGGGAAGACGAAGACGATGAGATGTTCCGTATCGAGCCGGAGTCAATGGAGCCGGAGGACAACAGCTTGGCGGCGCGGCTGCAGCGTTCACATGTGTCGGATATCAGGATGGCGATAGGAATCAATGATAAGGTGATGATTGTCAACGATTTGTTTGGCGGCTCGGTGGAGAGATACAACAAGTCGATCGACGCCTTGAACGACTTCCCTACACTGTCGGGAGCGAGGGTATATATGAGCGAGCTGCAAATCGAGCTGCAATGGGACACTGAGTTGGAGGCTTACAAATTGCTGAATGATTTAGTTGAAAGACGTTTTATATGAAGTTGTTTTTAGTCCCGACCCCTATTGGCAATCTTGAAGACATCACCTTAAGGGCTTTGCGTGTGCTTCGCGAGGAGGTTGACGTGATTCTTGCTGAAGACACTCGGACAAGCGGTAACTTGTTGAGACACTATGACATAAGCAAGCCGATGCTCGCTTTTCATTTGAACAACGAGCATGTGGTGGTGGAGCGCATAGCGGAGCGCATCGCCAACGGTGAGCGCATGGCCTTGGTGACCGACGCCGGCACTCCCGCCATTTCCGACCCGGGTTTCATGCTTGTCAGAGAGTGCATCCGTCGCGGCATGGAGGTAGAGTGCCTCCCAGGTGCCACGGCGTTCGTGCCGGCACTCGTGAACTCCGGACTGCCGGCTGACCATTTTGTCTTCGAGGGGTTCCTCCCTCATAAGAAAGGCAGGCAGACGAAGATAAAGCAAATCGCTGAGAATGAATATACTACGATACTTTATGAGTCGCCTTTCCGACTTGTCAAGACATTAGAGCAACTCGCAGAGGCAGCGGGACCCGGACGCAGAGTGTCGGTGGCACGCGAACTCACCAAGATTCATGAAGAGAATGTGAGAGGTACATTGGATGAGGTGATAAAATATTTCAAAGAGAAAGAAGTGAAAGGGGAGATTGTGATTGTTGTGGAAGGGAGAGCGGAGAATAGAGAATAGATAATAGATAATATAGATAATAGATAATGGAGATGAGGAGATTTTTATTGATAATTACATTGTTGTTGACTTTTTTAATGATGGCTCAAGATAATGGCAAGTCTCTTGACGAAAAGGGCGAAATCATCAAGAAAGGCTGGAACTTCGGGCCATTGCCAGTGGTCGGCCACAACGGCGACATGGGTTTCCGGCTACACCAAAGTCTCAAGAGTGTTCCGTTCCTATTATTATTGGAACAATATTATTTCGAAAGGAATACTTCTTTTATCCGTTAGCCGTCAGCCATTAGTTTTTTGAAGAAACTGAGGATGCAGAGTGCCACGGCGCATGCGATGATACCGAACAGCTGCCAAGTCCACGGGCTCGGATTGACATCTTTATCGTAAATCTCCATGCGTGTCTTTACCGACTTTATGATTGCCGTGGAGCTGTACGTCGCGCCGCTCACGGCGTCGATGTCGAGGCTTACCGCCTCTTTTGGGGTGAGACCGTAGAATCTCTCAACGAGATTAGCGTCGGTGACCCTCTTCAGGAAACGCGGCGTCTCTTCGTTGTCGAGAATCTCAATGCTTGCGATTTTTCCGTCTATCATGTTGATTGCCAACGGGATAGGTCCGTTGAAACCGATAATGTCACTGCAATATTCCGCGGTGTAAAGTGTGGTTTCAACAGCTTGGTTGGCAGTGTTGTTTCCTAAACGGTTGATGCCGAACATCACGGCGAAGAAGCCGAGGGCGGCGACGAAGATGTAGTTTAAAATCTTGATGGTTTTCATATGCTTTTTTATTTAATCTTCATTTCGGGATTAAATGCTTTTTCACGCAGAAAGAGCGGAAAGAGCGGAAACTCTGCTTGTCCACAACTTTTTCACGCAGAAAGAGCTGAAATTCTGTTCTTCCACGATTTTTTCACGCAGAAATAGCGGAAATATTTCATGTCATTTCGAGCTACTGTTTCCTTCCCTGTCATTTCGAGCGCAACGAAGTGGAGTCGAGAAATCTTTATCCACGAAATCATTTGTTTCAGCTAAAATTTAATGATTATAGCTCCAAAAAGATTACTCACCATACGTGAATGCTTTTGTTTCGCTCAGCTATCCATTCCATTCCAATCGAAACGACTGGCAAAATTACAAAAAATTAATTCAGGTTGAAGAAAAATTTGTAAATTTGTAGTTTCAAAATTATGAGAAAAAAATGAGTAAGATTCAAGATGACGACAAGCTGTATTCATTCTTACGACCATTTGTGGATCATCACACATATCGCAGTTTCACGCATTATAAAATAGTTGGCAGGGAGAACATTCCGGCTGCCGGGGCTTGTGTATTCGGCTCCAACCATTGCAACACCTTGATGGACGCGTTAGTGCTTCTGGCGATGTCACGTCAGAAAAAGGTCTTCATCGCGAGGGGTGACATCTTCAGCAATCGGCATACTGCCAAGATACTGAGATGGCTAAGGATTCTGCCGATTTACCGGATGCGTGACGGCATCAATTCGGTGCGCGACAAGAACAGCGGCACCATCGAGCAGGCTGTTGACGTGATGCACGACGAGGTGCCGTTGTATTTGTTTCCTGAGGCGGCACACCGCACCAAGCACTCGCTGCGGCCGCTGAGCAAAGGCATCTTCCACATCGCGCTTGACGCAAACCGTAAATTCGGCCATGAGAAACCGGTTTATATAGTGCCTGTGGGTATCGAATATGGCGATTATTTCCGTTTTCGCTCCACGGTGCTTGTAAATTACGGCAAGCCCATCAACGTGACGGAATATATGCAAGAACACAAGGATGAGAACGAGGCGGTGATAATCAACAACTTGAAGGCCGTTCTCGCCGAAAGGATGGCATCGCTCATTTCGTATATTCCTGATAATGAAGACTATGACGCTATCTGGGAAATCACAAAGATTAAATCCGGACGCATGCCTATGACTTTGAAAATGCGTCTTGACAAGAACAAGAGCTGCATCGCGGAGATACTCGGCTTCAAGGAGAGAGAGCCTGACAAGGCGGGGGAGCTGTTCCAAAAGGTCAATGAATTCACGAGACACAGGAAAAAAGAAAACATATCGGTGAAGTCGGTGGCTATGCGGACACCACTATGGCGCACTATGTGGAAGACGCTGCTGGTGCTGTTAGGTTTACCTTTGTTTGTCGCCTCGGCGGTGGCGTCGTGTCCGATATGGATTACAGCGTCATTTATACTTAACAATCTGAAAGACAAGGCTTTCCGCAATACTGTCAACGTGTGTGTAGAGCTTCTGATGCATCCTCTGATAATGGCGACAGGTGTCACGCTGCTGTTCTGCCTCACACCTTGGCAATACGCGATATTGGGCAGTATCTTCTTGTACTACAGCTATGTCTTCTACTTTGACTACAGCGAATACGTAAGACTTTGGACTTCTGATTTGCGCTGGACGTTAAACAAAACCTTGCGAAGAGAGTTTAAGCAGCTGAGGCTGTTTAAGCATTTGCAATGATAAAAATCACAATGTTTTATTTTTATTTAAAAAAAAGCAGTATCTTTGCAATTTTAAACTGATAAGAGAAAATGGACTGTATTTTAAGAGGTCTGAAACCGTTTCAGAAGGCAGAGATGCTGATAATGATGGCGTTGGCATTTGTGATTCCCTTCAACTGGCTCGCGGCGCAATATGGTGAGGCCGCCTTGCTTCTGTGCGCGGTTCTTAAAGTCATTTTCGAGCAAAAATTCCATTTCAACGAACAGCAGATGAAGCTCAAATGGGCTTATATCATCTTCGCTTTGACGTGGTGCATGTACCTCATCGGCATGCTCTGGACACAGAACACGTCGTTTGGCTGGGCGCAGGTGAGCAAGAAACTCGGATTTTTGATATTCCCGATGATTTTCCTGTTTTCCGACATGTCGTACCTCACTAAAGAGAGGTTTAAAACAATAGGTTACGCCCTCATTTTAGGCTGCATACTGTTTTTCTTCATGCATTTCTTCTATGCGATTTACGATGTGTTATTCAACGGCGCCCCGACTTCACGTTTCTTCGATGAAAACCTTATGAAACTGTACTATGTGCATCATAGTTACCTCTCAATGTATGCAAGTCTGGGCCTCATGTTTTGTTTTATCGGAATTTTTGAAGATAGTAATCGTAAAGTTAAGATTATCAATGTAATAGCTTATATAATACTGGTGTTTTTCATAATTTTGATAAGATCGCGTGCCGGCTTGATTTGGTTGGTTCTGACCTTCCTCCTACAGTGGATATGGCTGCTGTTTATCATGAAAAAGAAGAAACTGGGTTTGATTTTAGGTGGCGTCTTTGTGTTTGTGATAGCGGGTGTTTGTGTGGCGGTGCCTCAGAGCGTGTCGAGGATTACGGATACCGTCGCAAACATAGTGTCGAAGCACTCGTCAGACCATAGGCTCGTGCAGTTTAAAGGTTATCGTAAGGTTTTGAAGGAGAACTGGCTCTTTGGCGTGGGAACTGGCGACAGGACGGATGCAGTGCAGGCTTCGTATCAGGATTATAAGGCAAATATAGTTGAGATTATAACGCCGGAAATGACTGCTGTAATTGATAAAGTCATAGATGACAAATGGTACGAGCCGGATGAGAACATGCGTAACGACATGATGAAGGAAGCTGAGAAACATGGGGTGAATCCTGAGATTATTTCAACATATCTTGTTGAATATCAATTCATTAGATTTGCCATTGATTTTGAGATAAACGCGCATAACATGTTTTTCGACACCATCATCAGCATCGGAATTATCGGATTGCTGCTTTTGCTTGCCTATTTTGTGATTCCGCTGGTGCTTTGGATTAAAACGAAGCGTTTCGACATGTTGTATTGCTCGTTTTTGCTTATGATAGGCTTCAATGCGTTGTTTGAGTCGGTGTTTGAAGTTCAGATGGGAATCATTTTCTTCTGTTTCTTCAACGCCCTGCTGTTTAGGGAGAATTTTGTAAGCGGAAATTTATTAAAAGCTAAAGAATAATGAAAAAATGTTTGCTAATTGTGTCATTGCTGACAGCGAGCCTCTTCGTGAAGGCTCAGGAGCTACAAGTGCCGTTGAACGACGATTATGAAATGGAGATGCAGACCGCAGCCTATAGCTCTGATTATCTGTTTCATACTGCTTTGCGGGCCTGGACGGAATCACAGTTTAACGGCGTGCTTAACCTTGACAGCATCAACGAGTCGTATCGCATAAAAATCAACAAGAAAGGCAAATTCGCCGATTATATCTTGAATTCGATTTTAAACGACGACTTCATCAGGCTGAGATACAATGATTGTTATGTGGCGATAAACCCTTATATTGATTTCCAGGTTGGCAAGGCCGGCGACAGGACCACCTGGGTGAACACCAGAGGTGCCGAAATCAAGGGAACGATAGGCGATAACTTCGCTTTCTACACCAATATCAAGGAGAATCAGGCGGTGTTCCCGGAGTATATCGACCAATACTGCTCCACTGTCAAGGTGGTGCCGGGTCAGGGTTTCGCCAACAGATTCAAGGAAAAAGGCAGGGATTTCACCAATGCGGCGGCATATCTTTCATACCGTCCCGCCAAATGGCTTGATGCTACTTTGGGTTATGGAAAGAACTTCATCGGCGACGGCTATCGCTCGCTGATGTTGTCGGACAACGCCTCGAATTATCCGTATCTCAAGGTCACCGCCGACCTCTGGCGCATTCAATACACCTGTCTCTACGCCCAGATGACTGACAGGCACACGGTGTTGGCAGACAAGACATACGCGCGCAAATGGGCTGTGATACATTATCTGGATTTCGCAGTCACAAAACGACTTAACGTTGGTTTTTTCGACGCAGTGATGGCTAAGGCACAGACACACCAGCAAGTGATGGTCAACGATTCGACATATACCACCATCGACATGAAGAGAGGCTTTGATTTCCAATATATTAACCCGATTATTTTCCTTCGCTCGGCGGAATATTACGCAGGCTCGTCGCCCGACAACGCGCTTTTGGGTGTCAACATGAGCTATATTGTGGGAAAACACACCACCATTTACGGTCAGTTTGTCCTTGACGAGATGACAGTCAGGAAGTTCATAGCATTTAAAGGCTATTATGGCAACAAACAGTCGTATCAGCTTGGCGTGAAGAGCTATGACTGCTTCGGCGTGAAAAACCTGTTTCTGCAACTTGAAGGCAACATAGTGAGGCCTTATACCTATTCCCATACTCCGCAAGGCACAGGAAGCAGCGTGGGGGAAGACAACTACGCGCATTACAACGAGCCTTTGGCACATCCGTGGGGTGCCAATCTCTGGGAGATGGTGGCGCGGGCGCAATATAACTGGAAACGCCTGTATTTCCAGTATAAGCTGAACTATGGTCAGTATGGCGACGACTGGGATGTCGAGAACAATGTTTTGGCAAACTACGGCCATAATGTCTATAACGACTACCACGATGCGATTCAGATTGAAGGGTACGACACCAACGACGGGCATTTTCTCCTTACGGGAAGAAAAACCACAGTGATGATAAACGACGTCATAGTGTCATATTTGGTCAATCCGTCATACAATATGAATGTCTTCGCCGAGGTGACACACCGCAGCTTCAAGGCGGATGGTCTTGACAATCAGAGTGATTTCATCGTCAGCTTTGGTATTAGGACAAGTCTGGACAGAAAGTATTACGATTTTTGATATTAAAATATGGTTGTAGTATTGAAGGAAAAATTAAGGAAATACAACACAAACTATATCGACAAGCTCAAGCTCGATTTGATTTACATCGAGAGATACACCATTTTACTTGACATACAACTCCTTCTTCTTACCCTGAAAGTCATTTTCATGAAAGACAGCACTGAAGGCCTGGAAGAGGGGAAAATAACAGCAACAAACAAGCAATGACGCCACTGGTTTCCATAATAATAGTATAACATAGGAGAAAATTACAAGTGCGACTAATAAGACTTATATTTTTAACATTACAACATTTGCCAATGCCTTCATTAGGATGGAGATCTAGGATCTGTAAATGGGGTGGCGTAAATATTTTAAATCCGTCAAAAACCGAAATAGGTACACAGGTGGTTTTTGATACTATGTGTCCTGAAAAAATAACAATAGAAGAAGGTGTCATAATATCAACAGGATGCAAAATAATTAGCCATTACATTGATACAAATAATATGACCCCTGACGATCGACTTGCGAATCGATATCCAACAGGGAGTGTGTTAATTAAAAAAAATGCATTTATAGGGATGGGAACGATGATTGTAAAACCAGTAGTTATTGGCGAAAATTCAATAATTGGAGCTGGATCAATTGTAATATGTGATATTCCAGATAATGAAATTTGGGCGGGAAATCCTGCCAGATGTATTAGGGGAAAATAATATCTATGATAGACTTTTTCTTATACCGTCATGCCTGGAGATACAACCTGGCTCCAGATTGCGAACCGGAACTCTCTGATTCACAATGCAAAACTTTATTGAAAAAAGGCGGCTGGATGGTTCGCAACACCTTCGATTTTGATTGCATGGAAAAGACGAATTTCTGGTATATCATAAAAGATTCTTTTGACGGGATGGAGGAACTGTCATCGAATGTCAGACGCAAAGTCAGAAAGGCATTGCGCAATTATGATTACAAGCCCATCAACAATTTTGTTCTTAGGGCTGAAGGATATCCGATAATTGCGGAGGCTTTCTACGATTATAAAGTTAAAGACCGTAAGATGAACAGTGATATTTTTTTCGATTATCTCGATTATTGTTTTAACGAGCCATTCGATTATTGGGGTATTTTTACTAAAGAGAATCAACAATTGGTTGGTTTTTGCACCGTTCATGTGTGGGAAGAGTCTTGTGAATATGGGGTTTCCGCTGTTTTGACCGAATCCAAGAGAAATGGCACCTATCCGTTTTATGGCCTTTATCATTACATGAATGAATACTATCTTGGAGAAAAGAAATTCAAGTATGTCTCCGACGGCTCGAGGAGCATCACCGAGCACTCGAACATTCAGCCGTTCTTAGAGCATAATTTCAAGTTTAGAAAGGCGTATTGTAAGCTGAAAGTAAGATATAAATGGTGGTTCGGGGCAATAGTGCGGGTGCTGTATCCGTTTAGGAACTTGATAACGAACAGAAATGTGAGGGCGGTGCTCAAGATGCATGGTTATTGTAGTCATTAGCCATTAGCCGTTAGCCATTAGCTGTTAGGTTTTTAGATTAGTACTGATGGGGGAAAAAAGATTATGTTGATAAAATATATTTTTGACCGGTTGTTTTCGTTGGTTTTGCTGGTGGTTTTATCACCGGTGATGCTGGTGGTGTTTGTCCTTCATAAGATAAAGATGCCGAAAGGGAAATTCTTATATCGTCAGACGCGGATTGGTTTGCATGGCAAGCCGTTCAGAATCTTCAAGATAAGGACTATGGCCGAGAATTCTGAGGCGGGTGGCCCTATAACAACCGCCGACGACGCGAGAGTCCTGCCTTTCGGGAAATGGCTCCGCGACAGCAAGGTTGACACGTTTATGGAGCTTATTAATATATTAATAGGTGACATGAGCTTAGTGGGTCCGCGTCCCGATGTGCCGGGCTATGCCGACAAACTCGAAGGCGACGACAGAGTCATTTTGAATATGCGCCCCGGTTTGACAGGTCCTGCGTCTATCAAATACCGTCACGAGGAGCGCATCTTGGCTGAACAATCCGATCCGCAACGCTATAATGACGAGGTTATCTGGCCGGACAAGGTAGAAATCAATAAAAAATACTACGAAAACTGGTCGGTATGGCTTGATGTGTCAATACTTTGGCAAACAATTTTTGGATAATAATCCATTGAATGTCAATGTGATATAAAAATTTTATAAAATTAGTGCAAATTTTTGTCGCGCGTATTGAAAAACGTCGTACTTTTGCACTCGCAAACGGAGAAAACCGTTTTTCGCCTCCTTAGCTCAGTTGGTTAGAGCATCTGACTGTTAATCAGGGGGTCTCAGGTTCAAGTCCTGAAGGGGGCGCGAGAGAGATTACAAAGTGTAATTTTTTATGTTTCATGTTATTAATTGAGAGAATGGATTCCACACGGCGTTCATTCTTTTTTTAATACCACCCCGTCATTTCGACTGGAGTGGAATGAAATGGAACGGAATGGAGAAATCCTTTTTTAGTAAAATCATTAAGTCAAAACGAAAATTAAATGATTTCGGGAATGGAGGATTTATTCACTAAAGGTGAATGCTTTCGCAAGCTCAGGTTCCGACTTCACTGCGTTTCGCTCGAAATGACAGGAAATATTTCTGCTATTTCCGCTCTTTCTGCGTGAAAAAGTCGTGGGAAAAAATGACAAACAACAAAAAAAGTATATATGAAAGAATCAGTTTTAGGAATTGGAAACGCTCTCGTTGATATTTTGACGAGGATTGACAACGACAACATTCTCAATGAGTTGGGACTGCCCAAAGGCTCCATGCAACTTGTTGACGACACATTTTCCGCCAAGGTAGCGAAAGCCTTGGAGAAGTTCGACAGCTCCATGGCCCCCGGCGGCTCGGCGGCAAACACAATACATGGCTTGGCGAAATGCGGCGTGAAAACAGGCTATATCTGCTACACCGGCAACGACCAAATCGGACGTTTTTTTGAAAGCGCGATGAGAGAAGTCGGAGTACAACCCATTGTTTTTCACAGTGATACGATGCCTTCAGGGGTGTCACAGGCTGTCATATCTCCTGATGGCGAGCGCACTTTCGCGACAAACCTCGGAGCGGCGGTGCTACTCAACGAGAGCCTTGTCACCTCAGAGCTTTTCAAAGACTGGGATTATTTCTATATGGAGGGGTATCTCATCGCCAACCGTCCGATGTTCAAAAAAGCCATCGAATTGGCGAGACAGTCGGGCTGCAAAGTGGCACTCGACCTCGCATCTTATAACGTGGTGGAAGACAACCGCGATTTTTTGATGGAACTTTTGCCTAAAATCGACATCGTATTTGCCAATGAGGAAGAGGCTAAGGCATTGACACACAGCACTCCTGATGAAGCATTAGAGTTTATCGCTAAGAATTGTGAAATCGCTGTGGTGAAAGTCGGGAGCAAAGGCTCATTCATAAAGAGAGGCGGCGAGAAGGTGCAGGTTGGAGTGCACAAGGTTAACGTCGTTGACACCACCGGAGCAGGCGACATGTATGCCGCGGGATTCCTTGCCGGACTTATCAATGGTTATGACCTGAAAAAATGCGGTGAACTCGGCACTTGCCTTGCCGGAAACGTGATACAAAACCTCGGAGCGAAACTCACTGAGGAGCAGTGGGAGACTATCCACACGTCATTTCGACTGTAGTGGAATGAAATGAAACGGAATGGAGAAATCCTCTATGAGATGAAACGCAGGAGTAAAGGGGATTTCTCGACTCCCTACGGTCGCTCGAAATGACGAGAATAAAATTAATTCCGTTTATTTTAAATAGGTATTGAAAAATTGTGTACCTTTGCGCCCAAATTGCAAAAAAAGTATTAACAATATAGAAATTAAATAAAATGAAGGTATTCCAGACAGACGACATTCGGAACATCGCTCTCATTGGAGCTGCTAAATCCGGAAAGACTACGCTTGCTGAAAACATGATTTTCGAAGGCAAGCTCATCAACAGAAAAGGCGACACCACAAGCAAGAACACGGTGTCAGACTACCGCCCGATAGAGATGGAGCGCGGCATCTCTGTTAACGCCAGCTTATGCTACACAATCTTTAACGACAAGAAAATCAACATCTTGGATACTCCTGGCTTTAGCGATTTTTCTGGCGATATCGTCGCTTGTCTGACCGCTGCCGACACAGCTGTTTTCACAGTCAACTCGCAGTCGGGTGTCGAGGCCACGACGGAGAACGCATGGAAACACGCCGCCAACACCAACAAGCCGGTGGTGTTTTTCATGAACCAGCTCGACCACAACAACGCCAACTTCGATGACACCATCCATCAGCTGAAGGAGTATTTCGGCGACAAGGTGACTCCTGTACAGTTCCCTGTGAACGCAGGTGAAGGCTTCAACGCTGTCATCGACCTCATCATGAAGAAGATGCTCGTCTTCAAGAACGGCAACGGCGCCCCTGAGATTCAGGACATCCCTGCAAACCTCGCTGACAAGGCCAACGAGCTCCATGACGCTCTCATAGAGCATGCCGCTGAAGGCGACGACGCCCTCATGGAGAAATTCTTCGACGAAGGCACCCTCTCCGAGGAAGACATGGAAGCCGGCATCCGCATGGGTATCGCCAAACGCGAGATTTTCCCGGTGATTTGCGGCGCGGCGAAGAACGGCATTGGCGTGACACGTCTTCTCGAGTTCATCGTCAACACATGTCCTTCACCGGCTCACGTGGCCCCTGTGAAAGCTGAGAACGGCACCGAGTTCCACAACGACGTGAACGAGCCGACAGCGATGTTCTTCTTTAAGATTTCCAACGAGCAGAACGTCGGTGATGTCGCCATGGCGCGTATCTACGGCGGCACAGTGTCAGAGGCCCAGGACCTCATCAACCCGCGCACAGGCAACAAAGAGCGTATCTCACAGATTCTCGTCTCAAACGGCAAGAACCGTGAGAGAGTGGAGAAAGCCTGCGCCGGCGATATCATATCGACAATAAAATTGAAAGACGTCCGCGTGAGCGACACCTTGGTGGATGCCAAGGCTGCTGAGGCGGCATTCCCGGCCATCAATTTCCCGACACCGATATTCTCAATCGCCATCAAAGCCGTCAACTCACAGGAAGACGAGAAACTTGGCGGAATCCTCAACGACATGCACAAGACCGACCCTACAGTCATCACCGGAATGTCGCGCGAGTTGAGACAGAACATCCTGCAGTGCCAGGGCGAGTACCATCTCAACACAATAAAATGGTATCTCGACAACGTCCATAAGATCGCCGTGGAGTTCGCGTCACCGAAGATTCCTTACAGAGAGACCATCACCAAGTCGGCAAACGGCGACTACCGTCACAAGAAACAGTCGGGTGGCTCGGGTCAGTTCGGTGAGGTTCACATGCGCCTGGCTCCTTATTACGAAGGTTACACCGACCCGACAGACCTCCAGGTCCGTGACACTCAGGAGTATGACCTCCCATGGGGCGGCAAACTTATCTTCAAGAACTGCATCGTCGGCGGTGCTATCGACGCACGTTTCATGCCGGCTATCTTGAAGGGTATCAACGAGCGTTTGGAAGAGGGTCCGTTGACAGGCTCATACGCACGCGACATCATCGTTTACGTTTACGATGGTAAGATGCACCCGGTCGATTCAAACGAAATGGCATTTAAGATTGCAGGCCGTATGGCATTCTCAATAGCGTTCAAGGCGGCAGGCCCGAAGATCATGGAGCCTATCTACGATTTGACAGTTCGCATGCCAGAAGACATGATGGGTGCTGTGAATACTGACCTCCAGGGTCGTCGCGCCATCATCATGGGTATGGACTCAGACAGAAACTACCAGATTATCCGCGCAAGAGTGCCGTTGGCAGAGATGGACAGATACTCAACATCTTTAAGCTCACTCACCTCAGGCCGTGGCTCGTTCACGATGGCATACGCAGAGTACGCCCAGGTCCCGGCCGACGTCCAGACGAAGCTGCTGAAGGCTTACGAGGAGTCGAAGAAGGAGGAGGATTAGTTTAGAGTTGAGAGTTTAGAGTTTAGAGTTTAGAGTAGGGATGTATTGTGTACATCCCTATTTTTGTCTGTTATGCCGGTTTTTATTCTATCACGCCGCTGCCTAAAACAATGGGTTCTGTTTCGTGATAAATGGTGCCGAACTGACCGCCGGCGACACCTGAAATCATCACATCGGAGTGTATGAGCAGACCTTTTTCGGTGAGACTTAATGTGCCTGTACGGAATTCCGGCTGGTGACGTATCTTGTATCTGATTTTTTCACCTTCATTAAATCTGATGACAGGATTCATCGTCTGCACATCAACCAATTCGATAGTGTTAACATATTGTGCCTCTGGGTCGTAGCCTTGTGACACGTAAACGATGTTCTGGTCGGTGTCTTTCTTCACAACGAACCATGGTCCGCCGCCCAGTCCCAAGCCTTTGCGCTGCCCGATGGTATGAAACCAGAACCCTTTGTGTTTGCCGAGTTTCTTGCCGGTCTCCAACTCTATGATGTCGCCTTCACGTTCACCGACGTATTCGCGGATATAGTCGTTGTAGTTGATCTTTCCCAAGAAGCAGATGCCTTGTGAATCATGACGTTGTGCACTTGGGAGGCCATATCTCTCGGCTAACTGCCGCACCTCGCTCTTTGGGATGCCTCCAACGGGAAACATCGCTTTCTGAAGCTGAGGATATGTTATTCTCGCAAGGAAATCTGTCTGGTCCTTGAAGGTGTCAACGGCGGTGCCGAGCCATGCGATGCCTTCATCGTCAGTCCATTGTTGAGCGTAATGGCCGGTGGCGATACGGTCGAACTGATAGCCTGCCTTCTCCTCGAAGGCGCCGAATTTGATGAAGCGGTTGCACATCACGTCGGGGTTAGGGGTGAGGCCTTTGCGCACCGAGTCCATGGTGTAGCGCGCCACACGGTCGTAATACTCCTTCTGCAGGTCGATGATGTCGAACTTGCAGCCGTATTTCTTCGCGATGAAAGTGGTTATCTCGATGTCCTCCTCCGACGGGCAGTCCATGAGGTCGTCCTTGCCTTCCAGACCTATCTTGATATAGAATATATGAGGGTCAATGCCTTGCTCCTTTAGGAGAGGCACTATCACAGAGCTGTCAACGCCGCCAGAGACCAATGCCGCTACATTCATACCTTATTTGTTTAATTCGACAAAAACAGGACAATGGTCGGAGTGCATCGCCTCCGGAAATATCGACGCCCCGATGAGATTGTCTTTTAATGTGTCTGTAAGTATATGATAATCAATGCGCCATCCTTTGTTGTTGGCTCTTGCGTTGGCGCGGTAGCTCCACCATGAATAGTGATTCGGCTCCTTGCATAGATGGCGGAAGCTGTCGGTGTAGCCGTCGCTGAGGAAATCGGTGAACCACTGCCGTTCTTCCGGCAAGAAGCCTGAGTTGTTGGCGTTGCGCACGGGGTCATGGATGTCGATAGCCTCATGACAGATGTTGTAATCGCCCGAGAGCACGAGGTTGGGACGCGTCTTACGCAGCTCGTTGACGTATTTTCTGAAGAAATCGAGCCATTCCATCTTGAAATCCTGCCGTTCCTCGCCTGTGGTCCCTGAAGGGTGATACACGCTGACGACCGACAAATCACCGAAGTCAGCCCTAAGAAAACGCCCCTCGTCGTCATATTTCCGGTTGTTCATGCCGAAAACCACGTTGTCAGGCTCTTTTTTTGTCAGGATGCCGACGCCGCTATAGCCTTTTTTCTTTGCCGAGAACCAATAGCAGTGATACCCTATGGCCTCGAACTCCATCACCGGAATCTGGTCGGGAGTAGCCTTAAGCTCCTGAAAACAGACGACATCCGGCGAGATGACGTCAAGCCATTCGAGCAAGCCTTTCGAGATTGCTGCACGGATTCCGTTCACGTTATAACTTACAATTCTCATGCTTATTATCGTCATTTCGAGCGAAACGTAACGAAGTGTGGTGTAGTCGAGAAATCCTCCATCTCCGCAATCATTTAACTATCGGTTTTGACTTTATGATTTCACTCAAAAAGGATTCCTTCACCAAAGGTGAATGCTTTCGCTCCAGTCGAAATGACATCTAATTTTTTTTGCAAAAATAACAATTTTTTTGATAAAAAGTATTCATTATGAAAATCATTTTATATTTTTGCGGAATGAGATTTAATTTGAAAGAGCGAGCGAGGAGAATCCTTAAGTCATTGAGCGAGTGGCGTTTAGAGCATCTTAACGACCGTCGTCTGATGATATTGTTGGCTATTCCGACGGGATTTTTGGCGGGTTTGGCAGCCGTCATCATCAAATTTCTGACTCATTCCATCCGTGATTTCTTCTTTTATCTGATGACTTTAAATCGCGGATTCGATTATATGTATTTTATCTTGCCTGCGATAGGTATCTTATTGACAATCATAGTGATACGATATGTCATCAGACGTGATGTGGGGCATGGAATCCCGGGGTTGCTGTATGCCTTGTCGCGCAACAAGGGCATAGTTAGGCCTTACACCACATTCTCATCCATCATCACCAGTGCGCTGACGGTCGGTTTCGGCGGCTCTGTCGGATTGGAAGGCCCCTCGGTATCGACAGGCGGTTCAATAGGCTCTAACATCGGTCAGCTGTTGAAGCTTAACCAGAAGCAAATCAACGTGTTGATAGGCATGGGAGGTGCCTCGGCGTTAGCTGCCATCTTCCAGGCTCCGATCACCGGCGTCATTTTCGCCATGGAGGTCTTCATGATTGACATTTCCATGACGGCGCTTGTCCCCATCCTCATCTCGGCGTTTTGCGCCATTCTCACCTCATATTATTTTCTCGGAAGAGCCTTCGAGTATGAAATCACCATAGCAGAGTCGTTTGTGCCATCTAACTCATTGTATTACGTAGGTTTAGGTATTGTGGTCGGATTGGTTTCGGCTTATTTCATGAAGGTGTATTTCGGTATCGGGAAGAAATTCGGCAAATTGAAGAGTCCGTGGTCGCGTTTCATCATAGCGGCTTTAGGTCTTGGTGCCCTGATTTTCATGTTTCCGTCGTTGTATGGCGAGGGTTATGAGGCCATCAACGCAGCTCTCAACGGCAAGGCGTCCGACATCTTGCAAGGCACTATATTTCAATCGTTTAGCGATAATATCTGGGTCGTCATCCTCGTCGTGGTGGCTATAATTCTTTGCAAGGCGTTCGCCACCTCGCTGACGTTTGCCGCGGGTGGCGTGGGAGGCACCTTTGCGCCGGCTTTGTTCATCGGAGCCATGACAGGCATGGCGTATGCATTGATTATCAATAATTTAGGAATTGGCGACATCGATGTGTCTAAGTTTGCCCTCGTCGGGATGAGCGGCCTCATCGCAGGCATGCTGCACGCCCCGCTGACAGGAATATTCCTCATCGCGGAAATCACCAACGGATATTCGCTGATGGTGCCTCTGATGATTGTCTCGGCACTGTCGCTCGCCGTCAACCGCATCTTCTTCCGCGAGTCGATATACACCTATAGCATCGCAGAAAAAGGTGTAAAAGTGTCGTTCAACAAAGACGAGACCATACTTAACATGATGACATCCACTCACTTGATTGAGACAAACTTCAGCATGGTGCGTCCCGACCAGACGCTCGGTGACCTCGTGAAAATCATAGCCTCGTCATCGAGAAACATCTTTCCGGTGGTGACGGAAGACGGCATTTTCAAAGGTCATATCCTCTTCGACGATGTCAGGAGATTCATGTTCGACACCAACCTCTACGACACCCCTGTCGAGAAAATCATGGTATATCCCGAATATGTGATAAACTACGACGAGCCGATGGAGAGCATAGTGCGGAAATTCGAGGAGTCGCACAAATACAACATAGTGATAATCGACAAAGGCAAATATCTCGGCTACATCTCCCGAGCCAATGTGTTCACGGCTTATCAAGCCACCTTGAAGGGGATATCAGCGGAGTAAATTCGGGTTAAAGGTTAAAAGAGTCCTTTATCAATTGTCTTTTAACTCGTTTTAACTCTTTTATGGTGGAAATGGTCATTCCACAGTGCCCACATCAAAAAAATCACCACATAGAACATTATCTTGAAGATGACGTCGTGAGCTAAGGCGAATGAATCGGGGAACGGCCTTAAGAACAAGCATATCCCTACGATTCTGACCACGTTGGTGAGTTCCACAATCACCAGTCCGAGCGGGATATACCACGCCTTGTGTTTCCACGGGCCCGGGTAGAGCAGCATCAGGAAAAGCCAGTGCATCCACTGCTTGAGGCTGGTGCATTCGGGTGCCACCGTCACGGCGGAATAAGAGTCGTGGTGGTTTTGGAACACTATGGTCTGCCCCTTTGTGAAAAACTCCATATTGAAGATGTGTTCCAACGTCCAGGTGCTTTGGTTGAAAAGCAGCTTCGACGCCCAAACAAATAGCTTGTCGATGGTGTCTTTTATCGGCCAATAGTGCATATAGTCGTTCCAAACAACGTAAAGGACATGGAAGCTGAGAATCAAAACGAAAAACAGTCCCACGTCGAAAAACGACTGATAACGCTTGTCGGAATAAAGCTCTTTTATCTTTTCCTTATCCAAACCCATTGCACAAAACGCTGAAAATCAATTATTTAATCTTATATCCCAATGTTAGCTGCACCGAGCTTGTCGTCGATTTCGCATTCTCATAAAGATATTTTATCTCGGTGAAATTATTATTTGAGAAATAATAAGGTTGTTTGGTCTTCATGATGTCGATGAAGCCAAACGAGTAGCGTAAGGCGAGGTAGAAATCGTTCATATAACCTGTCACGCCTCCTAAAACGCTGAAGTTCAAAGGATTATATTCTTTACTGTCATAAACCGTCGATTCATGAAGAATGCCGTATTTCGCCTCTTTAATCATTCTGAAACAATAGCTTGGCTGCACTCCGAGGTCAACAGACAGATGTTGTGTGGGCTTAATCTTGAGAAGCAGGGCCGCGCTGAAGTTGCTTATCCTCATGTTCGACTTGTAATCGTAAGTGATGACGTCGTCGTCGGAGATGTTTTTCTGGTCAACGGTACCCTCCAGCTTGTAACCATATTGGTTATAAAAGATTTCGAACTGCAAAGCCAATGATTTGTCAATGTTATACTCGAAAAATCCGCCAAGCATGATGCTGGCGTTGGGCTTCACCGAGGCGTTGTCAACATGGAGATATGCCGCGGTATAGGTAGTGTCGACGTTTATGTGTGTCGTCGTCACAGGTTTGCTGTCATCGTAATAGAAACCAGTGTCGATGTTCATCATATTGACGCTTCCGCCAAGGAAAAAGCCGTAGTGTATCTCATCTTGAGCCGACAGTCTCATGCCGAAAACAGCAAGCAGACAGATTAAAATGGCAGATTTCTTATTCATTTTGCAAAAAATTTTTTACAAAAGTAATAAAAAAATGATAAAAGTAGTATATTTGTGAAATTTTTTTGACGATTTTATATGAATTTAAGGATAACTTGCGTTCAAAGTGATGTCATAACGAGAGACCCGGAGGCTAATCGCAGTCATCTTGACGAGATGTTGAGATCTGTTGAGAACACTGATGTCATCGTGTTTCCGGAGACTTTCACCACGGGTTTTCCTGCCGACCCGAGCGAGTTTGCCGAGGAAGTCGGCGGCGTGACGATGCGATGGATGCATGACAAGGCGAAAGAGAAAAACAGTGCTGTCTGCGGCACCATAATCCTGAAAAACGACGGCTTTCACAACAGCTTCGTATGGATGCAGCCTGACGGACGACACCTTATATACAATAAACGACATCTGTTCACCATGGGAGGCGAGCTCGGGTTGGAGCGTGGCGAGGAGCGCGTCACCATAGAATGGCGAGGCTGGCGCGTGAGACCTTTTGTGTGCTATGACCTGCGTTTTCCGGTGTGGAATCGCAACAGCTTCAAGGACGGCAGATTCGAGTATGACGTGGCGATTTTCACCGCCGAATGGCCAAAGAAGAAATCAGAGGTGTGGAATACTCTTCTGAGAGCCAGAGCCATTGAGAATCAATCGTTTGTGGTAGGAGTGAACAGAGTGGGAGTTGATGACAGCGACATAGAATACAAGGGCGAGAGCATGGTGCTCAACGTGAAAGGACGCATCGTGGAGAAAGCCGCCGAAGGCGAGAGCGTGTTGACGGCCGAACTCGACGAGTTTGAGATGGAGGCGTTCCGCCAGTATTTCAGAGTCGCTGATGACTGGGATTAAATATTTAAAAAGATATGGATATTATCATTGCTGGAGACGGTGAAGTCGGCATGCATTTGGCGGAAGCCTTGGAACGCAGCGACCATAACATCACCATAGTGGACCCGCACGAAGAGTTGCTCAAGATGGTGGAGTCGCATTCCGACCTGATGACGATAGCGGGAGACTCCACTTCAATAAAGACCTTGCAACAAGCCAACGTGAAAAGAGCCGACATGGTCATCGCGGTGCTTCATGATGAGCACATCAACCTTCTGACGGGCATCTTGGCGAAGAAACTCGGTGCCAAACGCGTCATCGTGCGCGTCAACACCATGGAAAACCTCAGCCCTGAGGCGTGGAGGATTTACCAGGACCTCGGCATCGACGGCATCATCTCGCCTGAAGACATCGCCGCTCAAGAGATTATCACCCTGCTGAAACAGACGGCGGCTACCGAGGCATACGACTTCGCGGGCGGAAAACTCGAGATGTATATGATGAAACTCGAAGAAAACGCCACCGTGCTCGACAAGCCTCTCTCAGAGATAGCCGAACGCTTCAAACACCTTGATTTTAAATTAGTTGCAGTGCATCGCCGACAAAACACTTTCATCCCGCACGACAACGACATCCTCAAAGCCGGCGATATGGTGTACGTCATCACCAAGCCCGTCGCCATCAAAGAGCTGATGCAGATGAGCGGTAAACAGAAATACAATATCCGCAACGTCATGATTATCGGAGGCGGTCGCGTGGGACGCATCACGGCGAAACGTCTCGAAAACGACATGGATATCAAGATTATTGAGAAAGACAAAAATCGCTGCTACGACCTGACAAATACGCTGTCGGACACCTTGGTTGTCAATGCTGACGCCCGTGACGTGGATATGCTCGAAGAGGAAGGCATCAAGAGCGTTGACGCCTTCATCGCGGTGACGGAAAACACCGAGACCAACATCCTGACGTGCCTACAGGCCAAGGCCTACGGGGTGAAAAAGACCATAGCACTGGTGGAAAACATCGATTATATTGATATTTCACAAAACATAGGCATCGACACCATCATCAACAAGAAACTCATCGCGGCGAGTTATATCGTGCGATATACCCTTGGCGACAACGTCTCCACACTGAAGTGCTTGAGCGGCATCGATGCCGACATCATGGAGTTTATGGTCCCCGACGGATGCTTGGCCACCATGCGGCCAATCAACAGGCTGCATGTGCCGGAAGGCGCCATCATAGCCGGAATCATAAGAGGAGAAGTGAGCTATATCGCTAACGGCGACTTCCAGATAGAAGCCGAAGACCGCGTGGTGGTGCTCGCCCTGCCGGATGCCATAAAAGACGTGGAGAGGATATTTAGGTAACCGTCATTCCGACTGGAGCGGAATGAAATGGAGCGTAATGGAGAAATCTCCGGCAAACAATTGATTTGACTTGAATGTCAGAGATTTCTCGACAAGCTCGAAATGACATTGTATATGATAAATATGAAAAAGATTCCGGTTTTTGTAAAGATAACAGTAAAACTGTATTTGTTGCTAATCGCCATTTACACTGTTTTCAGAGTGGCGCTTTTGCTGTTAAACCTTGACAGAGTTGGCGAAACCACCGCTCAGGAGGTGATGCGGGCATTCATCATGGGCGTGCGGTTCGACATTGTCACCATAGGTTTCGTGATAGCGATTCCGACGATAATTCTCACTGTTTTCTCCTTCTTCGGAAAGAAAAGCAGACTCTTTGAACAGATTTATACCTGGGTGCTAACAGTCTGTTTCACAATAACTTTCGGCATTTGCGCCGCAGATATACCTTATTTCGACCAGTTTTTCGACAGATTCAACATCACTGCGTTCGAATGGATGGCGACAGGCGACAGCACCTTTGTCTTCAAGATGATTTTCGAAGAGCCGACCTATATCCTGATGATACTGCCCGTCTTGGTCGCGGGATTCGTTTTCTGGTATTTTACAAACAAGATATTAAAGAACTCAACGGGTTGGGAATCAGTGAGTTATGTTCGATACGGCATATACACGGCACTACTTTGGGGGCTTGTCTTCATAGGCATGCGCGGCCGGTTGAACGAGAAATCACCGATAATGGTGGGTACGGCCTATTTTGGAAACAACGCCATGTTGAACCAGTTGGGCCTGAACCCCAATTTCACGTTGGCACGAAGTTATTTGGACAGTAAAAGTCTTGATAATCAGAGTGTTAGGTTTATGTCGGACGAAGAAGCGATGAAAAACATGCAGGCATATTTGGGCATAGAAAACCCTTATGAAGAGTTCCCGATAGCCCGTAAGGTCGCAACTGACGGAGAGTCACACGATTACAATGTCATTGTGGTGATTATGGAAAGCATGAGCTACAACAAGACGGCACATGGAGGCAACACTCGCAACCTTACACCATTCCTTGATATGTTGATGGATAACTCATTGAGTTTCAGCAACTGTTACACGACGGGGACGCACACTTACTGTGGCATTTACAGCACTTCGGTGTCGTGTCCTGTCATCTTCAGAAACCACGCCCTCAAGCGCATTCCGGTGTTACAGTACGACGGTTTGGCGGCCACGTTGCAGAAAAACGGCTATCAGACGGTGTACTTCACCACTCATGACAAGGAGTTTGACAATGTGGCGGGGTTTTTAGGTCAAAACGGGGTGGAGCGCATCGTCTCGCAATCCGACTATCCCATTGGGGAGGTGAAGACCACGCTGGGTGTCCCCGACGACTACATGTTCCGTTTTGCGATGCCCGTTTTCGATGCGATGGCAAGCAACGGCAGGCCCTTCTGCGCCACCATGATGACTGCCTCCGACCACGGGCCGTACTATATACCGAAATATTTTGAGCCGCAAAATGCCGAGATAAAATACCAGATCACGGAGTATGCCGACTGGTCGCTGAGGCGTTTCATCGAGATGGCGTCGGAGAAACCCTGGTTTGACAACACGCTGTTCGTCTTTGTCGCCGACCACGGCGCCACTTTGGATGCCGACTACTCCATCCCGCTGAGCTATTTCCACACGCCACTGGTGTTTTATATGCCGGGTAAGTTGCAAGCTGTTGAAAATGAGGCTATTGCGAGCCAGATGGATATATTCCCTACAGTGATGGGAATTTTGGGGAAGCCGTATGTCAACAACACTTTTGGCATCGATTTGCTGAAGGAGAAGCGCGAGTATGTCTATTTCATGGGCGACGACAAGTATGGCGTGTTGAACAAAGAATGGCTGTTCATCAACAAGCCGGCAGAGGAACAAAAAGGTTTGTACAGATATTTGGACAAAGAGAAGAAAAACTACATCTCCGACTATCCCGAGGTGGCCGAAGAGATGCGAAAATACGGCGAATCGGCTTGGCAAGTCGATGAGTATCAGATAGTTAAGAAAAAAACAAAATTTTTGCTTGACAAATAAAAAAAAATATGTAATTTTGCAGCCAGAATTGCCCAATGGTGTAATTGGCAACACGACTGACTCTGGATCAGTAAAGTCCAGGTTCGAACCCTGGTTGGGCAACAGTAAAATCAAGGCATCAATGTACATTGATGCCTTGATTTTTTTTAATTATTTTTTGTCGGGCGTATTATAATAATTATTATCTTTGCATTTGACTATTTTTCGATTATCATATGGCGTTTGAAGATGAGCCATGGTAAGCGAGAAATCCCATACTAACTTTATAAATCATTGAAATCCAACAATTTAGAAGATTTCGATGTCCCCGAGATATACTCGGTACTGAAACTGTGTCCTTTTCAATAGATGAACAAAATAGAAAAAAATGCCATCGCTTGGTATGTGTTGCGTGTGACATATCAGAGAGAGATAGCGGCTTCAGAGCAGCTCACGGAGCTTGGCATAGAGAATTATGTCCCGACGATAAGGTCGAAACGCCGCAATGAAAAAGGCATGGCGATAGGATGGAAGACGGAGCCGCTCGTACACAACTACATCTTCGTCCACGACAGTTACAGTAAGATTTTGACCATAAAACACGGGAAGCTCGAATATCTCCGCTTCATGATGGGGAAGGACGACGAGGGCGTGAACAGCGTGCCGCAGTATGTGCCTGACAAGCAGATGGATGATTTCATGAAGGTGGTCAGGACCATGGGCTCCAAGCCATTGGACCCGAACATCGATTTGAGGAAAGGCGACAAGGTGAGGATTCTGACAGGGCCGTTTGAGGGTGTTGAAGGCATTTACATCAAGATGCCCAACCGTCATGAGAAACGCGTGGTGGTGAAAATCGAGGGGATAGCGGCAGTGGCTACAGTCGCGTTGAATGCCGAGGATGTGGAGAAGTTAGATTATTAGCTTATTAGCTTATGAGCTTATTAGCTTATTAGCTTATGAGATTATAAGATTATGAGATTATGAGATTATAAGATTTGTTATGAACCTTTTTATTGAATTTATTGATGGATGGAAAAGTTTATTCGTTCGAGAAATTGAAAGTTTGGCAAGAAGCAGAACAATTAGTTGTTGACGTATATAATTTATTAGACAGGTTTCCAAAGTTTGAGAAATATGCTCTGTGTGACCAAATACGTAGGGCCATAGTATCGGTTCCTTCAAATATTGCCGAAGGCTCCGGACGTTTTTCCAACAAAGAACAAAATCATTTTTTGGAAATAGCATATGGTTCCTTACTTGAGGCTTATAATCAGTTGCTTATTGCAGTAGCCCTTAATTACATAACCAAGGAATGTGTGGAGATAATCAAACCAAGAATTGATTCAATCGCAAAAATGATAAATGGTCTCCGACAATCTAAACTATGAATAAAATCACAATCACACAAAACTTCTAATTTTAAACTCCCAATCCAATAATCTTCTAATCTTCTAAGCTAATAAACTCCTAAACTAATAAACTTCTAAACTTCTAAGCTTCTAAGCTTCTAAGCTAATAAACTTCTAAACTTCTAAGCTAATAAACTTCTAAACCATGAACATAGCAGTAGCAGGAACAGGATACGTAGGATTGAGCATCGCGACGCTTTTGGCGCAGCACAACCATGTCACGGCAGTTGACGTGATACCTGAGAAGGTTGACCTTATAAATAACAAGAAGTCGCCTATCCAGGACGAATATATCGAGAAATATCTTGCCGAGAAAAATCTTGATCTGACGGCGACATTGGATGGAGCATCGGCATACAAGAATGCCGAGTTTGTGGTCATCGCTGCTCCGACCAACTACGACCCGCAGAAGAACTTCTTCGACACGAGCCATGTCGAGGAGGTCATCGACCTTGTCATTTCGGTCAACCCCGATGCGGTGATGGTCATAAAATCGACCATTCCGGTGGGATACACGAGAAATCTTTACGTGAGGTACGCGGCCAAGGGTGTGAAGAAGTTCAACCTGCTGTTCTCGCCGGAGTTTCTGCGTGAGAGCAAGGCTTTGTACGACAACCTTTATCCTTCGAGGATAATAGTGGGCTATCCCAAGGACATCGACGGCTTCGATGACGAGAACGTCGCCATCAGGAATATGGTGAGCGTTGACCTTGAGGAGAAGGCTAAGATTTTCGCCGATCTGTTGAAAGAAGGAGCCATCAAGGAAGACATCCCGACGCTGTTCATGGGCATGAAAGAGGCCGAGGCGGTGAAGCTGTTCGCCAACACATATTTGGCGTTAAGGGTAAGCTATTTCAATGAGCTTGACACCTACGCTGAGGTTAAAGGTCTTGACACACAGGCTATTATCGACGGCATCTGTCTTGACCCGCGCATCGGCTCGCATTACAACAACCCTTCGTTCGGCTATGGCGGATATTGTCTGCCGAAAGACACCAAGCAGCTCTTGGCTAACTACGAGGACGTTCCGCAGAACATGATGACCGCGATAGTGGAAAGCAACCGCACAAGAAAAGATTTCATAGCAGACCAGGTGCTGAAGATGGCAGGATATTACGATTATTACAGTCAAGGCCAGTTCGATAATACCAAGGAGAGGGAGTGTGTGATAGGGGTGTTTCGTCTCACGATGAAGTCGAACTCCGACAATTTCCGTCAGTCGAGCATCCAAGGCGTGATGAAGCGCATCAAGGCAAAGGGTGCTAAAGTAATCATCTATGAACCGACATTAGAAGATGGTTCTACATTCTTTGGCTCGTTGGTTATCAACGACATACAGAAATTCAAAGAGCAGTCGCAGGCCATCGTCGCCAACAGATACGATAGCTGTTTGGATGATGTGCAAGAGAAGGTTTATACAAGAGATATTTTTAAGAGAGACTAATGAAAGGTATCGTTCTTGCCGGAGGGTCCGGCACCAGATTGTATCCCATCACCAAGGGAGTAAGCAAGCAATTGCTTCCGATTTACGACAAGCCGATGGTCTATTATCCCATCAGTGTGCTGATGCTGGCGGGGATTCGGGAGATTCTCATCATCTCCACACCCGACGACTTGCCGGGATTCCGCCGCTTGTTGGGCGACGGCTCCGACTTCGGTGTGCACTTCGAGTACGCGGAGCAGCCCTCACCGGACGGGCTCGCGCAGGCGTTCATCATCGGGGAGGAGTTTATCGGCTCCGACTCCGTGTGCATGGTGTTAGGCGACAACATCTTCCATGGCAGCGGCTTTGTGCCGATGCTGGAGCAGGCAGTGGCTGCGGCATCTGATGCGACAGCCACCGTCTTCGGTTACTGGGTGGCCGACCCGGAGCGTTACGGCGTTGCGGAGTTCGACGCTTCCGGGAAGTGCCTCAGCATTGAGGAGAAACCCGCTCACCCCAAGAGCAACTACGCTGTCACAGGACTCTATTTCTATCCGAACAAGGTGGTGGAGGTGGCAAAGAATGTCAAGCCGTCGGCCCGGGGCGAGCTGGAAATCACCTCCGTGAACCAGCGTTTCTTAGAGGACGGACAGCTGAAGGTGCAGGTGCTTGGCCGCGGCTTCGCCTGGTTAGATACCGGCACGCACGACTCGCTCTTCGACGCCACCGCCTACATCGAGACGATAGAGAAGCGCACAGGCTGCAAGATCGCCTGTCTGGAGGAAATCGCCTTCCAGCGGGGCTGGATCGACGCCTCCCGCCTGCGTGCGCTCGCCAAGCCGATGCTCAAGAACCAGTACGGCCAGTATCTGATGAAGGTGATTGATGAGATAAAGAACGATGTGAATTCGGAGACGTTTTTTAAGTAATAGCTTTTTAGCTTATAAGTTTAGAAGTTTAGAAGTTTAGAAGGTGTTATAAATAGAAATCGTACAATTATTGTTTAATTAAACAAAGTATAAAGTTATGGATCTTAAAGGAACAAAGACAGAAAAAAACCTCCTTGAGGCATTTGCCGGGGAGTCAATGGCACGCAACAAGTACACATTCTTCGCCTCGAAGGCCAAAAAAGACGGCTACGTGCAGATTTCAAAGATTTTTGAAGAGACAGCGGGCAACGAGAAAGAGCATGCTGAGCTTTGGTACAAGTATCTCCACGATGGCGAAATACCAGGCACAGAAGACAATTTGGCCGATGCCGCCGCTGGAGAGAACTATGAGTGGACCGACATGTACGAACGCATGGCTAAGGAGGCCGAAGAGGAAGGCTTCAAGGAGATTGCGGCAAAGTTCCGTATGGTGGGCGCCATCGAGAAAGAGCATGAGGCCCGCTACCGCAAGTTATTGGAAAACATCGAGGAAGGCTTGGTCTTCTCGCGTGACGGCGACATGGTGTGGCAATGCTCCAACTGCGGTCATATCGTGATTGGGAAGAAGGCTCCAAAGATATGTCCTGTCTGCAACCATCCGCAGTCGTATTTCGAGCTGAAGAAGGAAAATTATTAATTAATTATAATTATATGATTAACGTTGGAATCATCGGATGCGGCTTTGTGGGTGGAGCGCTGAAGGATTGGTTGGAGCATAACAATCCGGAGTGCAAGCTTTTCATCAGTGACCCTCCTAAAGGTTACAATGATGATTTGAGCAAAATCGATATTGCATTTCTGCAGATTCATGTTCCTACTGAAGACGACGGCACACAGGATCTGACACTTATGAAGGAGTTGATTTGCAATCTCCCGGATGTGCCAGTGTTCGTTCGCACCACTATTCTTCCAGGTTCCAGCGAGATGCTTACACATGAGACGGGACATCAGGTGTTCTATATGCCGGAGTTCCTCTCTGAACGCACATATATTGAGGATTTCCAGAAACAGCCCATGGTGTTTACCGAAGCGAATGAGTTGCTCACCAAGATTTTTGCGGGTAAGAAGTTCACCGTTATGACACCTTTCAAGCTATATCAACGACACTCACGCCTACATCCCCAGGCCTGACGGCAAGTACGGCTACGGCGGCAAGTGCTTCCCGAAGGATGTCAATGCTTTTGCTAAGATGACCGAGGGAACGCCGTTGGAAACCCTCTTGGAGCATCTGCATGAGCTGAATGCTCTTTTGATGCTCATTTGAAGCTCCTTTGGGGGTATAACGAAAAACGGAGGGCATCTGGCAGGATTGAACAAGCCGCCGTAGGCGGCACGAGCGCGAAGCGCAAGAGAACAGCGGAGGTGCGATAGCGCCGAGCACAAGGCCACAAGGCCGAGAGAATTTCTGTGAAATCTGTGTAACATTGGCAAGAAGTAAGTATATAGAATTATGACGAAGAAACAAGAAATACAGCTGTTTGAGGACAAAAAGGTGCGTACCGCATGGGACGAACAGGAGGAGAAGTGGTACTTCTCGATTACCAGTTGAAATTCCTGGCTCCTGATGGAAAGATGCGACTCACCGATGTTGCCGACCAGCAGCAGCTGTTCCCACGCCCGTGAGTGGAGCGGCAAGACTACACGCGAATATAAGAAGTACAAGGGATTGAAGAAGGAAAGCCTGCGAGATAAATGATCACGATGGAACTGGCACCTAACCGATGGAGCAGCGAGAGCAGAGTTAACAGCGTTAAAGACTGACTGGCTTTGGACGAGGGATTATTCAGCGAGTTTACTGTCACTTGCTGTCGTGGGCTCTGCCATTGGAAGAAACTGAGATTGCTCAGAAAGATGTCAAATCAGAAGATATGTCACAGGGCTTTATAGGAGCTTTCAACAGTTTTGTGAGTTATTTGAACATACAGACAGAATTACAGATTAATCCGATGGTGATATGAATTGGATAAACGAAGGAGTAAATGAGTATTACGAATGGCTGAAGCAGCGCCATTCGTTCAGCAGGATGATATTACCGGTTGGAGTGTCATCTCAACCCCTTTTGTCGGTATGTTCAATGACACCATTGACATTTTTGTCAGAAAACTGCCCGATGGGAAAGTGACGTTATCCGATGATGGCAATACTCTTGCCAATCTTGAGTTAGTAGGAGTCCCATTCAAGACATCCGCTGGTCGTAAGGATATTTCAGACCGCATTAAGCTCAACTAAGGTGTTGTTATAACTCGCGAAGCAGAGCTTACCAAAACAGTCGATAAGTCAGAATTCGTACAGGCAAAACACGATATGTTGCGTGCCATGCTTGAACTTTCCGATATGATTAACCTGTCCACACATCGTGTGAATTCACTGTTTCGCGATGATGTTAAGAATCTGTTCCATCAGCAGAGATTGAACGTCACTCCAGGCTTTATCGTTTTCGGACGTTCAGGAATACGTTTCACTTTCGACTATCTGATAGCTAAACCAGAGACAGAAATCGTGATACAGACATTCAACCATCTGGATCGTCCTAATTTGGCCACCTTCCTTTTCGGAGTTGATGAGGTGAAGGCTGTGCGCGAGCAGATTTCCGAGAAGGCATTTCAGCCGGTTGCTTTGGTGAATGATGAAGACACAAAGGTACGTGGCGAGTTTTTGGAAGCATTTATTGACGATTCATTAACGGTTAATTAAAGGCAATTCATGTTGCCGTAAGTGTTTCCGTGCTATCCGTGCTTTCTGTGTGACACTGATGCTCCTTTGATGCTCCTTTGATGCTCCTTTGATGGGCCGATACCCCTCACCCCTTCGGGGAGTTCCCCTAAACAGGGGAGCAGCTTAAAAAAACGATAACGATAACAGAAACGAAAACGAATAAACGATATAAAGCAATGGAAAAACGTAAGGATAGAATCTATCTTTGTCTGGCTCACATGAGCGAGGCGGGAGTGGAACAGAAGTACATCCAGGAGGCGTTCGATACCAACTGGGTGGTGCCGCTGGGGCCGAATGTGAACGGGTTTGAACACGACCTCGAAGCGTTCGTGAACGGTTTCAAGATTCAAGATTCAGGTTTCAAGATTCAAGATTCAGGATTCAAGATTCAAGATTCAGGTTTCAAGATTCAAGATTCAGGATTCAAGATTCAGGATTCAAGATTCAAGATTCAGGATTCAAGACCTGAAACCTGGAACCTGAAACCTGAAACCCTCAGCAAGCGCGTGGTGGCGCTGAGTTCGGGGACGGCGGCGGTGCATCTGGCGCTGATTGCGTGCGGCGTGGGGCCGGGCGACGAGGTGTGTGTGCAGAGCTTCACCTTCTGCGCCTCCAGCCATCCCATCACCTACTTGGGGGCAACGCCGGTGTTCATTGACTCCGAGAAGGACACGTGGAACATGGATCCGGAGCTGTTGGAGGCGGCCATCAAGGACCGCATCGCCAAGACGGGGAAGAAGCCCAAGGCCATTGTGCCGGTGGCCCTGTATGGTATGCCGTACCGCATTGACCGCATCATGGAGATTGCCGACAGGTACGGGATTCCCGTGGTGGAGGATGCCGCAGAAGGGTTTGGCAGCCGCTTCAACGGGCAGGTGCTGGGTACGTTTGGCAAGTACGGCGTGCTGTCGTTCAACGGCAACAAGATGATAACCACCAGCGGCGGCGGCG
>FLNY01004296.1_pt1 | contig 63118 bp, 52 predicted proteins | sample 1140381 | NCBI WGS metagenome assembly FLNY01 (sample SAMEA3878172, study PRJEB12797) | bioreactor metagenome | biome: Moose rumen | place: Sweden | collected 2011-10
TGCCATGCAGCTGACCGACGAGCAACTCACCGACGGCACGATTACAGCCAATCTGAATAACGGTCGCACAGGGGCTGATGCCCCTTGGGTGCAGGATGCCGGAGCTGCCGAGCCGAGGCTGGCGCTGTTCGTCAATCCTTAAGCGGGCCGCTCGTGGCAGCATCAAAACTATCATCCAAGGAACCACTTCCAGGCAGGGACGATGTGAATGGTCCCTGCGGAATCTTCAACTTCCTCTTCCTGGTCGCGGGTTACGATTGTCATATTGGCGCAATGCGTTAACGCGGCAGCTTCGCGTATCCCGTCCAGTTCCCTGCCCCGGGTTTCTTTATCTTTCATATCCCAGCACACCTGGATCAACTGCTTTACGGCTGTTTCGGTCTGGATGACGAAATCGCATTCTTTGTCCCCATGACAATAACAAATCTTTTCCCCGTCAGGAAGGTTTCGCAGCAGCTGAAGATATACGGCATTCTCAAAGAGAATACCATCATCATCCCGGCCAGGGATCAAAACTGATTGGCGCAATCCATTATCTACGCAATAGTATTTGGGGAGGGCGCTGGTTTCTTTCTTGAAAGACTGATCGAATTTGGTTACCTTATACAACAAAAAGATGTTGCAGGTCTTTTCCGCAAGGTCGTAAAGATCATCTTTGCTGACCTTTCGGCCTTGGGACCGCATGTCGTTGTAGATGGCATTGATGGATGCGGGTTTGGCCATTCCCGCCATCAATCGCTTGATTACATACTTGACACGCTCCGGGTTGGACAAGTTATAGCGTTCAATCAAGTCCCTGAATATCATTGTGTTGAAATACCCCTGCAATAGTTTGTCTTTCATTGCGCGACTGCTCTCAAGGACTACCTCCGGATAACCGCCTTCATGGACAAAAGCATCCAAAGCCATCCGGAGTTTTGCCAGATCCTGTTCAAGGTGGCTGTCAGTGGAAATGCCTTTGAACTGACAGTATTCCCTAAAAGACAAAGGATATTCTTTATACTCCAGTGGCCAGCCGCGCAGGGCGGTGTTCAGCTCTTCCGACAGCATGTCGGCATTGCTTCCGGAAATGAAGATATGTTTGCTGTAGTGTTTGAACAAACGCATTACAAAGAGCTCCCATCCCTCAATGCGCTGAATTTCATCAAAGAAGAAATAGACATCTTTGATGGGGATGTCGGGGTACATTTCCATATAGGCCTCAAGGATGGCGTTGAAGTCCGTGGTCTGCATCTGGTCGAAACGCTCATCGTCAAAACCGATCCAAGCTATTTGACGAGGGCTGACACCGGCCTTGAGGATGCGCTCGATGCTTAGTTCCATCAGCGTGGATTTTCCGCAGCGGCGGACACCCACGACAGTGATTATCTTCTTGGCATTGACGGGCAATTCAACCTCGCGGGGATTGTATGGAACCGGTATCTCCTGCTGTTTGAGGGCTATAAGGGATTTGATGGTTTCTTTAATTGTCATGGCACCTGTTTTTCGCAAAGATAATAACTTTCCTAAAATTTAGGAAATATATTCAAAAATATTTCCTGAAATTCAGGAAAGTAAAAAGGGTTCCGGACAAGAAGCCATTTGGCGTGCTTTCCCGCCGCGCCAGGCGGGCGGCTGGTTCCTCGGTGCGATTGCCGGGACTGCGGGACTCCGCTGGAAATATGGCGGAATTTGAGTATCTTTGACCATGCCCTCGCAGCGCACCTACATCGCAATAGACCTGAAGTCCTTCTACGCCTCGGTAGAATGCGTGGAGCGCGGCCTGGACCCGCTCACCACCAACCTGGTGGTGGCGGACGTGAGCCGCACGGAAAAGACCATCTGCCTGGCTGTTTCGCCATCGCTCAAGGCTTACGGCATAGGCGGAAGGGCCCGCCTTTTTGAAGTGACGGAGCGCCTCCGGAGGGTGAATTCCGCCAGGCGCGCGCAGGCTCCCCACAGGAGGTTCACCGGGAAATCGGTGTCAGACACGGCCCTGAAGGCGCATCCCGACTTGGAAGCGGACTTCATCGCCGCCACGCCCCGCATGGCGTTCTACATAGAATACAGCACCAGAATCTATGGGATTTACCTGAAATACATCGCGCCCGAAGACATACACGTTTATTCCGTGGACGAGGTCTTCATGGACGTCACCGCATATCTGGACACCTACAGGATGACCGCCCGCGAACTGGCCGTACAAATCATACGGGACGTCCTCGGGGAAACCGGCATCACGGCCACCGCCGGCATCGGCACCAACCTTTACCTGTGCAAGATCGCCATGGACATCGTGGCCAAGCACATGCCGGCCGACAAGGACGGCGTGCGCATCGCGGAGCTGGACGAGCAGTCGTACCGAAGGCTGCTCTGGGGCCATGAGCCGCTTACCGATTTCTGGCGGGTGGGAAGAGGCATAGCCGACAGGCTCGCCTCCTTCGGAATCAGGACCATGGGACAGATAGCGCGCCTTTCCGAGACGCACGAGGAATTCTTCTACAAGCAGTTCGGGGTGAACGCGGAGCTGCTCATCGACCATGCATGGGGCTGGGAGCCGTGCACCATGGAGTACATAAAGGCCTACCGCCCGGAGGAAACTTCCACCTCCAGCGGGCAGGTTCTCACGGAGCCCTACAGCTTCGAAAAGACAAGGGTGGTAATACAGGAGATGGCGGACGCAGTGGCTCTGGACCTTGTGGGGAAGGGCCTGGTGACCGACCAGATAGTGCTCACCATAGGCTACGACGCCGAGTCGCTGAAAGACCCGGACATACGCAGGAAATACAAGGGGCCTACAGACACCGACTGGTACGGCAAGACCGTGCCCAGGCACGCGCACGGCACGGCCAACCTTGGCCGCAAGACCAATTCCTCGCGGCTCATCCTGGAAGCCGCCATGAGGCTGTTCGACGAGATAATGAACCCGCTCCTGCTGTCCAGGAGGCTCAACATCACCGCGAATCACCTTATCCCGGAGGAAACCGCCGCGGCTGAGCCCGTCCAGCTGGATCTCTTCGAGGAAGAGACGGACAGGCTCGCCGAAAGCGAGGATCTCGCGAAGGAGCACAGACTGCAGGAAACGCTGCTGGACATCAAGCGCAAATACGGCAAGAATTCCATACTCAAGGGGGTGAGCTTCGAAGACGGGGCCACCGCCAAAGAACGCAACAAGCAGATCGGAGGACACAAGGCATGAAAGAATCAGGATATGAAGACATAATGGACCATCCGCACCACCGGAGCACCACGCATCCGCACATGAACATGATGCAGCGGGCGGCGCAGTTCGCTCCGTTCGCAGCACTCACCGGCCACGACGCCGCCATAAAGGAGGAGGCGCGCATGAACGGCGAGAAGTATGAGACAAGCGAATAGCGCGGAGCGCTAATCTTCCGGAAGTATCCCCTGCCCCTGCATGAACTCCTTTATACGGTCCATCCAGGTGTAGCTGCCCGTGCCGGGGGACGCCGTGCGCTGGAAGCAGTGCGGCCGGAGCGCAAGGGTATGGAGCTCGCTCTGTACGCCCATGGCGCGCATCTTCTCCCAGCATTTCACCGAGTTCATCGCCGCCCAGCTGTCCGCATCGCCGTGGATGAACAGCATGGGGACGGTTTTCAGGTCGAAAGAAAATTCGGGGGCGAGAAGCGCATCGTCCGAGTTGCCGCCGGTGGTGTTGCCCCTTTCGAGGCCGTCGGTAAGCGAGTAGGCCGGATAGATTCCTATTCCCCACTGCACATTGCATGGGATCCTGTCGAGTTCGTCCACGGGAAAATATGAACGGTGCAGCGAGGAAGTGACTCCCATGATGGTGAGATGCCCGCCCGCGGAGCTGCCCATTATGCCTATCCTGTCCGGATCGAGCCCATAGAGGGGCGCTTCGCTGCGCACGATGCGCACGGCCCTCTGCAGGTCCTGCCATGCAGTCGTATGCTTGGACAGGCCGCTCTCGGGGGACGGGCGGGGCGTACGGTACTTGAGCGTCACCACCGTCACTCCCAGGGAATTGAGGTAACGCCTTGCTGGCGCCACTTCGAAGCCGTCCGGGTCGTTCTTCTGGTACGACCCTCCGGAGTAGATTATCTGTATCGCGTCAGTTTTTCTAGAAACGGGGAAATGCCACTCGAGATAAGGAGTGCACTGGTTGTCCTGCACGTCGGGCATCTTCCCTTCGGGCCACACGTCCTCCTTCTTGTACGCGGCCCGGGATTCGTCGGAGGGGAAACGGTCCATGAGGGCCACTTCTTCTTCCGGAGGAGTTATGAAACCCATCTGCCGCATGAACTCCACTCCCCTCTCCAGGCCGTAGGCGCCGTGGCCTTTGCCGGGATAAAGGTGAAGCTCCGCGGGCACCCCCATGCTGCGGAGACGGCGGTATATCAGGGTGGAACCGTTAGGGGAATAGATGTCCAGACCGCCGTGGTGCAGGCTTATAGGCGGGGTTTTCCCGTCGAAGCGGAACACATCGCTCAGCACCGCGTCCGGCGCATATCCTTCCCGGGTGGAGGGAGTGCCCGCTTCCCCGTCGGTAGTAACGTATGCGGGAGCGTTCACGATGGCCCAGTTGATGTGGCAGGGAAGGTCGTCGAGGGCGTCAACCCTCTCGTATGCGGGGGTCTGTGAGCTGGTGGCGAGGAGGAGCGCCAGGTGCGAGCCTGCGGACATGGAGATTACACCTATCTTTTCCGGATCGAAGCCCCTGAGGGCCGCTTCGCTGCGCACCATGCGCACCGCGCGCTGCCCGTCCTCCCATGCGGTCTGGTATATGGGCAGGCCTTCCGGGCGCGGAGTGCGGTAAACCAAGTTCACGCACTGGAAGCCCAGGAGGGTGAAAGTTTCTTTCCATTTGGCGATGAGGCCTACGTCGCAGCAATTCATGTAGCTGCCGCCGGAGATGAGTATCATGCATCCGCCGTTCCGTATTTCCGGAGCCGGGGCGTCATACCATTCGATGTAAGCCACCCTGTGGGCGGCAGGCAGGAAACCTTCCGCACCGGCCTCGTCGGTCATGGCGGCTATCTGGTGAGACTGTGCGTGGGGCATGCGGCCTTCCGGCCAAACGCTCTCCCTTTCCCCCGCGTAAAGCGCGAGTGCGAGGAAGAGCGGGAACAAAACAAGTGCAAATTTTTTCATATCGTGGGAAAGATACGGATTTATCGGCAAACGGACAAAAAAAACGGGGATGACCGGACGGCCACCCCCGCTAGGGAGTTCAATGCAGATTACTGCTTCTCGATGAAGACGGCACGGTTGAGTTCCGGAGTGTCGAACACATCGTTGCCACCGTTGGCCTTTACAGTGAAGCGGCTGCCGTCGATGCCGAGTTCCTCGGTCATGAGTTTGTAAACGGCGTCTGCGCGCTGCTGGGAGAGCTGCATGTTGCGCCTTGCGGTACCGGTCTTGCTGTCGGCATTGCCGGCGAGGGTGAACTTGACGTTCTCGCCACGGCTGATGATGTTCTTGACGGCGTAAGCGATGTGAGCCTTCTCCTGAGTGGAAATCTTGGCGGATCCGATCTTGAAGTAAGCGATGATGGGCTCCTCGAAGAGGGCGCTGTAGTCACCTGCCTGGGCGGAGGCTGCCGCGAGCTCGTTCTTGAGCTTGGCGTTCTCGTCTGCGAGAGCCTTGGCCTTTGCATCAGCGGCGTTCTTGGCGGCATCGGCGGCATCCTTGCCGGCCTTCGCTGCGTTGGCGGCGGCCTCAGCTGCCGCTACGGCTGCTGCATAGGAAGCGACGGTGGTGGCACGACGGGTCCAGCCGGTCTTGCCGAGGTTGAACTGGAGACCTGCGGTGGCATAGGGGAAGAGGATGAAGCGGCCTGTGTTGAGGTAGGGCTGCTGCTTGCCTACGATGGTGCCGAGTTCGACGTTGAGATCTACGCGGTCGCCGAGACGGAGGTTGTTGATGATACCGGCCTCTGCGCCATATTCATAAGCGGCGGCAGGGGAAGTGAAGAGGACACCCGCGCCCAAGAAGGGAACGAAGTCCCAGAAACGGGTCTCCTTGTAGCCTGCAAATGCGTTGGAAGCGTTCCAGAGGAAGTCGGCCTTTGCGAAGTTGAACTTGTCGATACTGCTCTCATAGCCCTTGACCTGGTTCTTGAGGCCGCGCCAGCCGATACGGGCGCCGTACTCGGGAGTGAACCACTTGCCGAAATCGGCCTGGACTGCGATGCCGTAGTTGCCGGCATTCTTGAAATTGGCATCCTTGACGGCAAAGTTTGCACCACCACCGATGTTGATGAAGGTGTTGTCGAAGAAAGTGTTGGTCTCATAGGGACCCCACTGGGTGTTTCCGTTCCCATCCTTGTTGCTCTCCTGTGCGAAAGCGGAGAAGCCGATAAGAAGAGAAGCTGCGATAACGAAAAACTTTTTCATGCTCAAAACAATTAGTTGATTTAATATTAGGTTTCTGTTCAAGTTTGGCCCAAAGGGCCTTCAAACCGCAAATTTATAAAAATATTTCAATATCTCAAACTTTTTCAACATATTCAGCTTTCAGCCATCCCTGCCTGCCATCGGAGAGGACTATGTTGTACCAGTCTCCTACTGAATCCTTTACCGTGACTTTCGTGCCCTCGTGAAGAATGAACAGGTCTTTGCTCCCGCCTCCTCCCGGAGCGCTTTTCACGGATACCACCGGTGCGAGCACGACCGCTTCGTCGGCATGCAGGTAGTCGCTCCTCTGCCAGGAAGAGAACCCCAGGGCCCCGAGAGAAAGCAGCAGGAGCACTATTCCGGTGAAGAATCCGGTTTTCCGGACCGCGGCGTTCCCGCCCAGCAGAAAGAGCAGCAGCATGGCCAGCATGCCGGCGGCGAGTACGAGGAACAGGACCGCCCACGCGTCCGAGGAGAGTTTCCAGCAAAGCGAACGCATCCAGCTTACCAGGAAAAATTCCGGCACGGCCTCTATGCGGTCCTGTATCTGCTCCCTTGCGAACTGCAGGTTGTAGCGGGCATCCCCGTAGGACGGATCGAGCTTGAGCGCGCGCTCATAATACAGCACGGCATGGGCATAATCTTCCGTCTTGAAGCAGGCGTCCCCGAGGTTGGTGTAGAGTTCCGGGGAGGACAGGCCGGAATTCACAAGTTTCTGCCAGGAGTCCCGGGCCAGGTCCCACTGCCCTTCCGAGTAGGCGTTTACGCCGGCCGTCCAGAGGGAATCGGCATAATCTCCCTGCCCGTACATGGGCAGCGAGACTGCGGCAAGCAGGACTGTAATGACGGCTGCTCCCTTCACCGAGTTCTTTTTCTTCATGCTCGAATCTATGAGTGATATGACGTTCACGGCGCTCTCGTAATGCGCGGACATCGCCTCATGCCCTGAATCCGGCGCATAACGGGCGAACTCGCAGGCATCCAGAAGAGAGCAGAATTCACTGTTTACCGCCTCGGGCACGCCGGCTCCGGCGAGCTTTGCGGAGATGTTCTCCCTGGACATGTCGGCCGCATCCATCGCGAACTTGTCGGAAACGAAGCCGAGGAGCGTCTTGTGCAGCTCTTCATAGAACGCGGTGTATAGATTCTTCTGCAGGAAATCCCCCGCCGCGGCGAGACGCTTGCGCGCCATCTTCACGGCCCCGCGGTTGCGGGTTCCGGCCACGTCGGCACGGAGCGCGGCGGCTTTCCGGAATGCGAAATACACTGCCGCAGCAGCCGCCAGCAGCAAGGCCAGCAGGCTCCAGAAGAGAGGCGACCACACGAAGAAGCGACCCTCCCCGGAGAAGGACGGCCTGCGGGTTGAGATGTATCGGATGTCGCTGCCGAGGTCCCTGACGTCGCTGCGGGTGACCAGCTGTCCCTGCCCGGCAGTTGCGGTCTGGGCGGAAGACGCGCTCCTGGATACCTCCAGCGGCATTCCGGGAGCCGTAACGGTGACGTATCTGCCCTGGGTGACGTCGTAATAGCTGTACTCCACCGGTCCGATGGTGAAGGAACCGTGGCTGCGCGGGATGAACGGATACTCGAAGGTCTTGCCGCCCCGGGAATCGGAGGCCTTCACGTCATACACCTCGAAGTCCGGCGGAAAATCCACCTTCGGGGCCTCCAGAAGCGCCACGTTGCCCGTTCCGGAAACCGTGACCTTCAGCGAACCGGCGTCATGCGCCTTGAGCGAGTCTGCGGAGAGAGTCGCGCTTATGGCGAACTTGCCGACTCCCCCGCCGAACGAGGCGGGAGCTCCCGCCGGGAGTGCGGACACGTGCACTTTCACCGCCGGGGTGGACACTCTCTTGCGTATGGTGCGGTATTCGTCCTGGAAAAATGAGTCGAAAATGCTGCCGCTGCCGGCGGACGCCTGTCTCACGTTCACGAGGCACACCAGCTCCGCCGGATCTATGGTCATCTCGCCCGCTTTCTGGGGGATGAGGTTCCAGCTGCGGAGCACTGCGGCGTTGAAAATCTCGCCGCCCACGTTCTCCCTCCGGAACTCTATGCTGGTCGGGGCCTGCACCTCCTGGTTCCAGAAACCGTCGAAGGAGGGGAACCTGGCATCCTCGAAGCCCGCGATGTTCACGCGCTGGTAAAGCTTCAGGGTGGCCGATATCGGCTCGCCCACCACGGCCGATGTCTTGCTTAGCACAAGCCTGAGATAGAGGTCGGCGTCGGAGATCGTTCCGGATGTGCCCGACTTGCCCTGCGAAGCCCCCTGGGAGGAACTCTGTCCCTGCCCGCCTGAGACCACCTGTATGGACTTGGGGGAGGAACTGTACTGCTTCCCCCTGGCCGTGGCGGTCGCGGGCTGGAGCGTGAAGGTGCCGGCGGACTTGGGCATCAGCACGTAGGTATAGGTGGTGGTGGAAGTCCTGCTGCGCTTTCCGTTCACCACGCTTATGGAAGTGGAAGTGCCCTTCTGCGGCCCCCAGACAAGCTTGAAATCGTCGCCGGGACTCCAGCTGAAATCGGAAGGAGAGTCATCCCCGTCGTAGGTGAAGGTGACGTTGAACTGCTCGTCCGCCGCCACCAGGTCGGGAGCTTTCACCTCCAGCGTCTGCGCACTCAGAGGAAGCGCGAGCGCGAGCGAGGCCAATATGCCGAGTAACTTTCTCATCGTTTACCAATTCTTTTCTTTCTGCCGGCTCTTGAGGAGCGCGGCCTTTTCCTTGTTGACTTTGTCCTGGGTCTCCTTTTCCTGCGCCTGCACCGCATTCAGCATCTGGCGAGCCTGCTGTTTGGAAATGCCCTGCTGCCCTTCCCGGGACTGGTCCTGCGGCTGATCCTGCTGCTGCTCCGGATTCTGGTTCTGATCCTGCTGCTGATTCTGGTCCTGATTCTGGTCCTGATTCTGATTTTGATCCTGCTGCTGGTCTTGATCCTGATTTTGGTCCTGGTTCTGATCCTGGCCGCCGCCCTGCCGGTTCTTCAGCATCTCCTTGGCATAGATGTAATTCTCCTTGGCGTCCATGTCGGAGGGATTCAGCAGCAGCGACTGCCGGAAGGCCTTCACCGCCGCGCCGTAATCCTTGCGCTGCAGGGCAACGTCCCCTTCGTTGTAGTAGTAGGATGCGGCATGGGGAGTCCCGTCCGCCTCCGCATCGGCATTTCCAAGCGCCTCGGCGGCTTCTTCATAGTTCTGCTGGCGGTACAGCGCCGAGGCCAGGTCGTACTGTCCGGCCACGGACAGGGGGTCCTTGAGCACAGCCTTGCGGTACTCTATCTCGGAAGACGCGAATTCCCCCCTGCCGAACTTGCGGTTGCCGGAGCGCACCTCCTTCCTGTCCGTCTGCGAGAAAGCGGGAAGAGCGCTGAAAATCAACAATATGCAGATAAATTTCCTCATTCGAAAAGCCTCCTTTTTGCACGCCTGTCACCTACGAGGAAGGCGATCACAAGCAGGGCGAGCGCCGCCGCCACGAAGTACATGTACTGCTCGTCGTATTCCTCGAACACCACGCTCTTGAAAGTCTCGTCCTCCATCCGGCGCAGGTCGTCGATTATGGGATTCAGGCCGAATTCCTCGTTTCCGGCATGCACGTAGGCCCCGCCGCCGGCACGGGCGATCCTGGTGAGGGTTTCCTCGTCCAGCCGCGTCACGACTATGTTCCCGTCCTTGTCCCTCAGGAGTTCCCCATCGACGGGGATGGGCTGCCCCTGTACGGAACCCACGCCTATGGTATATACCTTTATTCCCATCTCTGCCACCTGCTTCGCGGCCTCGACGGGGTTGTCCTCATGGTTTTCGCCGTCCGTTATCACGACTATCGCGCGGCTCTTGCTGCTCTGGGCGCTGAACCCGCGCGCGGCCGTAAGGATGGCGTCGCCTATCGCCGTGCCCTGGACGGGGATGCTCTGCGTATCCACGCTGCCCAGAAACATCTTGGCGCTCACGTAATCCGTGGTTATGGGTAGCTGCACGAAGGAGGAACCGGCGAAAATGATGAGTCCGATGCGGTCGTCCTGCAGTTTGTCGGACATGCGGCTGATGGCGAGTTTGGCCCGTTCCAGGCGGTTTGGGGAATAATCCTCGGCCAGCATGGAATTGGAAACGTCCAGGCATATCATGATTTCCGCGCCGCGGGTCTCCCTCTCCGCCAGTTTCGCCCCTATCTGCGGACGTGCCAGGGCCACGGCCAGGCAGGCGACGGCAAGGTCGAAAAGAATCAGGCGTATCCATCCCTTGCCCCTTGAATAATGCGGCATGAGCTGCTCCACCAGCGCCGGATCACCCAGTTTCGCCATGCGCACACGGCGCAGGCGCAGCATGAGCGCATACACCAGCGGCAGCACGGGCAGCAGCAGGAGCAGCCACAAATAAGCGGAATGAGCAAAATACAACATACTACGGCAGCCTCCTCGCAAACAGTTCAATGACGGCAAGAAGAAGCAGGCACACCAGAGCCGCAAGGGCGTAATTCCCGTACAGTTCCTTGTACACCGGGAAACTGTCGATGGTGGTGCGCACCTTCTCCATCTTGTTTATCTCCGAATAAATTTCACTCAGCTTGGTGTTGTCGGTCGCGCGGAAATATTTTCCGCCGGTCTTCTCCGCTATGCCCTGCAGCAGCCGCTCGTCAATCTCGACCGGGATCTTGCGCACTTCCACCCCCCACGGCGTCATTACCGGATAGGGGGCTTCCCCGTTGGCGCCCACGCCTATGGTGTAAACGCGCACATTGTAGGTGGCGGCTATTTCCGCGGCTGTTTCCGGGGCCACCGAACCGGTGTTGTTCACTCCGTCGGTAAGCAGTATGACCACGCGGCTCGGCGCATCGGAATCCATCATCCTGGCCACTGCGGTGGCGAGCCCGTTGCCGATGGCGGTGCCGTCCTCGATGAGGTCGGTCTGCACGTCCTTCATGAGGTTGATGAGGGTGGCGCGGTCCGTGGTGAGCGGGCACTGCGTGTAGCTCTCTCCCGCGAAGACCACGATGCCCATGCGGTCGGAGGGCCTCTGGGATATGAATTCTATGGCGATGTCCTTGGCGGCTGAAATGCGGTCGGGGCTGAAGTCGCGCGCCAGCATGGAGGTCGATACGTCCATCGCGAACACGATGTCGATGCCCTCGGAGTCCACCTTCTCCACCTGGGTGGAAGATCGCGGACGGGCCAGCGCCACCGTCATGAGCGCGAGGGCGGCTGTGAAAAGCGCCATCGGAACATGCCGGAGCACCTGCAGCGGGATGTTCTTCCTGCGCAGCCACGGCGCTGACATGCTCACCCGCAGATGCGGGCTCCTCCCCTTCAGCTCCTTATATACGTAGAGCGCGAGGAGCAGGACCGGCACGGCCAGCAGCCACAACAGATGGGGATACTCGAAAAACATTTCCTACTTTTCCGGAGCCTCCTTCCCTCCTTCCGTTTCATCCGTCTTTATGGTGTCGGTGATGAATTTCACCGCCACGGGCAGCACTGTCGCATTCTCCTCGTCCGGCACCACCATCTTCGCGAACTTCACGAAATCGGCGCGCTCGAACAGTTCCCTGAGGGACTGCCAGGCCAGGGGCGTGATATCCTTCTCCGCCTTGAGGGCTTCGAAAAGCTCCGCGGTTGTCATTTCCGGGGCGTCCACGCCGAAGCGCGCGTCCATGTATTCCTTCAAGGCGTCCGTCACCCCGCTGTAGAAGGCCTTCTGCTTTTCGGGAGCCCAGTACTTGCTGCCGCGGTAGCGGTCCAGCTTGCGCAGGGCCACCACGTAGGGAGGATCCTCGGGCCGGGACTCTCCGGAAGCCCCGCGCCTCCTCTTCGCAAGGCGCACGGCGAGCCACACCAGCAAAGCCAGCAGCAGAGCGCCCAGAACCCAGGGAACCACCTCCGCGAACGTGAGGGGATAGCCTATCTGCCCCTTGATGTCGTGCAGCACGTAAGTCGCCGTATCTATCTGGATGGTAGTCACTTCCATCTGCGCAGCCTCGAACTCCAGCGTATCCGCCACACCGTCCAGGGCGCGGCGCACGTAGATGGGCGGGAGATGGTACGTGCCCGCCTCGAACGGGGCGATGATCACCGAGCCGCGGATGTCGCGGGTGCCGGCGCGCCTGTCCGTGCGAAGCGTGTCTATCTTCCAGCCGCGCACCAGGGTGAGGGTGTCGTTGGACGCCTCCGAGTAGTCCTGCAGCGCAAGCGCAGTGCCTTCCTTCACGCCCTCGAGCGTGAAACCGTACTCCAGCTGGTCGGCCACCAGGATGGAATCCCGCTGCTGGAGCTGGTTCAGGAATGCCTTGCCGGACGGAACCACGTCCAGCAGTGCGGCCAATATTATGAGAACGGGCAATTTCATTTTCTGGTGGCGAAGAGGGCCATGAGCCCCTTTACGTAATCATCTCCCGTCGATAGGTCCACGTTGTCCACGTGGTAACGGTTGAACAGCCGCTGCTCCTCCACGGCGATCCCGCTCATCCAGGAGGCGTAGCTGCGGCGGAAAGAAGCGCTCGAAGTGTCCACCCATGAACTGCGGCCGGTTTCGCTGTCCTTGATGTGCACCAGCCCCACGTCCGGGATGGAGTACTCCCTGGGGTCGTGCACCTTTATGACGCTGACGTCGTGCCGGCCCACCGCTACTTTCAGGGCGTCCTCGTAGCGGGGAGCGCCGTTTCCGTCCACGTCCATCATGTCGCTCAGCAGGAACACCGTGCACTTCTTCTTGATGGCGTTGGTCAGGAAGCGCAGGGCCGCGCCTATGTCGGTGCCGTCGCTGGACGGTTCGAGCTCCAGCATCTCCCTTATTATGTGCAGCAGGTGCGTGCGCCCCTTCTGCGGCGGGATGAACTTCTCCACGCGGTCGCTGAAGAACAGCGCGCCCACCTTGTCATTGTTGAGTATGGCGCTGAAGGACAGCACCGCCGCTATCTCCGTGAGAAGTTCCCTCTTGGTGCGGGTGTCCGTCCCGAACAGGGCGCTGCGGGACACGTCCACCAGCAGCACGACGGTGAGCTCGCGCTCTTCCTCGAACACCTTCACGTAAGGGCTGCGCAGCCGGGCGGTGACGTTCCAGTCCATGCTGCGCACGTCGTCCCCGTACTGGTATTCGCGCACCTCGCTGAAGGCCATTCCGCGCCCCTTGAACGCGGAGTGGTACTCTCCCGCAAAAATCTGGTGGGAGAGGGCCTTGGTGCGTATTTCTATCTTGCGCACCTTCGACAGCAGGTCCGTGGCTGTTCTGCGCTCCGGCATTACGGGACGATTACTGCGTTGATCACTTTCTCTATGATTTCCTCGGCGGTGACGTTCTCCGCCTCGGCTTCGTAGGTGAGGCCTATGCGGTGGCGGAGCACCTCGGGACATACCGCCCTCACGTCTTCGGGAATCACGTAGCCGCGCCTCTTTATGAAGGCGTAGGCCCTGGATGCCGCGGCGAGGGAGATGCTGGCGCGCGGGGAAGCCCCGAAGGATATGAGGCCTCCGAGGTCTTTCAGGGAATAGTCGGCCGGAGTGCGGGTGGCATAGACGAGATCCACTATGTAGCGTTCTATCTTCTCGTCCATATAAACTTCGCGCACCACTTCGCGGGCGCGGACTATGTCCTGCGGACGCACCACCGCATTGGGTTTGGGGAACTCGCCGGTGGAATTCATGCGGAGGATAAGCTTCTCTTCTTCCTTACCCGGATAGCCCACCAAGACTTTCAGCATGAAACGGTCCACCTGGGCCTCGGGCAGGGGATATGTGCCCTCCTGCTCGATGGGGTTCTGGGTGGCCATCACAAGGAACGGCTCCGGCAGCGGGAAAGTCTCGTCGCCCAGGGTGACCTGGCGCTCCTGCATGGCCTCGAGCAGCGCGCTCTGCACCTTGGCCGGGGCGCGGTTGATTTCATCCGCCAGCACGAAGTTGGCGAAAACGGGGCCCTTGTGCACCTCGAAAGACTCCTTCTTCTGCGAATAGATGAGCGTGCCCGTGACGTCGGCCGGCAGCAGGTCGGGAGTAAACTGGATGCGGCTGAACTTGGCATCCACCGTTTTAGCCAGAGTACTGATGGCCAGGGTTTTAGCCAGGCCCGGCACGCCTTCGAGCAGGATGTGGCCGTTAGCCAGCAGGGCTATCATGAGGTTTTCCACGAGATGCTTCTGGCCCACTATGACCTTGCCCATCTCCAGGGAAAGCATGTCCACGAATTCGCTCTCTTTCTGGATGCGGTCGTTGAGTTCCTTGATGTTTACGTTTTGGTCCATATTTTTCCTATTTTTGCATTCAAATGCGATATAAAATCATCTTGTCATACAACGGTGCGCCTTTCTGCGGCTGGCAGAGGCAGCCCGGGGCCCCGAGCGTGCAGGAAACGCTCGAGAATGCACTTTACACACTCCTTGGTGAGCCTGTGGGAGTTACAGGCGCAGGCAGGACCGACACCGGCGTTTCCGCCGCCGGTTACGTGGCGCATTTCGAGGCTCCTGCGGAGCTTGATGCCGCGTGGCTTCGCTGCAAATTAAATGCCATCCTGCCGCCCTCCATCGCGGTCCACGGCATCTCCCCGGCGAAGGATAATTTCCATGCCAGATTCGACGCCGGGAGGCGCGAATACACCTATTTCCTGCACCGCTGCAAAGACCCGTTCGCGGACGGCTGGTCCTTCCATTTCGCCTATCCGTCCACCGATTTCGGCCTCATGAACGAAGCGGCCGCCCTGCTCGCCGGCAAACACGACTTCTCCTGTTTCCAGAAGTCCGGCTCCGACAACAAGACCACAGTCTGCACCGTCTTCGAGGCCGGCTGGCATCCCTACACTCCCACCCATGCGGCCATCCTGGGGGGATACCCGGCCGCCTCCGGACAGGATTACTGGTACTTCCGCATCGCGGCGGACAGGTTCCTGCGGAACATGGTGCGCGCCGTGGTGGGGACGCTGCTCGAGGTGGGCCGGGGCAAACGCCCTCTTGCCGCCTCCGCCGCGGCTCCGGGCTGCACCATAGCCCCCTTCGACACGCTGCTGGACGGAGGGCCCCGCACCGCTTCAGGCGAATCCGCCCCGGGGCACGCCCTGTTCCTCTCCCGTATTGAATATCCCGAAATTTGATTATCTTTGCAAATTGGGCCTTGAAGGCCGGAAAATGAATTATTTAAAAAATTAAAAATATGCTCTCCATTTTACTCCAGGCGGACCCCGCAGCACTCATGCAGGCGGCCGGCGAGGTTGCGGAAGTCTCCGCTGTTCCCCAGCAAATGTCTTACTCCCTCATCGACATGGCAAGCAAGGGCGGATGGCTCATGATCGTCCTGCTGGTTCTCAGCATCATCGCCATCTACATCTTCGGCAAGAAGCTGTGGGTGATCAACCGTGCCGCGAAGGTTGACAAGAACTTCCTGGACGACGTGAAGGACTACATCCACGACGGAAAAATCAAGAGCGCGGTCACCTACTGCGGCAAGTTCGACACTCCGGTGGCCCGTCTCGTCGAAAAAGGGATCGAGCGCATCGGCAGGCCCCTGGCGGACATCCAGAGCTCCATCGAGAACGTGGCGAACCTCGAGGTGGCAAGGCTCGAGAAGGGCCTCCCCTTCCTCGCCACCATCTCCGGCGGCGCTCCCATGATAGGATTCCTCGGCACGGTCACCGGCATGATACGCGCATTCTTCAACATGGCCAACGCGGGCAACAACATCGACATCACCCTTCTCTCAAGCGGCATCTACGAGGCCATGATCACCACGGTGGGGGGCCTCATCGTCGGCATTCTCGCCTACTTCGGCTACAACTATCTCACCTCGCGCATCTCCGATGTGGTCTTCTCCCTGGAGAACGCCACCATCGAGTTCATGGACGTAATGAACGAAAGCGTGGAAGAGGGCAGGAAAGAAGGTCTTAAAGCGGAATAAAAATGGCTATCAGAAGATCCACGAAGGTAGATGCCGGGATGTCCATGAGCAGCATGACGGACATCGTCTTCCTGCTGCTCATCTTCTTCCTCGTCACCTCCACGCTGGTGAACCCCAACGCCCTGAAGCTGCTGCTGCCCAAGAGCACGGGCCAGGTGAGCGCCAAGCCCACCGTGAGCGTGAGCATCAAGGACTGGGGGAACGACCAGTACACATACCACATCAACGGCAATGAAATCCCCGAGGCGATTTCCGAAGTGGAGGACGACCTCATAGGGCTTCTCCAGAACGAGGAGGACCCTACTTTCAGCATCTATTCCGACGAATCGGTGCCCATACGGGAAATCGTCCAGGTGATGAACATAGCCAAACGCAACCACTACAAGGTGATACTGGCCACGCAACCGGAATGAAACCATACCAGAAAACACGGGCGGAGAGGGAGCGCAAATCGGTAATCATCGGCCTGCTCCTCACGATAGGTATCCATGCTGGTGCCCTGACGCTCGTGTCCTTCACCGGCATAAAATACCTGTGGCCCCCTCCCGGGGAAAACACTTTCCTGCTGGATTTCGAAGAGGACGAGGTGCCGGAGCTCAAGCCGGTTTACGGGCGCGAGCCCCGGGGCGAGGACGCCGACATGGAAAAGCCCGTCGAGATTGTGCAGCGCAGTGAATCCCCCAACGAGTCCCTGGCAGCCAACCTCACGCCCGAAACAAGGCCGGACGACTTCGGCGACGTGCCCGTGCAGGAGCCCGCGCACGAGGAGGAACCGAAACTGGATCCGCGCGCGGCCTTCCCCGGAATGGCCAGGAAGGATACAACCCTCACGGCCCCCCACTCGGCGGAGGAGGAATCCGCCCTGTACAAGGCCGGACAGGCGCGCGGCAACTCCGAGACCGCTTCCACGGAAGGCGTGCCCAATGCACACCTGGAAGGCCGCAAGGTGAACAAGAGCACACTCTTCAAGCCCGCCTACAACCTGCAGGAAAGCGGCACGGTCGTAGTTAAAATCTGGGTGGACCAGTACGGCAACGTGAAACGCGCCGAACCTGGCGCCGACGGCACGACGGTAACGAATGCCAAACTCTGGGCGGCCGCCCGTGCAGTTGCCCTCAAGGCGCATTTTGACATGAAAACAGATGCCCCTCCCATGCAGGAAGGCACCATTACATACAAATTCAATCTAAAGTAGAACAGGCTCAGGCGAGACGTGAGTCGCGCCAAGCCAAAATTTCAAGAAATGGACCAATTTTCCAAAGACGGCAGGAAACTCAGACCCCGTAAAAAGGTCACCACAAACGAAAACAGCGGAAGCAGGCCTGCCTACAGTACCGGCAATTCCGAAAACTACAGTCACGGAGAACGCCGCAGTTACGGTGAGCACCGGAGCAACGGCGGGCACAAAAGCTACGGCGAACACAAAAGCTACGGCGAACACAAAAGCTACGGCAAACCTTCCTACAACAAGGCCTATGGCAGTGCCGACGGCCACTCCAGGCCTTACGGCAAATCCGGCGGCGGCTCCAGGCCTGCCCGCAAGCCCGTGAACCGCAACGGATTCAACAAGGAATCCCACGAAGGCATCTCCCGTATGATAGAGAACACTCCGCGTCCGGCGCCGAAATATTCGGAGGCCACAGCCACCGGCACCTTCAAGGAGGAAGTACGCCTCAACAAATTCATCGCGAACTCCGGAGTTTGCTCGAGGCGCGAGGCGGACACCATGATCCAGGCAGGCGTGGTCACCGTAAACGGGGAGGTGGTCACCGAACTCGGCACCAAGGTGAACGTGCTCAGGGATGTCGTCAAATTCAACGGCGAAACCCTCAAGGGTGAAGAAAAGGTTTACCTTGTGATGAACAAGCCCCGCGGCTACGTCACCACCGCCAGCGACCCGCATGCCGAAAAGACCGTGATGGACCTGCTCAAGGGCTGCGCCGCCCGCGTCTATCCGGTAGGGCGGCTGGACAAGGGCACCACTGGCGTGCTCATGTTCACGAACGACGGCGAGATCGCGGAGCGCCTCACCCATCCCTCTTACGACAAGAAAAAGATATACCAGGTGATCCTGGACAAGCCCCTTCCCGAAGAGGCCCGCGAGAAGATTCTCTCGGGCGTGGAGCTTTCCGACGGCGTCATAGCCGCGGACGCCCTCGAATATATCGACCCCAACGACAAACGCAAACTCGGAATAGAGATCCATTCCGGCAAGAACCGGGTGGTGCGCCGCATTTTCGAGGCGGTAGGATGCGAGGTCCGCACGCTGGACCGCGTCTATTTCGCCGGCCTTACAAAGAAGGGCCTGAAGAAGGGAGAGTGGCGCTATCTTACCGAAGGCGAAGTAAACATTCTTAAAATGGGAGCTTACGTATAATGGCATTCAAATCCGGTTTCGTCAACATCATCGGCAACCCCAACGTGGGCAAGAGCACCCTGAGCAACGCGCTCGTGGGCGAGAAGCTCAGCATCGTCACCGCCAAGGCCCAGACAACCCGCCACAGGATCATGGGCATCGTCAACGGAGATGACTTCCAGATAGTTTTCTCCGACACTCCCGGCATCCTCAAGCCGGTCTATCGCCTGCAGGAGGACATGATAAACACCGTGGATTCCGCCATGGGAGACGCGGACGTCATCCTTTACGTCACCGACACGGTGGAGAAGGCGGACAAGAACGGCGAATACGTGCGCAAGCTCAACAGCCTCACCTGCCCCGTCGTGCTTGTCGTCAACAAGATAGATTTAAGCACGCAGGAAAACGTGGCGGCCCTGATGGATTATTGGAAGAAGCAGGTTCCCGCCGCCACCGTAATCCCCGTCTCCGCCAAGGAAAATTTCGGTCTGCGGAACGTCCTGGACACCGTTGTGGACCTCCTCCCGGAAGCGCCTGCATGGTATGACAAGGACACGTTCACAGACAAGAACCTGCGCTTCTTCGCCAGCGAAATAATCCGGGAGAAGATACTCCTGAACTACCGCGACGAAATCCCCTACTCCTGCCAGGTGGAGATAGAGAGTTTCAAGGAAGGGGAAGAGCGCTACGAAATCGGAGCCATCATTTACGTGATGCGCGACACCCAGAAGGGCATACTCATAGGCAAAGGCGGCGGCGCGCTCAAGAGGGTGGGCACGCAGGCCCGCCTGGACATGGAAGATTTCTTCCAGAAAAAAGTCTTCCTGCAGCTTCTCGTGAAGGTGGCCCCGGACTGGAGGGAAAGCAGGAAGGAACTCAGAAAATTTGGATACGAGGATTAAAGATATGGACGAAGACGAGGTAATGACTCCCGAAGAAGAGCTCGACTCCGATGCTCTTGAAGCCCCGGTGGACGAAGATGCGGCGCCGTCAGGGAAATTCTCCCGCCTGCTGGGCGACGACAGCGTCAAGTACAAACTGTCCGGAATGTTCAAGGACTGGTTCCTGGATTACTCTTCATACGTAATCCTGCAGAGGGCCGTGCCCCATATCGTGGACGGCCTGAAACCGGTACAGCGCAGGGTGCTGCACGCCATGTACAGGATGGATGACGGAGCCTATACCAAGGTGGCCAACATCGTGGGCCAGGCCATGCAGTACCACCCGCACGGGGATGCCTCCATTCTCGGGGCGCTCGTGCAGCTCGGCCAGAAAGGCCTCCTTATCGACTGCCAGGGAAACTGGGGAAACATCCTCACCGGCGACAGCAACGCCGCCCCGCGATACATAGAGGCTCGCCTGTCCAAATTCGCCAAGGAAGTGGTATTCGACCCCGAAATCACCAACTGGATGAATTCATACGACGGCCGCAACCAGGAACCCACCGAACTGCCGGTGCGCTTCCCGCTGCTGCTCGCCCAGGGCACCGAGGGCATCGCCGTCGGCATGCAGAGCAAAATCCTCCCCCACAACTTCTGCGAACTGCTGGACGCGTCGGTGAAGATACTGGAGGGCAAGCCCTACGAGATTTACCCGGACTTCCCCACAGGCGGCTTCGCGGACTGCAGCAAATACCAGCGCGGACGCCGCGGCGGCAGCGTGAAAGTGCGCGCACGCATCGAAAAGATAGACAAGAACACCATCGCCATCACCGAGATTCCCTACGGCAAGACGACGCACATCCTCATCGATTCCATCCTGAAGGCCAAGGACAAGGGCAAGATCAAGATAAAGAAGATCGAGGACATGACCACCGACAAGGTGAACATCCTCATCCACCTTCCCGGCGACGTCTCCCCCGACAAGACCATCGACGCGCTCTACGCTTTCACGGACTGCGAATGCAACCTCACCCCCAACGCCTGCGTAATCCGCGACAACAAGCCCGAGTTCCTGTGCGTTGACGACATACTCGAATACGACACGTTCCACACCAGGGACCTGCTGGAAGCCGAGCTCAGGATAAAGCTGGCCAAACTGGAATCCGACTGGCACTACTGCTCCCTCGAAAAAATCTTCTTCGAGAACCGCATCTACAAGGTCCTCGAGCAGGACCAGCGCACATGGGAGGAGCAGCTCGGGGACATCTTCGAAAAGATGAAGGAGTTCCAGGACCTGCTGCGCCGGGAAATCGGGATGGAGGACATCCTCAGGCTGGTCGAGAAGCCCGTCCGCAAGATTTCCAAGTTCGACACCAAGGCCAACGACGAGAAGATACTCCGCATCGAGGCGGAAATGCTCAGGGTGCAGAACGACATAGACCATATCACGGACTACACCATAGCCTGGTTCAGGCACCTCAAGGATACGTACGGGAAGAACTTCCCACGCCTCACCGAGCTTACCGGATTCGGGACGATCGCAGCCACCAAGGTCGTGAACAACAACGCCAAGCTCTCCGCCAACCTTGCGGAAGGCTTCGTGGGCATCGGCCTCAAGCGTGACGATGCGGCCGGATATATCTGCGACTGCTCCGACATGTCCGAGATCATCGTCATCGGCAAGAACGGCAAATACCGCATCACCAAGGTGGAGGACAAGGCCTTCTTCGGCAAGGACCTCCTGTACGTGAACGTTTTCAACCGCGGGGACGAGCGCATGATATACAACGTCATCTACCGCGACGGCAAGGCGGGCAACTACTATGCGAAGCGCTTCGCCGTGACCTCGGTCACCCGTGACAAGGAATACGACATCACGACCGGGGCGGAAGGCAGCCGCATAGAGTATTTTTCCGCCAACCCCAACGGCGAAGCCGAAACGGTGAGGATAAATCTCCGTCCAAAGGCCAAACTCAAGAAGACGAGCATGGAATACGACTTCGCGGAGCTTGCCATAAAGAGCAAGACCGCACGCGGCAACCTGGTGAGCAAAAACCCGATACGCAACATCTCCATGAAGAGCAAGGGAGTGAGCACCATAGCGGGCAAGGATATCTGGTACGATGCCGACATACAGACGCTCAACGACGAGGGCCGCGGACTGTACCTGGGAGCCTTCGACACCGAGGACAAGGTGCTGGCCGTATTCAGGAACGGCACCTTCTACACCACCAACTTCGACCTTGTGAACAAGTACCAGGGGGATGTGCTCTTCATAGAGAAATTCGACCCGGAGAAGACCTTCACCGCCCTTTACTACGACGGCGGCGCCAAGACCTTCTACGTGAAGAGGTTCTCCTTCGTCCTCAGCGACAACACTCCCCAGAGTTTCATCGCGGAAGGCGCCAAGAGCTACCTGGTTGCGCTCTCCGGCGACCTTCACCCGCAATACCGCGTCACCTTCGGAGGCAAGGATTCCGCACATGCTCCCGAAGATATCGACGCGGAGGAATGGATAGGCAAGAAGGGCTACACCGCCAAGGGCAAGAAGTGCCACGACCGCTACAAGGTGAAGAAAGTGGAATTCATCGAGCCCCTGCACAAAGAAGAGGAGGAGCCGGTGGAAATCGTCGAGGAAGTTCCGCCAGCCGCGGTCATGCCGGCCGCACCCGCCGCTCCGCTCGCGAAGCCCTCTTCCGAGGAACCTATAGAAATAATAGAAGAACCTACACTTTTCTAAACTTATGAAGGTCAGTTTCCATATGATATGCCTTGCCGTTGCAGTGGCATTCATTGCGGGTTCCTGCCAAAGCGGCAGCGGCCCGGCGGCATCCGATGCCGCTGATATGGCGGGATATACGCCGCAGCAGGTCCGGGAAATGCTGATGCAGGACCGCACCAGGGCTGCCGGTTTCCACCACAGCTACGAGATTCCGGAGATTTCCGACACTAAGGCGCCGAAAGGCTACAAACCTTTCTATATCAGCCACTACGGGCGCCACGGATGCCGATATCAGAGCGCCTCGGTTTACGACCGTGCCATAGAGCCGCTTTCCAGGATGAAGGAGCTCGGAGCGCTTACCCCGGAAGGGGAAAGCCTTCTCGCGGACATCTCCAGGATAAAAGCCGAGAATTTGGGCATGGACTGGATGCTCACCCGCAAGGGCGGCGCCACCCACAGGGGGATATCCTCCAGGATGCTGGACCGCTACCCGGGCGTTTTCTCGCAGAAAGGCCGCGATTCCGTGGTGGCGGTGTCATCCACCGCACAGCGCTGCGTAATGAGCATGTCCAATTTCGTGACGCCCATAAACGAAAGGCATCCGGAGCTGGAAGTGCTCATGGACACCGGCGACAGGTACATGGATTACATAGCCCACGACCCCGACTCCAACGTTGAGCTGGACCGCCGCTGCGGCGCCCTCAGGGACTCCATCTTCATCGCGGAGTTCGACCGCAGCCGGGCGATGGGCGCCCTGTTCACCGACACCACTCAGCTTGCCAAGTTCATAGACTGCGACCCCGACCTGTTCTTCTACACCGTGATGGACAGGGCCGACCTCGCCCAGTGCATGGACTCTCCCCTCCCCGACATCTTCGGATATTTCACTCCCGACGAGGTTTACGCCTTCTTCAAGGCCTATAACGCAAGGGCTTACGGCCAGATGGGCATCACTCCCGAATTCGGGGACTGGAGGCCGGTCAACGTGGGAGGACCGCTGCTGAGGGACTTCCTGGAAAAAGCCGATGCGGCGGTCGCGGGCAACGGCGTATGCGCGGACCTGCGTTTCGGACACGACTCCATAATAGCCCCGTTCATGTTCCTCCTCGGCATAGGCGGCGCAGATGGCCACAGCGTTCTCGAAGCATCCAGTTACTGGCTCTGTTTCAAGGAAATATGCATGGGAGCCAACATCCAGTTCGTTTACTATGGAAACCGCGGCGGCGGTGTGCTGGTGAAAATTCTCGTGAACGAGCAGGAAGCCGTGATTCCCGGGCTCGAGGCCGTGAACGGCGTTTACTACGACTGGACCGTTCTCAGGGCTTACCTGGCCTCTAAAACCGGACCGGGCTCCGAAGCCTGACAGGATAAGCGCCGCATATGAAGGAAAAGGGAATCATAGCGCTCACCGGGTTCATGGGGTCGGGAAAGAGCACTGTAGGGAAGATGCTTGCGGAGAGGCTCGGATGGGCATTCCTCGACCTTGACGGGGCGGTTGAGAAAGCTGCCGGAAAAAGCGTCCCGCAAATCTTCGCGGAGGATGGCGAGGAGGCTTTCAGGAAGCTGGAAATCAGCACTTTGCGCAAAATCATACGGAGCCCCGCGAAGTTTGCGGCTCCTCCGGCGGGGCTGGTGCTGGCGCTGGGCGGAGGCACTCTGATGCGGCCGGAGGCGCGGAAGATTCTCGGGGACGGCGGATGCCCCTGCATTTATCTTAAGGCCGGCGTGGAGACTCTGGCCGGGCGCCTCGAAGGCGCCGAAGCTGCAGCGCGGCCGCTGCTGGCCGGCGCAACTACCCCTCCGGCACTGCGTGCCACCTCCCCTCGTAGCGGGGAGGAGTTGTTACAACCCTCCAAAGGGGAGGAGTTTTCCCTGCGCAGCAGAATCGAAACTCTTCTGGGAAAGCGCGAAGCCGTCTATTCCTCCGTCGCCGCCCTCACCGTCCCTGTTGACGGCCTCCCGGCGGAAGACATCGTATCGCGCATCGCGGAAGCACTGTAAGTTTTTTTTCCTAACTTTGTCCCCTCAAAAACACGACCATGGCAAACGAACAGTTCAACGAACAGGAACAGAACAGAAGGAACGCCCTCACCGCCCTGCGGGAACTGGGCATCAATCCATACCCGGCCCCGCTCTACCCGGTGAACGCCACCGCCAAGGGCATTGAGCAGGGCTTCACTCAGGAAATCGCGGAGCAGCAGGCCGCAACGGTCAAAACGGACGAAGCGGGCAAGGCCCTGAACGACCCCGAAGGGCCGTTCGCGCAAGTGTGCATCGCGGGGCGCCTGATGAGCCGCCGCATAATGGGGGCCGCTTCCTTCGGCGAGCTCCAGGACTCCACCGGCCGCATCCAGATTTACGTCAAGCGCGACGAAATCTGCCCGGGCGAGGACAAGACCATGTACAACACCGTCTGGAAGAAGCTGCTGGACATAGGCGACATCGTGGGCATCAAGGGCTTCGCCTTCTTCACCCAGACCGGTCAGCTGAGCGTCCACGCCAAGGAGCTCACCCTGCTGAGCAAGAGCCTCCGCGTGCTCCCCATCGTCAAGGAGGCCGACGGAGTCACCTACGACGCGGTCACCGACCCCGAGCTGCGCTACCGCCAGAGGTACGTGGACCTCATCATCAACCCGCAGGTCCGCGAGGTGTTCGTGAAGCGCACCCAAATCATGAACACCATGCGCGAATTCTGCACGGACGCCGGCTATCTGGAGGTGGAGACCCCCATCCTGCAGAGCATCCCAGGCGGCGCCACCGCCCGTCCTTTCATCACCCACCACAACGCCCTGGACATCCCGCTGTACCTTCGCATCGCGGATGAGCTCTTCCTCAAGCGCCTCATCGTGGGCGGCTACGACGGCGTATTCGAGTTCGCCAAGGACTTCCGCAACGAGGGCATGGACAAGACCCACAACCCCGAGTTCACCCAGATGGAACTCTACGCAGCCTACAAGGACTACATCTGGATGATGGATTTCACCGAGCGCATGCTCGAAAAGATAGCCCTCAAGCTCCACGGCACCACCAGGGTGACGGTGGACGGCAACGAGATAGACTTCAAGGCCGGATGGAGGCGCGTGCGCATCCTGGACGCCATCAAGGAGTACGCCGGGGTGGATGTCCATGACATGGACGAGGACGCCCTCCGCGAAACGTGCAAGCGGCTTGGGGTGGAGGTCGAACCCAGCTACGGCCGCGGCAAGCTCATCGACGCCATTTTCGGGCAGTTCTGCGAAGAGCATTTCATCCAGCCAACCTTCGTCACCGACTACCCGGTGGAAATGAGTCCCCTCACCAAGCGCTGCCGCTACGACGACACCCTCACCGAACGCTTCGAGCTCTTCGTGAACGGCCACGAGCTCGCCAACGCCTATTCCGAACTCAACGACCCCATCGACCAGCTGGAGCGCTTCAAGGAAGAGGCGGCCCTCAAGATGAAGGGGGACGACGAGGCGATGTTCGTGGACTACGACTTCGTGCGCGCCCTCGAATACGGCATGCCTCCAACCTCCGGAATCGGCATAGGCATAGACCGCCTCACCATGCTCATGCTCGGCCAGAGCACGATCCAGGACGTCCTGCTCTTCCCGCAGATGAGGCCCGAAAAGGACCTCGGCGCAAGGTCTTCCAAGCCGGAAAGCGCCGAGTGATGTACAGGCCTGAGCCAATAACCTCGGCGCAGAATCCAAAGATCAAGGAAGCCGTCTCCCTCGGATACCGTTCGGACGTACGCCGGGGAAGGGGGCTTTTCCTCGTGGAAGGCCGCAGGGAGGTGGAACGGTGCCTCGCCGCCGGTTTCCGGGCCCGCTGCATCTTCTGGTGCCCGGAACTGCTGCCGGATGAGGAACTTCGGGCGGTGGCCGGAGAAGGACTTCGGGCTGCGGCCGGAGAAGGTGCTCCGTTTTCTCCGGCGGAAAATTTTGGAAGAGCCTGCGAAAACGGAGCACCTTCCCCGGCGGACACAATTCTCCGGAGTTGCAAGGTCTTCGAGGTAACCCGGGCGGTTTACGGGAAGATAGCGTACCGCGGGGGCACCGAGGGGATAATAGCCGAGGTCGAATGGCGGGAGTTCTCCCTGCAGGATCTTGCCGCCCGACGTCTTGCCGGTCAGGCTCCGCTGATCATGGTGCTGGAGTCGGTCGAGAAACCCGGCAACCTGGGAGCCGTGCTGCGCAGCGCCGACGCCGCCGGGGCGGACGCGGTGATAGTCTGCGACCCGCTCACCGACATCTACAATCCCAACCTCATCCGCGCCAGCGTGGGCGCAGTGTTTACCGTCCCCACCGTGTGCTGCAGCAGCGAGGAAGCAATCAAGTGGCTGAAAGACAATCATATACAGATTCTCACCGCCCAGCTGCAGGATTCCAGCCTGTACTACGACCGGGACATGACAGCCGCCACCGCCATCGTGATGGGGACCGAATCCACCGGGCTTACGGACGCATGGCGCGAAGCCGCCGACGCCCATATACGCATACCTATGCTCGGCGTGGAAGACTCCCTGAACGTAAGCGTTTCGGCAGCCATACTGCTTTTCGAGGCCGTCCGCCAAAGGCAAAAATAAATCTTGACAATTAACATAATATTGGGTACCTTTGCAAGTTAAGGAACTCAATACCCAATGGAAGCCAAGTGGAATATCAGCGAGCCGGCCGACCAGGAAAAGGTCGCCGCCCTTTCGCTTGCCCTCGGAATAGACCGGGTGCTGGCGGAACTGCTGGTACAGAGGGGCGTCGAAAGCTTCGAGGAGGCGAGGGCGTTCTTCCGGCCCAGCCTGCAGGACCTCCACGACCCCTTCCTCATGAAAGACATGGATGCCGCCGTGGAAAGGCTCCACAAAGCCGTCATCTCCAACGAAAAAATACTGGTTTACGGAGACTACGACGTGGACGGCACCACCGCCGTGGCCCTGGTTTACTCCTTCATCAGGCGCTATACCACCGCCGTGGACTTCTACATCCCGGACCGCTACGACGAGGGTTACGGGCTGTCGGAAAAAGGCATCAGCAGCGCCGAAAAGGGCGGATACAGCCTCATCATCACCCTGGACTGCGGCATCAAGGCCATCGAGAAGGTGGCGCTCGCCGCCTCCAAGGGCATAGACGTCATAATCTGCGACCACCATCTCCCCGAAGAGGAGCTCCCTGCGGCGGTGGCGGTGCTCGACCCGAAGCGCTCGGACGACAGCTACCCCTTCGACGACCTCTGCGGATGCGGGGTAGGCTTCAAGCTCGTCCAGGGATATGCCCAGCGCTACGAAATCCCCTTCGACACCCTTCTCCCCCTGCTGGACCTCTGCGTGGTGAGCATAGCTTCCGACCTGGTGCTGATGACCGGGGAAAACCGCATACTCGCGCACTTCGGGCTCAAGCGCCTCAACGAAGACCCGCGGAAAGGCCTTCTCGCACTTATCAGCCTGAGCAACCTGGAACCCGGGCACATCAGCATCGACGACATAGTGTTCAAGATAGGGCCCCGCATCAATGCGGCCGGGCGCATGGAGACAGGACGGCTCGCCGTGGAGCTCCTCACCGCCGCGGAAAGCGGCCAGGCCATGATGATAGGCGAGCGCATAAACAACAACAACAACGAGCGCAAGAACATAGACAGGGAAATCACTTCCGAGGCCCTTGAAATGGTGGAAAGCGGCAAGGCCGTCGCCAGCGGGAACGTCACCGTCGTTTACAATCCCGAATGGAACAAGGGCGTGGTGGGAATAGTCGCCTCGCGCCTCGTGGAAGCCTTCTACAAGCCCACGGTCGTGCTCACCAGAAGCAACGGTTTCGTCACCGGCTCCGCCCGCAGCGTGCAGGGCTTCGACCTCTACTCCGCAATCGAGAGCTGCGCGGACCTCCTGGAGAACTTCGGCGGGCACGTTTACGCCGCCGGTCTCACCATGAAGGAGGAGAATCTGGCCGAATTCGCCCGCCGCATGGACGAATTCGTCGAAGGCAAGCTCACGGAGGAGATGCTCACGCCCATCGTGGACATCGACGCCCGCCTGGACTTCGCGCAGATCACGCCCAAATTCTTCCGCATCCTCAAGCAGTTCCAGCCCTTCGGCCCGGGCAACAGCAACCCCGTGTTCATGACCGAGAACGTATATGACGCCGGGAACGGCCGCAAAGTGGGCGCCGGGGGGATGCATCTCAAGCTGGACCTCATCCAGGAAAGCCAGCCCTACCACCAGATTCCCGCCATAGGGTTCAACATGAGCGGGTTCTACGACTATGTGCATCAGGGCAACGCGATGGACGTCTGCTACAGCCTTGTGGAAAACTACTACAGGGGCAACTCCAGCCTCCAGCTCCGCATACGCGACATACGCGAACGGGAAGACATAATCTGATGCCGCGTTTCGGACTCATAGGACATCCCCTTTCCGGCTCCAGGAGCCCGGAAGTCTTCGCACGCGCCTATGCAGGCCGCTGGCCCTACGACCTCATTGAAGACCCGGACTTCGAAAGCGCCTGGAAGAAATTCCTGAAAGGGTACCGCGCCATAAACATTACCGCACCCTTCAAGGAAGCGGCGTTCGCCAGGGTGAGCAGGGACGGCGCCGTCTCCCCCGAATGCGGGGCCATGGGCGCCATCAACATAGCCGTTCAGACCGCCGACGGGCTGAGGGGTTACAACTCCGACTTCCTCGGTGTGCGCAAGGTGCTCTCCGACGCCGGCCTCGGCAAGGGCTCCGTGGCGGTAGTGGCCGGATACGGCGGTGCGGGAAAGGCAGCCGCGGCCGCGGCGCGCGCGCTCGGCATGGACGTGACGGTGTGCAACCGCAGCAGGAAGGCTGATTTCATCCGCCCACTCGAGGAACTGCCGCTGCTGTGCGGCGTGGCCGACGTGCTGGTCTATACCCTGCCGGAGCCCGTCCCCTGCATTGAAGGGCTGCACTGCCCCGTCATCCTGGAAGCCAACTACAAGACTCCCTGCCTGGAAAACGCGGCGGACAGGTACCTGCCCGGCACCGCCTGGCACCTGGCGCAGGCGCAGCTCGGATATCCCCTCATGACGGGAGAGGAAACACTGCTCTGAAACGCCCTTTCGCTTACATATGTGAAGATATTCGGAGACGAAAGTTTCCGAATGTTTGTTTTTGTCCCGGAAAAGCACTATTTTTATATCGCTAAACTAATAACCACATAACCCGAACCATGTCTGACAATTATTTGCTGCTGGGGGATGAGGCGCTGGCGTTGGGGGCACTCCACTCCGGTCTGAGCGGCGTATATGCCTACCCGGGCACTCCCTCCACCGAAATCACCGAATTCATCCAGGCCCGAAAAGGCTACAGGGGCCGCGGCCAGGCCCTCACGTACGGAGAACCGCCCGTGCACTGCAACTGGAGCTCCAACGAGAAAACGGCGATGGAGGAAGCGCTCGGCGCTTCCTACGCCGGCAAAAGGGCACTCGTCTGCATGAAACACGTGGGCATGAACGTCTGCGCCGACCCGTTCATGGGCTCGGCGATGACAGGCGCCAACGGAGGACTCGTAGTAGCGGCCTGCGACGATCCGTCCATGCACTCCAGCCAGAACGAGCAGGACTCGAGGTTCTACGCGAACTTCGCCATGATCCCATGCCTGGAGCCTTCGGACCAGCAGGAAACCTACGAGGCCGCACGCTACGCCTTCGACCTCAGCGAGAAATACGCTCTGCCCGTGCTCATGCGCCTTACCACCCGCATGGCGCACTCCCGCGCGAACGTGCATCCGCGCGAGCCGCGCGGGCAGAATCCGCTGCATTATCCCGAGGGCGGGAAGGAACGCCGGTGGGTAACCCTGCCCGTGAACGCAAGGTGGCGCTACCCGCAGCTCATAGAAGACCACGCCGCGGCGGAAAAGGAGGCTGAAACTTCCCCCTTCAACAAATTCACGGACGGCCCCGACAAGAGCATGGGCATAATCGCCTGCGGGATTGCATACAACTACCTGATGGAGAACTACCCGGACGGATGTCCCTTCCCGGTGCTAAAAATAAGCCAGTATCCCTTCCCGCGCAAGCTTGCGCTCGAACTCGCCCGGCAGTGCGGTACCATCCTCGTAATCGAGGAAGGGCAGTGCGTCGTGGAATCCATGCTGGCCGGAGTGTTCCCGGGCGGAATCACGGTGAAAGGCCGTCTGGACGGCACGCTCCCCCGCACCGGCGAGCTCGATCCGGACTGCGTGCGCAAGGCCGTGGGGCTTCCCGCGCGGGCGCTGCGGCAGGCCTCCGAAATCACCGTCCCAAGGCCGCCCGCACTCTGCCAGGGCTGCGGCCACCGGGATTTCTTCACCGCCCTCAACAATGCGCTGAAAGGCTATGAGGGCGCCCGGGTGTTCGGCGACATAGGCTGCTACACCCTGGGCTACATGCCTCCCTTCAAGAGCCTGCACACCTGCGTGGAAATGGGCGCGTCCATAACCATGGCGGTCGGGGCTTCCCTGTCCGGAGGCTACCCCATGGTGGCGGTGATAGGAGACAGCACCTTCACTCACAGCGGCATGACAGGCCTGCTGGACGCGGTGAACGAAGGGGCCGACGTGACGGTGTGCATCTCCGACAACGAGACCACCGCAATGACGGGCGGGCAGGATTCCGCCGGCACCGGCAAGATCGAGAAGATATGCATCGCCCTCGGAGTGGAGCCCGAACACGTGCACACCATCGTGCCGCTCCCCAAAAACTACGCGGAAATGGAGGAAACGATACGCAGGGAGCTTGACTATCACGGGGTTTCCGTAATCGTAAGCCGCCGCGAATGCATCCAGACAGCCAAAAGACATCTCAAGAAATGAAAGAAGACATCATACTGGCAGGTGTGGGAGGACAAGGCATCCTCTCCATTGCGACAGTCATAGGGAAAGCCGCCGTCGAGCAGAATCTCAACCTCAAGCAGGCCGAGGTTCACGGCATGAGCCAGAGGGGCGGCGACGTGCAGAGCCACCTCCGCCTTTCCACCGGCAGCGTGGACAGCGACCTCATCCCCCGCGGGGAATGCGACTTCATAATCTCCATGGAGCCGATGGAAGCCCTGCGCTATCTCCCGTGGCTATCGGAGCGGGGCTGGATCATCACCTCCACCACTCCGGTCGTCAACATCCCGGATTATCCCGGTTCCGGGGCCGTCATGGCCGAACTGGAAAAGGCCGGCAACGTCATCGCGCTGGACGCGGACGCCCTGGCCAGGGAAGCAGGCTCGCCGCGCAGCGCCAACATGGCCCTGCTGGGAGCCTGCGCGTCGGTGCTCGGCATACTCGACGCGGACAAGCTCCGCAACGGCATACGCTCGGTATTCGCCGGCAAAGGGGAAGCCATTGTCGAAGCCAACCTGAAGGCTTTCGACGCAGGACTTGAATCGGCGGAAAGACATGAGTAAATATCCCATTTCCCTCATGCAGTTCTCCGCCATACTCAGGCAGCAGGACATCCAGGACATTTCCAAGGCCACCATACGCCAGTGCGTGTCGGTCGGCAACGAAATAGAGGCCATCACCGGCGAGCCTTTCGTCCACCTGGAGATGGGCGTCCCTGGCATAAACGCCCACGACATAGGGATAAAGGCGCAGGAGAAAGCCCTGGAGATGGGAAAAGCCAAGGTCTATCCCTCCATCTACGGCCTGCCGGCCCTGAAGCAGAACGCCTCGCGCTTCGTGAAGGCGTTCGTGGACGTGGACATCAACCCCAAGGGCATAGTGCCCACGGTAGGCAGCATGAACGCCAGCTACAACCTGGTGCTCGAGTGCTCCCAGCTGGACGGCAGGAAGGATACCGTCCTATATCTCTGCCCGGGATTCTCCGCACACGGCAGGCAGCCGGACGTACTCGGCATACGGAATTACACCTTCGACGTTTACCAGTACCGCGGGGAGAAACTGCGCGAAAAGCTGGAGCAGGAGTTCAGCTCCGGGCGCATAGCCGCGCTGCTCTACTCCAACCCGAACAACCCGGCATGGATATGCTTCACGGAGGAAGAGCTCAGGATCATAGGCGAATGTGCCACAAAGTACGACGTGGTGGTGCTGGAGGACATGGCCTACATGTGCATGGACTTCAGGAAAGACCTTTCCAAGCCCTTCGAGCCGCCGTTCCAGCCCAGCGTGGCCAAATACACCGACAACTATGTGATAATGATTTCCGCTTCGAAGATATTCAGCTACGCCGGAGAGCGGGTGGCCATAGCCTGCATATCCGACAAGCTCTACGAAAGGGAGTATCCGCAGCTGCGGGAGCGCTACGGCATAGGCTCGTTCGGCGAGAACTTCATTCTCACCTTCCTGTACGTGTGCTCCTCGGGCTGCTCCCATTCGGCGCAGTACGCCCTTTCCGCCATGTTCAAGGCAGCCGCCGACGGCACATACGACTTCGTCACCGAACTGCGCGAATACGGCAGGCGGGCGCACCGCAGCAAGGAGATTTTCGAGAACGCCGGCTTCTGTCTCGTGTATGACAAGGACATCGACAACAGCATCGGCGACGGATTCTTCTATACCATAGGCTACGAGGGCCTCTCCAACAACGAGCTGCTCACGCTGCTCATGCGATGCGGCATCAACGCCATCACCCTCAACACCACCGGGAGCGGCAAGCAGGGCATACGCGTCTGCGTCTCCCAGATGGTTACCGAACAAGACTTCGCCCTCCTCTCCGAAAGGCTGGGCCTATTCCTTAAACTGTTGCAAGATGAAGTACGTTAGCGCCGAAGAGGCTGTCAAAATCATACACAGCGGGGATTCCATCTTCTTCCAGGGCAGCACCTCGGTGCCGGAGCTCATCCAGCAGGCGCTGGCAAAACGTGCACCGGAGCTGCGCGGGGTGCAGATATTCTCCGGCTTCAACATCACCGCCAAGCCGGCCGCCTTCACCGCCGATCCCGCCTACAGGGACTCCTTCCTCATAAACAGCATCTTCCCCTCGCCGGACATCCGCAAATGGATAAACGACGGATACGGCACCATGGTGCCGGTGTTCCTGAGCGACGCTCCGGGGCTCTTCCGCAGCGGCCTGCTCCCCATGGACGTGGCGGTCATAAACTGCTCCCTGCCGGACGAGAACGGATACTGCTCCTACGGAGTTTCCGCCGACCTGGCCGTCTCCGCCGTCGAATGTGCGAAGAAAGTCATAGCCCAGGTGAACAAGAGCGTACCCTACCTGTACGGGGGATGCCTCATCCACGAGAGCCGGATAAGCGCGGCGGTGCTGTGCGACGAGCCCTGTGTTGACATGAAACCCGGCGAGCCGGATGCGGTCGAGGCGGCGATAGGCCGCAACGTGGCCTCCGAGATTCCCGACGGTGCGTGCCTGCAGATAGGGGTTGGAGGCATTCCCAACGCCACGCTGAACGCCCTCATGGACCACAAGCACCTGGGGCTCCACACGGAAGCCATGACGGACGGGGTATTTCGCCTCATGCAGGCCGGAGTCATGGACAACTCCCTCAAGAAGGTGCATCCGGGAGTCGGGATAGCCTCGCTGTGCATGGGTTCCGCGGATGTTTACAAGGCGATGGACCACAACCGGGCCGTGGAGTTCTATGACGTGGCCTACACCAACGACCCGTTCCTTATACGGCAGAACCCCAAGGCGTGCGCCATAAACTCGGCGATAGAGGTGGACCTCACCGGGCAGGTGTGCGCGGACTCCATCGGGGAGCGCATCTACTCCAGCGTAGGCGGCCAGCACGACTTCATGTACGGCTGCTCCCTGTCGGAAGGAGGGCGTACCTTCATAGCCCTCCCATCCCGCACCACGAAGGGCCGCGGCAAGATAGTGGCCAACCTGCAGCCCGGAGCCGGGGTGGTGACCACCAGGTTCCAGACGCAGTTCGTGGCGACGGAATACGGAATAGCGTATCTCAAGGGCAAGAATCTGGCCGAAAGGGCGAAAGCCCTCATAGCAATAGCCCATCCCGAAGACCGGGAGGAACTGGAGAAAGCGGCCTGCACGCGCTTCGGATATTCGTTCCTGCGGCTTAAAGGCTGAGCCACAAAACTGACGCCTAAAAATTAATTTCATTTACGTCCGCAAATTTTTATATTTGTGGACTAAATGTTATTTGGAATATGTCACTCAACAAAGTAATGCTTATCGGTAACGTTGGCAGAGACCCCGAAGTACGTTACCTTGATGGAAACGGCGCGAACGGCGCCGGCACTAAAGTGGCCACCTTCACCCTGGCCACGTCTGAACGCTATCGCGACCGCAACGGCGAACTCCGCGAAAACACTGAATGGCACAACATCGTGGCCTGGAGACAGTCCGCGGACATAGCCGAAAAATATGTGCACAAGGGCACGCAGCTTTTCATTGAAGGGCGCCTCCGCACCCGTTCATACACCGGCCAGGACGGAGTGAAAAAATACACCACCGAAATCACCGTGGACAACCTCCAGCTCCTGAGCAAGCGCGAAGGCGCCGACGAGCCCGCGCAGGGAGGCTACCAGCGCGGCTCCTACGGCCAGCCCTCCCAGGGAGGCTACCAGCAGGCCGCTCCCGCAAGAGACAGCGTGCCGGCCGGTTTCCAGCCCGCGGCGAAGCCCCAGGCCGCCCCGGCGGAGGCCATGGAGGACGTCTCCAGCGACGATCTCCCGTTCTAGGAAACAATCAACGGATCAGCTTTGGAAAGGCCGGGCGCAACCCGGCTATTTTCCGTTAGGCCTGTCGAGCGAGAGCTCCGGATGCCTGCGTGAGGAGGCCATGAAAAGCCAGGCGAGCACGAGAGCCGCCACGCATACGCAGATGAACATTATCTCCACCTTCACCGGAGCGGAGTTCTCCAGTATGCGGCCGGCGAAACGCTTGAACGCCCACAGGCCTATGTTCTGCACCCAGTAGATGAGGGCGAAGGCCGTGCCGAGCATGCGCTCCGGGATCACCTTGGGAACGCTCGGCCACATGGCCGCCGGCACGAGCGAATAGCTGAAGCCGAGCAGAATCATGGAGACATAGCCGAAAACGGGCTTCCCTTCGGGAGCGAAGCCTATGAGCAGGTGAGCGCAGAACGCCAGGGCGGCGCCGAAGAGCATCCAGCGGGTGCCGTTCCCCCTGCGGTCCACCATGAGCCCGAACAGCGGTGCGAACACCACGGTGGAGAAAGGCAGGATGGTGGCCATGAGGCTCGCGGCCTGCGAGGAAACGCCGAAACGCGGCTCCAGGATGGCGCCCGAGAACTTCTTGAATGCGACGATGCTGCTGTAGAAGAACACGCAGAGAAGCGCCAGCAGCCACCAGTTGCGGTTGCCCAGCACCTTGAGCACGTCACTGAAACGGAACTTGTCCTGCTCGGCGGTATCCACCCGGTCGCTCAGGCCCTTTTCGCGGTCGAAGCGGGCGTCCATGGCAACGAACACGGCCCACATTACGGCGCCGACAAGGAGCAGCACCAGGCCGGCCATGGCCGGGCGTGCGGTTTCGGCGAGAGTGTAAACTCCCGTCTTTTCGCGTATGAGCACGGGGGAAAGCAGGAAGGCGGCGGCAGTTCCCAGGCGCGCTATGGCCAGCTGCAGGCCCATGGCGAAGGCCATGCTGCGTCCCTTGAACCACTTGGCTATGGAGCGCGTGACGGCCACCCCGGCTATTTCGGAGCCAAGGCCGAACACCATGCACCCCGCCCATGCGACACCCAGCGACTGCCTGGCGGGAAGCCCCGAGGTGATGGCCCATACGACCATGGCCGCTCCCGCCACCATGAGACCCACGAAGATGGAACCGGTGATGCGCACCCCCCATTTGTCCAGGAGCATGCCGCACAGCACCAGGCCCCCGAAGATGCACAGTATGGAGTAGCCGGAGGTATATTTGCCGTATTCAGCCTGGCCCCAGCCCAGTTCCAGCATGGACGGGTCCGTGAAGATGTTCGAGACCGTACTGAACATGTCGTCGAAAAAGTACGACCCGAACATGGGAACGACGAGCAGCGCCAGAACTATCCACGCTGCGGCGCTGCCGGTGATTTTCAGTCTGCCAGCCATAAGGCCTTTAGTCCTTTACGATGTTGGGCTCCTCGAGTCCGAGATGTTTCTTGCTGTCCAGCGCCTTGAGATAGATGGCGACCAGGAGGGCGGCCACTCCGAAGCAGGCGAATATGACGAGGGGCACGGTGTAGTTGTACGGGATGAATTCCGCCCCGGCGGCCTTGGCTGCCTGCACTGCGGCATTGCCGGCGTTGGAGCTCTCGAGTACGCTGCCGATGAGGAGCGGCACGAAGCAGAGACCTATGTTCTGCACCCAGAAGATAAGGTTGTAGGCGCTTCCCAGTATCTTGTCGGGGATGATTTTGGGAACGGAGGGCCAAAGGGCGGCCGGCACGAGCGCGAAACTGATGCCCAGTATGACTATGGTCGCGTACGCGAGCAGCCGGCTGTGCGTGGCGGGCAGCGCGAAGGCGAACACCAGATGGCACACGATGAGAAGCAGGGCGCCGAATATGAGCATCGTAGCCCCCTTGCCCTTGTGGTCGAGGTAAGCACCCAGGAACGGGGTTACCACCGCGGCGCCTATCGGGAACCAGCGGAAGATATTGGCGGCCTGCTGCGGAGTCATGTCCCCTATGTTGCACTGCAGCATGTTGGCCCCGTATCTCTGGAACGGGAAGATGGCGCTGTAATAAAGCACGCAGAGTATGGCCACGGTCCAGAAGCTGCCGGAGGAGAACACCTTGCCGAGGTCCTTGATCTGGAATTCGTCCTCGGGATTGCGCTCTTCCTTGGCCTTGAGCTGGCCCGCCGCGATAAGCTGGTCGTCGAACTTCTTGTCCATCACGCTGAACACTATCCAGTTGATGACGCCGATGAGCAGCAGCACGGTGCAGAAACCTACCGGGGCGGCCACGGAGCCCATTTTGGCGGCAATCGCCGGGCTGATGCTGAAGATGGCGAAGACGCCCACGCGGGCGATTGCCATCTCGATGCCCATGGCCAGGGCCATCTCCTTGCCCTTGAACCATTTGGCTATGCTCTTGGAAACGGTGGTGCCGGCCATTTCGCAGCCGCAGCCGAAAATCATGAATCCGAGGCTGGCCATCTTGGCGCTTCCGGGCATCTCCACCCACCAGGATCCGAGCCACGCGTTGAACGCGGTGGTCTGGAACCATTCGGAAATGCCTACGTATTTGATGCACGCGCCAAGGAGCATCATGCTGGAAGCGAGGATGCCCGTGAAGCGCACTCCCATCTTGTCGAGGATGATGCCCGCCAGGATGAGGAATCCGCACACGTTGAGTATGTACTCGGCGGCGGCATAAGTTCCGAAAATATGGGGTGTCCACCCTCTCTGCTGCTCCACAAGGCTCTGCAGGGGACTCATCACATCCACGAACATGTAACCGAAGAACATGGCCAGCGCGATGAGTATCAGCGCCGCCCATCTGGCTGCCGGATAGTCGTTCAACAGCTTTTGTACTTTCTCTGCCATTTTATTGCGTATTTTGTGTTTCCTTATTGCCGCGAATATACTAAAATCTGCCGAAAAAACGCCAGCAAGCCGTCCCGAAACAGCCCCTTGTGCAAAAATATTGCTAACTTTGCAGTCCGATGTACGAACTTCTGGACCACATAGATTCTCCTTCAGACATCAAGAAACTCTCCCTGAAGCAATTGGAGCAGCTGTGCTCCGAGCTCAGGCAGTATATCGTGGAGTGCTGTTCGGAGAATCCCGGCCATCTGGCGTCGAGCCTGGGGGCCGTGGAGCTCATCGTAGGCTGGCACTACGTTTATGACGCTCCGCAGGACAAGCTGGTCTTCGACGTCGGGCACCAGGCCTATGCGCACAAGATAATCACCGGGCGCAGGGACGCCTTCCGGACTCTCCGCAGGGAAGGCGGCCTGAGCGGATTCCCTCTCATGAAAGAAAGTCCCTTCGACGCCTTCGGAGCCGGCCATTCCTCCACTTCCATCTCGGCGGCGCTCGGGCTCGCGGAAGCCGCACGCATCCAGGGGCGGAAAGAAATGGTGGTGGCCCTCATCGGGGACGGAGCCCTGTCCGGGGGCCTGTCGTACGAGGGCATGAACAACAGCGGCGACAGCAAGGCGGACCTGCTCGTGCTCCTCAACGACAACGAGATGTCCATCGACAGTCCGCACGGAGGCATGCACAAGCATCTGCTCAAGCTCACCACCTCCGGCCGGTACAATTCGTTCAAGAACAAAGTATGGCACAGCCTGGGCGAGCGCAGCCTGCGCCGCTCCCTCCAGACGTGGATAAAGAGCCTCAAGTCCTGGCTCGTAAGGGATTCCGGAGGGGATCTGTTCGAATCCCTGGGATTCCGTTACTTCGGCCCGATAGACGGCAACAACATAGCCGAGGTGGTGGGTTCCCTGCAGAGGCTCAGGAACCTTCCGGGCCCGAGGGTGCTTCACTGCCTCACCACCAAGGGAAAAGGCTACGCCCCGGCGGAAAAGGACCCGGTGACATGGCATGCCCCCGGCAGGTTCAATCCGGCCACCGGGGAAAGGGAGGCGTCCCGCGGAGCGGCCGACCGCTACCAGGATGTCTTCGGGGCCACGCTCTGCGCCCTCGCCGAAAAAGACACGCGGGTGGTGGGCATAACCCCCGCAATGGCCCTGGGCAGCGGCCTGACGGAGTTTTCCGCCAGGTTCCCCGAGCGCTTCTACGACGTTGGCATAGAGGAAGAACACGCCGTCACCTTCTCGGCCGGGCTCGCGGCCGGCGGGCTCAGGCCGTTCTGCTGCATCTACTCCAGCTTCTCCCAGCGCGCATACGACCAGATCATCCACGACGTGGCGCTGCAGGGGCTGCCGGTCGTGCTCTGCCTCGACCGTGCCGGGCTGGTAGGCGAAGACGGCGCAACCCACCAGGGCGCCTTCGACATGGCCTCCCTCAGGTCCGTCCCGGGAACGGTGATAAGCTCCCCGCGCAACGAAGCCGAACTGAAGAATCTGATGTACACCGCGCTGCTGCAGGAAAAGGGGCCTTTCGTCATACGCTATCCCCGCGGCTGCGGCGAAGGCGCGGAGTGGAAGGACATACCCTTCGGGGAGCTTCCCGTCGGCAGGGCGGAGACGCTTCTCGAAGGAGACAGGGTGGCTCTCGTGGCCACGGGGCCTTCCGTGAACGACGCCATGAAGGCGGCCGCCGCCTTCCCCGGCAGGGTGGGCGTTTACAACTTCCGCTACCTCAAGCCGCTCGACACCGCAGTGCTGGACCGCATCGCGCACGCATACGCGCACATAATAACTATAGAGGACGGATGCCTTACGGGAGGGCTCTTCGGAGCCGTTTCGGAACACGTCGCCGGAATGGGCGTCCCCGTCACCGTGGAGGGCCTCGGAATACCCGACAAGTTCATCAGGCACGCCACCCGGAGTTCACAGAAAGCGGCCTGCGGAACAGATGCGGATTCCATAGCAAAAAAGATTCAAAATTTTTTGGAGATTTCTAAATAATGCCTATCTTTGCAGTCCCTTTTTCAAGGGCATTGACATACATGCCGATGTAGCTCAGCCGGCCAGAGCACGTGATTTGTAATCTCGGGGTCGAGGGTTCGAATCCCCCCATCGGCTCACTTCTGTGCCTGGAGCTGCAAGGCACAAACAGGGCAAGTGCCGGAGTGGTCAATCGGAGCAGACTGTAAATCTGCCGGCTTACGCCTACGGTGGTTCGAACCCATCCTTGCCCACAGCGAAGCAGAACGCGGAATTTTCGTGCAAGCCGAACGCAGAAGAGTTTACTCTTATGCCGAGGCGCAGCCGAAAATAGCGCAATTTGCGGAGCAAATTGCGGAAGTAGCTCAGTTGGTAGAGCATCAGCCTTCCAAGCTGAGGGTCGCGAGTTCGAACCTCGTTTTCCGCTCAAATAATTAAAGCCGATGTAGCTCAGGGGTAGAGCGCATCCTTGGTAAGGATGAGGTCATGAGTTCAAATCCCATCATCGGCTCTTTTTTTGTGAACAAGACGCAACTTAATTTATCATAATATTATGGCAAAAGAAACATTCCAAAGAACCAAGCCGCATGTCAACATCGGTACAATTGGCCACGTTGACCACGGCAAGACCACCCTCACCGCCGCCATCACCAAGGTGCTCGCACAGCGCGTCGCCGGCAATGCTGACAAGGTGAAGTCCTTCGACCAGATCGACAACGCTCCCGAAGAGAAGGAGCGCGGTATCACCATCAACTCCGCTCACGTCGAGTACGAGACCGAGAACCGTCACTACGCTCACGTTGACTGCCCGGGCCACGCCGACTATGTAAAGAACATGGTTACCGGTGCCGCCCAGATGGACGGTGCGATCCTCGTGGTCGCCGCTACCGACGGCCCGATGCCCCAGACCAACGAGCACGTGCTTCTCGCCCGTCAGGTAAACGTTCCGAAGATCGTCGTTTTCCTTAACAAGGTTGACCTTGTGGACGATCCCGAAATGCTCGACCTCGTAGAAATGGAAGTCCGCGACCTCCTCAGCAAGTACAACTTCGACGGCGACAACGCTCCCGTCGTCCGCGGTTCCGCACTCGGCGCCCTCAACGGCGAGAAGGAATGGGAAGACAAGGTCATGGAGCTCATGGATGCAGTTGACTCCTACATCCCCATCCCCGTACGTGAGAACGAAAAGCCGTTCCTCATGCCTATCGAGGACATCTTCTCCATCACCGGCCGCGGCACCGTCGTTACCGGCCGTATCGAGAAGGGAACCATCCACGTCAACGACCCCGTCGAGCTCGTCGGTTTCACCGAGAAGCCCAGGTCCACCGTCGTTACCGGCGTCGAGATGTTCCGCAAGCTCCTCCCCCAGGGCGAGGCTGGTGACAATGTAGGTCTTCTCCTCCGTGGCGTGGACAAGAAGGATGTAAAGCGCGGCGAAGTCGTTGCCAAGCCCGGCAGCATCACTCCCCACCAGCACTTCCTCGGCCAGATCTACGTTCTCAAGAAGGAAGAGGGCGGCCGTCACACTCCGTTCCACAACCACTATCGTCCGCAGTTCTTCATCCGTACCCTCGACGTTACCGGCGAGATCATGCTCCCCGAAGGCGTAGAGATGGTAATGCCCGGCGACAACGTAGAGATCGACGTCAAGCTCATCACTGCAGTTGCCCTTGATGAAGGCGTTCGCTTCGCTATCCGCGAAGGCGGCCGTACCGTAGGCGCAGGCCAGGTTATCAAGGTTCTTGACTAATCTGTCCATATAAATCCGGCGGGTTCCATACCATGGACGGAACCCGCTTTTCAGGGGAATAGCACAATGGTAGTGCGGCGGTCTCCAAAACCGTTGATGTGGGTTCGATTCCTGCTTCCCCTGCCATGTTGGAGGTTACGATCCAACAGAGTTTAATAAGGCAGCTCCCGAAGCTTCCAACCGGAGAGGCCCATTAAATGTAAAGATGAGAAAGTTTATCAACTACTTGAAAGAGTGCTATGTCGAGCTTGTACACAAGACCACATGGCCCACTTGGTCCAAGCTGCAGAGTTCTGCACTGCTTGTTCTCGTGAGCACCGTGATCCTGGCTATCGGTCTCGCCATAATCGACTTTGTTTTCCAGCATCTGATGACCCTGATCTATACTCTGTAACACTGTAGTCCAAATGAGCGACATGAAATGGTATGTCCTGCGGACTGCTGGTGGCAAGGAGAACAAGGCAAAGGAATATCTCGAGAAAGAGATAGAACGCAGCGGAATCCAGGAACAGGTAGGGCAGGTGCTCGTACCGACCAAAAAAGAGATTGTAACGAAGAACGGCAAGAGAAAGGCGGTTGACAAGCTGCTTTTCCCGGGCTATGTGCTTATTCAGGCCGTGCTCAGTCCGCAGCTTGAAAACATCATCCGCAACAACGTCCCCGGCATGTCCGGCTTCCTCACCGAGAAAAAGGAGACCAACGCCTCCGGCACGCAGTTCGAAAGGGTTGCAGTGCCCCTCCGTGAAGAAGAGGCCATGCGCATCCTTGGCGTGCAGGACGAGAACATCGATGCCGGCGCGGAAACGCTGGTGAACTACGAAGTCGGGGAATCCGTCAAGATTACCGACGGTCCTTTCAGCGGCTTCAGCGGCACTGTTGACGAAATCCTCGAAGACAGGAGCAAACTCAAAGTCATAGTCGTCATATTCGGACGCAAGACACAGTTGGAACTCAGCTTTACACAAGTAACAAAAGAATAAAGTAAAATGGCAAAAGAAGTTACCGGATTCATCAAGCTCCAGATCAAAGGCGGAGCCGCCAATCCAGCACCTCCCGTAGGGCCGGCCCTCGGTAGCAAAGGTCTCAACATCATGGACTTCTGCAAGGCTTTCAACGCAGCCACGCAGAACCAGGCGGGCAAGACCCTCCCCGTGGTCATCACCGTCTATTCGGACAAGTCCTACACCTTCGAGGTGAAGCAGCCGCCGGTTGCTGTATCGCTCAAGGAAGCCGCAAAGATCAGCAAGGCTTCCGGCGAACCTAATCGAAAGAAAGTGGCAACTGTCACCTGGGACCAGGTGAAGGCCATCGCAGAGGGAAAGATGCCCGACCTCAACTGTTTCACGCTGGCTTCCGCCATGCGCATGGTTGCCGGCACCGCCCGCAGCCTCGGCATCACCGTCACGGGCGAATTCCCCAAGGATATCCAATAAAAGAACAAAGGCATCATGAGCAAGATTACCAAAAATCAGAAGGAAGCCAGGTCGAAAGTTGACCATTCCAAGCTTTATCCTCTTTCAGAAGCCTGCGCTCTCTTGAAGGAAATCACATTCACCAAATTCGACTCCACCGTCGAGCTCTCCTGCAATCTGGGAGTTGACCCCCGCAAGGCCAACCAGATGATCCGTGGCGTCGTCACCCTTCCCAACGGAACCGGCAAGGTAGTGCGCGTTCTCGCACTCTGCACCCCCGACAAGGAAGAGGAGGCGAAAGCCGCCGGAGCGGACTATGTAGGCCTCGACGAATACGTGGAGAAGATCAAGGGCGGCTGGACCGACATCGACGTCATCGTCTGCACCCCGTCCGTCATGGCAAAGGTCGGCCAGCTCGGCCGCATCCTGGGCCCCCGCGGCCTCATGCCCAACCCCAAGACCGGAACCGTCACCATGGAAATCGGCAACGCCGTAAAGGAAGTGAAGGGCGGCAAGATCGACTTCAAGGTTGACAAGACCGGTATCGTACACTGCGCGATAGGCAAAGTATCCTTCACCGCAGAACAGATTTACCAGAACGCCGCCGAGGTGCTTAACGCCATCTCCAAGCTCAAACCCCAGGCACTCAAGGGCACCTACATGAAGAGCGCAGCTCTCAGCACTACCATGAGCCCCGGTGTAAAGGTAGATCTCAAATCATTCCTCAACTCCGCCACAGCGTAAAATCCGGATACCATGAAAAAGGAACTTAAAGCACAGATTATAGAAAACGTCTCTGCAGAACTCAAGCAGTATCCGAATTTCTACATAACGGACATTGCCGGCCTCAACGCAGGGAAGACATCCAAACTCCGCCGCGAATGCTTCGAGGAGGGCATCAAGCTCGAGGTTGTGAAGAACACCCTCTTCGCCCACGTACTCAAGGCAAGCGACAACGAAGAACTCAAGTCTCTCGAATCCACTCTTGTAGGCAACACCGCCATCATGTTCAGCGAGAGCCCCAATTCTCCTGCCAAACTCATCAAGAAATGGCAGAAGGAAGGCAAACCCGCCCTCAAAGGTGCATACGTGCAGGAATGCGCGTTCATCGGAGCCGAGAAGCTCGAGGAGCTCGTAAACATCAAGAGCCGGGAAGAACTCATCGGCGACATCGTCGCTCTCCTCCAGAGCCCGATCCAGCGCGTCATCGGCGCTCTCCAGAGCGGCGGTCACACCATCGCCGGTGTAGTGAAGACTCTCGAAGAAAGGGAAAAATAATATTCAAAAACAATAACAATTTAAAACACAAACAATTATGGCAGACGTAAAGAAACTTGCAGAAGAGTTGGTTAACCTTACTGTAAAAGACGTTCAGGAACTTGCACAGGTTCTCAAGGAAGAGTATGGTATCGAGCCCGCAGCCGCAGCTGTCGCTGTAGCAGGCCCCGCAGCAGCCGTCGAGGCAGCTCCCGCAGAGCAGACTGAGTTCGATGTTATCCTCACCAGTGCCGGTCAGGCGAAGCTCGGTGTCATCAAGGCCGTCAAGGAAGCCCTCGGACTTGGTCTGAAGGAAGCCAAGGACCTTGTGGACGCAGCTCCGAAGCCCATCAAGGAGAAGATCTCCAAGGCAGAGGCCGAGCAGCTCAAGGCAGCCCTCGAAGAGGCAGGCGCCGAGGTAGAAATCAAGTAACTGCCCTCCGCCCCTCAATGGGGAACTCATAGGTTTAGAGCCGGGGATAAAAGGCTCTAAACCTTTTTTCCGTAAAAAATAGTTTTTATTTATAAAGGCAGAATGTCAAAAAAGACCAACGGCAAGCGTATTAATTTCGCCACCTCGAAAATTCTCGAGTACCCCGACCTGCTGGAGGTCCAGCTCAAGTCGTTCAAAGACTTCTTCCAGCTGGAGACCAGCCCCGAAAACCGCAAGGACGAAGGCCTCTACAGGGTATTCCAGGAGATTTTCCCAATCGAAGATACGCGCAACAGCTACAAGCTGGAGTTCATCGATTACTTCATCGATCCTCCGAAGTATTCGATCGAAGAGTGTCTTGAGAGAGGGCTGACCTACAGTGTACCTCTGAAGGCTAAACTCCGCCTTTCGTGCACCGACCAGGACCACGAGGACTTCGACACCAGGGTGCAGGACGTTTACCTGGGCGACATCCCCTACATGACTCCTGCGGGCACGTTCGTAATCAACGGCTCCGAGCGCATCATCGTCTCCCAGCTGCACAGGTCCCCCGGCGTATTCTTCGACCAGAGCATGCATGCCAACGGCACCAAGCTCTATTCGGCCAGGATCATCCCGTTCAAGGGATCGTGGATCGAGTTCGCAACCGACATCAACAATGTGATGTACGCGTACATCGACCGCAAAAAGAAACTTCCCGTGACCACCCTGCTCAGGGCGATAGGCTTCAACTCCGACAAGGACATCATCGACATCTTCGGCCTCGCGGACGAAGTGCCCGTCAACAAGAAGTCGCTCACGGCAAACAAAGGCCGCAAACTTGCGGCGAAAGTCCTCAAGAAATGGTATGAGGACTTCGAAGACGAGGATACCGGCGAAATCATCCCGATAGAGCGCACGCTTCCCATCGTGGAGCGCGACGCCGTGCTGGACGACGACACCATAGCCGCCATCCTGGACACCCAGGTACAGAGCATCCTCATCCAGAAGGACGAAGCGTCAACCAACGAGTACGTAATCATTTTCAACACCCTCCAGAAGGATCCGACGAACACGGAAATAGAGGCTGTGAACTACATATACAAACAGCTCCGCAATTCCGAACCGCCCGATGAGAACACCGCAAGGGACGTGATCGACAAGCTCTTCTTCAGCGAGAAGCGCTACGATCTCGGGGAGGTCGGCCGCTACCGCCTGAACCGCAAGCTCGGCCTCGACACCGACCCCTCCACCAGGGTGCTCACCCAGAACGACATCGTCGAAATCATAAAGTATCTGGTGCGCCTCATCAACTCCAAGGCCACAGTGGATGACATAGACCACCTGTCCAACAGGCGCGTCCGCACCGTAGGCGAACAGCTCGCGAACCAGTTCAGCGTAGGCCTCGCCCGCATGGCCCGCACCATACGCGAAAGGATGAACATACGCGACAGCGAGCAGTTCAACCCCATCGACCTCATCAACGCCAAGACTCTCTCGAGCGTCATCAACTCGTTCTTCGGAACCAGCCAGCTCAGCCAGTTCATGGACCAGACCAACCCCCTTGCGGAAATCACCCACAAGAGGCGTCTGAGCGCCCTCGGCCCCGGCGGTCTTTCCCGCGAACGCGCGGGATTCGAAGTGCGCGACGTGCACTATACCCACTACGGCCGCCTCTGCCCGATCGAAAGCCCTGAAGGCCCGAACATCGGCCTCATCAGCAGCCTCTGCGTATATGCGCGCATCGACAGCCTCGGTTTCATCGAGACTCCCTACCGCGACGTGAAGGGCGGCTGCGTCGATCTCTCCCCTGCCGGCACCCATTACATGACCGCCGAGGAAGAGGAGAACAAGTTCGTCTCCCTCGCCAACGTGCGCATGAGCGACAACGGCGAAATAGAGGACGAACGCATCCAGTGCCGTCTCGAAGCCGACTTCCCGGTTGTCGGGAAGGAAGAGGTGGACTACATGGACGTGGCTCCCAACCAGATGGCCTCCGTGGCCGCATCGCTCATCCCCTTCCTGGAGCATGACGACGCCCACCGCGCCCTCATGGGAGCGAACATGATGCGCCAGGCGATTCCGCTCCTCAAGCCCGAGGCCCCCATCGTGGGCACGGGCCTGGAAGAGAGGGTATGCCTGGATTCCCGCACCCAGTACATTGCCGAGCGCGAAGGTGAAGTAACCTACGTGGACGCCAACGAAATCCGCGTCAGGTACACCCGCACCGAAGACGAGAAGTTCGTTTCCTTCTCTCCGGAGGAGACCATCTACAAGCTCCCCATCTGGCGCAGGACCAACCAGAGCACCTGCATCTGCCTCACCCCCGTCGTCCGCAAGGGAGACAAGGTGAAGAAGGGCCAGGTACTCACCGAAGGCTACGCCACCCAGGGCGGCGAGCTCGCCCTCGGACGCAACCTCATGGTGGCTTTCATGCCCTGGAAGGGTTACAACTACGAGGACGCCATAGTGCTCAGCGAAGAGATGGTGAAGTGGGACGTAATGACGTCCATCCACGTGGACGAGTACCTCACCGAGGTGCGCGACACCAAGCGCGGCATGGAAGAACTCACCAGCGACATCCCCAACGTCAGTGAAGACGCCACCAAGGACCTCGACAAGGACGGCATCGTAAGGATAGGCGCCCACATCGAGCCGGGTGACATCATGATAGGCAAGATCACCCCGAAGGGAGAGAGCGATCCCTCCCCCGAGGAGAAGCTCCTCAAGGCCATCTTCGGCGACAATGCCGGCGACGTGAAGGACGCCTCCCTCAAGGCGAATCCCTCCCTTTCCGGCACCGTCATCAAGACCGCCCTCTACGCCAAGGCAGCCAAGCCTGCCGGCCGCAGGACCAAGGCCCACGGTGACGAGCACAAGACTCGCGCCGAACTCCGCCAGGCGGAATTCGAGCGCAAGGCCGAGAAACTCCGTTCGGACTTCCTCGCAAGGCTCACCTCCCTCACCAAGAACAAGAAGAGCGCGGGCATCTGCGACCTCTACGGCGTGGAAATTCTCGCCAAGGACAAGAAGATAACCGCTGAACTCCTCAAGAGCATAGATTACGCAAACGTGAACTCCGCCAGGTGGACCACCGAGAAGGACGGCACCAACGCGCAGATCCGCGACCTTATAAACAACTACTGCAACGCCTACAAGGCCGAAGCGGCTGTTTGCAAGAGGGACGTGGACCAGCTCAAGGTGGGTGACGAACTCCCCAACGGCGTAATGCAGCTCGCGAAGGTCTATATCGCAAAGAAGCGCAAGATCACTGTCGGCGACAAGATGGCCGGACGCCACGGCAACAAGGGCATCGTGGCCAAGATCGTCCGTCAGGAAGACATGCCGTTCCTGGACGACGGAACTCCCGTGGACATCGTGCTCAACCCGCTGGGCGTGCCTTCCCGCATGAACCTCGGTCAGATTTACGAGACCGTGCTCGGGTGGGCCGGAAAGAAGCTCGGCGTCAAGTTCAGCACCCCGATTTTCGACGGTGCCAGCAACGAGGAGATTTGCGACTACACCGACAAGGCCGGCCTGCCGCGCTACGGCAAGACCCGTCTGCGCGACGGCGGAACCGGCGACTGGTTCGACCAGCCCGCCACCGTCGGCATCATCTACATGATCAAGCTCGACCACATGGTCGATGACAAGATGCACGCCCGTTCCATCGGCCCGTACTCCCTCATCACCCAGCAGCCTCTCGGCGGCAAGGCCCAGTTCGGCGGCCAGCGCTTCGGAGAGATGGAGGTGTGGGCGCTCGAGGCCTTCGGCGCGGCCAACGCCCTCCAGGAAATCCTCACCGTCAAGTCGGACGACGTGACCGGCAGGAGCAAGACCTACGAGGCTATAGTCAAAGGCGACCCGATGCCGCCCGCAGGCATTCCCGAATCCCTCAACGTGCTGCTGCACGAACTCAGGGGTCTCGGTCTCAAGGTTTCTCTGGAATAATTAAAGGATCATCAAGAACATGCCTACTTTCAACAACAAAGACAATAAGGTAAAGAGCAATTTCCAGACGATCAGCATCTCCCTGGCTTCTCCCGAAGACATCATCGACAGGAGCTGCGGCGAGGTCCTCAAGCCGGAAACGGTGAACTACAGGACCTACAAGCCTGAAAGGGACGGCCTCTTCTGCGAAAAGATCTTCGGTCCTACCAAAGACTACGAATGCTACTGCGGCAAGTACAAGAGGATACGCTACCGCGGAATCGTGTGCGACCGCTGCGGCGTGGAGGTAACCGAGAAGAAGGTCCGCCGCGAACGCATGGGCCATATCACCCTCACCGTTCCGGTAGCCCACATCTGGTACTTCAAAAGCGCTCCCAACAAGATAAGCGCCCTCCTCGGCATTCCCGCCAAGAAGCTCGAGAGCGTAATCTACTATGAAAAATACATAGTCACAAGGAGCGGCGACAGCGGCGTTGCCAAGATGGAACTCCTCGCCGAGGACGAGTACCTCGACGTGCTCGCCAAGCTCCCCGGCAACGAAAACCTCCCCGACAGCGACGAGCACAAGTTCATCGCCAAGATGGGCGCCGAAGGCATCTACGACCTGCTCAAGGAGATAAACGTGGAAGAGCTCGGAACCGAGCTCCGCACCCGCATGGCGGAGGAGACCAGCCAGCAGCGCAAGACCGAAATCCTCAAGCGCCTCCAGGTGGTGAAGTGGTTCCAGGAGAGCAAGGACATCAACCGTCCGGAGTGGATGATCATGAAGGTCATCCCCGTCATACCTCCCGACCTGCGCCCCCTCGTTCCGCTCGACGGCGGAAGGTTCGCCACCTCCGACCTCAACGATCTATACAGGCGCGTCATCATACGCAACAACCGCCTCAAGAAGCTCATAGAGATAAAGGCCCCCGAGGTCATCCTCCGCAACGAGAAGCGCATGCTCCAGGAAGCGGTGGACAGCCTCTTCGACAACAGCAAGAAGTCTTCCGCAGTGAAGAGCGAAAGCAACCGCGCCCTCAAGAGCCTGTCCGACTCGCTCAAGGGAAAGCAGGGCCGCTTCCGCCAGAACCTTCTCGGAAAGCGCGTCGATTACTCCGCCCGAAGCGTCATCGTCGTGGGTCCCGAACTCAACATGCACGAGTGCGGTCTTCCGCAGAACATGGCGGCCGAGCTCTACAAGCCCTTCATCATCCGCAAGCTCATCGAGCGCGGCATAGTCAAGACAGTGAAGAGCGCGAAGAAGATCGTGGACCGCAAGGATCCCGTCATCTGGGACATCCTGGAGAACGTGATGAAGGGCCATCCCGTGCTGCTCAACCGCGCTCCTACCCTCCACAGGCTCGGCATCCAGGCGTTCCAGCCCCGCATGATTTCCGGAAAGGCCATCCAGCTCCATCCGCTCGCCTGCACCGCCTTCAACGCGGACTTCGACGGCGACCAGATGGCAGTCCACCTCCCGCTCGGCAACGCCGCCATCATGGAGGCGCAGCTGCTCATGCTCGGAAGCCAGAACATCCTCAACCCGGCCAACGGCGCCCCTATCACCGTGCCTTCCCAGGACATGGTTCTCGGCCTGTACTACATCACCAAGATCCGTCCGGGAGCGAAGGGTGAAGGCAAGACCTTCTACGGCCCCGAAGAGGTGATCATAGCCTACAACGAGAAGGCCATCGACATGCACGCCGAGATTGGCGTACGCATCCCCGTGGACAAGCAGAATCCCGCCAAGGGCACCCAGATAGTCAAGACCACCGCGGGCCGCATCATCGTGAACCAGTACGTTCCCGACGAAGTGCCATACGTGAACGAGGTGCTCGGCAAGAAGGCCCTCCGCGGCATCATCACGAACGTCATCAAGAACACGGGCGTCACGCGCACCGCAAAGTTCCTCGACGACATAAAGAACCTCGGATACGACCAGGCTTTCCGCGCCGGCATATCCTTCAACCTCGGCGACGTCATCATCCCGAAGGAGAAGGACGCCCTCATCGAGGAAGGCTACAGGCAGGTTGCCGACATCAAGAACAACTTCTCGATGGGCTTCATCACGAACAACGAGCGCTACAACAAGGTCATCGACCTCTGGACGAGCATCGACAACAACCTCACCAAGATCGTAACCAAGCAGATTTCCGCCGACCAGCAGGGGTTCAACCCCGTTTACATGATGCTGGACTCCGGAGCCCGCGGTTCAACCCAGCAGATCAAGCAGCTCTGCGGCATGCGCGGCCTCATGGCCAAGCCCCAGAAGAGCGGTGCGAGCGAGAACACCATCATCGAGAACCCCATCATCTCCAACCTCAAGGAGGGAATGACGGTGCTCGAGTACTTCATCAGCACCCACGGCGCCCGCAAGGGTCTGGCCGATACCGCCCTCAAGACGGCGGACGCCGGCTACCTTACCCGCCGTCTGGTGGATGTCAGCCATGACGTCATCATCACCGAAGAGGACTGCGGCACCCTCCGCGGCCTGATCGCCACCGCGATCAAGGACAAGGACACCGTCGTGGAAAGCCTCGGCGAGCGCATCCTCGGCCGCACCACGGTGCACGACATCTTCAACCCGCTCACCGGAGAGCTCATCCTCCACTCCGGCAGTGAAATCCGCGAGAAGGAAGCCGAACTCATCGACACCCTCCCCATCGAGCAGGTGGAAATCCGTTCGGTGCTCACCTGCGAGAGCCGCAAGGGCGTCTGCGCCAAGTGCTACGGCCGCAACCTTGCCACCAGCAGGATGGTCGAGAAGGGCGAAGTGGTCGGCGTCATCGCCGCCCAGTCCATCGGCGAGCCTGGCACGCAGCTTACCCTCCGTACCTTCCACGTCGGCGGTACCGCCGGCGGTGCCGTGGTGGATTCGTCCATCGTCAGCAAGTACAACGGCAAGCTTCAGTTCGAAGACCTCCGCACCATCGAGCGCATAAACGACGAAGGCAACGCGGAAACCGTAGTGGTATCCCGCATGACCGAGCTCCGCATCGTGGACGAGAACACCGGCTACGCATACTCCCAGTACGACATTCCTTACGGCTCCGTGCTTTCCCGCAAAGACGGCGACAAGGTGGTCAAGGGCGACCTCATCTGCGAATGGGATCCCTACAACGCCATCACCCTGGTCGAGACCGCGGGCAACATCGCGTTCGAGAACATGGTGGACGGCGTCACATTCCGCAAGGAATCCGCCGACGAATTCGCCCTCAGCACCGACAAGGTCATCATAGAGACGAAGGACCGTACCAAGAACCCGACGATGCTCATCCTCGGCGAAGGCGGCGAGACCCTCAGGACCTACAACCTCCCCGTGGGAGCGCACATCTCCGTGGAAGAAGGGGCGCCCGTAAAGGTCGGCGACGTCGTCATCAAGATACCCCGCGCCATCGGCAAGGCGAGCGACATCACCGGCGGACTTCCCCGCGTCACCGAGCTCTTCGAGGCCCGCAACCCGTCCAACCCCGCAATCCTTTCCGAAATCAACGGCGAGGTCATCATGGGCAAGGTAAAGAGAGGCAACCGCGAAATCACCGTCAAGAACAAGGGCGGCGCCGAAAAGCACTATCTCATTCCCCTTACCAAGCAGATACTTGTGCAGGAGAACGACTACGTGAAGGCCGGCACTCCCCTCTCCGACGGCGGCATAGCGCCCGGAGACATCCTCAGCATACTCGGTCCCGTAAAGGCCCAGGAATACATAGTGAACGAAGTTCAGGCCGTATATCGTCTGCAGGGCGTGAAGATTAACGACAAGCACTTCGAGATCATCGTCCGCCAGATGATGCGCAAGGTGGAAATCACCGACGCCGGAGACACCGGCTTCCTCCCCGAGGAGCTCGTGGACAAGTGGCAGTTCATGGACACCAACGACGCCATCTACGGCAAGCACTATGTGCTTACGCCAGGCGGAAGCCAGAAGTACAGGACGGGCGACATCATCAGCGCCAGGGAGCTCCGCAACGAGAATGCATCCCTGGAGCGCCAGGGCGCAAAGCCTATGGGTACCCGTCCCGCACAGCCTGCTACCGCACGCCTCGTGCTCCAGGGTATCACCAGGGCAGCCCTCCGCACGGGCAGTTTCATCAGCGCCGCCTCCTTCCAGGAGACCACCAAGGTGCTCAGCGAAGCCGCCATCCGCGGCCGTGTTGACCATCTCGAGGGCCTCAAGGAGAATGTCATCTGCGGTCATCTGATACCGGCCGGAACCGGTCTCAAGGACTACCAGGACATCTTCGTGGGACGCAAGGACGAAATGGCCAGCGAACTCGCGGACCTGTAGCCTGCAGGGATTCCTGTCAAGCCATTTGGGGGATGACTGATAAGTCTATATGACTTGAGGTCATCCTCTTTTTTTTATGGAATAGCTGCCCGCAGGATGAATCGCCGGCGTTCGCGGCCTACCGGCTGATCACCAGTTCCACGGGGCAGTGGTCGGAGCCGAAGATTTCGTTGTGGATGTCGGTGGAGACGATGCGGCCGGCAAGGCCCTCCGAAACCAGGAAGTAGTCGATGCGCCACCCGACGTTCCTCTCGCGTGCGGCCATGCGGTAGCTCCACCACGAGTATTTCGCCTCTCCGGGATGGGCGCTTCGCCATGAATCCACGAATCCGGCGGCGAGGAGCTCCGTCATCTTGCCGCGCTCCTCGTCGGAAAAACCGGCGTTGAAGTGGTTGGTGTCGGGGTTTTTGAGGTCGATCTCCTCGTGCGCCACGTTCATGTCGCCGCACACGATGACGCCCTTGCGGGAAGCGAGGCCGCAGAGGTACGAACGGAAGGCGTCTTCCCAGCTCATGCGGTATTCCAGCCGGCGGAGGCCGTCCTGGGAATTGGGCGTGTAAACATTCACCAGATAGTAGTCGGGCATTTCGAGGGTGATCACCCGCCCTTCGGTATCGTGTTCGGGGATGCCGAGCCCGAGGCTCACAGAAAGCGGCTGCTTCCTGGTGTAGATGGCCGTTCCCGAGTAGCCCTTCTTTTCGGCGTAGTTCCAATAAGACGTGTATCCCGGGAATTCGAGGTCTATCTGCCCGGCCTGGAGCTTGGTTTCCTGCAGGCAGAAGAAATCGGCGTCGAGTTCCGCGAAGATGTCCGCGAACCCCTTGCCCGCCACGGCCCGCAGGCCGTTCACGTTCCAGCTGATGAGTTTTGTCATGTTGTCCTCCTGTCTGTCATTCTGAGCGCATCTGTCATTCTGAGCGCATCTGTCATTCTGAGCGCATCTGTCATTCTGAGCGCAGCGAAGAATCTATTCCAGCGTCCATTCCGTCCCGTCCTTGGTATCCTTGACGCTGATTCCCAACGCTTTGAGAGAATCCCGGATATGATCCGAAAGGCCCCAGTCCCTGTTCTCGCGGGCTTTGGCGCGCTCCTCGAGCACCATGTCCATGAGACCGCTCACCACCTTTCCGGACGCCCCTTCCCGGGCCTCCTCGTCCACGAGGCCAAGCACTCCGAACACTATGTCGTCGAACAGCTGCACGAGAGTGTCGATATCCCCTTCGGAAAGCTTGACGGCACCCGCTTTCGCGGAATTGACGATGCGCACCGCCTCGAAAATCTGCGCCAGCGCGACCGGGGTGTTCATGTCGTCGCAGAGGGCTTCGTAAACTCCCTCCCACACCGCCTTGACGGCTTCCGATGTGGCGGGGCAGCTTTCGGGAGCGATTCCGGAAGGCATTTCCCCATACACATACGCAGGCGCTTTGCGGCCGGCGATGGAGTAGAGATCCTTCGCAGCCTGCATGACTCTCCTGTACGCCTTCTCGGAGGCCTGCAGCGCTTCGTTGCTGAAATCCAGGGTGCCGCGGTAGTGGGCCTGGAGGATGAAGAAACGCACCGTCATGGGAGTGTAGGCCTGCTGCAACTTTTCGTGCTCCCCGGAGAAAAGCTGCGGGAGGGTGATGAAATTGCCGAGGCTCTTGCCCATTTTCTGGCCGTCTATGGTTATCATGTTGTTGTGCACCCAGTAACGCACGCCCTGGGTGCCGCGCCCGGCGACGTTCTGTGCTATTTCGCACTCGTGATGCGGAAACAGGAGGTCCATGCCCCCGCCGTGGATGTCGAACTCCCTGCCAAGATATTTCTCGCCCATGACGGAGCACTCCAGGTGCCAGCCCGGAAAACCTTCGCTCCACGGGGAGGGCCAATGCATGATGTGCCCGGGCTCCGCTTTCTTCCACAGGGCGAAATCGTAAGGAGCCTTCTTGTCGGACTGCCCGTCCAGCGAACGGGTGCCCTCCAGCGTGGCATCCAGCGAACGCCCGCTCAGGACGCCGTATTTGTGGTCGGCGTCGTACTTCTCCACGTCGAAATACACGCTGCCGTTGGAGACGTAGGCGTAGCCTGCGTCGAGTATTTTCTTTACGGCCTCTATCTGCTCCACGATATGCCCGGTGGCGCGGGGCTCGATGGAGGGAGGAGCCACGTTGAGCCTGCGCATGGCCTCGTGGTAGAGGAAGGTGCAGCGCTGTACCACCTCCATGGGCTCCAGCTGCTCCAGGCGGGCTTTTTTCGCTATCTTGTCTTCGCCTTCATCGGCATCGTGCTCCAGGTGGCCGACATCGGTTATGTTGCGCACGTAGCGCACCTTGTAGCCGAGATGCCGCAGGAGCTTGAAGAGCACGTCGAAGGTTACTCCGGGACGGGCATGCCCCAGATGGGCGTCGCCATAGACGGTGGGCCCGCAAACATACATGCCTACATGTCCTTCCTGGACAGGCTTGAACAGCTGCTTGCTGCGGGTAAGCGTATTGGTGAGAAAGAGGTTTCGCATGGCATTTCCTTTACGGGTTACGAAGATACGAATTTATCGATAATTTGCCTAAATTTGTATCCATGAAAAAAACGGCAACCATTCTTCTGGCAGCCCTTCTGGTTTTCGCGGGCTGCAGCCATGATCTTCCAATAAAAACCAAAGTGCCGCCCCGCCCGGCCGGGGTTACCGACGTGCTCGGGCTCACCGTTCCCGCCATGGACACCGTGCATGTAGGCTTCGTGGGCCTTGGAATGCGCGGAAGCGACGCCGTGGTGCGCTACACCTATGTGCCCGGGGCGGCAATCACCGCCATATGCGACGTGGAGCCCGGCAGGGTGGAAGCATCCCAAAGGGACCTGGCGGAACGCGGATGTCCCCCTGCCGCCGCCTACAGCGGAAGCGAGGACTCCTACAGGCAGCTCTGCGAAAATCCCGACGTCGATCTGGTTTACATCTGCACCGACTGGGTTCACCATGTTCCCGTGGCGCTCTGTGCCATGGAGCACGGCAAGCACGTGGCCATCGAAGTGCCCTCCGCATATTCGCTGGAAGACTGCTGGGCCCTCGTGGACATGGCCGAGAAAACCCGCCTGCACTGCATGATATTGGAGAACTGCTGCTACGATTTCTTTGAACTCTCCGCCCTGCAGATGGCCCGCGAAGGCCTCTTCGGGGAAGTCGTCCACGCCGAAGGCTCGTACTGCCACAACCTGGATCCCTACTGGGATGCCTACTGGAGCAACTGGAGGCTGGATTTCAACAAGGAGCACCGCGGCGACGTGTATCCCACGCACGGCTTCGGCCCCGTATGCCAGGTGCTTGACATACACCGGGGGGACAGGCTCAAGACCCTCGTGGCGCTGGACACCAAAGCCTTCAACGGCCCGAAACACGTGGCGGCGAGGGGCGGGGCCGACCCGGAGGACTTCGCGAACGGTGATGTGTCCACCACCATGATAAAGACGGAAAAGGGCAAGACCGTACTCATTGAGCACGATGTGATGACTCCGCGCCCGTACAGCCGCATGTACCAGCTGGTGGGCACCGAAGGCTACGCCGCCAAGTATCCCGTAGGCCAGCTCTGCTTCCGCCGCGAGGCCATGGAAGGCGGCAAGGCGGACTACCGGAAGCTGCAAGGGGAGGAAATCCTCACCGGGGAGAAGCTGTCGGCTTTCATGGAACGGCACCGCAGCCCCATACTCACCCCGGAGCTGGAAGCCCTGGCAAAAGAGGTGGGCGGCCACGGCGGAATGGATTTCATAATGGACTACAGGCTCATCTACTGCCTGCGCAACGGACTTCCGCTGGACATGGACGTTTATGACCTCGCGGAATGGTGCAGCATAGGCGAGCTTTCCGCAATCTCCATGGAGAACGGAGGGGCCCCGGTGGAAGTCCCCGACTTCACCCGCGGGGCATGGGACAGGATAAAAGGATTCAGCTATGCCTTCGCGGAATGACGCTGAAACGCTGCGCGCCATAGCCGGCAGCTTTTCCCTCGAAGGCAGGGTGACCGGGGTGGAACCCCTGGGGGACGGCTTCATAAACGACACCTTCATCATCACTACCGACGGGCCCCGCAGGTACATCCTCCAGCGCAAGAACGGCAATGTCTTCCAGGACATACCGGCCATGATGGACAACATAGCCGCAGTCACGCGGCACATCAGGAAGAAGGTGCGGGATCCCCTCCGCGAAACGCTCACCCTCGTTCCCGCAAACGACGGCGGATATTTCCACCGCAGCCCCGACGGCGGCTTCTGGACGGTCTGCCTGTTCATAGAGGACACCGTCACCTTCGACGTGGCCGGCACGCCGGAGCTGGCCTTCCAGGGCGGGGCGGGCATAGGCCGCTTCCAGGCCCTCCTCTCAGACTTCACGCTTCCCCTCTCCGACACCATAAAGGGCTTCCACGACATGCGCTGGCGCTTCCGCCAGTGGGACGCCTCCCTCAGGGCCGACAAGGCCGGCCGCGCCGGCGGACTTCCCGAAGAAATCGCCTTCATAGAAGGGCGGAGGCAGGAAATGCTGGATTTCTGGAAGCTCATCGAGGACGGCACCATCCCCAAAAGAGTGGCCCACAACGACACCAAGCTCAGCAACATCCTGTTCGACAGGGCCAGCGGCAGGGCCCTCTGCGCCATAGACCTCGACACCGTAATGCGCGGCACCGTCCTGAGCGACGTGGGAGACGCAATACGCTCGTATGCCAACAACACGGCGGAGGACGACCCCGACTATTCGAGGGTATGGCTGAGGCTGGACATGTACGAGGCCTACATGCGGGGGTACCTTCGCGAAGCGGGAGGGTTCCTGGACGAAGCCGAAAAGCGGTGGATGGCGTTCGCCCCCCTCTACATCACCTTCGAGCAGGTGCTGCGCTTCCTCATGGACCATATCGACGGAGACAGCTACTACAAGACGAAATACCCCGAACACAACCTCGTCCGCACCCGCAGCCAGATGGCCCTGCTGCGAAGCATGGAAGACAGTTATCCCCAGATGCAGGAAATCGTGGCCGGGCTGCTTTGAGGAGAGCCCGGGGCGGCCGGCCGCAGGAGCCTGAAATCAGGATTTTCCGCGCTTTGCCGCGAGCTCCAGCACCACCACCAGCGCGACGCCCAGAAGGAAGAATACTATGGCCAAGGGGACCTGGAGGTCCAGGACCATTCCCCCGGGCACGGCCTGAGCCGCCCTGACTGCTTCGGCGCCGATGGCGTCGCCCCCGCGGAGAAGCTGCGCCGCGGCGATGGAAACACGGTCGGACCACGGCCAGATGGCAAGCAGGAAGCCCAGCACGAAGCCGAAAAGCACCAGCATGGTAGGCCTTTCATGGTGTTCCAGCAGCCAGTGCAGAACCTTGGAGAAAGCCACGATGCCGAGCACGCAGCCCAGCAGGAAAACCAGCAGCTGCCCCCACTGCGGCACGCCGGCGCCTCCCATCACATGCGACACCGTGCCGTTGAGCACATCCAGCATGAAGTTGTAGTTGCCCATCATCACCAGTATGAAACTGCCGGCTATGCCGGGAAGTATCATGGAGCACACGGCGAGGGCTCCGGAAAGGCCTGTGTACCAGAGGGCCGTGACGGGGTGGTTCTGGTCGGGATGCTTCACCAGGCAGAGCGTGATGCCGATGCCGGCGCCCAAGGCAAGCCACAGGACATCGGCGGCCTTCCAGCGCTTGATGCCGGCAAGAAGCCAGACGGTACTTGCCAGGATGAGCCCGAAGAAGAAAGACCAAGCCGGAACGGGATAATAATCGAGAGCCCACTTCACCACCCTGGCCAGGATGAGGAAGCCCAGCAGCATGCCGATGCCTACGGCCAGCAGGAACGGCCCGTTGACCGCCGTCCAGAAGCCCTTGAAATCCCCTTTGAGGAGTTTCTTCCAATTCCCCGCCGTAAGCAGGGCGTTCAGGGAGTCTATCAGGGGCTGGAAAATGCCCGTCATGAGGGCGATGGTTCCGGCGGACACGCCCGGGAATACACCGGATCCCATGCTGAAGCCCTTGAGGCCGTCCGTCAGCGCTTTGCGTAAATTCATTGGATACGTTTAAGGATATGAACGACCTGGCGGAAAACCGCGTTCTGCTGCGAAACGGTGCCGGGAGGGTCTGTTACCACGATGTCGAAAACTTTGCCATGCTTCAGCTGGAAACGCCCCACCTTGACGGAAGCCCGGCTCCAGCGGGCCACCCACGAGAGATGCCACCCGGGGTACGGGAGCAGGGACACCAGCAGTTCCGCCCTGCGCCGGCCCAATATGAAACCGCCCTTGTGCACGGCCCGCAAGGTCATGGGCACGCCGGCGGTACGGAAGAATTCCTCCGCCGCGAGAGCCGTCTCCTCGAAATCGGGAGCGTCCGCATCAACGAACACCACGGCCCTGTTTATGCGTGACAAGTAGCTCATCCGGGAGTATTGGCGGCTATGAGCGAACGTATTTCCTCCTTGGCGTCCCGCCAGCGGGGGACGTCTATCTTGGTGCCGACGACCTCCACCACCTTTGCGGCAATGATGGATCCCGTCTCCCCGCAGACCTTCAGCGGCATGCCGAGCGAATGGGCATACAGGAAGCCCGCGGCGTAGGTGTCTCCCGCGCCGGTGCCGTCCACCGGAACCGCGGGCCAGGCGGGGATGTAGTACTCCCCTTCCTCTCCCTTCACCCAGCTGCCGTCCTTGCCCACCTTGACCACGGCGGTGCCGCACATGCGCGCTATCTCCCGCAAGCCCTCCACAGGGTCCTGCAGCTTCGTAAGCGCGCGGCATTCACTTTCGTTCGCGAACACTATGTCCACGTACTTTTCTATGAGGTTGTGCAGGAAGGCCAGGTTGCTTTCCACCACATTGTAGCTTGCCATGTCTATGGAGATGATGCATCCGGCGGCATGCGCCATCTGCACCGCACGGGCTATAAGCTCCTGGTTCTGAACCAGATAGCCCTCGATATGGAAATAGTCGTAGCCCTCGAAATATTCGGGCCTGAGGTCTGACGGCCCCATTTCCAGAGCCGCCCCCATATAGTCCGCGAAGGTGCGTTCCGCATTGGCGCCGGTGATGAACACCATGCAGCGCCCGGAACTCTTTTCGCTGAGCAGCATGGTGGTCCTGACGCCGAACTGCTCCATTGTGCTCCTGAAGAGATGCCCGAGCTCGTCGTCCCCCACCTTCCCTATGTAGCCGGAAGGCATGCCGAAAATTGAGGTGCAGGTGATGGTGTTGGCGGCGGAGCCCCCCGGGACGTACTTCACCCCCACTTCCTTGAGTGAGTCCCAGATGAGGTCGCCCGTTTCCATATCCACATGCTGCATGCTTCCAAGCGGGAGATGATATTTCTGCAGGAGACTGTCGTCAGGCAGGATTGCCAGGATGTCGGTAAGTGCGTTCCCGATGCCGAGTATAGATTTCATATAGTACAAAAATAAGGATTTTTTGCGGATTATCACTACCTTTGTACCCGTATGAGCAAAACCCTGGGAAATATCTTGAAATATACCCTGTCGTTCGGCGTGGCGGCGCTGCTGGTCTGGCTCGTCGTGCGGCAGATAGACTGGCGCAGCTTCGCCGAGGGTTTAAGGAACACCAGGTGGATATGGATGCTCGGCTACGTGGCCTCCGCGGTGCTCGCACTCGTGTTCCGCGCCCAGCGGTGGAAACAGCTCCTCAAGCCCCTGGACGGCAGGATCACCTACGGACGCTGCTGGGACGCCAACAACATAGGCAACCTCGGCAGCCTGGTCATCCCGGGTTCCTGCGAACCTATACGCGCGGGCATCATCACCAGCAGGAACGTCCCGTTCCAGACGGTGTTCGGCACCATGATAATGGAACGCGCCTGGGATTTCTTCTTCATTTTCTTCACTTTCATCGCGGCCCTCGTGCTCAAATGGGACGTATTCGGTTCCTTCGTGAAGAAATACATAGTGCAGCCCATAAGCGAAAAGTCCGCCGTCCTGTGGATAATCGTGCTCGTGGTGCTGCTTGTCGTGGCCTTCCTCTGGGCCTGCTACCGCTACAGGGACAAAGTGAAGTTCTTCGGCAAAGTGGCCGGAATCATGGACGGGCTCATCCAGGGCATGGGCAGTTTCTCCAAAATCAGCAACAAACTCCCCTACATCATCTACACCACGATGATTTGGGTCATGTACATGTTCATGAGCTACTTCTGCCTAAAGGCGATTCCCGAGCTGTCCGGCCTGGACATGGCGGACGCGCTCTTCATGAGCGCCCTGGGCAACGTGGCGTCCATCATACCGGTACCCGGCGGCGTGGGGGCATACCACTATCTCCTCATGCTCAGCATCTCCACGCTCTACGGGTTCAGCGAAGAGACGGGCCTGCTCTTCGCGGTGCTCAACCACGAAGGCCACGCCATCCTCATCCTTGTCCTGGGCATCTGGTCGTATGTCATGCGCATCCTCATCATGAAGAACAAGGACCTGGCGGAAATCCGTTCGGAGCGCAGCAACACAAAAAATTGACTATCTTTGCAGTCCGTACCGGTTCCGTAGCTCAGTCGGATAGAGCAACAGCCTTCTAAGCTGTGGGTCCTGGGTTCGAGTCCCAGCGGAATCACCAGGCAGCGTTCAAAAACAACCTGCTTCAAGGCAACCATTTACCCGGAACAGGGTCGCGAAGCGATCGGGTCCTTGAAGCAGGTTGTTTTGATTATGAGGCAGAACGCCTTCAATCGAACTTCCGGAGAAACGCCTCCACGGTGTTCTCCAGCAGGCAGGCGATGGTCATGGGGCCGACTCCCCCCGGAACGGGAGTGATTACCCCCGCCCTGGGCTCCACGCCGGCAAAATCCACATCCCCGCAGAGCTTCCCTTCGGAATCGCGGTTTATGCCAACGTCTATCACGGCGGCGCCTTCCTTCACCATGCCGGCGGTAACGAAGCCGGCCCTGCCTATGGCGCTCACTATTATGTCCGCCCTGCGGGTGATTTCCTCCAGGCCGGCGGTACGGGAATGGCAGACCGTCACCGTGGCGTTGCGGTCCAGCAGCAGCTTGGACACCGGCAGCCCCACTATTGCGCTGCGGCCGAGCACCACGGCATTGGCGCCTTCTATTTTTACGCCCGCCGCATCCAGAAGGCGTATCACGCCCTTGGGAGTGCAGGGCACGCAGAATCCGCCGCCCGTCCGCTTCTGCCAAAGCGCCGCCACGTTGAGCGGATGGAAGCCGTCCACGTCCTTCTCCCTGTCTATGGCCGAGATTACCCTGGACTCGTTCATGTGAGGGGGCAGCGGGAGCTGCACGAGTATGCCGTCCACGGTGACGTCGGCGTTGAGCCCCGCTATCTTCTCCAGCAGTTCCTCTTCCGGAACGGATGCGGGAAGACGAAGGGTTTCGCCCTTTATGCCCACCGCCTCGCACGCCCGCTCCTTGTTGCGGACATACACCGCGCTCGCCGGGTCTTCCCCGACAAGTATCACCACGAGGCGGGGAACCCTGCCGTATTTGTCTGGGAATGAAGAGATTTGCTCCTTGAGTGAGGCCTTGAGGCCGTCCGAGATATCTTTTCCGCTTATTATCATAGCGTAAAGTTACCCATAAAAAACGGATTTTCGGTACGCAGATTCACGAAAAATGCTTATTTTAGCAAGTAACTGGAAAACTCTCTTCTTCAGATGAAACTTGACATCGTCCTCGGCCTCCAGTGGGGAGATGAAGGCAAAGGCAAAATCGTAGATCTGCTCGCAGGGCGCTACCCTGCCGTGGCCCGGTTCCAGGGCGGGCCGAACGCAGGTCACTCCCTTAAATTCCAAGGAAAAGACTTTGTAGCCAGGAGTCTCCCTTCGGGGGTATTCCGTCCAGGCTGCGTGAACCTCATCGGAGGCGGGGTCGTACTGGACCCCATCTCTTTCCGGAAAGAATGCGCCCAGGCGGCCGCCCTCGGCGTGAACGCTCCGGACAACGTCCTGATTTCCAGGAAAACCACCCTTATCGTGCCTACGGACCGGTATCTCGACGCCGCGCGCGAAATAGCCGCCGGCAACGGGAAGATAGGCACCACCGGAAGGGGCATAGGCCCCGCCTACGCCGACAAGATCGCCCGTGACGCCCTGCGCGTCGGGGACATCCTCCGGGAGGATTTCGAACAGCGCTGGGACGTGCTCCGCAGCAAGCACGTGAGGCAGCTGCAGTCCCTCGGCTTCACGGAAGACCCGTGCCGCGAAGACGCCCAGTTCCGCGAGGCCCTGGACTATCTCAGGACTTTCCGCCTCGTGAACGGCGAATACTTCGTGAACGAATGGCTCGGGCGCCAGAGCATGCTTGCCGAAGGGGCTCAGGGCACGCTGCTGGACATAGACCACGGCTCATATCCTTTCGTCACCAGCTCCAACACCACCGTGGGCGGTGCGCTCACCGGCCTGGGAGTGGCCCCGCACAAGACCGGCCGCGTGTTCGGCATCTTCAAGGCCTACTGCACAAGGGTGGGAAGCGGCCCCTTCCCCACAGAGCTGCACGACTCCACCGGCGAAGCCCTGCGCGCCGCCGGCCACGAGTACGGCGCCGTCACGGGCAGGCCCCGC
>FLNY01004297.1_pt1 | contig 62756 bp, 59 predicted proteins | sample 1140381 | NCBI WGS metagenome assembly FLNY01 (sample SAMEA3878172, study PRJEB12797) | bioreactor metagenome | biome: Moose rumen | place: Sweden | collected 2011-10
GCCGCGGTGGGCGCGGGAGCCGCTGAAGACGCTGCCGGAGCGGGAGCCGCCGCCGGAGCAGGAGCTCCCTGCTCGATTTCTACGCTGTAGTTGACGCCGTTGACGGTGACGTCAGCGTTGCCGTCTGAAATGCCGTTTACGCTTACATCGTAAGGCTTGCCGTTGATTTTGAATTTATACTGGGCCATATGATTTGGATTTCTTTTATCTGACAGGTTTTTTACGGAATCTGAGAGCCGGGTCGTCCCATGCGGAACCCGTTCTCCTGATGGTTATTACGAAGGATTCTTCGTCGTGGGTGGAAGTGCCCAGGTACATGGCCAGCGCGGTGGCGATGGCTACGGGAACTTCTCCGCCGTTTTCGGCCTCGAGGGCCATTGCTATGGCGGCGGCTATCTCGTCTCCGGCATCCTTGCCGGATTTGGCCTTGATGCGTTTCGGAGCCTTCGGGGCGCTGACTTTCGCATCCAACTTCTGGGAAACCCTGCCTACCAGGGTGAAGAGGCAGAAGAGGATGACGAGCGCGGAGAAGACCACGGTCACGGCGATGAGCGAAAGCGTCCATCCGTGAGGGTCGGTCTCAGCCATGCGCCTGGCGCCTTCGGTGAGCTCGGAAGTCTGCAGCAATATGAAAAGTGGATGCATCACAGAGGCAGATTATCGTGTTTCTTGGCCGGAATGTCCTGCTTCTTGCCTTCCAGGCTGCAGAGCGCGCGGATGATGCGGAAACGAGTGTTTCGCGGTTCTATCACGTCCTCTATGTAGCCTTTCTGTGCCGCCTGGTAGGGATTGTTGAACAACTCTTCGTATTCATCCTTTTTGCTGGCGCGGATTTCTTCGGCGTGCTGAGGATCGGCTTTTATGTCCTTGGCATACAGAACGTTGACTGCACCGTCGGCCCCCATGACAGCGATTTGGGCCGTGGGCCAGGCATAGTTGACGTCGCCGCGGAGCTGCTTGCAGCTCATGACTATGTGGGCGCCGCCGTAGGCCTTGCGCAGGGTGACCGTAACCTTGGGAACGGTGGCTTCTCCGTAGGCATACAGGAGCTTGGCCCCGTTCTGTATGACGGCGCCGTATTCCTGCTGAGTGCCGGGAAGGAACCCGGGCACGTCCACGAGCGTTACGAGGGGGATGTTGAAGGCGTCGCAGAAACGCACGAAACGGGCGGCCTTACGGCTGGCGTTTATGTCCAGCACGCCTGCCAGGGTCTGCGGCTGGTTGGCCACTATGCCCACTCCGCGCCCTCCCATGTGCGCGAAGCCCACTATGATGTTTTTAGCGAAGTCCCTGTGGATTTCGAAGAAGTCCCCGTCGTCAACTATCTCGGCGATGACCTTGTACATGTCGTACGACTTGTTGGGGTTGTCGGGGATAATTGCATTGAGTGCGTCGGAAACTCTTGATACGGGGTCCGCGGTTTCGCGTGCGGGAGGAAGTTCCATGTTGTTCTGGGGCAGATATCCGAGAAGCTTCTTGATGGTTTCTATGCCCTCCTGCTCGCTGTCGGCCGCGAAGTCCGCCACGCCGCTCTTGCCGGCGTGCACGGCGGCTCCTCCGAGCTCTTCGCTGGTGACGTCCTCGCCGGTTACGCTCTTTACGACGGCCGGACCTGTCAGGAACATGTAGGATGTGTTCTTCACCATGAGGGTGAAATCCGTGAGGGCGGGGGAATAGACCGCCCCGCCGGCGCACGGGCCGAAGATGCCGCTGATCTGGGGAACCACTCCGCTGGCGAGAATGTTGCGTTCGAAGATGTCGCCGTAGCCCGCCAGGGCGTCGATGCCCTCCTGGATGCGCGCGCCGCCGGAATCGTTGAGCCCTATCACCGGGGCGCCGGCCTTGACCGCCATGTCCATGACCTTGCAGATTTTCTCGCTCATGGTCTTGCTGAGGGAACCACCGCTTACGGTGAAGTCCTGGGCATAGACGAAAACGAGCCTGCCGCCGATGGTGCCCTGGCCGGTGACCACTCCGTCGCCGTCCGGATGCGAGGCATCCATGCCGAAATTTGTGCAGCGGTGCTGTACGAACATGTCGTATTCCTCGAAGGAACCTTCGTCGAGAAGGAGTGCCAGCCTCTCGCGGGCAGTGAGCTTGCCCTTGGCATGCTGGGCTTCGATGCGTGCCTGCCCTCCGCCGAGTTTCGCGGACGCGCGGCGCTCTACCAGCTGCCTTATCTTTTCTTCCTGTAAACTCATAAAAATATCGGTTGTCAGTCTGCAAATATAAGCAAAAAAGATGAACAAATTTGACTATATTTGCAGAGTTGCCGTTAGATATGCCTTCTCTTCGCAAAATAGTAGTGCGGAATTTCCGGAATATCGTGCTTCAGGAGCTCGGTTTTTCCGGAAAGCTCAACTGCATATGCGGTGGCAACGGGGAGGGGAAGACCAATCTGCTGGATGCCGTCTGGTATCTTTCCATGACCAAGAGCGCCTTCACGGCCGACCGCTTCAATTTCCGCTACGGCACTTCCTCGTTCGACCTGTCGGGCACCTACGCCATGCCTTCCGGCCCCGACATGCGCATATCCCTGCAGGCAGGGAAGGAAAAGAAGCTGCGCAGGGACGACAAGCCCTATGCCCGCATCTCGGAGCACATCGGGCTCATCCCCATAGTGATGGTCTCACCCTGCGACATATCCATGGTGAGCGATTCCGGGGAGGAGCGCAGGAAGTTCGCCAACGCGGTGCTTTCCCAGATGGACAGGGAATACCTGAACAGCGTCCAGCAGTACAACCGACTGCTCCAGCAACGCAACCATCTGCTCCGGCAGGACAGTCCCGACGGCGCCCTGCTGGACATAATCGACGAGAAGATGGCGGCGTATTCTACCCCCATAATTCAAAGGAGGGAGGTTTTCGCCAGGGAGCTCGGGCCGCGCATAAGGGAATTCTATTCCCGCATTTCCGGCGGCAGGGAAGACGTGGGCGTGAATTACCGCTCCGCCCTGCTGGGGGCTGACTTCATGGAACTTATGCGCCGCCACAGGGACAGGGATTTCGCCCTGGGATTCACCTCGGAAGGGCTCCAGAGGGACGACTTCTCTTTCGAGATGAACGGCCATCCCATCAGGAACTGCGGCAGCCAGGGGCAGCAGAAGAGTTTCCTGGTGGCCCTCAAGTTCGCCCAGTACGGTTTCATGAGGGAAAGTACGGGTGTCGCCCCCATCCTGCTTCTGGACGACCTGTTCGACAAACTGGACACGGGGCGCGTACAGAACCTGCTGGAAATGGTGGCCGGGGAGGAGTTCGGCCAGATTTTCCTTTCGGACAGCAACAGGGAGCGCATAGGCGGCATAGTGGATTCGCTGACCGCCGACCGCACATACTACGAGGCGAAGGGAGGCGTCTTCACCAGATTGTGAGCCGCATCAACCGCAAGCAGGCCATCACGGTGGGCGAGGCCATCAAGGAGATGTTCCGCAGCGAGCATCTTTCCGCCACGCACAACACCCACCGCATCTTCTGGGCGTGGGACGAGGCCTCCGGGGCCGGCCCTTTCACCATCCGCAGGTATTTCAGGGACGGGGTGCTGTACGTCACGATGAATTCCTCCGTCCTCGCCAGCCGTCTCTCCATGCAGAAGGAGTGGCTGGCCGAAAAGATAAACGCAATCCTGGCGGACGACCCGCTTTTCATACGGGACGACGTCCATGTCGGGACAGTAAGGGAAATTAAAATCAAATGACATGAAGATAATAGCAGATGCCGCCATCCCGTTCCTCCAGGGAGTGTTCGAACCCTACGCGGAGGTGGTCTATAAGCCCGGAGGGGAGATCCGCAAGGAAGACTTGAAGGACGCCGACGCCCTTGTGATACGCACCAGGACGCATTGCAACGCATATCTCCTGGAGGACACTCCTGTGAAGATAATCGCCACCGCCACCATCGGCACCGACCACATCGACCTGCCGTGGTGCAACGAGCACGGCATCTTCGTGCAGAACGCTCCCGGATGCAACGCCGGGGGAGTCATGAACTATGTGTTCTCTGCCCTCTACGGCGCCGCGTCGCGCAAGAGCATCCCGCTCAACGGTTCCACCCTGGGCATCATAGGCGTGGGCAATGTGGGCTCGCGTGTTGAAGACATGGCCAGGTATCTGGGTTTCAAGGTGCTTTTGAACGACCCCCCGCGCGAGGCCCTGGAAGGACCGGCCCTTTTCTGCAAGCTGGACTATCTGCTGCGCAATTCGGACATAGTCACGATGCACGTCCCGCTCAACGAGACCACCCGCGGCATGGCTGACAGTTCCTTCTTCGAGAAAATGAAGCTCGGGGCCTTCTTCATCAACGCCTCCCGGGGCGAGGTGATTTCGGATGACGCCCTGATGAACGCGATACCCAAGCTGGGGCCGGTCATCATAGACACCTGGAACAACGAGCCCAACGTCAACCAGACGCTCATGAGCATGGTGGACATCGCCACTCCGCACATCGCGGGATATTCCTATCAGGGCAAGCAGCGGGGCACGGCCATGGCCGTACGTGCCGTGGCGCGCTTCTTCGAGCTCAAGGACCTATACGACTTCTTCCCTAAGACGGAGGTGAAGGAGCTCGAGGCCGTGAAACTGGACCTCAAGGGCATGAGCCAGGGGCAGAGGGCATCCCTCATCCAGTACAACTACCCCGTATTCACCGACGACTTCATGTTCCGCTCGAATCCCGGCGACTTCGAGAAACTGCGCTCGAATTACAGTTACCGCCGGGAATTCTACGTTTTTTAGACAACCAAATACACGAAACCATGACCATAGAAGAACAAATCGAATTTTTCAGGCAGGGATTTCCCTGGCTTGAAGTCACCGCCCCGGCCACTCCTGAAAGGGGAATAGAAGTGCTCGGCGAAACGGCCCTGAAGGAGGCGTCGGAATATGCCGGCACGGCCGCGACCGCAGGCCGCGTGAAGTTCGTGCCCGCTTCGGGCGCGGCATCCCGCATGTTCAAAGATATTTTCGCGGGGATGGAGGCTCCGAACGATTCCGTGCGCAGGCTCACTGCGGAACTGGACCGCTTCGCCTTCTACGACGAAAGCCTTTTCGGAAAACCTTCCGCCGGAGATGACGCCGGCTGCATGCGCACCGCCCGTCTTCTGCTCACCGGCGAAGGTCTCGGCTACGGCAGCAAGCCGAAGGGCGTGCTGAAATTCCACCGCTACGATTCCGAGGTGCGCACGGCGTTCGCCGAACATCTCGTGGAAGGGCAGGAATACATGCGCAATTCCGATGGAAGCGTGAATCTCATAGTCACCATCTCCCCGGAACACAGGCCCCTGTTCGAGGCCGCGCTGGAAGAGGTGCGGGAAGAATACGAGAAACGCTACGGCGTGCACTACAACGTCACTTTCACATATCAGGATCCGGCCACCAACACCATAGCCGTGGATATGCGGAACGAACCCTTCAGGTGCGATGACGGGAGCATACTCCGCCGCCCCGCCGGCCACGGTGCGCTCATTTACAACCTGAATCAGGTCGGGGAAGAACTCGTCAGCATAAAGAACATCGACAATGTCGCCGTGGAGAGGCTGCTTCCGGTGACGGCCCTCTACAAGAAGGTGCTCATGGGCCGGGCGCTGCAGCTGCGCGACACCGTTTTCGGGTACCTGCGCAGGATGGACCAGGCACCCACGGCGGAACTGTGCGACGAGATTGAAGCTTTCCTTGACAGGGTGCTGTGCATAAAGTTCTCTTCCAAGCCTACTGCGGCGCAGCTCCGCGCCAAGCTGGACCGTCCCATACGCGTATGCGGCATGGTGCGCAACCTGGGCGAACCCGGCGGCGGACCGTTCATCGTGAAGGGGGCTGACGGCGCCACTTCCCTGCAGATACTCGAAAGCGTACAGATCAACAAGGACGACAGGACTGCGGCGGACGCCATGGCCCACGCCACCCACTTCAACCCGGTGGACCTCGTCTGCTGCCTGCGCAATTACAAGGGAGAACGTTTCGACTTGCTCCGGCACGTTGACAGGAACGCCGGTTTCATTTCATGCAAGAGTTTCCAGGGCCGCGAGCTCAAGGCCCTCGAGCTTCCCGGGCTCTGGAACGGCAGCATGAGCGACTGGAACACCCTTTTCGTGGAAGTGCCCGTCGAAACCTTCAATCCCGTGAAGGTGGTTCTGGACCTGCTCCGGCCGGCACATCAGAATTAATTCGGAGCCTGGAAGGACGGTGAAAAGGACTAGCAAAAGATGAATTAGTGTTGTTTATTTGACTGAAATTGCCTAATTTTGCAGACTTTTTTGAAAATATAAAAGTTTATAAATATGGCTACCAAGCAAAAGACCAAGGAAGAAGTGCGCCAGGAAAATGCGGCAGAGCAGCTTTCGCGCACGGAACAATTCTACGAAAAGAACAAGAAATGGATATGGGGCGTTCTCATCGCGGTGCTCGTGATATGGCTCGGCTCCATCGCATACAACCGTTTTGTCTATCAGCCCAAGTGTGCGGAGGCCCAGGAGCAGATGTTCCCCGCCGAAAGCAGTTTCCGTGACGGCGAGTACGAACTTGCCCTCAACGGGGACGGCAACATGCTCGGCTTCTACCAGATAATCGACGACTACGGCACCAAGGCCGGCAAGGCCGTCTATCTGTACGCCGGCATATGCGAGCTCCAGCTCGGCAATTTCCAGGAGGCCATCGACCTGCTCGGCAAGTACAAGGGCAAGGATCCCATCTTGAAGGCACGCGCCCTGGCCTGCCAGGGTGACGCCTATGTCGGCCTCGGGGACTATCCCAGCGCCATTTCCGCATTCAAGAAGGCCGTGAACGTAAGCGACAACGTCTTCGCCGCGGGCTATCTCTTCAAGGAGGGCCTCGCCTACAAGGCCATCGACGACAAGGCCTCCGCGCTCGAGTGCTTCAAGCGCATCAAGGAGTATTATCCCCAGAGCCTGGAAAGCTACGACATCGACCGTTACATTTCCGAAGTGAGCGAATAAAATGGGAAGAGCATTTGAATTCCGCAAGGAGCGCAAGCTCAAGCGCTGGGGTCACATGGCCCGCACGTTCACCAAACTCGGGAAGGAAATCACCATCGCCGTAAAGCAGGGCGGAGCCGATGTCACCGGCAACCCGCGCCTCCGTGCCCTCATGGCCGAGGCCCGTGCCGAGCAGATGCCCAAGGAGAACATCGAGCGCGCCATCAAGAAGGCGACCGAGAGCAAACAGGGAGATTTCAAGGAGGTCGTCTATGAAGGCTACGGCCCGTTCGGCATCGCCGTCCTCGTGGAGACCGCCACGGACAACACCACCCGCACCGTCGCCAACGTGCGCAGCTACTTCAACAAGTGCGGCGGAACCCTAGGCACCAGCGGCAGCGTATCTTTCATGTTCGACCACAAGTGCGTCTTCCGCATCAGGAAGGCCGACGGCATGGACGTCGAGGAGCTCGAACTCGAACTCATCGACTTCGGGGCCGACGAAGTTTTTGAGGAAACGGTTGTGGACAAGGATGACAACGAGAGCGTGGAGATAGTCATTTACGGGGACTATCCTTCCTACGGTGCTATCCAGAAGTACATCGAGGACAAGGGTTACGAACTCGTTTCCGGCGGCTTCGAGCAGATTCCCACCACCGAGCTGAAGGAAGTCACCGACGAGCAGCGCGCCACCATCGACAAGCTCGTAGGGCTCCTGGAGGACGACGAAGACGTGACCAGCGTTTACACCACCATGAAGCCCTCCGAGGAGGAATAATCCCGCCTCATGGCAAATTTTTATCCCCGGTTGAATGTAACCGGGGATTTTTGTATATTTGTCGCCGTCGAACAAACGTTAATTGCAAACATTATGGACCTCGAAGGAAGAAGGACTAGTTCCAATGTTGAAGACCGCAGGCGTTCCGGGGGCAGGACCGCCGGAATGGGTATTGGAGGACTGGCGGTCGTCGCCCTCATAACATGGCTGCTCGGAGGAAATCCCATGAGCGTCATTTCCCAGGCCGACCTCGGCAGCCTTGTGACCACCCAGACCGAAAACAACCGCGAATTCACCCAGGAGGAGCAGGAGCTCGCACAGTTCGCCAGCCAGGTGCTCGCCAGCACCGAGGACGTCTGGACCAAGGTGTTCAAGATGTACGGCAGGACTTACACCCCTCCTAAAATGGTGCTGTTCACCGGCAGCGTGCAGACCGGCTGCGGGGGAGCCACTTCTTCTGTAGGCCCGTTCTACTGCTCGGCGGACCAGGCGCTGTACATAGACCTTAGTTTCTTCCAGCAGATGAAGAACGAGATGGGCGCAGGGGGGGATTTCGCCTACGCTTACGTCATCGCCCATGAGGTCGGCCACCATGTGCAGAACCTGCTGGGCACGCTGGGCCAGGTGAACAACATACGTTCCCGCTCGAACGAGAAGCAGGCCAACGAGTACAGCGTCCGCCTGGAGCTTCAGGCGGACTTCTATGCCGGTCTCTGGGGCCATTACGAGAACAAGTATTTCAACTCCCTGGAAGACGGCGACATAGAGGAGGCGCTCCGCTGCTCCGAAAAGATAGGCGACGACTACCTTCAGAAGCAGGCTTACGGCTATACCGTGCCCGACGCTTTCACCCACGGCACTTCGGCCCAGCGCGAGAAATGGCTCCGCAAGGGCCTGAATACCGACGACATCAACGACGGCGACACCTTCAGCGGCAGCTATTCAGCCCTGTAGGACGCATCTCCGGGCGCAATACACAAAAAAAGCGGTGTGCTTCGCAGCAGACCGCTTTCTTTTGAATCAGTTGTATTGTTCTTTAAAATTCCAACCTTGTATTTAACCTTTCAATCAATTCTGATTTGCTTATTTCCAAAAGCCGTGCCCGATTTATGAAATCCGGCAAATATTGGTTGAAAAAATTTTCTTTTTCTGCGGAAAGTATCTTTTCACGAGCATCGGAGGCTATGAAGAATCCTATTCCGCGCTGCTGGTAGATAACTCCCATGGACGTGAGCCGTTCGTATGAACGGGCCACGGTATTGGGGTTCACTCCAATCGAGGCGCCGTATTCGCGCACCGACGGTATGCGGTCGCCGGCCTTGAATTCCCCGGAGAGGATACGGTTGCAGATGGAATCGGCTATCTGCAGGTAGATTGGCTTGTTGCTGTCGAATTCCATTTCTCTAATGCTTTAGATTCTTGATTCTGAGGTAGAGCGCTCCGTCCATCAGTATGAAGAACAACGCGTAGATGCAGTAAATCAGTACGTTCATCGTGCGCATGGAGAACATTTCCGGCTGCCAGTCGGCCTGGAATCCGCCGTCGAACCCGATGATTTTCAATACTGCCGCCCCAAGCATGCTCAGCGCCATCCCGAAGATGAAATAAGCCAGGAAGGTTTTAGCGACCTTGCCCTTCTTGAAGTACATCGCCCCGAGGGTGAAGATCAGCACGTTCTCGCACCAGTTGAGATAGGTCGCGTAGGGCCAGCTTATGGCCAGGCGGCCTAAGCCCTGCGAGTTCATCTGTCCCCACAATTCGCCCATGGATGAAGACATGAGGCCGAGCGCGCTGGTGCCGTAGGTGCCCTTGAAGAGAAGGCTCAGCAGACCGTCGGTGGCTGCAAGCTCCAGCAGAAGGAAGGCGGGAACCGCCAGGCAGGTCATCAGAAGGACGGAAAGCCATTTTTCCAGACGGGATGCGGGAAGCATGAGCCAGTCGGAGCCGGCTTTCTTGTCGGTGAGCGTACCGTAGTGCCTTGCCGGGAAGGATATGCCGGCGACCACTGCCGCGATCAGGCATGCCGAGGCTTTCCCGGCCAGGGGAAGCTGGGCGGTACCGCCGCTGACAATCAGGGAGAACGCTTCGGTGATGAAGTAAACGAATACGGGCATGGCGCCGAGAATCGCAAGGGTGAGGCCGCTGTCGCCCACGGCGGTCTGGAAATCGTGCCTTAAATATTTCCAGAACCTCTTGATGTCAAATGTATTATTCATGGCTGAACATTCCTTTTATAAGTTGCTTCTGCTTGTGTACGGTGTTGAAGAGCGCCTCCACGTTGACTTTGCTCTCCTCGCCGGTGACGTTGGGGTACACCTGGATAAACCCTCCTGGGAGCTGCTCGGTGTAGAGGGAGGCCGGATTGAGGGTGGTGCCGTAGTCGAAGAAGAGTTTGCGTGTTATTTCATCGACCGGCGCGTTGAGCAGCACGTCCTGCTTGTCGAGGATGACGATGGGGTCGATGATGTTCTCGAGGTCCTTCACCTGGTGGGTGGAGATTACGATTGTGCTGTCGTCAGAGGTGAAGCTCATGATGGCTTTCCTGAACTGGGCCTTGCTGGGGATGTCCAGACCGTTTGTGGGTTCGTCCAGAAAGAGATATTTCACGCTGCAGGCGAAGGCGAAAGAGATGTAGGTCTTCTTCAGCTGACCCGCGCTCATCTGGTTCATCTTCTGCTCCGCTGACACTTCGAATATATCCATGGCCTTCAGGAATTTCCCGTGGGAATACGAGGGCCGGAACCTGCCTTCGGAAAGGGCCCATTTCGCGGCCTGCCCGTTTATGGGGGCTACTTCGTCCGGGAGATAATACTGGTTCTGCAGGAATGACGGAAGACGGTCGTACGGATTGCTGCCGTCCGTGGAAATTGAGCCCGAAGTGGGCTTCTTGAGCCCGCAGAGGAGGGTGAGGAGCGTGGTCTTGCCCACGCCGTTCTCTCCGAGCAGGCCATAAATTCTACCCGGTTCGAGGTCCATTGTGATATGCTCGAGACAGGGTACGCTGCCATAGCTGAAACAAAGATTGCTGACCTTTATCATAGTGTAGTAGTTAATTAGTACACCGCAAAGGTAGTAAAAAAAATATTGTTTCCAAATTTTTTTGAATTTTTTTGCTCAGTGGATTTCCCGGTGACGGGAGGCTCTGGCTGCCTTTTCGTTGGCTGCGATGCACTGCCGCTCGGAGGGCTCTGCCACGGAATCCAGGAAACGCTGCCAAATTATGTCCTCCGCGAGTCTGGACGGGTGGACAAGGTCTTCGGCATAGAAGCGGTAGTCGCGCAACTCGTCGTTCATGATTTCATAGGCGGGGAAGTAGCAGCCCGGGGGGCAGCAGGCGGAGAGCGCGAGCTGAAGCGTGGCCTTGCTCAGCGTGTTGACATGCGCGCCTTCGCCGAGATGGCGTATGGGGGACACCGTGAACAGGAATTGTTTTTCCGGATATTTTTCCGGCAGGGAGCGGAGAAGGCCGGCCGTCTCCTGCACTCCGAGCATTTCGTGCGTGAATTCGCCGGCCGGGCGCTTGAGGCAGTTGGACACCACGCGGCCGTCGGAGACAAGCCTCCACACCATGGCCGTGCCGAGGGTTACGATGACCTTGCCGCAGCTTTTCCAGAACGCGGACGCTTCCGAAAGGGAGGCGTTCGCATTTTCCAGGAAGCTTTCCCTGTCCGGCCGGGCAAAGGAGGTGTGATGGCTCCAGGAACATACGAGCGGGGACCCTGCGCCCATCTGCACGCAGTCCTCTCCGGAAAAGGGGAGTCCGCTGTCGAGACGTTCGGCCGAATTGCATATGGACGCCGGGTTGTAGAGCGTCCCGAACGGATTTACGCACACGTCGAACCCGGCGTCGCGCATGCGCAGGCCCATGGAATCGGCGAAGCAGCTGCCAAGCACCATGGTCCTTTCGCGAAGGCCGACGGAAAACGGCAATCTTTCCGGAATAACCGGCGTGCTGATTTTTATCATGATGCAAATTTAATTATCTTTGCATAATTATGAAAAAAGTGTTGTTCCTTGCAGCCGCCTCCCTGGTGTGCATCTGCGCACGGGCGCAGGATTATTCCGACCCCTTCGGGGTGCTGCGGCCGCGGAATCCGCTTTCTTTCGAATACAGCTCTGACTTCGACTACTACTTCGAGAACCGCGAGTTCGACTTCGGGACGCCGTCTCCCATGGAGTCTTCCACGGTGCACGGGGTCGTGCTCTCCCCGTCGGCCGGGTTCGGTCTGCATCAGGGGAATACGGTCAGCCACAGGCTCACCGTGGGCATGGACATACGCCGCAACATGGGCGAAGGCCCGCTGGACATCCGCGTTCTGGACGAACTTACCATGCATTACGACGGACATCTGCGCCTGCGGAACGGAGCGGTGTTCGAAGGGATACTCGGGGTTTTCCCCCGCCGTTTCTCGGAGGGCGAATATGGGGAGGCCTTCTTCTCGGACGCCCACCGTTTCCAGGACCGCAACCTGGACGGGACTCTCCTCAAATACAGGGCCGTGCGCTTTTACGCAGAAATCGGGGCGGACTGGCTGGGCATGAAAAAGGAGGATTCGAGGGAGCGTTTCATGATACTGAGCGCCGGAAACTGGAAAGTGGCCCCCTGGATGGAACTCGGCTGGGCCGGGACATTCTACCATTACGCCGGCAGCGAGACGGTGCGCGGAGTGGTGGACAACAATCTGGTGAACCCCTATGTGAGGGTGGATTTGGCGGGAGGCCTCCCCATGCAGGAGCTTTCCCTCAAGGCGGGCGGGCTCCTTTCCTACCAATGGGACCGCCGGCAGGACGGCAAGAGGTTTCCGGCAGGTGTCCAGGCCATATTCACCGCAAGGAAATGGAATGTCCTGCTTCGGGACACCTTCTACCGGGGGGATGTCCTGCAGATATACTACAACGATACCGACCTCGCCGGGAACCTCTACGGCAGCGCGCTCTATTTCGGTTCCCCTTTTTACCAGTGCGGCCGTTACAACCTGCTGGAAGCCGGGTGGAATCCCTGGATAAGCGATTGCATATCCCTGGACATCCGCTTCCGTTTCCATTTCGGCGCGGGCGGTTTCATGGGATGGCAGCAGCAGCTCGGGTTCCTGTTCGACCTGGACAGGATCCGGCATCCCGACTGGGGCGCAGGACGCACCGGCAAGGCGCGCATGCCCCGCAGGCACAGGAACAACGGGAATTTAATATACATGTAATACCATGAAAATCAAATATCTGCTTATAGCCCTGCCGATTCTTGCGACAGCATGTACTCCCGGCACACGCAAGCTTACGATACTCACCACCGACGACGTGCACGGAGCATGGTTCGATTCCACCTATGTGGGCGGGGGAGTGCGCACGAACCTTTTCGCGCTCAACACATACGTGGACAGCATCCGGAAGGCCGACGGGAAGAGGAACGTGCTTCTGATAGATGCCGGGGACTGCCTCCAGGGCGACAATGCCACCTACTATTACAATTACGTGGATACGGAGGGTGAGCACATGTTCACCCGCCTCATGGCTTACATGAAATACGATGCGGTGGCCGTGGGCAACCACGACATCGAGACCGGCCACGCCGTGTATGACAGGGTCGCCGCGGAGCTGAAGCGTCACGGGATACCGTTCCTGGCGGGCAATGCGATACGCAATTCGGACGGGAAGCCTTATTTCCCCCTGTACAAGACGTTCAGGAGGGGAGGCATGAAGGTGCTGGTGCTCGGATACACAAATGCCAACATGGCCGCCTGGCTGGATGAGAGCGTCTGGAGCGGCATGCATTTCGAGAGCCTCCTGCCGCTGGTGCAGCAGGATGTGGACCGCATAAGGGCGAAGGAAAAGCCGGACGTCACAATAGTGGCGGCTCATTCCGGCACCGGCGAAGGGGACGGCACCATACTGGAAAGCCAGGCGCTGGACCTTTTCAAGTCGCTTCGGAACGTTGACTTTGTGGTTTGTGCGCACGACCATTGGCAGACGACGATGTGCAATGACAGCATAGCCCTCATAAATACCGGGACGCGGGCCAAATACCTTGGAGTCGGCAAGATAAGCATCGGTCCGGATGGCGACAGGAAACTGGAGGCGTCGCTCGTCAGCGTGGACAGGAACAAGGTGGACACCGTGATGAGAGCGGCGTTCCGGCACGAATACGAGACGGTGAAGGCATTCACCCTTCAGGAAGTCGGCGTCCTTACGGAGGATCTCCGCACGCGCGACGCGTACGCGGGCATGAACCCTTATACCGACATGCTGCACACGGTGCAGCTGAAGAGCTCGGGGGCGCAGATTTCCTTCGCCGCGCCCCTCACCTTCAACGGAACGGTGCATGCTGGTGTGCTCGTCTTCAACGACATGTTCACCATCTATCCCTACGAGAACCAGCTCTTCAAGCTGAATCTTACCGGCAAGGAGGTAAAGGATTTCCTGGAGTATTCCTACGGCCTGTGGCTGGCTGAACCGAATCCCGGCCATGTCCTGCGCATAATCAGCCGGGACGATCCAAGGAACGACCAGAAGAGCTGGTCTTTCGTACAGCGTTTCTACAACTTCGATTCCGCAGCGGGAATCAACTATGCGGTGGACATACGCAAGCCCCGGGGGGAGAGGGTGGAAATCTCCTCGCTCGCCGACGGCACTCCGTTCGATGAAGCCGCCACATACACCGCAGTGATGACTTCCTACCGCGCCAGCGGAGGCGGAGGCACCATCATCGAGGGAGCAGGGATACCGAAGGAGAAAATAGAGGAAAGGATAATCTGCCGCTATCCCGAAATACGCGATCTTATCTACGCATACCTGAAAGAGGTGGGCATCTTCGACGAGGGGACGATATGCGACCGCAGGCTTCTCGGCTCCTGGAGCTTCATCCCCGCGGCGGAAGCGTCCGGGCGTATAGACGACGACATGGCGCTGCTTTTCGGAAAGAGATAGCGCCTCCCCGCGGCTAGCCCCTGAGGTTCTTCAGGCGGGCCTGCAGGCTCCCGTCCACCGCCATCTTCATCATCTTGCGGGAATTCTCGAACTGTTTCAGCAGCTTGTTGACGTCGGCCACCGAAGTGCCCGAACCGTCGGCTATGCGCCTGCGCCTGCTGCCGTTGATGGCCTCGGGGTGCTCGCGCTCATAAGGAGTCATTGAGTGATATATGGCCTCGGTGCTCTTGAAGGCCTTGTCGTTGTCGATGTCAAGGTCTTTCACCTGTTTGCCTACGCCCGGAATCATGCCCGCCAGATCTTTGATGTCCCCCATCTTGCGCACCTGCTGTATCTGGTTGTAGAAGTCCACCAGGGTGAACTGGTTCCTGGCCAGTTTCTTGCGCGTCTGCCGGGCTTCCTTTTCATCGATGGCTTCCTGGGCCTTCTCCACGAGGGAGACGACGTCGCCCATGCCCAGGATGCGGTCCGCCGCGCGGTCCGGATAGAACACGTCCAGCGCTTCCATCTTTTCCCCGGTGCCGACGAACTTGATGGGTTTGCCGGTGACGGCCTTGATCGAGAGGGCTGCGCCGCCGCGGGTGTCGCCGTCGAGCTTGGTCAGCACGACCCCGTCGTAATCAATGGCCTCGTTGAAGGCGAGAGCCGAAGCCACGGCGTCCTGTCCGGTCATGGCGTCCACCACGAAAAGGCTTTCGGAGGGTTTAACCGCGGCGTGCATGGCACGTATCTCGTCCATCAGTTCCTGGTCCACCGCAAGCCGTCCTGCGGTATCTATGATTATGACGGCATAACCTTGCCGGCCTCCCTGCAAAATGGCTTCCTTCGCCACTTTTATGGGGTCGGATTCACCGTCGATGCTGAAGACCGGGACCTGGATTCCGTCGCCGAGTGTCTTGAGCTGCTCTATGGCCGCGGGACGGAAGGTGTCGCACGCCGCCAGCATGACTTTCATGCCTTTCTTCTTCAGCCTAAGGGCCAGTTTGGCGCTGAAGGTGGTCTTTCCGGAACCGTTGAGGCCGGCGACCAGCACCACCGCGGGATTCCCTTTCAGGTTGATGTCGGAATTCCCGCTGCCCATGAAGTCCGCAAGCTCGTCGTGGACTATCTTCACCATCATCTGCTGCGGCTTCACGGAGGTGAGCACGCCGGTGCCTATGGCCTTGTTCTTGACGCGGTCGCAGAACTCTTTGGCCACCTTGTAGCTTACGTCGGCGTCGAGCAGCGCCCGGCGGATTTCCTTGACGGTTTCGGCTACGTTGATCTCGGTAATTTTACCTTCACCCTTGAGGATCTTGAAGGATTTCTCCAGCCTTTCTGTAAGATTTTCAAACATATCGGATTGCAAAATTACTAAAAAAAAGCTATTAATTGCGAGACACTAAAAACAACATTCCATGAAAAAGTTAATCCATTCAATGGGGCGGCGGATCAGCCGCATGTTTTCATCCGGGAGGGATGACAACAAACCTTGGTTCAATCGTGAAATCAATGAAAAAATGGAAAAATGGCTTGGCGAGAAGGGCTATGTCGCGAGCGACCAGAAGATGTCGCAGGTGGCGGAGTCCTTCGGCGTTTCCAAGGATGAGCTTTCGTGGTACTGCCGCAATACTTTCGGCAAAAGTTTCCTCACCCTGCGCAAGGAACTCCGCATCAGGGAGGCGAGGAGGCTCATCGCCGAAAATCCCGCCGTCCCGCTCAGCAACATAGGAGAGAAGGTCGGCATAAACGACAAGACCAATTTCCGCAGGCAGTTTTATGAAGTCATGGGAATGACTCCGCAGGAATTCCGGGACAAGATAAACACCATCAAGGCGTACTAAACAATTATTTGCTATCTTTGCAGGATATGAGCACAGTTTCATTACTCGTCCTCGTCCTGCTTCTTACCGTGGGTATCTCCTTCCTCTGTTCCATACTGGAGGCGGTACTCATGTCAACGCCTCTTTCTTTCATCACCATGAAGGAGGAAGAGGGGTACAGGCCGGCGGCGAAATTCAAGAAATACAAGACGGAAATAGAACGTCCCATAGCCGCCATCCTTGCCATGAACACCATTGCCAATACTTTCGGCGCTTCGATGGTGGGTGTGCTCACATCCCGTATATGGAGCGCCGGAGTCGGCTGGATGTCGGCTTTCCTTACGCTCCTCATCCTCGTCTGCGCCGAAATTATCCCCAAAACCATAGGCACCTCGCGCTACAAGCGGCTTATGGGCTTCACCACCAGTGGCATAAGCTTTCTGCTGGTTCTCATGTGGCCTTTCGTGGTGCTTATCCAGTTCATCCAGAAATCCTTTGCGAAGGGAGGGGATTCCCCCGTCAGCCGCGAAGAGGTGAGCGCCATGGCCAATGCCGGGGCCGAGGAAGGGGTGATCGACAAGGAAGAGAACCAGGTGATACAGAATATCATCAGGCTCGACAACATAAAGGCCTACGACGCCATGACTCCGCGGGTGGTATGTTCGGTCGCACCGGAAAGCATGACTCTCCGGCAGTATTTCGAGGAGGAGGAGTTCGAACATCATTCCCGTATCCCCGTCTATGCGGAAAGTCCCGAATACATAACGGGTTACATCCTTCGCGACGACGCTCTTGAAGACCTTGCCGAAGACAAGTTCGACAAGAAACTGAAGGATATCAAGAGGGACATTTCCTATTTCAACGAAGAGAGCAACCTGGATGAAATCTGGGAGGCCATGCTGCGCACGAAGGAACAGATAGCCCTCATCATAGACGACTACGGCTCTTTCCAGGGGGTGCTCACACTCGAGGATATAATCGAGACCGTCTTTGGCCTGGAAATCATGGACGAGATGGACGAGGTGAGCGACATGCAGCAGTATGCGAAGGAACGCTGGCAGAAAAGGCAGAAGCGTTACAAGAAAGTGAATCTGCCAGTCAGAAATAGCGAAGAAAAATAAAAGATATTCAAATTATTTCATATCTTTGCTGACGGTTTCCACACGGCCCCATGCTTGAAGATATACAAGACAAAATCAATAAGCTGATTGAACTGTACGAGGGGGAAAGGCAGCGCGCTGCATCGCTCTCGAATGAGTTGTCCGAAAGCCGGCAGGTCGTGCAGGACCAACAAAGGCAGATTGCTGAACTTAAAAACAAGATAGAATCCGTGCAGTTGCAGAGCGCGTTCACAGCCGGGGGCACTCCCGAAGCCAAGGCGCGTCTGTCTGCTCTCATAAGGGAGATAGACAAATGCATAACGCTGCTGGAGGAAGACTGATGGACCAGAGCATAACGCTTAAAATCGCCGGAAAGGAATACCCCCTCAAGGCCAAGAGTCCCGAGGCCGAGCAGATAATGAGGCTCGCCGCGGAAGACATAAACGCGATGCTCTCCCATTACAACTCCAGCTATCCGGACAAGTCCGAGACAGACAAGCTTGCATTTGTCACTTTGAGCCAGGCCGTAGGCAAGATTACCGCGCAGCGTACAGCGGCTAAACTTGCATCGGACATGGACGCTCTCGAGGACAGGCTCGGGAATTATCTTGCCGGAATAGAGAAAAACCGTTAGTCCGTCCCAGCGAAACAAACAAGTTCCAAGGAACCGGGCGTACTCGAGTGACTATGGCAGGCCCTTCAGTGGGAAACCAGAAGCACCACGGAACCCAAAACGTACAGAAATTTTTTCTGCTCGGGACTAACGGCCACTTACGGGGCGGCATCTGCGAAAGCGGGTGCCGCCTTTGCTTTGACATACTAGTAACTATATATAACTCATTATGTATTACGTACTTGCTGCATTGGGCGGGGCAGTCCTCGCACTTGCAATTTATATACTTGTGCGGAAGGCGTTGCTCAAAGGCCGCCGAGACGCCATCCTGGAGAAAGCCGAGCTTGAGGGCGAGAACATCAAGCAGAAGAAAATCCTGCAGGCCAAGGAGAAGTTCATTCAGCTCAAGAGCGAGCACGAGAGCTTCATAGCCGAGAAAAACGCAAAAATAGCCGAGGCGGAGAACCGCATCCGCCAGAAAGAGAGCCAGCTCGGCCAGCAGAGTTCCGAACTCGGAAGGCGCCAGCACGAACTGGACTCCCTCAAGGGGCAGCTGAACGCCCGCCAGGAAGCCCTGGAGCACAAGGAAGAGGAATGCGCCCAGCTTACGGCCCAGGTCAACAGGCAGCTGGAAGCCGTGGCCGGAATGTCCGCCCAGGAGGCCAGGAACATGCTGGTGGAGAACATGAAAGCCGAGGCGCGCAGCGAGGCTCAGGCTTATATCAACGACACCATGGACGAGGCGCGCCTGAATGCTGCCAAGGAGGCCAAGCGCATCGTGATAAGCACTATCCAGCGCACCGCCACGGAAACGGCCATCGAGAACGCCGTGACCACCTTCCCCATAGACAACGACGAAATTAAGGGCCGCATCATCGGCCGCGAGGGGCGCAACATACGTGCCCTGGAGGCCGCCACCGGTGTGGAAATCGTCGTGGACGACACTCCCGACGCCATCCTTATCAGCGGCTTCGATCCGGTCCGCAGGGAGGTGGCGCGTCTGGCCCTGCATCAGCTGGTTATAGACGGCCGCATACATCCCGCCCGCATCGAGGAGGTCGTGGCCAAGGTGAGCCAGCAGCTGGAGGACGAGATATTGGAGACGGGCAAGCGCACTTGCATCGACCTCGGCATACACGGCATGAGCGTGGAGCTCGTCAAGCTCATCGGGCGCATGAAGTACCGTTCGTCGTACGGCCAGAACCTGCTGCAGCACAGCAGGGAAGTCGCCGGTATCGCGGCCATCATGGCAAGCGAACTCGGCCTCAACGCGAAGCTGGCGAAACGTGCCGGGCTCCTGCATGACATAGGCAAGGTATCCGACGCCGACCCGGAACTCCCGCATGCCATTCTGGGAGCGAAGCTGGCCGAGCAGTACAAGGAGCGCCCCGAAGTCGTGAACGCGGTGGGGGCCCATCATGAAGAAATGGAAATGACGACTGTAATCGCCCCTATAGTGCTTGTTGCCGACGCAATTTCAGGCGCCCGTCCGGGGGCCCGCCGGGAGGTGATCGAAAGCTATATCAAGCGTCTCAAAGGCATGGAAGACCTGGCCGCCAGCTACCCCGGCGTAACCAAGAGCTATGCCATTCAGGCAGGGCGCGAGCTGCGCGTCATTGTGGGTGCGGAAGAAGTTTCCGACGAACAGGCCGCCCGTCTGTCCGGGGACATCGCCCAGAAGATCCAGGACGAAATGACCTACCCCGGCCAGGTGAAGATAACCGTCATCCGCGAAACCCGTTCCGTGGCTTACGCTAAGTAGCGGGAAGGGTTTCCATTAGCCTGCAGAACAGGCGTTCCATCTTGTGCGCTGCGGCCTCGGCCTGGCGCACAATTTCGTTTTCGTCCGTTACGTAGCCGTCTTCCGCTTCGTGAGCCACGTCGGTCACCACGCTCATTCCCAGCACTTTGATGCCGGCATGCCTGGCGACGGTGACTTCGGGGGTGAGGCTCATGCCCACGGTGTCTCCGCCAATCTTGCGGAAGAACCTGTATTCGGCCGGAGTCTCATAGCAGGGGCCGGTGGTGGACACATAGACGCCGTGGCGAAGGGGTATGCCTTCCTGCCTGGCTATCTCGGTCATCTTTTCCTGCAGCCCGGGGTCGTAGGCGCAGGTCATGTCCGGGAAACGGGGGCCGAACCTGTCGATATTCGGACCGATGAGCGAGTTGGGTATCATGTTTATATGGTCTTTCACCAGCACGAGGTCCCCTATCTTGTAAGAGGTGTTCATGCTGCCGACCGCGTTGGAGGCGAATAGGTATTTTATGCCGAGTGTGGCCATCACCCTGACGGGAAGCACGACGGTATCCATGGGATAGCCTTCGTAAAAATGATAGCGTCCCTGCATTGCCAGTACCTGCCTGCCCCCGAGTTCGCCGGAGATGAAATTCCCGCTGTGGCCGATTGCGGTGACGGCGGGGAAGCCCGGCACGTGTGAGTAGGGTATGGTGATAGGGTTTTCTATCCTGGATGCGAGATTCCCCAGCCCGCTTCCGAGGATTATCCCCGCAAGCGGCTTGCGTCCCTGCAGCTGTTCCTTCAGGAAATAAGCGGCACTGCTGATTATGTCCATTGGCTAGAGGCTTTCGATGAGCCTGGCAAAGAGGCTGGACATGATGCTGGCGGCCTTGTCCGCCTGCTTCACCACGTCCTGGCCGTCGTTGAGGTCGCGGGCCACGTTGCGGGTGTTGGCCTTGTTGGTGACGACGGACATGCCGAAGACGCGCATGCCGCAGTGGCGCCCGACGATGACTTCGGGAATTGTGCTCATCCCCAGCAGGTCGGCCCCGATTTCTTTGTAGAAGCGTACTTCGGCGGGTGTCTCGTAGGTGGGGCCCGTGCTTCCGAGGTAAACGCCCCTCTTGAGCTCCACGCCCATGGACTGTCCGATTTCGACCGCCTTCTTCTGGAGCTCCAGGTCATATGCACAGGTCATGTCGGGGAAGCGCGGACCGAAATCGTCCATGTTGGGGCCGATGAGCGGGTTGGGGAACATGTTGATATGGTCTCTAATTATAACGAGGTCTCCCGTATTGTATTCGGGATTCGCTCCGCCGGCGGCGTTGGAGACGAACAGGTACTGCACGCCCAGCACCTTGAAAACCCTGATGGCCAGCGTGACCGTTTCCATCGGATATCCTTCGTAATAGTGGAAGCGGCCCTGCATGGCCACCACCTGCTTGCCCCCAAGCTCTCCGGAAATGAAATTGCCTTTGTGGCCTATGGCGGTGGACTGCGGGAAGAAGGGGATGTCCTTGTAGGGGACCGAAATCTGGTCCTTTATCTGGTCTGCAAGCCTTCCCAGGCCGCTGCCCAGGACTATGGCCACCTGGGGCCTGCGCCCGCCGAGCTTTTCGCTGATGAATTCCGCGGCGGTGTTGATCTTGATTATTCTTTCGTCCATGTGTTGTCTGTTATGGGGTTTTGATTTTGTCCAGTGCCTTCCTCGCCTCGTGCAGTATTTCGCGCTCCCCGGGGATTTCGCGGTTCCTCATTACGAAACGGCCTCCCGCGATGACGGAGTCTATGCAGTCGGAGTGGGCCGAATAGACCAGGTTCGCCAGGAACGGACCGGGGGAAAGGAAGTACGTGCTGTCCGTCTCCACGATGGAGATGTCGGCCAGGGCGCCTTCCTCCAGCCGTCCGGAATCGAGCCCGAGGGCCTTGGCGCCGTTCACGGTCGCCATGTCCAGCAACTCGGGAAGGGGAAGGGCCTTCGGGTCGTTCCTCCAGGCTTTCTGGAAAAGCGCGGAAGTCTTCATGGCTTCGAGGATGTCCAGGTTGTTGGAGGATGCGCAGCCGTCGGTGCCTATGCAGATGTTGACTCCTGCGTCCCGCAGCTCGTTGTACAGGAATTTGTAGCCCGAGGAAAGCTTGGTGTTGGAATTGATGTTGTGGATGCAGTGCACCCCGTACTTTGCCAGCAGTTCGATGTCGTGCTGGCTGAGCCAGAGGCAGTGGGCGGCCAGCAGGTTCGGGCCGAGCACGCCTATGCTCTCCAGGTATTCCACAGGGGAGAGTCCGCCGTGGGCCGCCTTGCAGTCCTCCACTTCCTTGCGTGTTTCGCTGAGGTGGATATGGAGAGGAATGCCGTGCCTGCGGGCGAACTCCGCGGCCCATACCATCATGGGCTCGCTGCAGGAGTAGATGGCGTGGAAGGCGAGCTCGTATATGGCCCCTTCCTTGTCCCAGATGTCGCGTACTTCATCGTATTTCTGCTGGCAGCGGTCCATCTGCCGCCTTGCCTCTTCCGGGTCGTTGTGGTCTATGAGGTCGTAGCCCACCGCCGGACGTATGCCGGTTTCCGACGCCGCCTTCTGGCAGGCCTGGAAGAACCAGTACTGGTCGTTGAACGTGGTGGTGCCGGTACGTATCATCTCGAGGCAGGCCACCTTTGCCGCCCAGTAAACGTAGTCGTAGTCGAACCCGGCCTCTATTTTCCAGATTTTGTCGAGCCATTCGTGGAAGAGCATGTCCTCCCCGATGCCGCGCATGAGGGACATTCCGGCATGGGTGTGCATGTTGATGAAGCCGGGGATGGCGACCTTGCCGGTGCAGTCCATCACCTCGCAGTCGCCCGCGATGTCCCAGCCGACGCAGGAGCCGGCCGGGCGGATCCTGGCGATCCGGCCCTTGTCTATGAACACATCCTTTCGCTCATCGGCGATGGTTATGTCCTTGAGCAGGATGGACGACATGGATAATGTTAAATGTCCTCGAAACGGACGTCGGTGTATCTGTCCTCGTCCCGGATTTCTTCCTGACGTACGGGAATCTCACCTCCGAAGCACTTGACGCGGATGTATTCAATGGCATCGTCGAGGCCGTCCTTGAATTTCTCGAAATCTTCCTTGTAAAGGAAAATCTTGTGCTTGTCGAAAGTGAAAGAGCCGTCGGGATTGTTGCGGCGCTTGCTCTCGGTGATGGTAAGGTAGAAGTCGTTTGCTCCCCTGGTGGACTTCACGTCGAAGAAGTATGTACGCTTTCCGGCCCTCACAGGTTTTGAGTACACATCTTCGGAATCTCTGTTTTGAAATCTGTCCTGATCTCTGTCGTCACGGTTGTACATAACTGAATTTTTAAAAATACATTAAGACAAATATAGTTTTTTTTCGTTAGTAATTGTGTTATCTTTGCGTAAATTTTGACAAAATATGCTTAATCGCAGAATTCTCCGAATAAAGGCGTTCAAGGTCATATATTCCAGGACCGAAAACCCTGCCATGACGGTAAAGGAGGGCGAATCGCAGCTGGAGCGCTCGTGCGAGTCCACAAGGGACCTCTGGCTTTTCATGCTGGCCGTCGCCGGAGCCCTCACCCGAACGGCTTCGGACCGCATAGAAGCCGCCCGCGGGAAGTTCAATCCCACCGAGGAGGAGCGTCACCCTAATCTGAAGTTCACGAACAACAGGATAGCGCGCTTGTTGTCGGAAGACCCCGATTTCAACAAGGCGGTTTCCCGCAGGAAGATTTCCTGGGAGCAGTTCGACGTGTTCCTCCGCCATCTTTACGACAGCGTGCGTGCGAAGGACTATTACAAGTCCTACATGGAATCCGGCGCGGACAGCCTCCGGGAGGATGCGGCCCTGTGGCGCAGCATCTATGAAAACGAGTTCGAGGACAACGCCGAGCTGGAAGACATCCTGGAGGACCTGAGCATCTGGTGGAACGACGACCTGCCGTACGCCCTCAACTGGTGCTGCCGTACCATGGACGAGCTGGGAAAAGGGAGGCAGTGGAGCCTTCTTCCGCTTTACATGAGCGACCTTTCCGACAAGGCCGAAAGCGACATGGCCTTCGTGACGAAGCTCGTCCGCGCCGCCTTCGCCGGCTATGAAAATTATGTGGCGCGCATCGCGGAAATCACCCCCAAATGGGATCGCAGCCGCATCTGCTCGACGGACCTCGCCCTCATAGTCTCGGGCCTGGCGGAGAACGCCGCCTTCCCGGACCAGCCCACAGGCATCATCATCAACGAATACGTGGAAATCTCCAAGTACTATTCCACTCCTGAGAGCCGTGCGTTCGTAAATGGCATTCTTGACAGATTGATAAACAAAAAATAGCACTATGAACATCCTTTACATCATGCTTCAGGCCCAGGCAGGCACTCAGGCCGCCCAGGGCCAGGCCGCCGGAGGCAGCAGCCTCTCCTTCTGGATTATGATAATCCTCATGTTCGTCGTGATGTGGTTCTTCATGATCCGCCCGCAGCGCAAGCAGCAGAAGGAACTCGAAAACTTCCGCAATGCCCTCAAGAAAGGGGACAAGGTGGTTACCGCCGGCGGAATTTACGGTACAATACTGGAAATCCAGGAGCGCACCGTCCTCATCAAGGTTGACGGCGAGGTAAAGCTGCGCGTGGACAAGAATTCCATCCAGAAGGATTATTCCGACGGAGCGCAGCAGAACCCCGCCCCCGAGAAGAAGCTGGAAAAATAATCCACCGGGGGAAATGCGCAGCTGGACGTCATTCCTGGCCTGCCTTTTACTGTCCGCCAGCATCTGGCTGATATACAACCTCTCGCAGCAGCATACGGACATCGTGAGCGTAGAGGTGGTTGCAGAGAGCAACATAGAAGGCCGGGCCGCCCGCTCGAGCGACGCCGTCACCATGGCGGCGCGCTGCACTGCGTCCGGTTTCAGGCTCATGCGCATAGGCATGCGCAGGGGGCCCGCCCAGGTGTATTTCTCCTCCGAAGACATGAAGTACCGCGACGGCGACTATTTCAGCATCAGCACGAACCAGCTCCAGCGCTATTCCCAGGACATTTTCGGCCCGGGGGTCAAGGTGGAGAGCTTCCTCTTCGACCTGGTGTCCTTCCGGTTCATGCGGGAGAATCACAAACGCGTTGCGGTGAGGCCGGTGAAACTGCTGGGATTCCGTTCCCAGTTCGCCCAGCTGTCCGATTTGCGGGTGACTCCCGATTCCGTCACGGTGTATGGTCCGTCCGAAGTGCTGGACAGGGTGGAGGAGGTATATACCGAAACCATTTCGCTCAGCGACATTCACGGCAACGTGCACGGCGAGGCCAGGCTGGAAACCCCATCCGGGACGCGCATCTCGGAGAACAAGGTGGAATACGCCTTCGAGGTGTCCCGCTACGTGGAGCTTAAGGAAACCCTTCCCATTACGGTGCGCGATGTTCCCAAAGGGTTGATAGTCAATACTTATCCGGCCTCAGCGGTGGTAACTCTCAAATGCGTCTTCCCGCTTGTCGGGAACCCCGAGGGCCTGGTGGAATGTTATGTGGACTATGACGAATTCGCCGGCAGCATAGGCGGCCGCTGCGTAGTGCGCCATGACGGACTTCCGGAAGGGGTGATTTCCTGCAGGACGGTGCCCGACGTAGTGGAATGCGTGGAGATTGCCGACTATGAGTGAGACCATCCTTGTAACCGGGCCCATAGGGAGCGGCAAGAGCGAAGTCTGCCGCTACCTTTCTTCGAAGGGCTGGCCCGTTTATGACTGCGACTCCCGCACCAAGGCCCTCTATGACGAAGTTCCCGGTCTGAAGGAGAAAGTGGAGAAGGCCATAGGCGTGCCCATGAGCGAGGCCGGAATAATTTTCCGGGATCCTTCCAGGAGGGAAGCGCTGGAAAAGGTGGTCTATCCCGAGGTTCTCTCGGACCTGGAACGCTGGAAGGCTTCCCAGAGGAGCGGACTGCTTTTCGTGGAGTCCGCGGTAGCGCTCGAAAAGCCCCTTTTCGACGGGACCTATGACCGGGTGTGGCTGGTGCTGGCTCCGGACGCCGAAAGGTTCCGCCGCAACCCCCGGGCAAAGGAAAGGAGCGCTGCGCAAGCCCCTGCCGACCTGGCCCGTGCCGATGTAACCATAATCAACGACTCCACCATAGAAGAATTGCATAAAAAAATTGACAATATCATGGACAATCAGGAAAAGACGGATCTTTCCAAGATCCTATCGGTCGCAGGCAAGCACGGCCTGTACCGTTTTCTCGCCCTCTCCCGCGGAAACGCGGTGATTGCGGAATCCCTGGCGGACTCCCGCCGTACCATTTTCGACTCCCACAGCAGGGTGACCTCCCTCGCCGACATAGCCATCTACACCTCCGAGGGAGAGCTCAAGCTGAAGGAGGTCCTCCTGGCCCTCCGGGAAGCCCTGGCGGGGGCGGAGGCCCCTTCGCCGAAGGACGACAAAGCGGTAAAGGCGCTGTTCGAAAAGGCCGTCCCCAACTATGATCCGGACCGCTTCTACACCTCCCACATGCGCAAAGTGGTGGAGTGGTACAGGGAAATAGCGGAGCATGCCTCCTTCGATTTCGCCGAGCCGGAAGAAGAAAATCCCGTAAATGAAGAGTAGCGTAAGGGTAATAACCCTGGGCTGCTCAAAGAACACCGTTGACACCCAGCATCTGCTGGCCCAGCTTCCTCCGGAGGATTTCGAGATACTGCCGGAGGATCATGAGGGGCCGGTGGACTATCTGCTGGTGAATACCTGCGGGTTCATCCTGGACGCCAAGCAGGAGAGCATACAGGCTCTCCTGGGGGCCGCCGCAACCCCGCACGGGCATCTGTATGCGTTCGGCTGCCTGAGCCAGCGCTATTCCGCCGAACTGGAGGCGGAGATTCCGGAGGTGGAGCGCTGGTTCGGCGCCCGCGACCTGGATCCCGTTCTCCGGGCGATGGGAGTGAGACCGGACGAAAAGCTCCGGAGCGCGCGTCATTATGACGGTCTTCCGTACGCCTATCTCAAAGTGTCGGAAGGTTGTGACCGCCGCTGCTCCTACTGCGCCATTCCCCATATCCGCGGGGCCCATCGCTCCGTCCCGCTGGAGAGGATAGTCTCCGAAGCGGAGTTCCTCGCCTCCAAGGGGGTGAAGGAGCTGCTGCTGATAGCGCAGGACACCACCTATTACGGTCTGGACCTATACGGCGAAAGGCGCCTCGCAGATGTGCTGAAGGCTCTCTCGCAGATAGACGGCATAGAGCGTCTGCGCATCCATTATTCCTATCCCGAGGGCTTTCCCGCGGACGTGCTGCGGGAACTCGCGGACAATCCGAAAGTGTGCCGCTACATGGACATCCCCCTTCAGCACATTTCGGACCGCGTCCTTGGCTGCATGCACCGCAATGTCACGTCCGCCTGGACGCGCAGCCTTATCGGCCGGCTCCGGGACGAAGTGCCCGGAGTGGTGCTGCGGACCACGCTGATAGTGGGGCATCCGGGCGAGGGGGAGGCGGAGTTCCGGGAACTGCTGGATTTCGTGGAGGAGGCCCGTTTCGAACGTCTCGGCGCCTTCCGGTATTCCGAAGAGGAGGGCACCTGGGGCGCGGCCCATTTGAAGGACGACGTGCCTGCGGAGGAAAAACAGCGCCGCTACGACGCCCTCATGCAGTTGCAGCAGGGCATTTCCGCATCTTACAATGAATCCCGCGTGGGCCGGGTATATAGGGTGCTGGTGGACGCCGTGGCCGGAAACACCCTGGTAGCCCGCAGTGAATTCGAAAGTCCGGAGGTGGACGGTGAAATCCTGGTGTCCTGTCCAGAAGGGACGCATCTTCCCGGTCTTGTGGGGAAATTCGTGGACGTCCGCATCACCGAAGCCCTCGATTACGACCTTCTCGCAGAACTTGCCATTTGACAATCACATTATTACGTTGCATATGAAGAAACTGCTGATATTTCTGGCCGTGGCGCTCCAGGTGACGGCGCTCCATGCCCAATACCGGAAACCGGAGGAAGCGGCCGTGCGCGGGAACGCGCCGCTCGAGACCTTCGCCGCGCACAAGCGCGTACTGTTCAATTTCGACTGGAAGTTCCGCCTCGGAGCCGTGGAAGACGGTGCGTCCGCCGCTCTGGACGACAGCGGGTGGCGCAGTCTGGATCTTCCCCACGACTTCCAGTTCGAGCAGCCGTGGGACGAGCACGTCCGCAGCACCGCCAGGGCCTTCAAGCCCGACTGCGAAGGGTGGTACCGCAAGCATTTCACGGCCGACCCCTGCTGGGAAGGCAAACTTGTCTATCTCGATTTCGACGGCATCATGTACATCTCCGACGTCTATGTGAACGGGGAAAAGGTGGCGTCCGGCGAGTACGGATACCTGGGCTTCGAGGTTGAGATTTCGGAAAAGCTGGTTCCGGGCGGCGACAACGTCGTGGCGGTATATGCGTCCAGCGGTCCGCAGAAGGCGTCCCGCTGGTACACGGGCGCAGGCATATTCCGCGACGTGTACCTGGAGGTCAAGAACCCCACCCACATAGCGCGCAACGGTGTTTTCGTCACCACTCCGGAAGCGGAACGGGACCATGCCACCGTGGCTCTGCAGGTGGAGGTGGACGGTTACAAGAACCACGATGCGTTCATCCGCGCGCGCATCCTCTCGCCGGAAGGCGGCGTGATAGGGGAGACCGAAGCCGGTTTCCCGAAGCTCACCAAGCACACGAAAGTGGAGGTGCCCATGCCTGAGGTGCCCGTTGCATCCCCGAAACGCTGGAGCCCGGAAACGCCGTGGCTTTATACGGCCGACGTGGAAATCTGGGCGGACGGGATTCTCGTTGACAGGGAAACCGAGCAATTCGGCATACGCAAGATAGAGTTCACGCAGGAACAGGGGTTCCTGCTCAACGACAGCAAGGTTTTCATCCGGGGCGTAGCCGACCATCACGACCAGGGGGCGCTCGGCGCCGCATCCTACGATACGGCGATAGAAAGGCTTTTCGGCCGGCTCAAGGAATTCGGCTTCAACGCCGTGCGCTGTTCCCACAATCCCTACTCGAGGAATTTCACCCGCACGGCCGACCGCATGGGAATCCTCATCGTGGATGAATTCATAGACAAGTGGAGCAACAATGAATACTGGGGGGGACGCGTTCCCTTCACCGACTGCTGGTACAAGCTGATTCCCGAGTGGATAAAGCGCGACCGCAACTGCCCGTCGGTGATCATGTGGAGCCTTGGCAACGAGCTGCAGAACCGGGAGCAGTGGGCCGGGTTCCCCACGGAGGACTGGGGCGTCACCACGTACCGCATATTCGACGTCATGGTGAAGCGCTACGACCCCACCCGCAAGACTACTGTGGCCATGTTCCCGTCGCGCGCCGGCGCCATACGAAACGAGCCGGAGTTCGCAACCTATCTGGTGCCGCCCGAGCTCGCCTGCGTGACCGACGTGGCCAGTCTCAACTATCAGTGGAGAGCGTATCAGGGCTATCTCGAAAGCGCTCCGCATCTTATCATCTTCCAGAGCGAAGCTGTCACCCGCGAACTGCTCGGGCCTTTCTACGGCATGGACCGCGACAAGATGGTGGGCCTCGCCTACTGGGGGGCCGTAGAGTATTGGGGAGAGAGCAACGGATGGCCGAAGAAAGGCTGGAACTACAGCTATTTCAGCCATACCCTCGAGCCCTACCCGCAGGCATGGCTCATGAAGAGCGCCTTCATCCCCGGGGAGCCCGTGGTGAGGGTGGCCGTGGCCGACGGGGACGGCCGGATGGAAGAATGGAACGACGAGATGGTGGGGCAGCAGACATATACGTCCACCTGGAATTTCCCGGAGTCCTCGGTGCGCCAGGTGGCTGTCTTCTCCAATGCCGGGGAGGTTGAGCTCATAGTGAACGGCAGGAGCCTGGGGCGCAAGCCCAACTGCAACACTGAACCCGGCACCCAGCACATCGTGACCTGGAAGGACGTCCCGTACGGAAAGGGAGGCAGCATCGTGGCGGTCGCTTACGACGGAGGCAGGGAAGTAGCCCGCCACCGCGTGGAGACCGCCGGGAAGGCGGCGGCCCTGCGTCTCGAGGCGGAGACGCCGGATTCCTGGTATTCCGACGGGACCGACCTGCAGTACGTCAGGGTCACCGCCGTCGATCGCAGGGGCCGCGTCGTCCCCGGATTCAGCGAGAAGCTTTCGGTCGAGGTAGAAGGCGCCGCCTCGCTCCTGGCCCTGGACAACGGGGACCACTTCACGGACGAGCTTTTCGCCGGCGTGGACTCCAAGGAAATGAGGGACGGATTCATGCAGGTGATACTCCGCAGCAAGCCTGGCTGCAAAGGCCGCGTGGTGCTCAGGGTGTCCTGCCCGTCGTTCAGCAAGTCGCTGGAACTCGAAGTCAAATGAAATTGAAACCAGACAAATGGAAAGACACCCTGAACTCGAGATAGATCTCGACAAAATAGTGGCGGCCAAGTTCCCCGGAAAGAAAATCCCGCAGTGGTTCATAAACCGGATGAAGCGTTTTATCCACCAGGACTACCTCAACGGATTCTTTACCAAGGGGTACGAGGGAGTGGAGTTCTGTACCGAAGCCCTCAGGTATCTCGACGTCGAAATCGAAGTGGAAGGGCTCGACCGCGTGGTGGTGCCGGAAGGTTCGCTCATGACATTCGCGAGCAATCATCCGCTCGGCGGCGTTGACGGAATAGCCCTGGTGAGCGTGATAGGGGAGCATTTCGGCGGGAACGTTAAGGTTATGGTGAATGATTTCCTCATGTTCCTCAAGGGTCTCGCACCGTTGTGCATTCCCATCAACAAGACGGGAGACCAGTCCCGGAACCTGCCCGCGCTGGTGCGTCAGATGTACGAGTCCGGCGACAACGTGATAGTTTGTCCGGCCGGCCTTTGCTCCCGCAGGATAAACGGCAGGATACAGGACCTCCCGTGGAGCAAGAACTTCATCAAGATGAGCGTGCAGAGCGGAAGGTATGTGGTGCCCGTGCATTTCATAGGCAGGAACAGCAAACGTTTCTACAACGTGGCGTCAATCTGCAAGCTGCTCCGGCTCAAGTTCAATTTCGCCATGCTCCTGCTTCCGGACGAGCTTTACCGTGCGCGTCACGGAAAATACAGGATTGTTTTCGGCAAACCCGTTCCCGCGTCCGCTTTCGACAATTCCAGGACGCCCTATGAATGGGCCCAGTGGGTGAGGGCGGAGGCATATAAACTTTAGACCATGGAAAAGATTATCGATCCCGTAGGCGTGGAGTTGCTGGAAGCTGAACTCTCGCCCGAAAAAAAACTCAGGAACACCAACAAGGGAGGAAACGAAATATACATCGTGGATGCCCACGATTCACCCAACGTGATGCTGGAGATAGGCCGGCTCCGCGAAGAATCCTTCCGGCAGGCGGGCGGGAGCAGCGGCCTCAGTGCGGACATCGACGAGTTCGACACCATGGAGGTCCCCTACAAACAGCTGGTGGTGTGGGACCCGGACGCCAGGGCCATACTCGGCGGATACCGCTACATCCTTGGACCGGACGTCTCCTATGACGACAACGGCCAGCCGAAGCTTGCCACGTCCCACATGTTCCATTTCAGCGAAGTCTTCATAAAGGATTATATGCCGCATGTAATGGAACTGGGGCGCAGTTTCGTCGCGCCGGAATACCAGAGTTCCAAAGCCGGGGCGAAGGCTCTGTTCTCGCTGGACAACCTCTGGGACGGCATTGCGACCGTCGCCCTCCACCATCCGCAGATTATTTATTTCTTCGGGAAGATGACGATGTACCCTTCGTACGATCGCCTCTCCCGCGACCTCATCCTGCATTTCCTCTGGAAGCATTTCCCCGATCCCGAAGAGCTCGTGCGCCCCTTCAAGCCGTGCATGCCGGAGACCAACCCGCGCCTTATGGACCTGATTCTCAAAGACCGGGACTTCAAGGCTGATTACCGCAACCTCAAGGATGCCGTACGCCAGCTCGGCACGCAGATTCCTCCGCTCGTGAATTCGTACATGAACACTTCACCCACCATGAAGATGCTCGGTACCGCCGTCAACGAGGAGTTCTCGAATGTGGAGGAGACGGGCATACTGGTCTGCTACAACGAGATGTACCCCGAAAAGCGGGACCGTCACGCGAATTCTTTCCGTGGTGAATGGATGGAGAGGCTCCGCGCCCGTTTTCCGAAACTGACTGCCGAGAAACAGGAAAAATACATCCACCGCCGCAACCAGGTGCGCGAGAAGGTATTCGAGCGTTTCAAGAACAAAGTGGCCAGGAGAGGGGAAAACAAAGAGGAGAAAACAAAATAAAAAGGCAGGGCCGTAAGCCGGTTTCTGTTTTTGAATTTGCCATTTATCTTCGCAACCTACCCCCCTGCGAAGGACGGGCAGCCCTTTCCGGGGCGGACCCCGGCAGCAGGTATATTTGGTTTTGCAGGCCCCGGTGCCGTACCCGCGCATGGTCGCCCGTGCGCGTCGTGGGCTCTTGCCCCGCGTTTTCACCCTTGCCGCGGCCGGCATCACGCACCCTTGCGGGGCGGCGCCTGCCGTGGCGGTTCTTTTCTGTTACGGCCTCCAAAAGATTACTCCCTTCTGTGCTTTCCACAGCGGGGTGCCCTTTCCTGTCCGGACTTTCCTCACGTATAGTGCGGCAAATCGTCCTGCCTTTTTATTTCAAGGCTGCAAATATAAGAGTTTCCCGCGGAATTTGCTAAATTTGCGGAGATGAAGACAGGAAAGATATACTTCGCGCTGGCCGTCATCCTGCTCTGCAGCAGCTGCAAGGCGGGGGTGAAGGACTACAAGCTGGCCGTGGCGGCTTCGTACCCTCACGATACCGGGGCATATACCCAGGGCCTGTTTTTCCACGGCGACACGCTTTACGAAAGCACCGGCCAGTACGGCGAGTCCTCTTTCCGCAAGGTGGACCTCGCCACAGGCAGGGTGCTCAGGCGCATAAACTTCGCCGCGAAATATTTCGGCGAAGGGTCCTGCATGCTGGACGGCAAACTTTACATCCTTACCTGGACCAACAAGGTCGCCTTCGTGTACGACGCGCAGACGCTGGAGTACGAAAGCACCTGGAGCTATCCGCGCGAAGGCTGGGGCCTCACCACCGACGGAACTTTCCTGTATGCGTCGGACGGCAGCAACAAAATCTACGTGCTCAGTCCGGACTTCAAGCTGCAGCGCACCATTTTCGTGAAGCTGGAGGGCCGCAATCTCCGCTATCTGAACGAGTTGGAATGGATAGACGGAAAAATCTGGGCGAACGTTTACACGACGGATCTCATTGTCGTGATAAATCCTGAGAGCGGGGAGGTGGAGGCGCGCATCGACTGCGGCGGCCTTCTGCCCGAGAAGCTCCGCACCCGCGATACCGACGTGCTCAACGGCATAGCCGTCAATTCGAAAGGCCAGATCTTCCTCACCGGGAAGAACTGGCCGGAAATCTACGAGGTGAAACTCGTGAAGAACTAGCGTTTGTGCTTCTTTACGGGGTCGCAGGTAAGCCCCACTCCCAGCCGGTTGAACACTTTGGCATCCACTTCGCTGAGCATTGAAGTGGAGTGCATCTGGCATCCCCTGAGCTGCGGCAGCATGTCCAGGGCCCTGCGGCATTTTTCGTCGGAGACGCTGAGTATGCTCAGGGCCACAAGCACCTCGTCGGTGTGCAGGCGCGGGTTGTGCCCGTGCAGGTAGCTGACCTTTGTCTTCTGGATGGGTTCTATTATTTCCTGAGGGATGAGCTTGACGTCGTGCGGGATGCCGGCAAGGTGTTTCGTGGCGTTGAGGATGAGCGCCGCGCTCTGGCCCAGCAGCTCGCTGGTGGTTGAGGTGATCACCGTGCCGTCGGGGAGCTCCATGGCCGCGCAGTGCTGGCCGCCCACCTCCTTGCGGGCCCTCGCGGCCACGGTCACGCGGCGGTAGTCCGTGGAGAGGTTCGCCTGCTTGAGGAGCAGCCTCAGCTTGTTCACCTCGCCTTCGCTGCCCTTGTCCTCCGCCAGGTTGCAGAGGGCCTTGTAGTAGCGGCGTATTATCTCTTCGCGGGAGGCGTTGCAGCAGGCGTCGTCATCGCTTATGCAGAAGCCCACCATGTTGACGCCCATGTCGGTGGGGGACTTGTACGGGTTCTCCCCGTAGATGCCCTTGAAAAGGGCGTCCAGCACCGGGAATATCTCTATGTCGCGGTTGTAGTTGACCGCGGTCCTGCCGTAGGCCTCCAGGTGGAACGGGTCTATCATGTTCACGTCCGCCAGGTCGGCGGTGGCAGCTTCGTAGGCCATGTTCACCGGGTGCTTCAGCGGGAGGTTCCATACGGGGAAAGTCTCGAATTTGGCGTATCCGGCCTTTGTGCCGCGCTGGAATTCCTGGTATATCTGGCTCAGGCAGACGGCCATCTTTCCGCTGCCGGGGCCGGGGGCCGTGACCACCACGAGGGGTTTGGTGGTGACCACGTAGTCGTTCTTTCCGAAACCGTTCTCGGAATCAATAAGTTCCACGTTTTCCGGATAGCCTTCGATTATTCGGTGGTAATATACTTTGATGCCCTTCTTCTCCAGCTTTTCCCGGTATGCGTCGGCGCTTCCCTGGCCGTTGTAATGGGTTATGACCACGGAATTTACTGAAAATCCGTGCCCGATGAATTCGTCGCGCAGGCGGAGCACATCCATGTCGTAGGTGATGCCCAGGTCGCCCCGCACCTTGTTTTTCTCGATATCTACTGCGCTTATGACTATGATGATTTCGGTGTCGCCCTTCAACTGCATCAGCATTTTCAGCTTGCTGTCGGGCTGGAAGCCGGGCAGCACGCGGCTGGCGTGGTAGTCGTCGAAGAGCTTGCCTCCGAATTCCATGTAAAGCTTGTCGCCGAATTCGGCGATGCGCTCACGTATGCGTTCACTCTGGATTTTGAGATATTTCTCGTTGTCGAACCCGTATTTCATGTGCGGAAGAAGATGGTCAATACGGGTTGCAAAAGTACTAACATCCGTTTGAAAATGCAAAAAAAATACTAAATTTGCGCTTGTATTTGCGGGGGTGCCGGGTTTCCGGCTGAGATCAAACCCTTTGAACCTGATGAGGCCAGTACCTCCGAAGGGAAGCAATAAAACCCCGCATGTATTGTATATATGATTATGCGAGGTTTTGTTTTTTCTGCCGCGGCGGTCATCCTCTCCCTTTCGGGCGTTTCCGCGGCAAACGCCCAGAACGACTCCACCCTGGTGGAGGAACTTTCCGAATCGTTGGTGACGGGCGTGCGCGCCCAAAAGAACGCGCCCTTTGCGGTGGCGAACGTCAATAAGGAGGAACTGGAGGATTTCACCTCCACCGGAAGGGAGCTGCCCATGCTCTTTTCCAGGACTCCCGGCGTATTGGGATGGGGCGAGAACGGTCTCGGCACCGGCACCAGCCATCTTCGCATACGCGGGGCGGGAGATTCGAGGATCAACGTTACCCTTGACGGCGTGCCTCTCAATTCTCCCGAGGACCAGTGCGTTTTCTGGGCCAACATGAACAGCTACTCCGCTCTGCTTGGCAGCGCGCAGATCCAAAGGGGGGTGGGCACCTCCACCAACGGCGACGGAGCCTTCGGCGGCACCGTGTCCCTGGCTTCCAAAGCTCCCTCCTACGTCCCGAAGGGCGAGGTGCGCATGGGATACGGCAGCTACAACACCATGAACGTGGGCGGATTTCTCACGACCGGAATGCTGTGGAAGCATCTGGTGGCCGACATGTCCTATTACCAGACCACCACCGACGGATTCCTGCACGGCACCGCGGGGCGTTCCGGCAACTTCTACGGCGGCATCAGCTGGGTGGGGGACAACTTCATGGTGCGCTATTACAACATCCTCAACTTCGAGGATACCGGCCAGGCCTGGAACGGCGTAACCGCCGGCAACGACGACGCCACTCTCATCGGAGACGGCATCCGCAGCTACAAGGACCTGTACGACCGCGGGCTTGGACGGTACAATTCGCTCTACGAGAGCATCGTGTTCGATTACGACAACTGGACGTTCCCGAAGGACGCGCAGGGAAACTATATGACGGAACGCTACAAGCTGCGCGACGGCAGCCTGTGGGACCGCACCGTGGACCGTTTCCGGCAGGACCATCACATACTGTCGTACTCGGGGCGCCTCGGCGACCGCCTCAGGGCTGGCGCGGCCGTCCATTATACGCTCGGCGACGGCTATTATGAAGAGTTCCGTCCCGACAACAAACTCAAGAAGTTCGGCCTGAGTTCACCGGACATCTCGCGCACCGATTTCATCCGCCGCAAGGGGCTCGACCAGCATACCTACGGTCTTGTGGCAAACCTCGTTTACAATGGCGAGTCGCTGGAAGTGACGGGAGGATTGGCGCTCCAGAATTTCAAGGGCGGGCATTACGGCCTCCTCACTTACATAGCGGACGATGCGCTGGACGCCCTGGTGAGGAACGGGAAAGATTACCAGTACTACGATTCCGACGCCTTCAAGGGCGATTACAGCGGTTTCGTGAAAGCCGTGCGGCATTTCGACGGGCATTGGGACACTTTCGCCGACCTGCAGTTCAGGCATGTCGATTACCGTACCGACGGAAATAACGACAAGTTCTACAAAAATCCCGACGGGACCTACCGCAATCAGGTGCTGTACGTGGACGAGCATTATAATTTCTTCAACCCCAAGGCGGGTGTGAGCTATTCCGCCGGCGGCCACCGCGCCTACGCCAGCGCGGCCGTGAGCCACAGGGAGCCGGAACGCAACAACTTTACCGACAACGGAATCTATCCCGGTCCCAAGCCCGAGAGCGTGCTGGACTATGAAGCCGGCTACCAGTATGAGGGCAGGGCTCTCAGGCTGGGCGTCAATTTCTATTTCATGGACTACACCAACCAGTTCGTGCAGACCGGCGCGCTGAGCGACATAGGGGAGATGCTTACGACCAACATCAAGGATTCCTACCGCCTTGGAGCGGAGCTCTCGGCGGGAGTCGATGTCAGGCGCTGGCTTTCTCTGGAAGCCAACGCCGCCCTCAGCCGCAACCGCATCCTCGACTTCGACGAGTGGGTTGAAGACTGGGATGACGAGGCCGGCCGCACCGTGCATTATGACAGTTCCACGCTGGCGTTCTCTCCCTCGGCGATACTGAACGGCTTCATAGACGTGCATGCCGGTGCCTTCAAGGCCGTATGGCATACAGGATACGTGAGCCGCCAGTACCTGGACAACACGGAGAATGAGAGCCGTTCCCTGCCGGGGTATTCAGTGTCCGACGTGACGCTTTCTTATACCCTCAAGTTCCCGAGGATACTGAACGAGGTGGTGTTCGGAATCAATCTGGGAAATGTCTTCAACGCCCGTTACGCCGCCGGCGGATGGGTTTATTCCGCCGTTTCCGAAAGCTATGGCTATACCCTGGACGACCGTTATTGCCAGATAGGCTTCATGCCCATGGCGGGCTTCACCGCAACCGGCAGCATGGCGGTGCGCTTCTAGAGGGGAAAGCCCGGACCCGCCATGACGACCAACGCCCGCTTCACAGCGGGCGTTGACGGTTAGTTAGTAGTGTATTACCTTTTATTGAAGGTTAATTATTTCTGGTTAGAAGTTGTTGTTTCATTTTCCGGATGCAAATATACTGCATTTTTTTCAATCGCCAAAAGAAAACAACAAAAACTTTGTCAAATTTTTCTTGAGTTTATAAATTATTTTAATAATTCGGGCCTGAGCCTCTTTGTCCTTTCAAGCGCCTGCTCGTCCTGCCAGGCTCGGATGAGCTTGGGATTGCCGCTCAAAAGCACGTCAGGCACCTTCCATCCGTTGAATTCAGCCGGGCGGGTGTAAACGGGAGGGGAGAGCAGAGCGTCCTGGAAGGAATCGCTGAGGGCGGAGGTCTCGTCGGTGAGGGCTCCAGGTATGAGGCGCACGATGCTGTCCGCCACGATGGCCGCCGGAATCTCCCCGCCGCTCACCACATAGTCGCCTATGGAAATTTCGCGCGTAACCAGATGCTCGCGGATGCGGTGGTCTATCCCTTTGTAGTGCCCGCAGAGCAGGATGATGTTCTGCTTGAGGGACAGTTCGTTGGATATTGCCTGGCTGAGTATCTCCCCGTCCGGCGACATGTATATCACTTCGTCGTAGCTGCGTTCCCTGCGAAGATCCGAGATCATGTTGAAGACGGGCTCCACCATCATCACCATGCCGGCGTCTCCGCCATAGGAATAATCGTCCACGTTGCGTCTCGGGCCCAGCCCGTATTCCCGCAGGTTTTGCACATGTATCTCCACCAGTCCTTTCTTGATGGCGCGGCCTACTATAGAGTGGCTCAGGGGGCTTTCCAGCAATTCCGGAACCACCGTTATGATGTCAATTCTCATGTATTGGCGATTTTCCACAAATTTAAATAAAAATACTTATATTTGTGGGATTGTAACAATAAAGGAACTCAACATGAGCGAAGAAATCAAGACAACTGAACAGCAGACGGTGGAGCAGCAGCCCTCAGAACAGCCTGTAGTGGAACCTCAGGCTCCGGTGGAAGAAGCACCGGCAGCGGAAGAGGCCCCGGCAGCGGAAGAAGCCCCGGTAGCCGAAGAAGCCCCGGTAGCCGAAGAAGCACCAGTAGCTGAAGAAGCACCTGTGGCGGAAGAAGCGCCTGCTGCGGCAGAATCCTCCCAGCCCGTCAAAACGGAGGCCGCGAGCTTTGCGGGCAAGTCAATTGCAGAATTGAGCGAAATATTCAAGTCGCTGATGGACAGCGAAGACCGCATGTTGCGCAGCAAGGAGGCCGAGGGCATCAAGTCCGCCTTCTACCGCACCCTGGGCGAAGTCCGCAGCAAGGCCGCGGAGGCTGTCGATGTCAGCCTCGACGCCGTGGAGGAGAATTTCAAGGCTCTGTATGCGGACTACAAGCGCCAGCGTGCCGAATACAACAGGGAACAGGACGCCCGGAAGGGCGAAAACCTCGAAAAGAAAAAGGCCATAGTGGAAGAGCTCAAGGCCCTGGTGGACAGCCAGGAGGACGTGAGCGCCCTTTTCCCCGCCTTCCGCGCCCTTCAGGACCGCTGGAAGGAGACGGGTCCCGTGCCCGCCACCGAATTCCGCGACCTCAACAACAATTACCAGTACGGCGTGGAGCGCTTCTACGACAAGGTCAAGATTTCGCATGAACTGCGCGACCTGGACTTCCAGAAGAACCTCGAAGCCAAGGAGAAGTTCTGCGAGGCCGCCGAGAAGCTTGCGGAGAACGACAATATCGTGGCCGCCTTCGGAGAGCTGCAGAAGCTGCACGAGCAGTGGAAGGAATACGGCCCGGTGGCCAAGGAATACCGCGAGAGCATATGGGCGCGCTTCCAGGCCGCCACGGCAGTCATAAACAAGAAGTACCAGGCCCATTTCGAGTCTCTCAAGGCCAGGCAGAAGGAGAATCTGGAGGCCAAGACCAAGCTCTGCGAGGAGGTGGAAGAGATTGCATCGCGCGACCTCAGGACCGGCGCCGAATGGAGCGCCGCGAGCAAGGAAATTTTGGACGTCCAGGAGAGGTGGCGCGGCATCGGTTTCGCCACCAAGAAGGAGAACCAGAAGATTTACGAGCGTTTCCGCGCCGGCTGCGACGCCTTCTTCGCCAAGAAGCGGGAGTTCTACAGCCAGTTCAAGAACGAGATGGACGTGAATCTCCAGAAGAAGGAGGCTCTCATACAGCAGGCGGAGGCCCTCAAGGACAGCACCGACTGGAAGAAGACCACCGAGGAGATGATAGCCCTGCAGAAGCAGTGGAAGGAAATCGGGGCGGTGTCGCGCAAGAAGAGCGAGGCCCTTTGGACCCGCTTCCGTGCAGCCTGCGACGCCTTCTTCGACGCGCGCGACAAGAACGCCGGCGCCGGCGGCGGCAACTACTACGCCAACCTCAAGGCCAAGAAGCAGATCATCGAGGACATCAGGGATTTCACTCCCTCCGACGATACCGCCTCGAACGCCGAAGCGGCACAGAAGTTCGCATCCGATTTCCAGGCGGCCGGTTTCGTGCCCTTCAAGGAAAAGGATGCGGTGAACGCCGCATTCGCCGAGGCCATGAAGGAGAAATTCCCCGACTGGCGCGAGCAGCGCGGCGGCAGGGGAGGCAACCGCGGAGGCGAAAAGACGCTCAGCGCTAAGGACCAGCTCATCCGCAAATACAATTCCCTCCAGCAGGAAATAGAAACCTACGAGAACAACATCGGTTTCTTCTCCAATTCCAGCAATTCCGAAGCGATTGTAAAGCAGATCCGCAAGAAGATAGAAAAATCCAAGGAAGAACTTGCCGCCCTCGGAGAGCAGATACTCAAGGCCGGCGCGGGCAGCGAAGAATAGCACATACAGATGGATAAAAATTCAGTAATCGGGTTTGTCCTCATTGCCGTAATACTGTTTGGTTTCACCTTCTATCAGAGCAACCAGGCGCGCAAGCAGGCGGAAATCCAGGCCCGGCAGGATTCCATAGCGTTTGTACAGAGGCAAATAGCGGATTCGATAGCGGCTGCGGAAGCCCCGTCGGTTCCTGACGTTCCGGTGGCCGGAGCCCTTCCGGAAGCGGTGCAGCAGCAGGCCATCTACAAAGACAGCACCCTCAATGCCATGCACGGCACGGAGGGTACCGTGGTCACCATAGAGAACGACAAGATAGTGCTTGCACTCAGCAGCAAGGGGGCGCAGCCATACAGCGTGAAAGTCAAGGATTATTACAATCACGACTCCACCGACCTCTACATCTTCAGGCCTGGGGCAAGCGACTTTTCGCTGAGCCTCTACACCGGAGAATACATCCAGACGCGCGACTTCAATTTCCAGATAGCGGAAAAGACGGACACCAGCGTGGCTTTCCGGCTGCCTTTTACCGGCGGCGGATTCGTAGAGCAGCGCTACTGCCTGCACGCGGGTGAGTATATGGTTGACAACGTGCTCAGTTTCAAGGGGATGGACAAGACCATCCCCCGCAACGTGTACGCCGTTGACATGGACTGGAACGTCACCATTCCCCGCATGGAGAAGAACTACCGCAACGAGAGCCAGTATTCCAAGATGGACATCTACCAGCCCGGGGACAAGAAGCCGGCGGAGGTGGGCCGCGGCCGCAGCGGCAGCAAGAACTTTGCGTCCAGCGTGGAGTGGTTCGCATTCCAGCAGCAGTTTTTCAGCGCCATCATGCGCAGCGGGAACGGTTTCCAGAGCGGCAATTTCTCCCTCAGCTTCATCGACCAGGACGATCCGGAACGGAATCTCATGGCGTGCACGGCGCGGCTCCGCCAGGAATTCACGCATGGGGCCGACGTACAGATGCCCTTCGAGTTCTACTTCGGCCCGTCCGATTTCAAGACCCTCAAGTCGTACAACCAAAAGTACGAGAAGATCATCCCCCTGGGCGGCTCCCTGGTAGGCTGGTTCACGAGATTCGTGATAATTCCGCTGTTCGACTGGCTCAGCAAATTCATCTCCAGCTACGGCCTCATCATCCTCATAATGACCATAATCATCAAGACGGTGGTGCTGCCTTTCACCTACAAGAGCTATGCTTCTTCCGCGAAGATGCAGGCCCTGCAGCCTGAAATGCAGAAGATAAACGCGCGCTACCCGCGCGAGGAGGATGCCATGAAGAAGCAGCAGGCCACCATGAACCTGTATAAACGGGCCGGGGTGAGCCCCATGGGAGGATGCCTGCCCACGCTGCTCACCTTCCCTATACTGTGGGCGATGTTCCGTTTCTTCCCGGCGTCCATACAGCTGCGTCAGCAGTCGTTCCTCTGGGCGACTGACCTGAGCGCACCGGACAGCATCGTGGATTTCGGCACCCGCATACCGTTGCTCGGAGACCATCTCTCCCTGTTCGCGCTGCTCATGGCGGTCACGATGTGGGCATACAGCAAGATGACGGTCAGCAGCCAGGGCGCAGCCAACGACCCGAACACCAAGAGCATGCAGTTCATGAGCGTATGGATGATGCCGATAATGATGTTCTTCATCTGCAACAACCTTTCTTCGGCCCTCTCGTACTATTACCTCATTTCGCAGCTTATCAGCATGCTGGAGGTCTTCATCATCAAGAAGTTCATCGTGAAGCCGGAGGCCGTGCTCGAAAAGCTGAAGTCCAGCGAGGGCAAGCCCATGCCCAAGAGCAAGTGGCAGCAGAGGCTGGAGGAAGCCCAGAAGCTGCAGGAACGGCAGATGAAACAACAGCGCAGAAGATAATGATTTCTGACAATCTGGAGAACATCCTTTCGGAACTGCCATCAGGGGTGAAACTGGTGGCAGTTTCGAAATTCCATCCTCTGGAGGCCCTGCTGGAGGCGTATGCCATGGGACAGCGCGCCTTCGGGGAGAACCGGCCGCAGGAATTTGCGGCGAAGGCGGTGCAGATGCCGCAGGATGTCGAATGGCATTTCATCGGCCATCTGCAGACGAACAAACTCAAGCTGGTGCTGCCGTATGCGAGTCTGGTGGAGAGTATCGACACGGTGCATCTGCTGGAAGCGGTGAACGAGTGGGGCGCCAGGCACGAAAAGGTCATCAATGTGCTTCTCGAGGTGCATATCGGTGCCGAGGAAACCAAGCAGGGTTTCACCCCGGAAGAAGTTCTGGAACTTCTTTCGTCGGTTAATATCCGGTCAGGATTGACTCCCGGCACCGGCAAGGAATTTGGGGAGAGGCCGGGCCGGGAGTCAATCCAGACCGGAACCTGCAAAGAATTTGGGGAGAGGCCGGGCCGGGAGTCAATCCAGACCGGAACCGGAGCGGACCGCTATCCGAATGTCAATTTCTGCGGACTGATGGGGATGGCGAGCCATGTGGACGACGAGGAAGCGGTGTCGTCGGACTTCGCGCGCATCAAGGCGCTCTTCGACGGGTGCCGTGCCCGTTTCCCGCAGCTCAGGGATTTCAACACCCTTTCCATAGGAATGTCGGACGACTGGCGCATCGCATTGCGCCACGGCAGCACCGAGGTCCGCATCGGCACGGCCATATTCGGCCACAGACAGTACTGACAACCTTTAAATAGCCAGAATATGAATATCAAGAACATCCTCCTCGCTTTCCCCGTCCTCGTACTGGCGGCTTCGTGCGCACAGGACAAGGCGGCGAAGGATCCCGATAAGTGGATAGAGGAAACTCTCGCGCAGATGACGACCGACGAGAAAATCGCGATGATCCACGCCCAGAGCAAATTCTCCTCTCCGGGAGTGCCCCGTCTGGGCATTCCCGAAATATGGATGACCGACGGTCCTCACGGCATCAGGACGGAGGTCCTGTGGGACGAATGGGAGCAGGCCGGCTGGACCTCCGACTCATGCACCGCGTATCCCGCGCTCACCTGCCTTGCGGCTACGTGGAATCCCGAAATGGCCGGACTTTACGGCAGGAGCATAGGCGAAGAAGCCCGCTACCGCGGAAAAGATGTGCTTCTCGGGCCGGGCGTGAACATTTACCGCACTCCGCTGGGAGGCCGCAATTTCGAGTATATGGGCGAAGACCCGTATCTCGCCTCCAGGATGGTCGTCCCCTATGTGCAGGGCGTCCAGAGCAACGGCGTGGCGGCCTGCGTAAAGCATTTCGCGCTCAACAACGACGAGCTCAACCGCCATACGGTGGACGTCGATGTGGACGACCGCACCCTGTATGAGATATACCTTCCGGCGTTCAAGGCCGCCGTGCAGGAAGGCGGCGCCTGGGCCGTAATGGGAGCATACAACTCCTACAAGGGCCAGCACAACTGCCACAATGACATTCTCCTCAACAGGATACTTAAGGGCGAATGGGGCTTCGACGGCGTGGTGATTTCCGACTGGGGCGGCACCCACGATACCGACGAGGCTATTTTGAACGGTCTCGACATGGAATACGGTACGTGGACGGACGGCCTCACCATGGGCGCCACGAACGGATACGACGCCTACTACCTGGCGGCCCCGTACCGTCAGAGGATAGCCGAAGGCAAGGTCGGCACGAAAGAACTCGACGACAAGGTGCGCAGGATCCTGAGGCTTGAAACCCGCACGGCCATGAACACCGATGCCGGATTCGGCCGCTTCACATGCCCGGAGCATTATGCGGCGGCAAGGAAGATAGGCGCCGAGGGCATCGTGCTGCTCAAGAACGAAGGGAACGTGCTGCCCCTGAAGGAGGACGCGAAGATACTCGTGGTGGGGGAGAACGCCATCAAGATGATGACGGTTGGAGGAGGCTCGTCCTCGCTCAAGGTGAAGGAGGAGATTCTGCCTCTGCAGGGTATATGTGAACGTTTCCCCAATGTGACTTATGAACGCGGCTACGTGGGGGATGCAAGCGGGAGTTACAACGGCGTGACCACAGGTCAGGACCTTGCCGACAAGCGCAGCGCCGAGGAACTCATCTCCGACGCCGTGGCAGCGGCGGAGCGCGCCGACGTGGTGGTTTTCATAGGCGGCCTTAACAAGAGCGCTTTCCAGGACGCCGAAGGCACCGACCGCCTTCAGTACGGTCTGCCTTACAACCAGGATGCGGTGATCGAGGCGCTTGCGCAGGCCAACGGGAATCTCGTGGTGGTGAACATCAGCGGGAACGCCGTAGCCATGCCATGGGTGGACAAGGTGCCCGCCATCGTGCAGGACTGGTATCTGGGAAGCGAAGCCGGAAGGAGCCTTGCGGACATCCTGTCAGGCGACGTCAATCCTTCCGGAAAGCTGCCTTTCACATTCCCCGTGGCGCTGGAGGACGGCCCGCTCAGGAGCGAGAGCCAGTTCCCCGGCGAAAAGGTTGGGGAAACCGGTTTTCCGGGTATGTATTTCCGCAAGGAACACTATTCCGAAGGCCTGCTCGTGGGCTACCGCTGGTACGATACCATGGACATCAAACCTCTCTTCGCCTTCGGACACGGTCTGAGCTACACCAGTTTCGAATACGGGGACGCTTCGTACCGGGGCGGTACCGTGAGGGTGCCGGTAAAGAACTCGGGAGCCGTGGCGGGGGCGGAAGTCGTGCAGCTCTACATCTCCGACCCGGAGTGCAGCGTGGAGAAGCCCGCAAAGGAGCTGAAGGGCTTCAAGAAGGTGTTCCTGCAGCCCGGCGAATCGGCCGTGGTGGAATTCAAGGTGGGCGGGGAAGAGCTCAGTTTCTTCGACGCCCAGGCCCACAAGTGGGTCGCCGAGAAGGGCGAATACATAGCGGGATTGGGTTCTGCATCCGACGATATACGCACCAGCGTGCACTTCGTGTATTAGCGCCCCTCCCGTTCGTCGAAGTTTCGGGGCAGTTTGTCGAAAAGCAGGTCGAAGGGCCTGCTTTCGGCATATTTTTGCAGCAGGAAATGAAAAAAACGAAAGACATGAAGAAATTTACCGCAATAATCATCGCCGCGACTCTCGCAGCCAGCATGTACGCCGCAGAGGAACCTCAGTTCGGAACAAAGCATATAGTGAAGGGAGAGGTCCTCGATTCCCTTACCCGCGAAGCCGAACCCATGGCAGTCCTACAGTTCTTCAAGGACGGGAACGACAAGCCCGTCGCGTTCACCACAACCGACGAAAACGGCCGCTTCAGCCAGCAGATAGACGGCTCCGGGGACTACTACCTGTACTTCAGCAACGTGGGCAGGAAGAGCCGCAGGGTTCCTTTCAAGCTCAACGGGCAGGGGACGGTGGATCTGGGCGCAATCCTCATTCAGGATGATGTGCAGACGCTTCAGGGCGCCGGCGTAATGGCGCTCAGGCCTCTTGTGAAGATGGATGTGGACAAGATGAGTTATGACGTGTCCGGGGACGTCGATTCCAAGGCCAGCACGGTTCTGGACATGCTGCGCAAGGTGCCGATGGTGACGGTTGACGGGCAGGACAACATAAGCGTGAACGGCAGTTCTTCGTTCCAGGTTACTGTGGACGGGAAGCCCAGCCAGATGTTGTCCGCCAATCCTTCGCAGATCTTCAAGATGATGCCGGCGAGCGCCGTCAGCAGTATAGAAGTCATTACCAATCCGGGGGTGAAATATGACGCGGAAGGGGTTGGAGGCGTGCTCAACATCAAGATGGCCCGCCAGGCGGACGGCAGCAAAGCGAGTGCGGACGGCCAGTATGGGACCGTGCGCCTCATGGGCGGCAACCAGGGAGGCGGCGGCGGACTGTTCTATTCCATGCAGAAGGGGAAATTCACGATGAGTTTCAACGGCAACGCCATGTATCGCGACCTGGGCGGCACCACCATGGAACTCAGCCGCGACCAGCTCACCGCGGCCGGCACATTCCATACCACCACATATAGCGAAACCGGCATGAGAGCGCCCATCGCCCTGGGCAACTTCAGCGCCAGCTATGAGATTGACTCCCTTAACCTGGTGAGCGCCACCGCAGGTTTGATGAGCATAGGCACCGTCAGCGACGGCACCGGCAGGACCGGCATGGGATTATTCTCCTATGAAACCGTGACGTCCTCCAAAATGAGGACGAACCGCATGACCGGGAGCGTGGATTATCAGCACAACTGGGCCGGAATTCCGGACAGGACCTTCACTCTCTCCTATCAGTTCTCCGGCGCACCCACCGTTGACAACAGCACCAACCGTTTCCTCAATCCCGTGGGAAGCCTGCTGGACCTGACCGACCGCAGCTCGAACAGCAGCTCCATGTCGCAGGACCACACCATTCAGGCCGACTTCACCACGCCGCTGGGGATGGGCCAGAGCCTGAGTACCGGCGCGAAATACATCCACAGGCACAATTCCTCGGATTCCAGGCTCAGCCTCTGGGACGGCAGCTCGTTCGTGCTCAACGAGGCCGGAAGCCTGAAATACGATTTCTACAACAGGATAGGCGCGTTGTACACGGAGTGGAACGGCAATTTCGGGAAACTGGGCCTCAAGGCCGGCGCCCGCTACGAGTACACTTCCCAGTCTTATACGACCGGCGGCTCCGGCACCTTCAGCACCGCTTACGGCGACCTGGTGCCGACGGCCAGCATCCAGTACAATATCGGCCCCGCGAGCAATCTGGGACTCAGCTACAACATGCGCATCAGCCGGCCGGGCATCTCCTACCTCAATCCCTACCGCGACACTTCCGACCCCACCAGCGTCAGTTACGGCAACAGTTCCCTGGAAACCGAGCACGCCCACAACGTGAACCTGGTGTACAACTACTTCAGCGCCAAGTGGATTGTGAACCTGACTGGCCGTTACACCTACAACGGCGGCGGAATCTCCTCCTACAGTTTCTATGACTCCGACAATATCCTGAATACCACCTACGGCAACATCGTAACTGCCAGGAGCGCGGGCCTGAACGCCTTCGTGAACTGGAACGCCGGCTCCAGGACGCGCATCTACGTGAACGGCGGGACTTCCTGGAACGGATTCAGCAGTGAAGTGCTGGAGCAGGAGAACCACGGCGTGAGCTACAATATCCTGGCAGGAGCGCAGCAGACCCTTCCCTCGGACTTCCGCTTGAGCGGGAACCTGATCAGCATGGGACGGACCTACAATCTCCAGGGCTGGAGCAGCGGAATACGGCTTGCGATGCTCAGCCTTACCAAGAGCGTCCTTGCAGACAGGCTTTCATTCACCCTCATGGGAATGATGCCCCTGAGCCGGGATGGCAAGATGCAAATGACGACCTACACCGCCGGAAAGGATTTCACGAACACTTCCACCGTTTCCATCCCGTTGGCGAACGTCAACCTGAGCATCTCCTTCAGCTTCGGGCGGCAGCGCGGAATCAGTGTGAAAAAGGCGGGCCGCACCATCAGCAACGACGAACAGCTGAACGTGTCCAGCACTGCCGAACAGCTCAACAGCGCCACCGGCAGCATAGGCGGGGGAATGTAAAAATTGCTATATTTGCGGAGCGATGACAAGTCGGCAGCAGAACAGCATCCTCATATGGGCGCAGATCCTTCTCTGGATCTGTGTCCTTCTCCTTCCCGCCGCGGGAACCATGTTTTTCGGGCGCGCCGACATGGCCCTGGGAGTGCTGAAGGGAAGCGTTGCAAGCATGCTGCCCCTCATGCTGCTTTATTTCTTCAATTTCCTGTATCTCATTCCGAAGTTCCTGTTCGGAGGGAAAAAGGGGGTGTTCTATGCCGTGAATTCATGCTTCGTCCTGGCGTATCTCGCCGTGCGGACGGTACTGATACTGAAGGGACGGGGAGATATCCCGCCGCAGTTCTCGGTGACGGGGGTGGTGGTCATGCAGGTGACCATGACGGTGGTGTCCGTCGTGCTCGCGCTCCTGCTGGCCGTCGGTTTCAGGTACGTCATGCGCTGGAACGAGATGCAGATACGGCTCCGGGAGGAGGAAAAACAGAAGAAGGAAGCGGAACTTACATGGCTCAAGTACCAGCTCAACCCGCATTTCCTGTTCAACACCATGAACAACATCTCATCGCTCACGCAGATAAACCCCGACCAGGCGCAGGAAAGCATCGGCAGGCTGAGCGACGTGCTCAGGTATGCCATTTACGGGACGGAGAACGCCACCGTACCGCTCAGCGGAGAAATCGCCTTCATGGAGGATTATATTTCCCTGATGCAGCTCCGCTGCAACGAACTTGCGACGGTGTCCGTGGAGATGCACCCTCCCAAGGGAGACGTGCAGATTGCTCCGCTTTTGTTTATCTCGCTGATAGAGAATGCTTTCAAGCACGGGGTGAACGCCCGGCAGGAATCTTTTGTCAGCATACGCCTGCAGCCGGAGGGGGAGGACATCGTGTTCGAATGCGCGAACTCCGTCTTCCCGGAATCGGATGGGCAGATAGGCTCCGGAATCGGCCTTGACAACCTCAAGCAGCGCCTGGAACTGCTTTACCCCGGGAAACATTCGTACGAACAGTCCTCCAATGAGAGGGAATACCGTGTAAAGCTCGTGCTAAAGGACATAGTTTCCAATGGATAAGCTGCGCTGCATAGTGGTTGACGACGAGCCGTTGGCCTTGAAGATGCTGGAAAATTACATCCGGCGCACTCCCTGGCTGGAGCTGGAATCCTCTTTCAACGACCCGGTGGCCGCCCTTTCCGAAATCCGCAAAGGCAGCGCGCAGCTGGTCTTCCTCGATATCCAGATGCCCGACCTGAGCGGGATGGAGCTTTCCCGCATGGTTCCGGAGGGCACCAGGATAATATTTACGACGGCCTTCGCGCAGTACGCTCTGGAGAGTTACGACGTCTCCGCCTTGGATTTCCTTCTCAAGCCCGTCCGCTACCAGAAGTTCCTTTCGGCCGCGGAAAAGGCCAGGGCGTGGTTCTCCCGTGCGGGAGAGGCTTCAGGCGCGGCTTCCGCCGGTGCGTCTTCGGTGTTCCTGAAGGTGGAGGGCGTCCTGCGCAAGGTGGATTTTCCGGAAATCCTGTACATAGAGGGCATGAAGGATTACGTGCAGGTGCGGCTTGAGGGCGAAACGCGTCCGCTCGTCACGCACATGACCATGAAGGGCATGGAGGAGATGCTTCCCCGGGAACTTTTCATGAGGGTGCACCGGTCTTATATCGTGGCCCTGGACAAGATTTCATCCGTTTCCCCGCAGTTCGACCTGACGGTGGGCGGCAGGCTTATCCACGTGGGCGAGGTGTACCGTGCGGATTTCGAAACCTGGCTGGGCAGGAACACCGTTGTCAGCGACAGGTAGTTCCCGGCCCTTTTCCCGCCTTGAGCCCGGCCACGATTTCCGCCGCCACGGCCCTTCCCGCTCCGGTGCCTCCGAGTAGCTCCCGTATAAGCGAGCAGTCTTCCTTCATCCGTGCGCGCACCTGCCCGTCTTCGAGTATTTCCCGTATGCCCGCCGTGGCCGCCTCCGCCGTGAAGTCTTCTTGGATGAGCTCCCGGAACGCCGGTCTGTCCAGGATGAGATTTCCGAGGGAGATGAAAGCGATGCGGTCCTGCACCCTCAGCAGGTGCCTCGCCACGAATACGGAGAATGCGTCCCCGCTCCAGCAGACCACCTGCGGCGTGCCGGTGAGCGCCGCTTCCAGGCTGGCCGTGCCGCTGTTCACAAGGGCGGCCTCCGCATATTTCAGTATATCGTAGGTGCGGCCGGAGAGCAGTTTCACGTAGGGCCTGTCCCCGATGAATCCCAGGTAATCCTCCTGTGCGAGGGAAGGCGCGGCCGCTATCAGGAACTGCAACTCGCCGTAGCGGGGCATGGAATGGAGTGAATCCGCCATCTGCATCGCTGCGGGAAGGGTGCGGGAAACCTCGCTCCTGCGGGAACCCGGGAGTATGGCGACATAGGGCGACGGGCAGGGCCGCGCGTATTCGTGGCCGTCCACCGCATCCACCAGGGGGTTGCCCTTGTAGGTGAACGGGATGCCGGTGCCGTCGAAATAGGGTATCTCGAACGGGAAAATGATGAAGAGACGCTCCACCCAGGCCTTGAGCCTGCGGTTGCGGCCCTCGCGGCTGGCCCATGTCTTGGGGGCGATGTAATAGAATACCCGGATGCCGCTTTCGTGGCAGAAACGGGCTATCTTCATGTTGAAGCCGGGATAGTCTATAAGAATCACCACGTCCGGATTCCAGGACAGTATGTCCGCCTTGCAGTCTCTCAGGTTGCGGGAGATTTTTCCGAGGCTGCGCACCACGTCGGTGAAGCCCATCACGGCGGTGCCGCCGTAGTCGCGGAACTTCGTGCCGCCCGCGGCTTCCATGGCCGGCCCGCCCCAGAAACGCACGTCCGCATGCGAATCCTCCGCGAAGAGGCCCTCCATGAGGATGCCGCCGTGAAGGTCCCCCGAAGCTTCTCCCGCTATGAGGTAGTATTTCATTTCAGAAGTCCTTCTCGAAACCGAGGGAGCGCAGCCTGGCGATTTCGGCGGCGTCCGTGTTGTCCAGATTCTGGGGGGTGATGGTGATGAAACCGTCCCCAAGAAGCAGCTGGTCCGAATCGGCGGGGGAGTCGGGGTCGTGGACCATGTCGCCGGCCATGACATATACGGACTCTCCCTCTTCGGGCTCGGGCATCCAGGTGATTCCAAGGTCTTCAAGCGGGCGCACGCCCAGCTTCTCGTAGATGTGAGGATCGAAGGGCTGAAATTCCCGTTCCCAGTGCATCCGGCCCAGATGCGTCACTCTTACGCCCTTTATGTCGCGGGCCGGGAGATTCGGGAAATTTACATTGTACAGCAGGCCGAAGCGGCTCTCCGGGCAGGCAAGTATCTTCTCAAATACGGCGGGGAAGAACTGTTCCACCACGCTGAAGTCGGCGTCGGCGCGGAAACTGTCCAGCGACACCGCTATGGAGGGAATCCTGGCCAGGGCGGCTTCGCTTGCAGCGCCTATGGTGCCTGAATACGGGGCGCAGGTGGCCGCGTTCAGGCCGTGGTTGATGCCGCTCACCACCACGTCCGGCCTTTCCGGCCAAAATACGTTGTCTATGCCGTATTTCACGCAGGAAGAAGGGGTGGCATCGACATAATACCAGCGCTCTCCTTGGGTTTCGCTTATCTTCTTGACAGCTATGGGTTTGTGGCTCAGGTTTACGGCCATGCTCATGCCGCTCTGGTGGTATTTGGGCGCAACGATGGTGAGCTCGCCGTAGGGGCGCAGTATTTTTACCAGTGTCCTGATGCCTTTGGCGGTGTAGCCGTCGTCGTTTGTTATAAGAATCTTCATGTATGAACCTGTATGTTGTATTTTTTGCAAAGATATTGATTTTCAGTCAAAAATTTTCTAAATTTGCGACGCCATGAAAGGCAAGAACCCGAAAAATCAACTTTTTAAGTCTTAAGAATATGATTCAAATCGCAATTAACGGCTTCGGCCGTATCGGTCGCCTGGCATTCCGCCAGATGTTCGAGGCTGATGGCTACGAGGTAGTCGCCATCAACGATCTCACCAGCCCCAAGATGCTCGCCCACCTTCTCAAGTACGACACCGCCCAGGGCGGTTTCGCCGGCAAGTTCGGTGAAGGCAAGCATACTGTAGATTACAAGGACGCAGTTCTTGCAGAAGACGGCAAGACCGTGGTCACCCCCGGCTCCATCATCGTGGACGGCAAGGAAATCACCATCTATGCAAAGCCCAACGCTGCCGAACTTCCCTGGGGCGAACTCGGTGTGGACGTAGTCCTCGAGTGCACCGGTTTCTATACCTCCAAGGCAAAGGCTTCCGCGCATCTGCAGGCCGGCGCAAAGAAGGTCGTCATCTCCGCCCCCGCCGGCAATGACCTCCCGACCATCGTATTCAACACCAACCACAAGACCCTCACCCCGGAGGATACGGTCATCAGCGCAGCTTCCTGCACTACCAACTGCCTCGCTCCCATGGCGGACGCCCTCAACAAGTACGCCCCCATCCAGAGCGGTATCATGAGCACCATCCACGCCTACACCGGCGACCAGATGATTCTCGACGGCCCGCAGCGCAAGGGTGACCTCCGCCGCAGCCGCGCAGGTGCCTGCAACATCGTTCCCAACAGCACCGGCGCCGCCAAGGCCATCGGTCTCGTGATCCCCGAACTCAACGGCAAGCTCATCGGCAGCGCCCAGCGCGTTCCCACCCCCACCGGTTCCACCACCATCCTCGTGGCCGTCGTAGCCGGCAAGGACGTGACCGTAGAGGGCATCAACGCCGCAATGAAGGCCGCTTCCAACGAGTCCTTCGGCTATACCGAAGACCAGATCGTCAGCTCCGACGTCATCGGCATGAAGTTCGGTTCGCTCTTCGACGCCACCCAGACCATGGTCAGCAAGATCGCTGACGGATGCTATCAGGTGCAGGTCGTCTCCTGGTACGACAACGAGAACTCCTATACTTCCCAGATGGTCCGTACCATCAAGTATCTGGCGGAGCTCAAGTAAAAGCCGTCCGCAGTATATCCCCGAGGATGACCGCCGCAAGGCCGGTCATCCTTTTTTTGCAGTACCGGCGCCCGGACCTGTGACGATGAACATGTCCGCCTCCGCACGGAAGTCCTCTTCAGCCTGCCGCAGGTCCCCTTCGCACATCATGCTCCCCAGCGCCAGCTGCCGTATTGCACCGGTAACTGCTCTTTCCTTGTTTCCGCACAGGGCCGCGGCCATGGAGGCCGTCAGGTCCGAGATTATCCTCTGTTTCTCTTCACGGGAAAGTCCCTCGGGCAGGTCGGAACGCAGATACAGCCTGCCGTAGCTGTCCTGCAGCACTCTCAGCAGCACCCCTTCCATCATACCGCCGGCTTGAAGTTGAGGTTGCCGCCGAAACGGCGGATGAATTGGGCCGCCACTCCCGAGAGATCTTCCAGGTTCTGCTCGAACATCCTCATGGACAACTCGGGATTCCTGCTGCAGCAGACTTCGGCTATGCCCAGCAAGCGCACCGCCCTGCGGCAGCGCCTTACCAGAGCGAGGTCGGTGTCGAACATGAACGTCACGAATGCCCGCTGATAGAGGTTCATGCCTTTCAGGGGACGATAGTCGGAGTGGAAGACGAACTTGCCGTCCCCGTCCGTGCGGATATCCAGAATCGTTGTCATACAGCGTTTTTTTATGGATACCGGGAAGGGCTCGAAAAAGAATGGGAAAGAAAAGTACCCCTCCCGGCATCCGGTTCTCTCGGAGGCAAAGGTGGAAACCGTTTCGTTAAAAGTCAAGTGGGGTAAAAAATAAAGGCCGGGATTTTAAGGAATCCTTCGGCCTTGAAGAAAAATCCGGAGATTTACCCCCGCCTAAATGCGGAACAGCGCAAGTATTGCGTTTTCCAGCACGTACGTCAGGAAGACGCCCAGGGGGACGGCCGTCCAGTTCCATCGCAGCACGAATGCCATTATGACGACAATGGCGGAGATGCAGAAGAGGGTTGTCTGCTTCATTTTCAGGGCCAGCCTGCCGGGCTCGTCCATGCCTTCCGTGGCCTTGAATGCGAACATTGGCATTTCGCAGACCAGCAGGACGCAGAGCACGGCCGTCAGCAGCGGCAGGAACCAGGGGAGTGCGCAGAGCGAAGCCAGTGCGGAGCCGGGCCTGTAGAAACAGTAGGCCGCGAGCGAACCGCATATCATGGCGGAAGACGGAGTAGGAAGCCCCAGGAAGGAACTGTGCTGCCTGTCGTCCACGTTGAACTTGGCGAGCCGGATGCCGCTGAAAACGGCCAGCAGCAGGGGGATCAGGCTCAGGATGAGGGCAGCGCCAGAAGCCCTCATCTGCGCGTGGAGCATGACGGACGGAAGCACCCCGAAGCTGACCATGTCCGCGAGGGAGTCGAGCTCCGCCCCCATCGGGGAGTACGCTTTCAGGAGACGTGCTGCGAAGCCGTCGCAGAAATCGAAAACGCCTGCGGCGAGCATCAGGACAAACGCCGCGTCCGCCCTTCCTTGCAAAGCAAAGACAACTCCCAGAACCCCGCAGAGGAGGTTCAGGGAGGTGATTGCATTGGGTATGTGTTGCCGGACGGACACTACTTGAGACCGAGCTTGGCCTTGAGGTCTTTCGGGAGGGCGTCCTTATGGATCATGATGTCCAGGGTCTGGTTGCGCACGAAAGCCTCGGTGGCGTACCATATTCCCTTGTATTTGCCGGTGACTCCCCAGGAGTTCTTTACCATGTAGTATTTGTTGCCGAACTGGTCGCGTGCGATGCCGAAGATCTGCATGCCGTGGTCGTCGGTGATGGTCTTGTTGTCGAACCCTTCCTGACGGGATTCCTGGGTGGCCACCTTCTCCTTGGGAGCGGGCACCTCACCGGGCTGGTCGCCCTTGCCCACCCAGCGTTCCTGGTCGGAACCGGGGCCCTGGGCCTGGGTGTCCACGAGGACTGCGAGGCCGTCGCGGGTGAAGCCCGGGTCGGATACGTCGGCGCCCCACGCCACAGTGTAGCCGTTGTTGAGGGCGGCGTCGAGTATGTTCATGAATTCATCGATGGGAATGTTCCAGGCCTTGTCCCAGCGCCAGTTGTCGCACACCTCGATGGCGAATTCGGTGTAGAAGGGATGGTGGGTGAAGGAAGTGAGCGTGACGTAATTCCTTGGGTCTATCTTCATGGCGTCACGGTAGGTGGCGGGAGTGTATTCCTTGCCGCCTACCTTGAAGGTTTCGGGAACCTCGCCCAGGTAGGCGTCCAGGATGCCGTCGAAGCCCTTCTTCCAGGCGGTGGTGAGCTTGCGGTTGGGATTCTTGGCTATGGCCTGCACGTAGGCCCTGAGCACTGCGTCGAGTTCGGACTGGGCGGGGAGGTCGGTGCCGTAATTGAGGCCGTTGAATGCGCTCTGGGGCACGATGCCGTAGTCGCGTATGACATCCAGCACGTCGTCGGCTTCACTGCCTGCCGCAAACGTGAGGTTGCCGTCCAGGCGGACATATTTCTCCGCCCTGTCGGAGTAGGACTTCTTTACGACGAACATTTCGGAGAAGTCCGGATATTTGGTGGTGTCCCTGATGTTGCACAGGCGTATGGCTTCAGATTCGAAGAATCCGATGGTGGAGTAGGCCCAGCAGGTGCCGCTGTTGGCCTGATTCTTTACGCTGGTGACAGGGTTCTGCTTGATGACGGTGAACTGGTAGTCGGGGAACTTGATCTGCTGGGGCGCCCTCTGTGCAAATGCGGAGACGCCGAACAGGGCGACGATTGAAAGTGCAAGTAACTTTTTCATGTCCTTAAAGGTTTTATTGTTGAATTTTCTTGAATTCTTCCAGGCCTTCGGCGAGTATTTCCATGGCGCGCCCCAGTTCCGGAATTTGGAGAACATAGGCAATCCTTATCTGGTTGCGCCCGGCCCCAGGTGTCATGTAGAAGGCCTGGGCGGGGGTGATCATGACGGTTTCGCCGTGCGGCCGGAAATCCGTAATGAGCCACTTTGCAAAAACCGTGGCATCTTCGACGGGAAGCTCCGCAATCGTGTAAAACGCACCCTGCGGCACGGGGGAGAATACCCCGGGAATATTGTTGAGCGCTTCCAGCGTGAAGTCCCTGCGGGCGATGTATTCCCTGCGCACGGATTCGAAATACTGCTTTCCCGCACCGAGCGCGCCGCTGAGCAGCACCTGACCCGGCACGGACGGGCAGAGGCGCGCCTGGGCGAACTTGGTTACGAGCTCGATTATGGCGCGGTTGCGGCTGATGAAGCAACCTATGCGGGCCCCGCACAGATTGTAGCGCTTGCTGGCGGAATCCAGGAGGATGGCGTTCTCTTCCAGGCCGGGAACCTGCATGACGCTGAAGTGCGGCTCCTCGGTATAGCAGAACTCGCGGTACACCTCGTCGGAGACGAAGAACAGGTCGTGGCTCTTGCATATCCTGCCGATGGCCAGGATGTCCTCCCTGGAGTAGAGGGTGCCGGTGGGATTGGATGGGTTGCCGATGAGGATGGCCTTGGTGCGGGGCGTGATGGCGGCCGTGATTTCGTCTTCCGACGGAAGCCGGAACCCGTTCCGAATGTCGGTATGGACGGCGACGAGTTTCACGCGGTCCATCTCTGCAAGGGTGTTGTAGTTGCAGTAGAAGGGCTCGAACACGATCACTTCGTCCCCGGGGTTGCAAATGGCCTTGAACATCATGGAGAGGGCTTCGCTGCCGGCCTCGGTGACGAGCAGGTCGTCGGTTGAGATGTCTATTCCCAGCCTGCGGTAATATTTTTCCACCAGCGCGGCCCGCAGGTCGTAGTCGCCGGCCGAGTTGGAATAGGGAAGGTGGTCGAACTTGAAATTGACCAGGGCTTCCGGAACCTCCTTAGGTGATTTGATGTCAGGTGCGCCTATGTTGAGGTGGTACACTTTGATTCCGTCCGCCTTTGCCTTGTCGGCATAAGGCGTGAGCATTCGGATGGCCGACTGCTGCAGTGTGGTTGCGAAAGAAGAAATTTGCGGCATATACTCACAAATATAGCGATTTTTCCTATCTTTGTAAGGATGAAAAAGAATTATTTGCTCCTCCCACTCATATTCCTGGCTTCCTGCGGCAGGGTGCAGCAGGCGCCCGCTCCGCCGGTAAGGCTGGTGAGCGACATCATTTCGGACAGCAGGCTCCCGGAGCACGGCCTGGTGTCCGGTTTCAATGCGGACGACGCGGAAAAGAGCATTTATGTCGTGGGCGCCCCGGACAGGTGCGAATATCTCCGCCGCGAACTTGTTTCCTGCGACTATTTCGACAACGTGGACGGCCGCATGGTGTCCGACGGCCTGCCGGATTTCGCCGGAGAGGTGGTGTGCACCGTACTGGACTATGCCAACGCTCCGTACCAGCAGTTCCTTGACGGGGACAGGGAGGACAGGCTGAGGGAGGTCGCGGTGCGCAGCGTCATCGCTGCCATGGACACGGTTTGCTTCATCAGCGAATACGATCAGAACGGGGTGGCATCCAAGCCACTGCCCAAGCTGCTGGTGCTGGAATCGCCCTTCGCTTCCGGGTTCGGCATGTACGACGTGGATTCGCTCTTCTCCGCCCTGCGCTGCAATCTGCCCGTCATCAATCCCCTGCGGGCCATGATGGACAAGGTCTTCGACGGCCGCAAATCCAACGCCATGGTGGGGGTGATCACCGGCAGGGAGTACCTTTCCACCGGAGGATACACCTCGTACCTGCAGGAGAAGGCGCGCAGCAGGGGGCTGCTTTCCTCCGACTGCGTGGTCCTTCCGGCCAGCCCCGACGCCGGCGACCCGCTCATAGCCTTCCTGGAGGGTTACCTTGCAGCCGGTTACAGCCGTCCCCTCGACGCAATCCTCGTGGACGACTTCACCGTGGACGTGCAGAAGATGAGGGACGCGCTCGTGCGCATCACAGATATCAACAATGGGGAATCCCTGTCCTACGGAAAGCTCATCGCTCCGGGGTGCGTCATCCTGGACGCGGCGCTCACCGTGAGTTCGGAGTGCTACCGTTATCTGAGGAAACGCAACCTCTTCACGCACGACATAGCTTATCCCCGTTCGCTCGCGTTCCGGACGGTGGCCATGACGGACAGCACATTCGTGCTTACCCAGTACTCAGACCGCAGGATCCTAAGATGAGTTATCAGATTTCGATCACCCCCCAGGAAATAGAGAAACTGCCCCTGGTGTCCTTCCCGGGCCAGATAAACGTCATCACCAGACAGGGGCTCGAGTTCAACAGGGCCATTGAATACCTGCGCAGGCAGAAGGTGCTCGGCTTCGACACCGAGTCCAAGCCCGTGTTCACCCCTGGGCAGCATCATAACGGAGTCGCCCTCCTGCAGCTTTCCGGCCCCGACAAGGCCTATCTCTTCCGCGTCCGGGAACTGGGCTCGCTGGGGCAGATCTGCCATATCCTGGCCAATCCTTTCATCCTCAAGGTGGGCGCCGCCTCGGACGACGACGTAAAGGGCCTGCAGCGTATCCAGGATTTCACGGAACGCAACTTCCTGGACCTCCAGAAGATAGTGCACGAATACGGCATACGCGACAAGAGCGTAAAGAAGATGGCCGCCATAATACTCGGCGTACGCATTTCCAAGACGCAGCAGCTCAGCAACTGGGAGGCGGCCACTCTAAACGAGGCGCAACAGAAGTATGCCGCCACCGACGCCTGGATATGCCGCGAGATGTACCTTCGGCTGCAGCGCAGCAAGAAGCACCCCCTCTCTCCGGAGGAGATGCTCCCGCCCGAGCAGCGTCCCAAAACGGAAAAACAGCAATGACCGCAAAGATTTACCTCAAGCCTCACAGGGACGAATCCGTGAGGCGCTTTCATCCCTGGGTGTTTTCCGGGGCCATAGCCAACGTCGTAGGAAGGCCGGCTGAGGGGGACCTCGTGGCGGTGTACTCCTCGGAAGGGGAGTTCCTGGCCTGCGGCCACTGGCAGATAGGTTCGATAGCGGTGCGGATACTCTCGTTCGAAGGCAACCCGGAAGATCCCCTGTTCTGGCAGGAAGCGCTCCGGGCGGCATACGACGCGCGCGCCGCCGCCGGTCTCGCGTCCTCCCGCCGGACGAACTGCTACCGGCTCGTTCATGGCGAAGGGGACGGCCTGCCGGGACTTGTAATCGACTGGTATGACGGCGTAGCCGTGATGCAGGCCCATTCAGTCGGCATGTTCCGCGCCAAAGCCGCCATCTGCGAAGCGCTGCAGGCGGTGTACGGAAAAAAACTCAAGGCGGTGTACGACAAGTCCAGCGGCACTGCGCCATTCAAGGCCGGCCTGGCCCTGGTGGACGGCTATGTGTACAAGTCTCCCGGTTTCGAAGAAGGGGAGAGGACCGTGCTGGAGAACGGCCACAAGTTCCTGGTGGACTGGGCCGAAGGCCAGAAAACGGGCTTTTTCCTGGACCAGAGGGAGAACCGTGCCCTCGTGGAGAGGTACGCGAAGGGACGCAGGGTGCTGAACCTCTTTTGCTACACCGGCGGATTCTCCGTGTATGCGATGGGCGGGGGCGCCGTCTCCGTGGACAGCGTGGACTCTTCCGCGAAGGCCATAGCCCTGGCCACACGCAACCTGGACCTGAACGGCTTCGGTTCCCACGAGGAAATATGTGCGGACGCCAAGGAGTTCCTCTCTTCGCTGGAAGAAGGGAAATACGACCTCATTATCGTGGATCCGCCCGCGTTTGCAAAGCACAGGGGCGCGCTGGACAAGGCGCTGAGGGCGTATCAGCGGCTGAATGCGGCCGCGATCTCGAAAGCGGCTCCGGGCTCGCTGGTTTTCACTTTCTCATGCTCCCAGGTGGTGGACAGGCAGACCTTCCTCGAGACGGTGTTCTCCGCCTCCGCGCAGACAGGCCGTCGCGTGCGCATCATGGACAGGCTCAACCAGCCGGCGGACCATGCCGTGAACATCTACCATCCCGAAGGGGAGTATCTCAAGGGCCTGCTTCTGTATGTCGAATAGTGCAGCCACTTTCCTGCGCAGATGGATGCTGCTGATATCCATGATTCTCGGCGTGGGGATTTATCTGTTGTTTTACAGCGTTCCTGCTTTGGAGCCTGCCGAGAAGGTATATAGCGCCCTTGCAGGCAGCCTGCAGCCATTCCTCGTGGGCGTCATGCTTTTCCTGCAGTTCAACGTGACGGCTCCGCGCGACCTGCACCTGCACCGCTGGCATGCGGAAGAGCTTGCCGTTCAGGCGCTCATGTTCGCGGTCTTCGCCTTTCTTACCATAATCCTTCCGTCCGGAACGGCGCGCCTGCTGTGCGAGAGCGCAATGCTGTGTTTCATCTGCCCGACCGCATCCGCATGCGGGGTGATAACCTCGAGGATAGGCGGTTCCCTGCAGCAGACCATGGCCTATCTGCTCCTTTGCTGCCTCATGTCTTCGCTGCTGATCCCGCTCATCGTACCCCTCGTGAACCCGCAGGAGGGGCTTACCTACGGCCAGCTGCTGTGGAGCGTGAGCCGCAAGGTCTTTGCCATACTGGTGCTGCCGTGCGCGCTCGCATGGCTCATACGTTTCACCCTGCCCGGGGTGCAGAAGTGGCTTGAGCGTTTCACTCCTTACGCCTTCTATGTGTGGGGGGTGAGCCTTGTGCTGGCCATGTCGCTCGCGGTACGCGCGCTCCTGCGTTCACATTCCGGCGTGTGGACGGCCGCAGGAGTGGGCCTGGCGGCGCTTGCATGCTGCCTGCTGCAGTTCGCTCTGGGCCGGAGAATAGCGCGGCGTTATGGGGAAAGCGTCTCAGTCACGGCCGGCCAGACTTTCGGGCAGAAGAACACCGGTTTCCTAATATGGCTGGGCATCAATTACATGACTCCGCTTACATCGGTCGCAGGGGGTCTGTACGCCCTGTGGCAGAACCTGGTGAACTCCTGGGAACTGAACCATTCGAAGTAGTGCTGGAAGACCACGGCCATCGGCACAAAAGCGAGCAGGTCAATAAACTGTTTCAGAAAGTGCTTATCTTTGCGGAGGGGAAAATGTCCATTGTAGCGCATACGGGAAACGTTTACCCGCCGGAGGTGGTGGGACCGGAAAGCATGTACGCACTCATCAGGGACTACGGTATCATCCCCTTCTTCGAGAACCCCATTCCGGGCTTTTCCATCGAGGAACATACCTCGCCCCAGGCCTGGTTCACCTCAGACAACCTGGGCCCCTGGGACTGGAAAATTGCCTGCATCCAGAGCGGCGACATTGCCTATGGAAAGTTCCTGTGGGGTGGGAAAGCCGCTTTTGCAACGGTGGAAGTGTACCGCGAGCTGATGAATTGGCGACGCGCACAGCAGAAGTACCGGCCCGGTGCCGAGCAGGCAAAGGTGCTGGAATACCTGCAGGAGCACGGCAGCGTATCTGTCCCGGAAGTGCGTAAGCTGCTGGGCGTCAAGAAGAGCGCCGCCGATGCGCTGCTTGGCAAGTTGCAGCAGCAGGCGCGCCTTGTTACGGGCGACATCCAACGGGTCTTTGCCGGTGCGGACCTGCACTATTCCGGCTGGCAGCGAAGTTCTTTCTGTTGCCCGGAATCGCTCTTTGAAGATCTGGACTTTCCATTTCCCGGTTTCACGCCCCGCAGCCTGCATTCTTCGCTTTCGCCGGAGGAGTCGCTGGCTTTTGTAAAAGAAACGGTGCTCCGCAAGGCCGGCCCCGTGCCCCAAAAGCTACTGGACAAATTGTTGCTATAAAGTGCGTGAATGCTACATCAAAATTATTGCACCTCCTTTCCAATTCGTCAGAATAATTGTATATTTGTGCCAAATATTCGTCAGAATTTTTGTCGAAAACTTATTACTATTCGTCAGGATTTTTGTTGTAATGAAAAGGGAGATATATACTCAATTGCTTGAATGGCAATCCCGTAGAGACCATAAACCTCTTGTTCTTGATGGCGCACGTCAGGTTGGAAAGACATACATCCTCAAGGAATTCGGTGCCCAGGCCTATAAGAACTTCTCCTATGTCAATCTGGATAAGGACGAAGTGGCCAAGACCATCTTTGAACCGGACCACGACATCAAGCGCATCGTCCGCACACTTTCCGCTCACACCGGCGTTGACATCATCCCGGGAGAAACACTTATCATCATCGATGAAATTCAGGACAGTGCGGCTGCTCTCGGCTGCCTCAAATACTTCAAAGAAGATGCTCCCGAATACGATGTGGCCGTTGCTGGCTCCCTGCTTGGCATATCCCTGCACGAAGGCCAGTCTTTTCCGGTCGGCATGGTAGAGATCATGAAAATGCATCCCATGTCCTTCCATGAGTTTCTTGATGCCACCGGTCATGAAAACCTCAAGCAAATCCTGATGGACTGCGATTGGCCCATTGTAAATACGCTTCTGCAGCAATACATCGACCTTCTTCGGCAGTACTACTATGTTGGAGGAATGCCCGAAGCCGTTTCGGCCTATATTGAGGAAAAAGGCCTTAACACGGTCCGCCGAATCCACAAAGACATTCTTGCCGGCTACCGTAAAGACTTTTCCAAACATGCGCCAAAGAAAGAAGTGACCCGCATCGGAATGGTCTGGGACTCTCTGCCGTCACACCTTGCCAAAGAGAACAAGAAACTGGTCTATGGAGCCATCCGCAAAGGTGCCAGGGCAAAAGACTTCGAGATCGCCATCGAATGGCTCAAAAACGCCGGGCTCGTGTACAAAATCCACCGTGTATCCTCCATAAAGTACCCCCTCAAGTTCTACGAAGACTTGGATGTATTCAAGCTCTTCCCGCTCGATGTCGGCCTCCTGGGTGCTATGACAGATGTTCCTGCCTCCCAGATGCTCGTTAGCGACAATATATTCAAAGAATTCAAGGGCGCATTCACGGAGTGTTACGTATGCCAGCAGCTTGCCCGCATCCAGATTCCCGCCTTCTATTTTTCTCCTAACGACACCGAGGTGGAGATAGATTTCACCGTCCAGACAGAAAAGCGCGTTATCCCTCTTGAAGCCAAGGCCGAGGAAAACGTGAAAGCCAAATCCCTCAGGACCTATGTCGGCGAGCACCCGGACCTGAAAGGTCTTCGGGTTTCCATGAAGGGATATATTGACCAGGGCTGGATGGAGAACCTGCCTCTGCCAGCCATTGAGGGCTATCTCCGCGCCGAAGGGATTCCTGTACCGGAGGAGTGAGAGTAAGTTCGGTTTCCTGCAGTTC
>FLNY01002079.1_pt1 | contig 62663 bp, 45 predicted proteins | sample 1140381 | NCBI WGS metagenome assembly FLNY01 (sample SAMEA3878172, study PRJEB12797) | bioreactor metagenome | biome: Moose rumen | place: Sweden | collected 2011-10
ATGTACATCGTTCCCCTTATGAACGGCGACGTAATCGACTACGACGAGAGCGTTACGGGCTCGCGCCGCGAGGGTATGTACGCGGGCGTTAACAGCCTTATCACGAAGCCCGCAATAAGCTTCGCAAACTCCGCGTTCATAATGATTGCAAGCGCGTTCGGCTACGATAACACACTGACTAAGGGTATGCAGAGCGAAACGGCAAAGCAGGGCATCCTCGTTGCGTGGATGGCAATCCCCGCTGCGCTGCTGATAATCTGCGCTATAAGCCTTAAATTCTATCCCCTTGCGGGCGAAAAATGGAACGAAACGAAGCGCGCCCTCGAGGAAAAACACAGGGATTAAAAATTTTTTAAAAAAGTTTTATATTTAACCTTCATTTAATATTGGGGAGTTATTCTTTAGTCAGCAAAGGGAAATACAAACCCTTGCAAAAACTTTTTCATTTTCATACTCTCCTTAAAAACGAAAGAACGCTCGGTCACCGCCGAGCGCTTTTTCGTTTATTCTTTTTATTTTCCTTCTCCCTCAATAGCAAGATAACGCTGATTATTATTATCTATATGAAAGCTGACAAATACACCCTCGTAAAAGTCGATACTATCCGTGTGCTCAACCGCATACTCACTGTAAAGGTAATCATGCTCGTCACCGTTATAATAATTAAAGCGGTTTTCTGCAACCTTTTGTATTCTCCTTTTGCTAATGTGTCTTTTGCTGACGCTCTTTGCTAAACGGCATAACAAGTCATAATCGATACCCTCATACCTTGCGCCGGTTACATGGTCGCTAACCGCTACAATAAAGTGCGTGTATACTCCTGTTTTATCTCCATCAAGTCCTACTATATATTCTTTACCATTATTCGTAAACTGATAAATACTGTCATATTGGTACTGACTATCAAAATCATAGGAAGCAATTTTGGTATATTCTATTTTGTCCTGTTTTAAAACATTTTCCACTTGTTCTTCATAATAAGATAGATTTTTTTCACTTTCGCCCATTGTTGCTGCGCCAAAAGCTAATATACCAAAGAGCGATAAAAGATATATAACAAATAACGCAAGCGCTACACCTATTACAATTAGGCAGACTTTTAAACCCTTTTTCACATTATCACCTCGTGCTGTTAATTTACACCATATTTATATCACCGAAATTATCGTTTGTCAATAATTATTTATTGATTTTTAGAAATTTTAATGTTGAATAGTTGTATTAGGGAATAGTTCATTGTATAATTAAATAAAACAAGATAAGGAGATAAGCATATGGCTTCGAGTAAAAACTATCTTGAATTTGTTTTGGAACAGTTATCGGATTTGGACGGAATAACCCACCGTGCCATGATGGGAGAATATATTATCTACTATAACGGCAAGGTAGTCGGCGGGATATATGACGACCGCTTTTTATTAAAACAGACGAAATCGTCAATAAGGCTGCTTTCGGACGCATCGCTTGAAACGCCATATGAGGGCGCAAAGAAAATGCTCTTAGCCGATATTGACAACAGAGACTTAATGTGTAAAGTAATCCCGATAATTGCAAAGGAAATATAAAAAACACCCTCGCAAAAGCGAGGGTGTTTGTAATTGAGAAATAATTATCTCTTTGAAAACTGAGGCGCTCTACGAGCTTTCTTGAGACCGTACTTCTTTCTTTCCTTCATTCTCGGGTCACGAGTGAGGAAGCCTGCCTTCTTGAGAGCAGGACGAAGGTTCTCGTCGTACTGAAGGAGAGCTCTTGCGATACCGTGGCGGATAGCGCCTGCCTGGCCGGTAACGCCGCCGCCGTTAACGCGACAAACGATGTCGAACTTCTCTGCAGTTTCCGTTAAAGCGAGAGGCTGACGAACGATGAGCTTAAGAGTTTCAAGACCAAAGTAATCGTCAATGTCTCTGTCGTTAATTGTGATTTTACCTGTACCTGCATAAACGCGTACACGAGCTACAGACTCTTTTCTTCTGCCTGTTCCGTAGAAATAAGGATTTGACTCATACATAAGCTACATACCTCCCCTTAAAATTCCCAAGCTTCAGGCTTCTGAGCCTCGTGCTTGTGCTGTGCGTTCTTATAAATCTTAACTCTTGTGAGCTGCTTTCTGCCGAGAGTAGTGTCAGGAATCATACCCTTAACTGCAAGCTTCATGGCAAAATCGCTCTTATCCTGCATAAGAGTACCGTACTTAACGGTCTTGAGATTTCCGATATAGCCCGAATGATGCTGATAAAGCTTCTTGTTGAGCTTGTCGCCTGTGAGGGCAACCTTATCGGTATTGATAATGATAACAAAATCTCCGCAGTCGGTGTTAGGCGTAAAAATCGGCTTATGCTTACCTCTGAGAAGAACGGCAGCCTCGGCTGCAACTCTTCCGAGCGGCTTGTCAGCAGCGTCAATTACATACCACTTGCGTTCGATTTCGTCAGCCTTTGGCATAAATGTTGACATGGTCATTTCCTCCGATTAATAATTTTTAATGCCTGCATATCTTATCACCGAAGGCAAGAAATGTCAATACCCCAAATTAAAATAATTTATACTTACTCTCGTTTTCTCGCTTATTCTCAATTATTCATATGTTTATCTCGTTTATAATTTACAAAATTTGCCCGAGTTGACTTTATTTTTACTAAGTGATATTATCAGTATTAATAAGGAGGGCTCGCTATGGCACTTTATAATTCGGTTTCGGAGATTATAGGAAATACTCCGCTCGTTCATATTAAAAATTTTGAAAGGGCGTACGGGCTTGAAGCGAATATTTTTGCAAAGCTTGAGCTTTTCAACCCTGCGGGCTCAGTAAAGGACAGAATCGGAAAAGCCATTATCGACGATGCCGTTGAAAAAGGTAAGCTTAATGGGGACTCTGTAATTATTGAGCCGACCTCGGGCAATACGGGAATAAGCATCGCCGCATACGCCGCCGCTAAGGGATACAGGGTAATAATCACTATGCCCGAAAGCATGAGCGTTGAAAGGCGTAATCTTATGAGGGCTTACGGTGCCGAGCTTGTACTCACCGACGGCGCGAAGGGTATGAAGGGCGCTATCGAAAAGGCTGAGGAGCTGCACGCAGAAAATCCGAATTCGATTATCGCAGGACAGTTCGTAAACCCCGTCAACCCCGAAACGCATTATAAGACCACGGGCCCCGAAATCTGGCGCGATACCGACGGCAAGGTTGATATATTCATTGCGGGTATCGGCACGGGCGGCACTCTCACGGGCGTCGGAAAATATCTTAAGGAGCAGAATCCCAATATTAAAATAATCGCGCTTGAGCCAGAAACCTCGCCCGTACTCAGCAGGGGCGAAGCGGGCGCGCATAAGATACAGGGTATCGGCGCGGGCTTTATACCCGACACGCTTGATACCTCGGTTTACGACGAGGTGCTTACCGTACCGAACGAAGCTGCGTTTGAAATCGGCGGCGCGTTCCCGAGCCTTGAGGGCGTGCTCGTGGGAATTTCAAGCGGCGCGGCGCTCTGGAGTGCAATACAAATTGCAAAACGAGAAGAAAACAAAGGCAAAAACATAGTTGTACTTCTTCCCGATTCGGGCGACAGATATCTTTCAACGCCAATGCTTTCAAAGTAAGACGGAACTCAGAATTTCAATTATGAATTATAAATGATGAATGATGAATTAACGGCGGGCTCTGCCCGCACCCAGTTAAGCAATCGCCGTGCGCAGCACACTCAATTCATAATTCATAACTCATAAATAAAAACGGTTGACGAAGGGGCGCCTGTCATAAAGAAAGTATTAACAAAAAAGTTCGCTAAATTGGTAAGCAAAATTAGATAACAAAGAGTCTTATAGGTATAACTGCTGTTTTCAGTTGTAATATGCAGAAAAGAAGCGTTATTAAACGGGAAGGATTAAACCTTCCCGTTTGTTATATTTCCTTTTGACTATTTCTAAATATACTTTTCTTTACTTTTCGTAATATTGTGCAAATCTTTCAAGCCCAAAATCTTTAATGGTTTGGGGTGAATAATAGTTAAAGTCGTCAATGTCACGACTGTCAATATAGGTCATTGCTGAGCAATAAGCCATGACATTTGTATTGTGGGCGATAATGCGGCTATACCTTGCATTCAATTCAGTTGCTCTTGCCGTATCATAAGTGTTCGTTTCAATGTTCTTAAGATGATTTATCATTTGCTCTTGCTGTTGTATTTGTTTTTCGCTATTTGCTTCAATCTTAGCAAGTTTACATATCATTGAACCTTGATTTTGTATTACTTTTTCGAGTTGTGCCTGAATTTTATCTAAATCACATGCAAAAAGAGCATCTCTTAAAGTTCCGTTAGAGGTCGTCATATAATCATAGATAAATTTGATTGCGTAAATGTTTCTATACTTACTTGGGATAATGTTTATATCGTAACACTCATCAATCAGTTTCAAAGCTTCATCGCGTTCTTTATTTAAATCGTCAATCGCCCTATCCAAGTTTGGTATGCCAATATTGACCTCTTTTTCATATTCTTTCTCAGCATCCTTTATGGATTGCCGGTACTTTTTAATTGCTTCGTTGTATTGTTCTAATTCTTTTGGATATTCTTGTTCTAATTTTCTATAATATTCCTTTTTATCCCTTCGAAACATAAGCAATACAACAATTAATGCTATAGGCATCAAAGGCAAAATTAGAATCGAAGGAAGTACAAAAAATAAGCAATAGCCGAGAAAGTCGCCAAATCCCGGAGGGGTTGGCTTTCCGGGTGCAACAGGTGGCTCTTCAACTGTTCGCTTTATTCCAAGCTGTTCCTTTTTTTTTATTAAAAAAAGAATGTTTTCGTCGAAATTTCTTGAAATAAAATACAGATTATTTAAATCCTGTAAATTTGCGATAACAAAATCTCTTTCCGTTTCTTCATTTGAATAAGTGTTATTCCCCGTTATATATTCCGGTGTTTGATTCATCTTCTGCTCGGTTTGCGAACTATTAATTCTTGAACCGCAATAATTGCAAAAGGTAGAATCATTTTGGTTTGCTTTGCCGCAACTCTGACAATAAACAATATTCCCTTCCGATTTTTGCATAATTATTCTCTCCTATCATCATATAATAAAAAATGCGTACAGCATAGGCTGTACGCCAAAAACGCAAGCCCAACTGTCGCCAAACATTATCACATATATGCAACAAGACCATATGCAAATAAGAGCATGCATTTTTATCTAAAGAGATAAAAATAGCATACGGACATTGTTGCTGAAATATTCATTTGTGATAATATTTGGCACTTACATTTTAGCATTTTATAATTAGATAGTCAAGATATATGTCGATACTGAATAGCTTTTTATATTATTATTTAGCAAAGTTTTTGATAACAGTTATAAAGATTTTTAGCATAGTAAAAGAGAGACCGCTTTTCGCAATCTCTCTTTTTTCTATACATCTTTATTACAAGTAGACTTTTGTCAACTGTTTTTATTCCGTTTTTCCCATTACGTCGAGGGGATTAACGGGCTTTCCGTCAAGGCGCGCTTCAAGGTGAAGGTGCGCCTCCTGCGCGTTTTCAGCGGGAACTGTGCCGAGGGTACCGATTTTATTTCCGATATCAACCCTCTTGCCCTTTTTAACGCTGATGCTCTTTAAGCCGCAGTACTTAACTACGAGCTTTCCGCCATGGTCGATTTCAACGACACCGCCCAGCATATTATCAACATAAGCGTCAAGCACAATGCCGTCATTAACGGCAGTAACTGCATCGCCTTCACTGCCTTTAAAGTCAACCGCAGCGTGGGCGCGGTAGTCCCCCATCGTTTCATCATATACGAGCTCCTCCGTATAGCCCCTGTCGACCGCCTCGGTCAGCGGATATTTATAATAGCTTTTGTAGGGAATATTATTTTCGCCCTGAGCCATCGTTTCGGGCTCTTCCTTCTTTTTCTTTTCAGTCGTCTGAGAGTCCGTTGCCGCCTCGGTTGTGCTTTGGGCAGTAGTGCTCTCCTCAAGCGTAACTGCGTGCTGAACCTCGGTAGTAACCTCAAGGGTCTGATTTTCGTTCACCGCGTTATTCTTCTCGGCTACGTTATTAGTCGCCGAATGGTAAATAATCAGCCCGAGCGCGATAATGCACAGGCATACCACCGAAAACAGCGCCTTGATATTTTTACTTTCCCTTTTATGATAATTTTCTTTTGACATAGTTAAACACCTCGGAACTATTATGCTCCGAGGTGTTATTATTTATGCGTTTTGCAAAATATTTAAGGTCGTCCTTACGATATCGACGGGATTTTCGCCGAGAAGCTTAACGGAAATGAACGAGCGCTTTGAAGCCTTGAACGCTGCGCGGTACCTCATTTTATCGTTAAGCGCTATTAAATATTCGGGCTTAACCTCGTCAATGTAGAAGTTGACCGCGCCTCCGCTCTGCTTAATTTCGTTAATGCCGAGAGCAAGCGCCGTATTCCTTAAAAGCGCAATTTCAACAAGCCCGTAAACGGGAGCGGGCGGTATGCCGAAGCGGTCCGTAAGCTCGTCGTAAACGTCCTCGGCGTCCTTATCGCTCTTAATATTCGCGATAGCCTTGTACATACCGAGCCTTGAGGAATTAGAGGTAATGTAATCCTCGGGTATATTAGCGTCTACGGGAAGGTCGATAAGGCACTCCGCCTCCTTGGTTTCGGGGATTCTTTCACCCTTTTCCTCTGCCACTGCCTCCTCAAGCAGCTTAATATACATATCATATCCGACAGATTCCATATGCCCGTGCTGGCGGTTTCCGAGAAGCGAGCCCGCGCCCCTTATCTGCAAATCGCGCATCGCGATTTTGAAGCCCGAGCCGAACTCCGTATACTCCCTTATAGCCTCAAGCCTTTTAGCCGCAACCTCGCTGAGCTGCGTGCCTCTCGTAAATGTGAAATAAGCGTAGCCGCGCCTTGAAGAGCGTCCGACTCTTCCTCGTATCTGGTGAAGCTGGGCAAGTCCCATTCTGTCAGCATTTTCAATAATCAGCGTATTGACGTTGGGCACGTCGACACCCGTTTCAATTATCGTAGTGCAAACGAGAATATCAATTTCGCCTTTAATAAGGCTGTCCCAGACGTCGCTTAGCTGCTCCTCGCCCATTCTTCCGTGGGCAACGCCGATTCTGGCGTCGGGAATCGCCTTTTTAATCTGCATAGCCGTAAGGTCGATAGTGTCAATATTGTTATGAAGATAGTAACACTGTCCGCCCCTTGAAAGCTCGCGCTCCATAGCCTCGCACAGCACGCCGAAGTCGTACTCGATAACGTAGGTCTGTACGGGGTGACGGTCGCCGGGTGCCTCTTCAAGCAGCGACATATCCCTAATTCCGCTCATCGCCATATTAAGCGTTCTTGGAATCGGGGTAGCCGAAAGAGTAAGCACGTCGACGTTCGGGAATTTTTCCTTGATTTTTTCCTTTTGCGCAACGCCGAAACGCTGCTCCTCGTCGATTACGAGAAGTCCCAAATCGTTAAACTGAATATCGCGGCTTATTATCCTGTGCGTACCGATAAGCAGGTCAACCCTGCCCTGCGCTAAATCGCGCAACACCTCGCGCTGCTTGGTCGGGGAGACGAAGCGCGAGAGCATTTCAATCCTTACGGGATACGCCTCCATACGCTTTTTAGCGGTCTGGAAATGCTGCATTGCAAGCACGGTGGTCGGAACGAGAATAGCGCACTGCTTACTGTCGCCGATACACTTGAACGCCGCGCGCAGCGCCACCTCGGTCTTGCCGAAGCCTACGTCGCCGCAGAGAAGTCTGTCCATAGGCGAGCTGCGCTGCATATCGCCCTTAATTTCGTCGACGCACCTTAACTGGTCGTCGGTCTCCTCATATTCAAAGCGGAGCTCAAAATCGCGCTGAAGGTCGGTATCCTCAGAGAAGGAAAAGCCCTTGGCGCTCAGGCGCTTTGCATAGAGCGCAATAAGCTCCTTCGCCATATCCTTTACGCTCGCCTTGACCTTGCTCTTGAGCTTTGCCCAGTCGCCCGAGCCGAGACGGGATACCTTTACCTTGGAGCTTTCCTCGTCGGGACCAATATATTTTGATACCAAGTCAAGCTGAGTTACGGGAACGTAGAGCGTGTCGCCCTTGGCGTAACCTATTTTAATATAGTCCTTTCGCATACCCTGCACGTCAAGCGCGTGTATGCCCTCGAAAACGCCTATGCCGTGGACGTTGTGAACGATGTAATCGCCGACGGTAAGCTCGTCGAGGGAATGGAGCGCGTCCTTTGAGGAAAAGCGCCTGTGCTTCCTCTTTTTCTGCTCGCCCCTGCCCTGAGTTATCAGCGCAAATTTTGACTCGCTGTCGCGGAAGCCTGCGTTTACCGTGCCCGTTATTACGCTGACCGCGCCGTGAACGAACTCCTTAGGACGTTTTTCAAAGAAGATTGCCCTCACTCCGTCGTCGCTAAGGTCGTCGGCGAGCGCCTTGCCCGCCCTTGCCGTACCAGCCATAATAACGGCGGCGTAATTCTTTTCTAGCAGGGGCTTTAGTTCCTCCTTAAGCTGAGAGAGCGAGCCTGTAAACAGCGGGGATTCGAATATGCTGAAGGTTGAAAGGTGCTTAATCGGGGTGTCAAAGCTGCCTCGCGGGAGCGAGTCGAGATATACCGCGCCCTTTCCCGCGTAAAGAGCGCAGAGCTCGTCAAAGCTCAGCATAAACTTATCCAAACCCTTGCAGATTGCGCCCTTTTCGGTGAGCCACTTGAGCTCCTCGTCCATCAGCTTGTTCTGATTTATACATTTATCCTTGACATTACCCGTGTCGCAAACGCAGAAAACGCCCTCGATATAGTCAAAAAGTCCGTTTGATTTATATGCAAGCGGCAGGTATCTGTCGTAGCAATGGAGCGAAACGCCGTCAAGGAGCTTATCCCTGTCCGAAAACAGCCTTTCCCTCGCCTTAACCGCCCTGCCCTGAAGAGACCCAGCGAGCTTATCAAGCTTCTTTGCGAGGGCTTCCTTGGAGTCGAAAAGCACCTCGGTAGAGGGAATAATCTTTACCTCTTTTATTATGCCCGTTCTGCGCTGAGTAGCTATGTCAAAGCGCGCAATGGAGTCAACCGTGTCGCCCCAGAGCTCAATACGCACGGGCGCGGGCGCGCCTGGAGGGAAGATATCCACAAGTCCGCCCCTTATTGAAAACTGCGCCGTTCCGTCAACCTCGTCAAAACGCGTATAGCCCGCCCTTACGAGCCTTTCAGCCATCTCGTCAAGGTCGAATTCCTCGCCCGTTTTAACGGTAAAGGTTCTCTCCTCGAGCGCCTCGGGCGGCATAGTGTACTGAATCGCCGCGCTGACTGAGGCAACGACGGCGGTATATTCGCCGTCAAGGATATTAGCAAGCACGCCGAGCCTTAGCTGCTCGTACTCGCGGCTGATACCCTCAACCTCAAGGAAGGTGAATTCTCTTTTAGGGTACAGTAAAACCCCCGACTGCAGCGCGCTGAGGTTCTCGTAAAGTCTTACGGCGCTTGCGTCGTCGGGCGTAATAATCAAAGCCTTTTTATTCAGTTTTGCACACAGCGAGTGAATAAGCGCCGCCTTTGACGAAGCGGGAAGCCCCGTAGCGCCGACGGGAGAGCCGGGCGCTACGGCTGAACAGAGGCTTAAAAACTCGCCGTTTTCCTCAAATGCTTTTGAAAAACAGGACATAATTAGTTAGTAGTTAATAGTTAGTAGTTTGTGGTTAATAGTTATGAGTTGTAGAGGTTCATTGCTTTGTCGATATCGCCGGCGATAATGAGCTCAACCGCCTCGGCTGCGTTTTTGAGCGCTTCGCCGAGCGCTTTTTCGTCAGCCTTCGGGAAGTCGGAGAGCACCCAGTCCGCCATATCCCATTCGGCGTTAGGCTTTTTGCCCACGCCGACCTTTACGCGCGGAAAATCCTCGCTTCCGAGGCAGGAGATTATGCTCTTAATACCGTTGTGACCGCCCGCGCTGCCCTTACGGCGTATGCGCGTTTTGCCTATATCGAGCGTTACGTCGTCAAAGATTACAATAATATTTTCGTCGGGTATTCCGTAATAATCCGCCGCTTCTAAAATCGCCTCGCCCGAGAGGTTCATCATGGTCTGCGGCTTCATAATAAGGCAGCGCTTTCCTCCGAGCATTTCGTCGGCAATAAGCGCCTTGAATTTAATCTTTTTAAACTCAAAGCCCTCCTCGTCAGCAATGAGGTCAAGCACCTTGAAGCCCGCATTATGCCTTGTGTTTTTGTACTTCGGACCGGGATTGCCGAGCCCTGCTACGATGTATTCGATTTTACCTCTCTTTGCGAAGCTGAAAAGTCCCATAATACTTCTCCTTATATGGCGTAAACGCACGCCGACAAATCCAAACACGGTTTAAAATGGCTGATTTGCCTTATCTCTGTGTTAAAAATACTCGGAATACATAAAGTATTCCTGCGTTTTTTGCCTTGACCTAAACCAAATCAGCTCATTTTAAACTGCCTTGCATCTAAAACGCAGGGAGTTAAGATGAAGTTTGGCTTTTGAGGTCGCAGCTTGGCTGGCGCCAAGCAAGAACGAAAACGTCAAAGTTCGCTTAAATACTGCGTTTTAGACGGTTCGGATTTGTCGGCGTGCGTTTAAAGGGCGTTTCGAGAGAAACGCCCCTGTTCAATTTGTAATTATTATGCCTCGGTTTTTTCGAATTCCTTAAATTCTCTTTCCTCGTCAGGCCTTTCAAAATTGTACATATTCTCGTCCTTAACGTGCTTTGCTATGTACTCGTTACGGTCAAAGAGCTCGTCAGCCTTAACCTTCCACGCTTTAGCAGCTTCAATGGTTTTATCAAACAGCTCGTTTGCGCTCTCGGGGTGCTCCATCTCGGTTGAATACGCGCCCGTTTCGGCAACCATTTTTGAAATAGCGCCAGGGTTATCAAGCACGGGACAGGGACGCAGCATATTATTCGAGAACGGCTGGTTCCTCTTATACGCCATAAAGAGCGGGCTCTGAAGCGCCTCAAGGACTGATTTTTCCTTGATGTTCACGTTTGAATAGTGAACGAAGGCGCACGGCTCGCAGTCGCCGTTTGCGTTAATATGGAAGTAGTGACGTCCGCCCGCGATACAGCCCTGAACGTACTCGCCGTCGTTCCAGAAGTCAAGCGCGAAGATTGCCTTGGTATTTCTCCACTCGTGCATCTTCTTATACATAAGCGCTCTCTGGTCGGGCGATACCATTAAGTCCGTAACGGCGCCGTTGCCCGTTGGCATATAGGTAAAGAACCACGCGAACATTACGCCCTTTTCAATCAGCCAGTCCATATACTCGTCGGAGGCGAGAAGGTCAGTATTCTTGCTCGTATAGCAGAGCGAAGCGCCGAAGGGAACTCCCCTGTCCTTGAGCCTCTGCATAGCGGCGGTACACCTCTTAAACGTTCCGTCGCCGCGGCGGAAGTCGTTCTCCTCCTCATAGCCCTCGATTGAGAACGCGGGGTAGAAGTTTCCGACCTCTTTTATCTCGTCCGCAAAGGAATCGTCAATCAGCGTGCCGTTTGTGAAGCTCATAAAGATACAGTCGGGATTTTCGCGGCACAGGCGCATAAGGTCCGCCCTGCGCATTGTGGGCTCGCCGCCTGTGTAAAGGAACATATAGGTTCCGAGCTCCTTAGCCTGACTTATAATCCTTGCAAGGTCGTCGTACGAAAGCGAGGATTCGTGGCCGTATTCAGCAGCCCAGCAGCCCTTGCACTTAAGGTTGCATGCTGCGGTCGGGTCCATAAGAATTGCCCACGGCACGTTGCAGCCGTACTTTTCAATCGCAGTCATACGAACTGAGTAGCTGTTGATAGCAACATTAATTGCAGCGGGGATGAACTTATTGAGAACGCCCTCGTCGGTGTCGCAGATAAGGCGGCGCGCGAACTGCATCCAGTTATTATCGGGGTCGCTGAGCGCCTCGTGAAGCCCTGCGTACGCGGTCCTGTTAACCTTTTTTACGTCAGCCATTTCGATGAGGCTGAGTATACGCGGTGCGTTTTTATTAAAATCTTTTCTTGCGTATTTAACCGCGTTTTTTATCGCAAAGCTAATCGCAGATTCCTTTAAAGACATATCTATATCCTCTCTTTTTCAGGAGTTATTATACATTAGTACAGTAACTATAATACCACAGCCGAAAAAAGTCAATACATAAAATTATTAACAATATTTAAAGTGTTTTCAGAATCTTATCTGAAACTTAAGACGGTAGGTTTTATCCGTCTTGTTCTTATACTTCTCGTTTATATGAGCTCCCCAGCTGTCATAACCGCCGACACCCTGCTGACGCGCGATACAGCGGATTACCGTCTTGTTAATCTCGGGTAAGTCCTTTTCGTGCCAGGTATTCTCAATTTCCTTTGGAAGCCAGTGACACGCGTTGAGCTCCATAACGGGCTGCGCAACGAGAGAAAACGCCTTTTTCTCGCCGATAATGGTAGCGTATCTTACGCCCGTTCTGTTGCCGCATTCCTGGGGCTTGAGGTAATCAACCCACATATCGCTTACCGTAGTATTATAAAGTCCGATTTTAGCGGCGTTAGCGCGGTCTATATAGTTCTCGTCAGGACCTTTTCCGAGATATACGATATTTTCAAAATCCTTCGGAAGCTCAAAGAGCACGCTGACCTCGGGAATTTCGGGAAGCGAGGGATCGGGCATAAACTGCATATCAATTTCCATACCCTTTGAGGTTATTGTGTAAATCACAATCGCCTTGGATTCGGGCTGAGTCATAACCTTTGCGCCGCTCGTGATTACTACCTTTTTACCCTCGTCGAGAATCTGGTAATTCTCTATATTCCACATAGTGTTATTGTAGATACCCGGGGTGTCGCCCGCGTCCCTCCAGCAGCCGAGGCGTGAGCCCGCTCTGTTGCCGCGGTCGTTGTCGGTAAGCGCTCTCCAGAAGTTTAGGCGCATAGGCGCCTGTAGCAGCTCCTCTCCGTCAAGCTTGATTGAGCAGAGCTGATTCCTCTCCCTTCTCTCAAAGCGGATGTTGATATTCTCGGAAATAACGTGGATTTCGCCGTAGGTGTCGGATACAAGGAGCATATCCTCCTCGCTGAGCTCGTCAAAGGTGTTTTCAAACTCGTTGATAACGAACTGCTCCTCGGCTACGATATGTCCCTCCTTGCAGTACGCGTTGTCTGCCTTTTCGCGAAGCTCAAGGTTGAGGTAACATTCCGTGCTTGAGATTTTACCGAGCTCAAGGTCAACCGTTTTCTTTTCGCCCGGCTCAACGTCGATTACGGTCACGCCGTCGCGGAAAATGCCCTTGTCGGAGCACTGCGCCCAATAGAGCTCGTATTTATTAAGGTTAGTAAAGAGGAACTTATTTTTAACCTCAATAATTCCTCTTTCAGCGTCAATCGCTCTGAAATCAACGTTCTGATAGAGCTTCTTGATTTCGGCAAGCTTCGGGGTTATCGTTCTGTCGCCGAAGAGAAGTCCGTTGCCGCAGAAGTGACCGTCGTGCGGCTCCTCGCCGAAATCGCCGCCGTAGGCGAGATATTCCGTGCCGTTTTCGTCGGTTGTTAAAATGCTCTGGTCAACCCAGTCCCATACGAAGCCGCCCTGTAAGCACGGGTACTTATCCCAGAGCGCCGTGTACTCGTCGGTAGAACCGCAGGAATTACCCATTGCGTGAGTGTATTCGCAGAGAATGAACGGCCTTGCGTCCCTTCCCGTTACCGCGTATTCCTCAAGGTCCCACGGCTTTGCATACATCTTAGACATAACGTCGGAAAGCTCCCTTTCGTTCGGGTCGCCGTCAAGCTCAAAATGAACGAAGCGGGACTTGTCGTGCTCCTTGAGCCAATTATACATTTTCTTTACGTTTTCGCCGCCGTGGCTCTCGTTACCCATCGACCAGCAAACCACGCAGGCATAGTTCTTATCCCTGTTGTAAAGGGCTTTGATACGGTACATACACGCTTTTTCCCATTCAGGACGGGAGCCCGGAAGCTGAGGACAGCCGATAATATTCGACCAGTAGGTACCGTGGGTTTCCATATTGTTTTCGTCGATTACGTAGAGTCCGTATTCGTCGCAGAGCTCGTACCAGCGCGGCGCGTTCGGATAGTGAGAGGTCCTGACTGCATTGATATTACTGCGCTTCATTAGCTCAATATCGCTGCGCATGGTTTCCTCGGATACGTAATGTCCCGTGCGGCAGTCAAATTCGTGGCGGTTAGTGCCCTTGAAAACTACTCTCTTGCCGTTTATACGGATTATTCCGTCGCGAATTTCAACCCTTCTGAAGCCCGCCTTATGAGATATATATTCAATCGGAGCTCCGTTATTCTTAAGAGTTAATACTACGGTGTAGAGGTTCGGCTTCTCGGCGCTCCACGGCTTAACGTTCGTAACTATCGCGCGGAGCTTCGTGATATGCTCCTCGCTCGCGTACTGCGAATCGAGCGCAACCACGTTGCCCTCGGAATCGAGCACGTTCATATCAACGCTCAGCCCCTCGTAAGCGCCGTTGGTCTTTACCGTTACGTCAAGGTAGCCGTCGTGGAGCATTTCGTCGGGCTCGGCGTGAATTTCAAAATCCCTTATGTATTCCTTTTCGGTGGTGTAGATATATACGTCGCGGAAAATACCCGAAAGCCTCCACATATCCTGACACTCAAGCCAGGACGCCGTACACCAGCGGTAAACCTCAACGCCTATAACGTTAGAGCCCTCAACGAGATAACGCGTAATGTCGAATTCCGCGCGGTTAAACGAGGATTCGCTGTAGCCTATTCTCTCGCCGTTTACATAGAGATAAAAGGCGGATTCCACTCCCTCAAAGCAGAGTACGACTCTCTTTTCAAGCAGGCTTGAATTAACGTGGAAGCGCTTTAAATAGCAGCCCACGGGGTTATGCTTGGTAGGCGCGTTCGGAGGGCAGATATCCTCGTGTCCCTCCCAGGGATAACGCACGTTGCAGTACATATTCTGGTCGTAACCCTGCATCTGCCATGAGCACGGAATTATCACACTGTCCCAGTTGTGCGCGTCGTAGAGCGGCTGCGCGAAATCGCTCGGGCGGTAAGCGTAGTTTTTATAGAGCTTAAAGCGCCATTTGCCGTTGAGGAGCTTGCAGTTTGACGAAGCGTATCTGTCCGCTTTTACAGCCTCGTCATAGCTTCCGTAGGGCATAAAGGTCGCGTGCTGCGGAAGCTTGCCCACCTCAACAATTTCGGGGTTTGACTGCCATTCCGTGTAACCGTCGATAAAATTTCTTTCCATAGTATTCTCCTTAAACCTTAAAGCTTAAACCTAAAACCTAACGTCTGTGTAATACTCCCTCGTGGAAGCCCTCCTGCCTGATACATACTCCCACCGAGCGCAGAAGTATCTTTATATCAAGCCATATGCTGAAGTTGTCGCAATATTCCTTGTCGAGCTTCATTTTTTTCATAAGGGAAATATCGTCGCGTCCGTTAACCTGCGCCCAGCCCGTAAGCCCCGGTCTGAAGCGGTAAACTCCGTATTCAAGCCTCAGCCTGTGCGCCCTTATCTCGCTTGAAATAAGTGGGCGAGGTCCTACGAAACTCATATCGCCCTTAAAGATATTCCAGAGCTGCGGGAGCTCGTCAAGGCTCGTTTTCCTGAGTATCCTACCGGGCGCGGTAATATACTGCTCGGGGTGCTCAAGCTCGCTCGTAGCGACGTTCGGCGCGCTGTTTTTCATAGTCTGGAACTTATAAATCTTAAACGGTCTGCCCTTTCTCCCCCTTCTTTCGTGGCTGAAAAACACCTTGCTGTCGGGCGTGAAAAGCAGCACCAGACAGATTATAAGAAAGAGCGGGGAAAGCAGTATCAGCGCAATCAGAGAAACCACCAAATCGAAAAGGCGTTTCCACTTCGTAGCGCCGAAGTATTTTCTTAGAAAATCTTTCATATGTTAACCTTCGTTATATTCAAAAATTACAATATAATGCGTTTTAATCTAAAGCATTATACCATATATAAATAAAAAAAGCAAATTTTAAATAAATTTAATATTACTATTGCAAAAATTTTAAATAAATTATATAATTACTAAGATAGCGTACTATCGCTTTTTACTACTATGATTGTACGCCGAAAGGAATAATATGAGAAAAACCATAAGACTGGGCGTATGTCTCGTGCTCTGTATGTCGCTTGCGTTCTCGCTCGGCGGATGCGCTAATATACGCATTACCGAGGACAATGTCACGAAGGCGGTCTCAATAGTTGAGAAGGCGCTGCGTGAATTTGACCGCGACACGCTTCAGAAATACGTTGACAGCAAAACGCTTAAATATATATTCCAGTTTGCAGAAAAGAACGAGCAGGTTGCCGAAATCGGCAGGCTGATGTTCGAAAACCTCGAGATGACCGTTAAATCGGTTGACGAGGAGAATAAGACCGTAACGGTAGAGGTAAAGAACAAGGACTTAGCCCTCGTGGGCGAGCGGTATTCCCGCCTGCTCAAAGCTAAGAGCAAGGGCAGCACAGTTGAAATGCTCAAGCTCTTCGGCGATGAAGAATTCCTTGATATTTCGGTTAAAACTCTTACAGCTCAGATTAGCAGGGCAACCATTCCCGACAATCCCACGGAGATAACCTTAACGGTTAAAGAGGGTAAGAAAAACTTAGTGCTTTACTTCAACGAAGCTGCCGAGGACGCCGTATCGGGCGGAGCGGTAAACGCGATAACGAACGCGTTTCAGACCGGTAGCACGGAAAGCACAACTAAAGAATAATTAATTTAAATTGACAAAGCATACTCGTTATGCTAATATAACAAAGTTAAAAAAGTAAAAAAACCAATGAGGTGTAAATAAATGGCTAGTAAATTTGTAACCGCTATTTTCGGCGACTACTCAAAAAAGGAAGTTAAAAAGCTTCAGAAGAACGTTGATAAAATCAACGAGCTTGCAGAAAAATACGGAGCGATGGACGATAAGGAGCTCGCCTCCCAGACTCAGATTCTTAAGGATAGACTCGCAGAGGGCGAAACCCTTGACGATATTCTCGTAGACGCATTTGCAGTATGCCGCGAGGCTGCTGACCGTGTCGTAGGGCTCCGTCACTTCGACGTACAGCTTATCGGCGGTATGGTTCTCCATCAGGGCAGAATCGCCGAGATGAAAACAGGTGAAGGTAAAACCCTTGTTGCTACCCTTCCCGCATACCTTAACGCTCTTACGGGCGACGGAGTACACATCGTAACCGTTAACGACTATCTTGCTAAGCGTGACTCCGAATGGATGGGCAAGATTTACCGTTTCCTCGGTCTTTCAGTAGGTCTTATCATTCACGATAAGAACAACGCTGAGCGCCAGGAGGCATATAACTGCGACATTACCTACGGTACCAATAACGAGATGGGCTTCGACTATCTGCGTGACAATATGGTACAGTATAAGGAGCAGAAGGTACAGAGAGGACACATCTTCGCAATCGTCGACGAGGTTGACTCCATTCTTATCGACGAGGCGCGTACTCCCCTTATCATCAGCGGTAAGGGCGAGGCTTCGACCGACCTCTACCGTCAGGCTAACATCTTTGCGGAATCCCTTACCATGACCAAGGTTGCAAAGACCGACGACAAGGAGGATGCTGAGGAGCAGTACGAGGGCGATTACCTTGTAGACGAAAAGGCAAAGACCGCAACTCTTCTTCAGAGCGGTATTGAAAAGGCTCAGGAATTCTTCCATGTTGACAACCTTCAGGATATCGAGCACACTACCCTCCGTCATCATATCGACCAGGCTATCAAGGCTCACGGCGTTATGACAAGGGATATCGACTACGTTGTAAAAGACGGTCAGGTTAAAATCGTTGACGAGTTCACGGGACGTATTATGGAAGGCCGTAGATATAACGAGGGTCTCCATCAGGCGCTTGAGGCTAAGGAAGGCGTTAAGGTTGAGCACGAGAGCAAGACCCTTGCAACCATTACCTTCCAGAACTACTTCCGTCTTTACAAGAAGCTTTCGGGTATGACGGGTACCGCCGCTACCGAGGCGAGAGAATTCGACGAAATCTATAAGCTCGACGTAGTTGAAATTCCGACCAACAAGCCGATGATCCGTGACGATATGGACGACGTTATCTTCCAGACCGAAAACGGCAAGTACAACAATATTATTGAAAAGATTAAGGAATGTCACGCTAAAGGACAGCCCGTGCTCGTAGGTACAATCAGTATCGAAAAGTCGGAGCACCTTTCAAAGCTTCTCAAGAAAGAGGGTATCCCCCACAACGTACTTAACGCTAAGAATCACGAGAAGGAAGCTGAGATTGTAGCGCAGGCAGGTAAGTTCGGACAGGTTACCATTTCTACCAACATGGCAGGCCGTGGTACCGATATTATGCTCGGCGGTAACGCAGAGTTCCTCGCTAAAGCCCAGATGAAGAAGATGAAGTTCACGAATTATCAGATTCGTGAGGCTACGGGCTTCGGCGACACCGATGATGAGGAAATCCTCAACGCAAGAAAGACCTTTATCGAGCTTGAGAAGAAGTACAAGGAAGAGATTAAGGAAGAGGCGCAGAAGGTTATTGAGGCAGGAGGTCTCTTTATCCTCGGTACAGAGCGCCACGACGCAAGGCGTATCGACAACCAGCTCCGCGGACGTTCAGGCCGTCAGGGCGACCCCGGCGCTTCACAGTTCTTCCTCTCCTGCGAGGACGACCTTATGAGGCTCTTCGGCGGCGACAGAATGCAGCTTATGATGTCCAAGCTCACCGACGACGAAAATCTTCCGATTAAGTCAAGGTTCATCTCCAAGACCGTTGAATCTTCACAGAAGAAGGTTGAGGGCAGGAACTTCGAAATCAGAAAGAACACTCTCCAGTACGACGACGTTATGAACCGCCAGAGAGAGCTCATCTACAGCCAGCGTGACCAGGTTCTTGAGGGTCTTGACATCACCGAAACAATTGGCAGAATGATTGACCAGAATATTGAGGAAACCGTTAACGCTTACTTCTCAGGCGAGACTAAAGAGGACTGGAACGTAGACGGACTCCGCGAGAAGTACAAGGAATGGCTCATCGCTACCGACGACGATTTCAGAGACCTTGACGCCCTTGACATTCAGGATACAATCGACATCCTTCAGGACAGAGCTCACAAGATTGTCGAGCAGAAGAAGGAAGTGCTTGACGAGGATTTATTCCAGGAATTCGAGAGAATGATTCTCCTCAGGAACGTAGATACCTACTGGATGGACCACATCGACGCTATGGAGGATCTCAAGAAGGGTATCCACCTCCGCTCCTACGCTCAGCGTGATCCGGTTGTTGCATACCGTATGGAATCCTACGATATGTTCGACGAGATGACCGCTATGATCCGCGAGGATACAGCGAAGATGATGCTTACCCTTATGCCGCGTCACAGAACCGACGTTCAGAGAAGAGCGGTTGCAAGGGTTACCTCTACCTCCTCGAGCGAGCAGGACAGTAACGCAAAGCAGGTTACCGTACGTAAGGAAAAGAAAATCGGTCCTAACGACCCGTGTCCGTGCGGAAGCGGCAAGAAGTACAAGAAGTGCCACGGCGCTCCCGGCTGCACGACTCCTATCGATGAGCCGATTGAATAATTTAATAACAATATTAAAAGCGGAGCCGACGGCTCCGCTTAATTTTATCTGTTAACTCTGTATCTCATTAAAAACCACATTATTACTATTACCTGGAATACCGCGCATATTACTATCAGCGGTATCACCTTTAAAATCGGGAAGGTAAGCAGCACGGACACGAACACACCCCAGATTATTCCGCTGACGCTCACGCACCGTGCGAGCAGGTCGTACCACATCGTGCTGAACACAGTTGCTATAATAAAGGAAACTGGCACGGCGTAAATGAAAGCAAGCCACGCCCTGTCGAAATAGGGAAGCGCAAGCCTCAGTACGAAGAACACAACCGACGCGCACAGCCACGCAAGCCCGACCGAAAGCACGGGTATAAACCGTCTGTGCTCCCTTGCCCTGTCAGCCTTCCGAGGCTCTTCGTTTGAGATTAAGTCGTTGAGCGTTACGCCGAAATGCTCCGCGATTTCCCAGAGCACGTACGCGTCGGGGATCCCCTCGCCGCGTTCCCATTTTGAAACGGATTTATCGGAATAATTCAGTATCTGCGCAAGCTCGCCCTGGGTTATTCCCTCTTTTTTTCTGTAATATGCAAGCCTTTTTGCCACCCTGCTTTTAAACTCTGTATCAGTCATTTTACACCTCAAAAACGGCGAAATTAAGCCATTCCTACTGTGAGTAGAATCATTTTGCGGCTTGGTAGAGCCGCTTTTTGCTTAGTAGGTTGAAGCCGATTATGTATAATTATATAATCAAATTCAGAAAATATCAAGGGGTGATTATTTTGTCAAGAACAAAGCTTGACGACAGGCAGCTTCCCGACTATACAAGGGGCGAGGAAATAGCAAATATGACGACTCATATAGTCGGCGGAGCCTTCGGTATAGTCGCACTCGTGCTTTGTATAGTCTTTTCCGCAATTAATCATAATTACTGGGGGCTTGCGGGCGGAATAGTATACGGAGTTCTTATGATATACCTTTATACTATTTCGAGCATTTACCACGGACTTATTCCCGAAAAGCCTAAAAAGGTGTTTCAGGTGCTCGACCACTGTTCAATTTTTGCTATGATACTCGGCTCATACGTACCGATACTTCTAACGGGAATACGCAGACAGAATATAGTTATATTTATAATAGTATCCTCGCTCGTGCTTATAGGTACCGCAATCTGCGTGCCCTTTACCGCGATTGACCACAAGCGCTATGCAAGGGTATCCATGACGGGTTACTTCACTATCGGCTGGGCGGCGCTTTTAATGCTGTATCCGCTTTATCAGTATTACGGTATTGAAATGGTGCTCTGGATACTCTTTGGCGGCGTTGCGTACACGGTAGGCATTATCTTTTACGCCAAGGGCGTTCACAAGCGTTATTTCCATATGATATTCCACCTTTTCATTCTGCTCGGCAGCACGCTCCAGTTCGTCGGAATATTTAAATTCTGTATTCTTGAAGCCTATGCTCCCGTTTACCTGAGCTTTATTCCCACGCACTTGACATAAGTCGCGTAATATAATAAAATATACGGGATAAATAGCAAAGGCGGTAAAGAAATGGATTTCAAGGTTATAGAAATAAAAAAATCGGTATTCGAAAACAATGACAGAGAAGCGGACAAGCTCCGCGAGGAGCTTAAGGAAAACAAAACCTTCCTCTTAAACCTTATGAGCTCCCCCGGAAGCGGCAAAACCACAACCCTCAAGGCTGTGCTTTCACGCTTAAAGGAGGAATATAAAATCGGTGTTATGGAGGCAGACATTGACTCCGACGTTGACGCAAAGACGATAAGCGATACGGGCGTTCAGGCGATTCAGCTCCACACGGGCGGAATGTGCCACCTCGACGCAGGTATGACGAAGCAGGGGCTCGACAGCATTGACGCGAACGATTTTGACTTCATCGTGCTTGAAAACGTAGGTAATCTCGTATGCCCCGCAGAATTCGACACGGGCTCAAGCAAAAACGCTATGATTCTCTCCGTGCCCGAGGGCGACGACAAGCCGCTTAAGTATCCCCTTATGTTCACGATAAGCGACGTTGTGCTCATCAACAAGATTGACACAAAGTCGGTATTTGAATTTGATGACGACGCCGTTGTAGAGAGGATTAAGCGCCTCAACCCGAAGGCTGATATATTCTTCATCTCCGCAAGGACTGGCGAGGGCGTAGACGCCTTCTGCGACTGGCTGAAAAAAGAAATTGACGAATGGAATGCATAAATAAGAGAAGGAAAACGCTTAGTCGTTTTCCTTCTTTTCCTCTTTTTCATATTCATTTAAAAGCTCCTCAATATGCCTTTGGTGATATATTTCCAGCGCTTCCAAGAATATTTTTGATTTTTCGAACTCCTCCAAAGTCATAAGGCTTAATCTTTCACACATACTATTTAGTACCTGTATGTACTACGAACGATATTATATCATTGTTTTGTGGTAATGTCAATAGTACATATTAGTACTAATGGTGATTGTGTGTATTTTCAAAGACTACGCGATATAAGAGAGGATTCTGATATGAGGCAAGTAGATGTTGCCTCATATCTCGGAATAGCACAAACTATATACTCCCGCTATGAGCGAGGCTATCAGACCATCCCTGTTGAACATCTTATTAAGCTATCAAAGCTTTATAAGGTTAGCACGGATTATCTGCTCGGTTTAACCGAAAACCCAAAACAGAATAAATAACCAAAACCCGACCTGCTATGCAGATCGGGTTTTTATTTTAAAAATGCTTTGCAAGCTTCGGGAAGGCATCGTAATAATCAAAGGTCTTATTCATAAGCTTGTCAAGAAACGCTATTATGTTCCCGTTGCACACGGCGATTACGAGCGTTCCCCACGTTATACCCACAAACCTGTGAAACAGCAGCAGCGTAAGCGCAACGCTGATAATAAGGAAACAGAAATCGTAGCCGACCTTGAATTTCCTCAAATCAAGCTGCTTTTCCTCAACTACCGTACGGACGAAGTAGTCCCACGCGCACGGCGCAAGGTAGGTGTTTATGAAAAGCGCAACGCCGACGGAGGTAAGCACCATACCGACGACAAAGAGCACGAGCCTTAGCCAGAGCGCCTCAACAACCCAGCCTTTCTCAAGCCAGATAAACAAATCGAGCACCGTGCCGTAAATAACGGAGGTGAGGTACGAGGTCAGATACATCGGCTTGAACTTCTTAACCGCTATGCACATAATGATAAGCATTATGCCCTGCGCAATGTATTCGGTCTGTCCGTAGCTTAAAAAGCTCACCCTCTCGCTGATTATATAGGTCGGCGCAGCAATCATCGAAAGTCCTAAGTTCACCTTTGTCATAATCGATACGGCAAAGGGCATAATCAGCAGCGCTAATATGTAATTAAGCTCCCTTGGAAAGCGGATGCGTTTACTCATAAATCGCTCTCTTTAATACGCCGATATAGGGAAGATTGCGGTACTTCTGGTCATAGTCAAGCCCGTAGCCGACTACGAACTCGTTGGGCACGTCGCAGCCCACGTACTTCGGGACTATATTAACGTCGGGCGCGCGGCGCTCGGGCTTATCGAGCAGGGTGCAAATTGAAATCGAGTTAGCTTTTCTGTTCATAAGCATTTCGCTTACGTACGAGAGCGTTCTGCCCGTATCGAGAATATCCTCGATTAAAAGCACGTCGTAGCCCTCAATGGACTTATCGAGGTCCTTGAGTATTCTTACCTGACCTGACGAGCGCGTGCTTGAGCCGTAGCTTGACACGCCGAGGAAGTCAATCTCAAGCGGGAGGTCGATATTCCTCGTAAGGTCGGTCATAAAGTAAATCGAGCCCTTGAGGATTCCCACGATAAAAAGCTTTTTGCCCTTGAAATCCTCGGTAATCTGCGCGCCGAGGCGGCGGTTTATTTCCCTTAATTCGTCCTCGGTAACGAGGATTCTTTCAACGTCTTCATGAATATTTGCCATAATATCACCTTGTGTAATTCCGAATTCCGAATTGTATTTATCTTTCTTCTCTGAAATAGGAAAGTCCGAGCGCCTCGGGCGGCTGGTTTTCCTTCTTCTTTCTTACACTTACCATAACAAGAACAATAATCGTTACAACATACGGAAGCATTTTAAAGAGCTCCTGCGACCTTAAGGAAAGGTGAGGAATAAAGAGGAATACGATATAGAGTCCGCCGAAGAGGATTGAACCGAATATGCCGAGGTTCGGGCGCCAGATTGCGAAGATAACGAGCGCGATTGCAAGCCAGCCTCTGTCGCCGAAGCCCTCGTTCGACCATACACCGTTGGCGTAGTCCATTACGTAATAGAGCCCGCCAAGTCCCGCAATAACGGAACCGATACAGGTTGCAAGGTATTTTGAACGGTTTACGTTAATACCCGCTGCGTCGGCGGTTGCGGGATTTTCGCCTACTGCGCGGAGATGAAGTCCGCCCCTCGTCCTCGTAAGGAAGATGGCGCAGGCAATCGCAATGATTATCGCCGCGTACGCGAGGAAGCCGTAGGAGAGGAACACCTTTCCGAACCAGCCCGTTGTAGCTGCGAAGGGTAGCTTCTTTGTAAAGAAGGCGCTCGTCTTTGAAAGCGCGATGGACGGAATCTCAGAGCCCGTAATCTTTACGAGAGACGCGCCGAAGAAGTTACCGAAGCCCACGCCGAAGGTGGTGAGCGCAAGACCCGTTACGTTCTGGTTAGCCCTGAGCGTTACGGTGAGGAAGCAGTAAATGAAGCCTGCAAGCAGCGAGCCTATTACTGACGAAATGAGCGGAATAAAGATTGAAAGAAAGGCGTTTGCGTCGCCGCCGCTCTGCTTAAGAGCATTCTCGTAAAGGAACGCGCCGATAACGCCGCTGATACCGCCCATATACATAATACCGGGAATACCGAGGTTGAGGTTACCCGATTTTTCAGTTAAGATTTCACCCGTTGAGCCGTAGAGGAGCGGAACGCCCTGTACAACTGCTCTCTGGAGGAAAGCGATAACCGTAGCTGATACCATATTACTTTACCTCCTTATGCGCGTGATGAAATTTTAACTCATAGTTAATAAAGAATTCGCAACCGATAATGAAGAACAATATTATACCCGTCAGAATATCCGAGAACGCCTGGTCAAGTCCGTAAACCGTGGCGATTTCGTTAGCGCCTCTTTCAAGGAAGGCAAGAAGGAACGCCGTGAGTATCATATATATCGGATTGAATTTTGCAAGCCAGCTTACCATAATAGCGGTAAAGCCTCGTCCGCCCGCGGTTTTAGTAGAGATTGTATAGGAGGTCGAGCCTACGAGAAGAAGTCCCGCAATACCGCAGATTGCGCCAGAAAGGAACATCGTGCGGAGTATTACCTTTTTAACGTTAACGCCGATATAGCGCGCCGTGTTTTCGCTCTCACCGACTACGGCAAGCTCGTAGCCGTGCTTGCTATACTTAAGGTAGATATACATAGCGATAGTGAGCGCGAATACGATAATTACGTTAAGCAGGTAGTCAAACTGACCGATTTTAGGGAACCAGCCCGCGTGGGTTGCCTGGTTGATAATGCCTATTTGTCCCGAGCCCTTCGGGTTTTCCCATACGATAGTAAAGTAGGATACGAGCTGTATTCCCACGTAGTTCATCATAAGGGTAAAGAGCGTTTCATTAGTGTTGAATTCCGCCTTGAATACCGCGGGGATAATCGCCCAGATTGCGCCCGCAAGTATACTGGAGATAATCATTACGATTATAAGCAGTCCGTTCGGGAGCTTGCCGCCGAGGAGAATCATACACGCAGCGGAAGCAAGTCCGCCGATAAGCACCTGTCCCTCGGCGCCGATATTCCAGAAGCGCATTTTAAACGCCGGAGTTACCGCAAGGGATACGCAAAGTAGCATCGCAAGGTTCTGAAGCATCATCCAGAAACGTCTTGAGCTTCCGAAGGAGCCCTTAATCATCGTACCGTAAACGCTTATCGGGTTCTGGTGGGTTATAAACATCGTAAGCAGCGCGCATACGATAAGCGCCGCAACTACCGCGCCGATCCTTATGAGCCACGCGTTAAGCGAGGGGATTGAGGCGCGCTTTACAATATGAAAGAGCGGCTCGCGAGCCTTATTTTTTTCAGCCATTTGCCTCATCCTCCTTGTGTGTACTCTTTGTCATAAGCAGTCCGAGCTCTTCCTTTTTAGCCGTTCTGCCGTCGACTATACCCGTAATTCTTCCCGAATTGAGCACCATAATCCTGTCGCAAAGCTCTACGAGAACGTCAAGGTCCTCGCCGACGAAGATAATCGAAACGCCCTCCTCCTTCTGCTTATTGAGAAGGTTATAAATCATATATGACGAGTTAATGTCAAGTCCTCTTACGGGATACGCTACCATAAGCACTCTCGGCTCAAGCGCAATTTCACGCCCTACAAGCACCTTTTGAACGTTACCGCCCGAGAGGCGTCTTACGGGGGTACTCGTGCCCGGCGTTACAACCTCAAGCTCCTCTATTATATCCTCTGCGAGCTTTTTAGGCTTCTTCCTGTCGAGGAACTCTCCCCTGCCGCTTTTATAGGAGCGCAGCATCATATTGTCGGTAATGTCCATATTGCCGACGAGTCCCATTCCGAGTCTGTCCTCGGGTACGAAGGACATCGCAACGCCGAGCTTTCTGATTTCCCTAGGGGATTTTCCGACGAGCTGCTGCTCAACGTCGTCGGAGTCAGTATAGAGTATGCTCGAGCCCTTTTCGCATTTCTGAAGTCCTGCGATACTTTCAAGCAGCTCCTTCTGTCCCGAGCCCGAAATACCCGCTATACCGAGTATTTCGCCGCTCTTTACGCTGAAGCTTACGTCCGTCAGCGCATTTGAGCCGTCCCTGTCCTTTACGTTTAATCTCTTTACAACGAGCCTTACCTCAGGGTCAACGGGGTCCTTACGCTCAATATTGAGCGAAACCTTTTCGCCCACCATACCCTCGGTCAGCGACTGCTCGGTAGCCTCGGCGGTGTTAACGGTATCAACGTATTCGCCCTTGCGCAGAATCGTAACTCTGTCCGAAATTTCGAGCACCTCGTGGAGCTTATGGGTTATGATGATAACCGTTTTGTTGTCCTTTTTCATATTGCGGAGCACGTCGAAAAGCTTCCTCGTCTCCTGCGGCGTAAGCACTGCCGTCGGCTCGTCAAGAATAAGAATATCCGCGCCCCTGTAAAGCACCTTGATAATTTCAACCGTCTGCTTTTCGGAGACGGACATCTCGTAAATCTTTTTGCTTAAATCTATCTGAAATCCGTATTTATCGGTAATTTCCTTAACTCGTTTTTCGGCATTCTTAATATTGTATTTCCCCGAATCCTCAATGCCGAGCACAATATTTTCCGTTGCCGTAAATACATCAACAAGCTTGAAATGCTGGTGTATCATACCTATTTTATATTTAAATGCGTCCTTGGGCGAGCGGATAACAACCTCCTCGCCATTCACAAAAATCTGTCCCTCATCGGGGAAGTAGATACCCGACACCATATTCATAAGCGTCGTTTTACCCGAGCCGTTTTCGCCGAGTATTGCAAGGATTTCGCCGTGCTTTACCTGCAGGTCGACGTCCTTGTTGGCAACAATTGAGCCAAAGGTCTTTGTAATGCCCTTTAATTCGAGCGCATATGAGGTTTTTTCCATATTGTACCTCCGTTCGTTTTCGTTGCTTTAAAATTAAATTACCGTGACCGCGTTTCCACGGTCACGGATTTTAAAATAATCTAATGATTAAAGAATTGTGATACCGTCGATATCGATGTCGAAATAAGGAGCTGATCTGAACTCTGACTCTGCAAAGTAACCGTCCTTAATAACCTCAGTCTCGGGAACGAAGTCGCCCATATCGTCAACGTCTGCCTGATAAGAATCAAGAGCCTTGCCGCCAACGGTGAAGGAATCGGTAGCGAATACGTGAATCTTGCCTGCCTGAAGGTCAGCCTTAACCTCGTCGATCTTCTCCTGAGTACCTGCAGCAGCAGCCTGCTCGTTAACGTCGGTAAGAACAACGGAACCGGTGTCGATTGTACCTGTCCAGTCAGTGTCGATAGCTTCGCCCTTCATAGCAGCCGTGATTGAATACTCGAAGTAAGGAACCCAGTTGATTCTTGAAGATACAATGAAGGTGTTCGGGCATGCGTCCTTGGTTGAGCCGTTATAGGAAACGTCGGGAACGCCTGCAGCCTCACAAGCGGTCGGAGCGCCCATTGAGTCAGCGTGCTGGCTGATAAGAACGCACTTGTTGTTGATAAGGGTGTTTGCAGCTTCCTTCTCAAGAGCTTCGTCATACCAGGAGTTTGTGAACTTAACTTCCATTGTAGCGCTCGGGCAGATGCTTCTTGCGCCGAGGAAGAAGGAAGTGTAGCCTGACTTAACCTCTGCATACGGGAATGCGCCTACGTAACCAATCTTAGCCTCTTCAGCAGTGATCTTGCCGGCTTCGATCATCTCGTTGAGCTTGAGACCTGCAGCAACGCCTGCAAGGTATCTGCCTTCGTAGATAGAAGCGAATGCATTGTGATAGTTAGCGAGCTTTTCTGTGTGCGCCTTTGTACCTGTAGCGTGGCAGAACTGTACTTCCGGCTTAGCCTTTGCAGCCTCGATCATGTATGATTCGTGGCCGAAGGAGTCAGCAAATACGTAACCGCAACCCTGGTCAACAAGGTCAAGAGCTGTGTTAAGGCAGCTTTCGTCTTCGCCGATACCGGTCTTAATGATAACCTGCTCGTCGCTGAGGCCGAGGTTCTTACAAGCCTCTTTTGCTGCGTCGATGAAGTTCTTGTCATAGGTTGAGTTCTCATCGTGTAAGCAGATGAAACCTACCTTGAAGTCTGCTGCTGCGGGAGCTGTGGTGTCGTCGCCCTCGCCTGCGGGCTTCTTTGAGCAAGCTACAAAAATGCCTGCTACTGCAAGAAGAACTGCAAGGATAATCGCAACAATTTTCTTTGAATTTCTCATTGGTCTTTCCCTCCAAAAAAATAATTTTTATATATTACTTAGGCTTTCGCCTTAATAACCTAAAACCTAAAACCTTAATCCCTGAACGTAACCTCGCCCGTTTTCGCGTCCATTGACTCGATTATCGCAAGACTTTCAACCTTTATGCCCTTCTCCCTGAGCGAGTCTCCGCCGTGCTGGTAACCCTTTTCGATTACCGTGCCGCAGCCCGCAAGCTCCGCTCCGCTCTGCTTAACGAGCTCGATTAAGCCCTTGAGCGCGTTGCCGACGGCAAGGAAGTCGTCGATAATTAGCACTCTGTCGCCCTTGCCGAGAAAGCGCTTTGAAACCATAATGTCGTAGGTCGTGCCGTGGGTGAAGCTTTCAACGGGGGTCGTATAAACGTCGCCCGCGATATTCTTAGTCTTAGTCTTTTTGGCAAAAACTAAAGGGCATCCAAATTCCTGAGCGACAAACGCACCTATGGCTATGCCCGATGCTTCAATCGTCAGAATTTTGTTAACGCCCTCATTTTCAAAAAGCCTATGAAATTCTTTGCCTATTTCCGCAAGAAAGACGCAGTCTATCTGATGATTCAGAAAACAGTCTACTTTTAAGATATTGCCCTCGTATACCTCGCCCTCGGCTAATATCTTTTTCTTAAGGAGTTCCACTTGAATCACCGCCGCACCTAAGATCAAAAATACACTAATATAATAAAAGAAAATGCATATAATTTCAAGAAATATCGAAAATTGACACCAAATTTTAATCTTTTTCGAAAAGTCGCACATTTATACTTCTTTTTTACGCTTAGCCCTTGTACAATTTCGACAATAAAAGACAAAAACGGAACGCCTGCAAGGCATTCCGCTGTAATTTTTTATTCACTTCTGAGCGCTTCTACGGGATCCTTTTTAGAGGCGATTCGTGCGGGGATAACGCCCGCAATCATAGTCAGCACGACGCTGAGAATTACGAGTATAACCGCGCCCCTCGCTGGGAAGGACGCCGATACGATTACCGACTCTAAATAGTGGTGCAACAGCGCGTTAATCGGAAGCAGAAGAACCCCCGTAAGCCCTACGCCGAGTAAGCCCGAGGAAAGCCCTATAATAAAGGTTTCCGCGTTAAATACGTTGGATACGTCGTGATTTGACGCGCCGATTGCGCGGAGAATACCGATTTCCTTCTTCCTTTCAAGCACGGAAATATACGTGATAATTCCTATCATAATCGAGCTTACTACGAGCGATACGCCGACAAAGCCCATAAGCACGTACGATACCGCCTTAATAATGCTTGATACGGAGGACATAATTACGCCGACGTAGTCGGTATAGATAATTTTGTCCTTCTCCCCCGCCTGCTCGTTATATTTTTCAATACATTTAATAATATCCTCCTTGTCCTCGAAGGAGTCCGCATAGATTGAAATCGAGGTCGGGGAATCGTAGCTGATAACGCCGAGCTTTTCAAGGTTGCCCGCAAGGCTCTTTTCGGGAATGAGCGCTTTCATGGCGGGAACGAGCCTTGCAAGAAGGCTGTCCTTCTCCTTTGAGAATTCCTTACCCGTGAGCATATCAAGCTCGGGGTTCTCGCTCTGGTCCTTAACTATCTGCGTATCCGCTGAATATGCTATTACGTAGTCCGAAAGCGCCTTGGTATAGCCCATAGCGGGGATATTCGGAATTGATACGTTATCGTCCTTGACCTGAATAATGCCCGATATTTTGAGCTTAACCGCTTTCTTGGTGAGCTCACGCATATCCTTTTCGCTCGTGCCGAGGTAGTCGTAATAGCCCTTGTCGTTCTTTTTGTACTGGTCGCACGCGGGAATAAGGTAAAACTCTGTTTTGCATATATCCTCGTATCTCCAGCTCTCAACCTTTTCGGTTACGGTTTCGCCCGCCTGCACCTTGTTCATAATCTCGTTGTACTGAGAGGACGGGAGCAGTCCCATCATATACATATAGGTAGACATAACCTCGCCGTTCACGTCGAGCGCGAGCACCACCTCGTCGTAGTTTTCAGGCCACTCGCCGTAAACGAGCCCGTACTGGTCGGTAACCGCCTCGCTTATGCCCGTTCCGTCAGGCTTTGAGGGAAGCTGGATAAAGCAATTTACGAAGTTGCCTATGCTGCCCGAGGAGTTCATCATATTCATAACGTCCTCAACGTTGAAGAGGTCGTTATTCATCATAATCTGCGCCGCGGCGTTATCGTTTACGAAGGTCGTGCCGTCGGTATTAATCAGCGCGCCCTCCTTGTCGTAAGCGAAGATGTCAAAACCCGCGTTGTACGAATAAACCGCGCCGTTTTTGCCGAGATATTTATTAATCTCGGAGCTCGGATTATCAAGGTATTCCTTGAATTTATTCATACTGTTCTGTTTCATGCTGCCGCTCATAGCGCTTGCCTGCTGCACGAGGGCGGTATTCGTGTACACCTTGCCGTCGGTGTGCTTTTCCTTATCCGCCATGGTCTGAAACGGCATATTCGCCATGAGCGAAGCAATATCGAACGCCTGCTTGTCAACGGTCAGCGGATACGAATCCATAGCGTCCTGCTGAATATCGTTAATGTAGTTATTAATTCCCGTCGAAAGCGAAAGGATAAGCGCTATTCCGATAATGCCTATCGAGCCCGCAAGCGCGGTCAGCGCCGTCCTCGTCTTTTTAGTGAGCAGGTTGTTGAGAGAAAGCGTAAGCGCCGTGAAAAAGCTCATTTTATGGTGCTTTTCGTTAATGCCCTTCCCCTTGTTTTCCTCGGGCTCGTACGGATCGCTGTCGCCCGTAATCTCGCCGTCGCGCAGGTTTACTATCCTCGTTGAATACTTTTCCGCAAGCTCGGGGTTATGCGTTACCATAATAACGAGCCTGTCCTTTGCGATTTCCTTTAAAAGCTCCATAACCTGAATAGAGGTCTGAGTATCGAGCGCGCCCGTGGGCTCGTCTGCGAGCAGAATCTTCGGGTCGTTTACAAGCGCCCTTGCTATCGCAACTCTCTGCATCTGACCACCCGAAAGCTCGGTGGGCTTATTCCTAAGCAAATCGCCGAGCCCTACCGACTCAAGCGCCTCAACTGCTCTCTTCCGCCTCTCCTGCTTGCCCACGCCAGAAAGCGTAAGCGCAAGCTCAACGTTTGAGAGTACGCTCTGATGAGGTATGAGGTTATACGATTGAAAGACAAAGCCTATCGAGTGGTTACGGTAGGTATCCCAGTCCCTGTCGTCGTACGCCTTGGTCGTTCTTCCGTCAATAATCAGCTCGCCCTCTGTGTAGTGGTCAAGCCCGCCGATTATGTTGAGCAGCGTGGTCTTGCCGCCGCCCGACGGACCGAGCACGGACACGAATTCGCAGTCGCGGAAGGAGATTGAAACGCCCTTGAGCGCCTCCACGCTGCTGTGGGAGGTATAGTATTTCTTATGTATATTCTTTAAAGTAAGCATAATATCACCCTAAGTATTATGTTTAATATAATAAATATAGCATTTTTTATTAAAAAGTCAACAAGAATAATGTAAATCTGATATTAATAAAAATATATGCAGATAACTCATTGTAAACGGAAAATAATTGTGATATATTTTACTTATGAATACGAAGAAAAGAATTGCGGCACTACTCATTTTAGTGCCCTTGATTATGGCAGGGCTCACCGTGCTGGGCGTCCATGCCTATAAAACCGCATATGAAAAAGCGCAGGACAGAAACAGGGCTATTAGTACCGCGCTGAACGATTGCGTTGCGGATTACGTTAAGTACTCCGACAGCGAAATGCTCCAAAGGCTCACGCAGCGCTCCTTTTACGGTATTACTCAAATTAAAAAGAGTAAAACGGCGTACAGGGTAACGCTCAGCGTAAAGTCAAAGGATTACGGGAGCGAGATAAAGCGCTTTAACGAAAGCAATAATAAGTATCTGAGCGCGTCACAGATGAGGCTTGACCACCTCGCGCTGCTTTCCTCTGCAAAAGAGGTTGAGCGGGAATACGTAATCACCGCCGAGCCCGACGGAAACGGTTATAAAATCAACCTCACGCCCGAGTTTATTAACGCATACCTCGGCTATGTTTACGACGATAAGGCTATGGCTGACGAGGCTTTTCTCAAAACCGCGGTTGAAGGCTTTGACGACGCTATTGACATCTACGTTGACCTTGAATACAGCCTTGAGGACATTGATAAAATCTTAAAGGAAGCCACCACGCTCGCAAAATACGAGCAGAAAATTTACTATTCCGTATACAAAAGCGAAAAAAGCGTCGGCGGAGAGGAGCGCTTTTCAAAGGAGCTGAGACGCTACAATATCGAGACGCACGAAACCGAAACTGTTTATAAATACGAGGACTACCTCGAGGGCTTTGCATACAGCCTTAACTATATCGACTGTCTTGAAAACGGCGCGCTTATTTCCGCCGAAAGTCTCGGCACCGACGGCACTTTCGGTAAATCGGCATATATCTACGATTACAAAACCGAAACGCTAAGCGAAATTAAGTGCTCTCCCGACCTTTCGGTATTCGCCTCGGCGCTTTATGCGGATTACCGCGACGGTACGGTTTACGTTGCCGAGGGACAGGACGGCGCGGGCGATATTCGGCGCTTTACCGCTGACGACGAAACTGCCGAAACCGCGGTATCCGCGGGCGACGGTTACCTCTATCTTAACAGCCTGTTCGTTAATGACGGTAAGGTGTATATGTGCCTGCTTGATTCAAACCGATACGAAAGCAGCGGCTACACAGACAGAGTTTATAACGTATTTTTTAATGACGGAAAAGCCGTGGGCGAAAAGGTTATTTCAGACATCGACGGAAAAGTTTATTTTGACGGAAACGACGGCGTTTACTTTTTCAGAAACGGCACGCTTTATAAGCACAATATCAAAACGAATGAAGAGAAAAAACTCACCGAGGAGCTTGACCTCAGCGGCGCCGAGGTGCGCCTCCTTGCAGGCAACACCGCCTACACGCTTTACAGCGAAAACGGCAGCGCCTGCCTTTGCAGAATTAACCTAAAAAACGGCAAAGCAAAACAGCTCAGCGAGGTTTCAAACAGCGTTGTAACGGGGTATTAATGGGTGTTAGGACGGGGTTTGAAAACAACCAAAGTCGCGAAACGCCTGAAAATCAAGAGTTAAACAACCTAAGAAATGCAACAGCTTCTGCAACTAACGCTTTCGAATCGTCCTGAATTCTGACATTAGGAGACCAGAGAGCGACCTCTTCGCAGAATCATCTTAAACTGAGATAAGACAAAAAGGAGCGTAAAAATACGCTCCCTTTTACTCTTTTTATTGAGGTTTAACTTTGCTTTTTATTGTTCGTTGATAAAATAGTTAAAAAGGCAATACGTTAATCGCATATTGTTTTTCCTTGTTCCTTTGCAATATCGTCAATTAATTGGCTTAATGGTCGAACATAATCTTTCATTCCAACGTGTTGTGAAGCAGTTTTATACCTTTCGCTTGTATCTAAGAGATAGAACACTTGACGTTGTTGCCCCAACATGGTGATTTTATCATCGCTTAAATCTCTATCATAAGTAATCAAATGCCAAATCTGCTTAATTTTATATCTTGACAATGCATTAGAATCGGCAGATGACACTTGTTTCCATCTCTCCCTTAAAGTGCGTTTACAACTTATTCCTATGCTCCACCCATCTTTACATTTGAACCATTTATCGACCTCAATATCTGTTTGAAAATGGTCCGGCTTTGGATGAGAATCAAAGCCATAATAATTAAACAAAAAAGTTGCAACATCTTCAAGACTATTTCCTGCGCGGCTTTTTCTTTTTTGTCCTGCTCGACGTTCAAACTCTTGTACAAACGCAGTAAGAATAGCGTTATCCTCCACTTCCGAGCGTTTCAACTCCAGAGCATCTAAATTATGTCGCAATTTTGTAAATTCGTGTAGTATTTCTATTCTTTCTGCGTCTAAACATCCACGAACACCTAGCGTATCCCACGCCCTAATTGCTTTGCCAACCTGTCGCTTACCAAGTGAATCAAGGATGCTTTTTGCGGTGTCTCTGCAAAAAGCCGCATCATCACTCGGAACTCTGTGTAGCGCATCGTTTGTTGGTAACACGATATATCGAACCGTAACAATAAAAACCAAAATGTCGTCTAAACTTTGAATTTCGTTGTTTAGCGATATAGCAAAATCCTCATATGAAAACGCAGTTTTTGTTCCCTGTCTGGCAGCAGAAGTAATGTCCTTAATTATAATATCACGACATACAGTAAGCTTTTCTTCGTTCGACAATTCTATGCATTCAAGAACAGAATCTAATTTAGTAGTAAGTGTTAAAATAATTCTTTCTCTCTTGCCAATCGCTCCAAATTGGTCTGTGTTCATAAGCATACGTGCAAACCAGTATGCATTCCTCCAAGAGCTATTATGGACAACATCATTGACAACTTGTAATTCGTTATTCATTCCAATCCCTCCCGTCTATTCTGTTTTTCGCTAATTCGCAATACTGCTCACTATTATCTATAAGTATATAGTCGCGGTTATTGTTAATTGCTGAAACGCCTGTTGTTCCAGAGCCTGCAAACGGGTCTAAAACCAAGTTAGCATTTGTTGAAGAAATAATCCTGTCAATTAATTCAACAGGAAACGGAGCAGGATGTGGATTATTCATTTCTTGCATTATTTCCCATACATCTCCTAATTTGTTTGCTCCTTTGGCTAATTTAAATGCTGGTTTTGCAATCACATAAATTACTTCGTAGGTAGGCAAAAAGTATCCGGAATTAAAATTAATTCCGCCTTTCCTTTTCCATATGATTATCTGTCTAACAGGGAAACCTTTTATGATTTCTGAACGGTCTTGTAAAAGTCCTTTTTGTACTCTCCATTTATGATTATAGAAAATAGCGCCGTCTTCAGGTATCAACCTCATCATCTGTCTTAAACATTTCCTTTGCCATTTACAATACTCGTCATACGGCATATTATCATTGTGTTCTTGATACCCGTTAATCAATGACGCATTTTCCCATTTTCCGCCTCGACCATCTTTCATTCCGTTTCCTGTTGAGTTTTTTAAATTATAAGGTGGCGATGTAACAATAAGGTCTATAGAACCCGAAGGAAACCTCTTCATAACATCAAGGGAGTCGCCTAAAATTATTGAGTTTTTATATTCATTAATCCGCTCTTTTTTCTTCATTTGTGTACTATTTATTATTTCTGGCATTTCAACACCTCGTTAAATTAGTTGCTATGATTATAACATGTTTTGTGTATATTAACAACACAAATCTTTTTGAATAACATACTACCTGCGCACCCTAGACTAATCAACACTAAGCAAGCGACCAAAAAGTGACCGCAATCATTGTTTTTGGACGGGATTTTCTTCTCGCGGACAGAAAGCCCTCTGGGCTTACTTCCTGTTTTTACCCAGCAGCAAGCTGCACGATAAAAACAGAAGCTCGGTTCAAATCCCGTCGGCAAAAAGAAAACAGCACCATATGGTGCTGTTTCTTTTTGGTGACCCGGACGATACACGAAAATTTTCAGAAAGTCGTAAAACGCCCTGTTTACGCGGGTTTGCGGACTTTTGATTTTTTGAAATTCATCAATCTACCCAAGTTTTTACCCAAGTTTTATTTTTTTCAAAACGAAAGAGGATAACCTGTTGTTACCCTCTTGTTTGTTTATGCGATTGCATTGATGTAATTATCGAGTTTTGCAATTGATTCGTTGTGCATATTACTGAACACATCAGCATAGGTATCAAGCGTTACATGAATATCTGTATGACCGAGCCAGTTTTTGAGAACTACCGCAGGGATATTTGCTTCAATACACCTTGTCGCAAAAGTGTGTCGTAACGAATGCTGACCTCGCAGCGGAATGCCACATTTAATACAGGTTCTTTTGAAAAACTCGTTTACCTGACAGGTGGTTATAAGTTTATCATGCTCATCGTCATAAAACAATAATCCGTATTCGTTTTCAGGTGCATCCTCAATTGCTTTTTCAAGGATCGGTTTAAGGTTATCCATAATAGGAATATCTCTTATACCTGCGTTTGTTTTAGTGCCGTCTTTAATAAACGCACGATAATCAAGTCCTCTTGAAATGGTAGAGCTGACATGAATAACACCGTGCTTAAAATCAATATTTTCTGAACGCAAGGCGTTTACCTCGCCCATTCTCATTCCGCTGTAAAGCGAAATAAGAAGCTGTGCCTTGTACTCATTCCGTCCGTGCGGTGCTTCATATTGTTCAAGATAGTCAACAAACCGTTTCTGTTCATCTTTAGTAAGTCCGGTTACCTTTTTTGTTTTTTTGCACGATTTCGGACATCTGATATTTGCCATCTCAAATATGTTTTTTTCAATAATACCTTTATTATATGCTTCTCTGAAGGCAAGCCTTAAATGCCTATAAACCTTTGAAATAATACTGTTTGAATAATCTGTAAGAGTTATCAAAAACATATCAATCAATGGTGCTGATACCTCAGTAATTGGGATTTGCCCTATTGAACTCTTTTCAATGATAGAGATTGTGTGAAGGTTACGAGAGTATCCTTGTTCTCCGACATAGTTCATATCAAAATCTTGCTTGCATTTGTTTTTTACAATGTCCGGAATTGTAGCAGTTACATCAATTCCTAATTTCTCTTTTTCAAGTGCATCAATAAATTTTTCCGCCTTTTCGTAACAAACCACATCGCTTTGTCCGTAGAATGATTTTGCTTTACGTTTGCCATAAACGTCATAGTAAGTTAAACGATATTCATAGGTTCCATTACTACGCAACCTTAAACTGCCTTCACCGTTTGCCTTTCTTTGCATTTTTGTTGCCATATTTAATCACTCCTAATTCCAATATCTGTCAAGCTCCTTTGTATGCTTTTTAGAAAAATATTCAATTAAAGCGTGAGCTTCTACTACTTTTTCTCTTCCAAAATCTGATGAAGGGAATTTTGGATCGTTAAATAATTTCAGTACAGTATCTCTGCTCCAACCAAGCAATTCTTTTAATTCGTCAACTTTGTAGAATCTAACTTCGCTTGAAACATACATCTGTGTACTTGTGTCTCCACCAATTTTCATTTGTACCTCCTTGAGCAAATACTATCTTAAATACCGATTTCTGTTAATTATGCGATTATTTGATTCGCATATTTGACAGATTAGAATTGCCGCCGTTGTCTTTTCTTTCTTTTCTATCAATAATACGGTAGTCATATCCCATTCTCTGCTGACAGTAAGTGCAAGTGTCTTTTTCTGTTTGAAATTTATCTATCCTTCGGATGATATAGTTGTGAGTTTCAAAGAAGTTGTTTAAGCAAGTAGGGCATAGACACGCCTCAAAGGTTTTTTTACGGCTTTTTCTGGTTAACCCTATACTTATCGCTAACGCACGGTCAACCTGCCTCATAAAGTCCTTGGTAGCCACTCCTATAAACTCTCTCAAGCTGTCCTTGCTTATTGTTGTTAATTGTTCGGCAAGTAACATTGAATTTTCTGTCAAACCGAACTGTGTTCCGATAAACACATGGGTAGGCATATAAAACTTTTTAGGAACGCTTGTTATCGGCACAACGATTAAAGTAGGACTGTAAAAGTTGCCTTTATCGTTTTGAACAATCATTACCGGTCTTGTTCCTCTTTGTACTGAGCCGTCTGTTGCTCCTAAGTCATAGTAAAAAATACTGCCTCTCTTAATTAAATTCTGATTTTCCATTTTACACCTCCGTATTTTTTTAAAAGTGCAAATACCCATTCGAAACAAATGAGTGCTATGTAATATCGTCTGTTAATCTCAGACTATTTCTAAAATGAAACTAACAAACGAATACGCACAACATTTGTCCTCGACACCCCTTGTGCAAGTGAATATCACTTGGGAAGTCGTCAGAAGGCAGAGTGCTAATCTGCTCCACGGGAATTTCACCCCTCCGAGGTTCTCTCCGAGCCGTATGGATTAAACCGTCATCGTTCATTGTCCTTACGGGAGTACCATTATCCTTCCAACTGTCATCGCCATATAAGCTGCGGGCTTATACTTATATGTGTCTTTATCGCTCGCTCTGAAGGAGAGGTCGTGGCGTGGCACATAAAGCGGCTTGTCCTTTTTTAGAGAACATTGGAATTGATGTTACTGACGAATGGGTATTCACTTTTCAAGGTTCGTGAAGAGGATGGAAAACAACCCCTTCACTATCTACAGAAATGGAGGGCTAAAATTGAGGGTGTTTTTCAAAAATATTTCAAAAATTTTTTACGAGCCGCTTCTATTGATTCTTTTACGACATTAAACGCTACTCCTTCACGACGAGCAATTTCTGCTACTGTCAAGCCTTCTGAAAGTAACAGTAATCGTCTTTGCTGTGTTTTAGAAAGATGTGATAAGCAAGCATTAATGTGCCCACAATACGCTTTACTTTCAAGCACTTGACTTGGTTCGTCTTTTAACGAAGAAACATCTGTACCTGAATAATCATATTGATTTATCGAATAAGCACGATGATAGCGCTCTCTTTCGTCATTTGCACGTTCAGCTTTTTCAAATTCAGCTATACAATTTGCAATCTCATCGTTTACTTCAATTTCTTTGTGCTCACCGTTGACAAATTTGTAAATAACTTTTTTCATTATGTATCCTTTCTGCCTCGGCAGGGCAGACGGATACAAAAGGGCGCACGAAAGGATGGGTACCCACAACAAAAGCTCATATTGAAAGCACGTTGTTGCATGTATCCGTCATTTCATAGCGCTATAAAATACCGAATGTTTTGTTAGCAAGGTTAAACCTTACAAATATCATTTTAGCAGTATTTTGAAGTTTTACGAGGAAGTGGGACTTCCGATTATGACTTAAAACGGTGCGATTTTTAGGCAAAAAAACAAGACTTTCATATCATTACAATACAAAAGTCTTGCGTTTATAAGGGTTATCTATCGGAAGTCCGACTTCCGATTTTTTTAAAAATTTTTATTTCTGTTGCTTGGAAGTTGCTGGTTTATTCCTGCATCTTTCAACTTTTCATTCCACATATCAATGTTTTCCATGTGATGATGGTCAATAAGATACTTATAAATAATGTGTTCTTGAGAAGAAACTTTAAAAATATATCCTGCTTTTGATATCAAATCATAACTGAATTCCGGATGAAGGTTTAGTCCAATACAAAGGGAAAGAACACTTTCTAAAGAAGGATTTTGATTTCTATTGTTTCTATAATCCTGAATGGTTCTTGAACTTATATAGCAACGTTCTTCCATCTTTTCATTAGTGTAGCCCCGTCTTTTAATATGATAATCAAGAGTACCAGAAAAAGTGGAAGGTAACTCAGAAAGAATGCCGGAAATTCGCTTTGCTTCTTCCTTTATAGCTGCCATTTCGCGTGCTCGCTTTTGAACATCCTCGTTGTTGCCTTCTTTTGGATTAAACTTAGCCTCAACAAAATTTTTTGAGTCCGCATCTCTGCAGAGGAAACATATGCGATAAAACGAGTCGTCATATTGTTTGCTTACCCTTGTTGTTCGGTTGAATACCAAGCAACATTCATCAACATGTTCAAGTGCATAGTCAGTGAGAGTCGCTTCCGAATCCTCACTAATGTCAACATACTTTGGATCATTAATCACAAGCATACCGCCCGCATGTATAAACCGATGCTCTTTTATGTCTTCTATAAGAGCTGTATTAAGATTAGATTCAAAAATAATATTGTTTCTATCTACAATAAAGGTTTGATTTTTATTAATTGAACCCTTAGCAAACGAAAAAGGCGGATAATATTTTCCATCAACATAGTTAAAAACGCCCGCAGCCTGTTCAAATCCCAGTTCAATTGCACGGATTTTTGCTGCAGTTGTTGAAACATTGAAAAAATTCGCAAACTCACTAATAGCATATTGCATTATTTCCGCTTTTCTTGTGGACGGAAACGAACGAGTAAGATTACCTAATAACTCATTTAGTTTTGTTTTTCCTGTTTTTTTCGGTATTAAGATTCTCGGTGCAAGAGCATTTGCCTGCCATTCCATCCACGATAGTTCATTTTCAAGCTTTTCCGCCTCTTTTTTATATCCATCTACAACAGCACAGGAAATTGAATTTAGTTCGGGGTTTAGTATTTTTTGGAGTTCAAAAAACTTGTAGTGCTTGTCCCAATGGACACACTCATGAATTATTGTGTTGTTTTCAGAACCAATACCATACATAAAGCTGTTCCTGGGATTCACTAAAATCGTTCCTTCATCAACATCAGTTGAAACAACATCCTCGTTTTTCCCATATATTTTGACATTAGCTTTATTAAAATATGTGCGCCCGAACATATTATCCGGAAGCGGTGCATAATACACCGTCAGTCCCATAGTTTCAGTAATCTCTTTAATAGGTAAAGGCATAGGGGCTTTTAACGCCTCGGGGCAATATTTTTCAAGGAACTTTTCTGCATGCAGATCAAGGTCTTTAACATACATATATGGCACTAGGTATTTAGTAAGTGCATCTTCAGCGTTAAATTTTTCTTTTGAGTATTCAGAAATATAGCCCATCTGAACGTTTTGAAGTCCATCTTTCAGCGTTGCATTAAACGGAATTTTGAACCAATGCTCGGCGCAATCACTTTCATAATCGTATTTACTTTTTCCTTTGACCTCAATTTCTGCTTGGATGGCAACATTAAATGCAATTTTATCAGTGTCTGAATCATGAAAACTAACACCCATAATATGAAAATCACTTAATTCCACATATGACGGATACGGAACAAGGGATGTTGCAATATTCATTCGCTGCTTATTGTTGATAATATATGTCTTTAATTTACTAAAAATTGGATTATATAAAGTATCTTCAAGATATGAAGAAAAGCTATCATATTTTTTGTACATAAATACTCCTCCTGGCGATAGTTCGCATTACAATAAAAATACGCCTATAAAATCTTTCTTTAACACATAAAATACCATAATAAAACTACTTATATAAGGAAAACAAGTCAACCAGAAATGCAAAAATGTACAAAAAAACGACAAAAAAAGACATAATTAATTAAAAATTAGGGATTGACAAACGGAAAATGCGTGTTCTCATGATTATACAAAAATAAATCTATGCCAAAGATTAGGCATAGATTTATTAGTTCAGTTTTGAAATAATTATATTTTAATATGGGTACTTACTTACTGATATCCATTAAAAACTTTTCGGTTTTTGAGTATAAATAATCTGATGGTTCTTCTCCGGAATCTTTCATTTCTATCATTTTTAATAAATCTTTGTCTGTAATATCGAGAATGAGTTTATTGTGTTCTTTAAGTATACCCTCCGCAGCTTTTTTGGCGTTACGGTTAAACCCTTTTCTCGAGATAATTATAGCAACATTGCGCAGAGCCGGAGAAAACAAATATTTTTCAGTGATATAAATCAAGTTTTGATCTATTTTATCTTTATAATTCTTTGACTCAAAAACCACAAATATTGTCTTGTAATACTCGGATATAAAATCCCAAAAAGCCTGTCCTCGTTTTATACTGCAAAGTAAATCCATACGAAACATTTTATCAGCAGTATTACTTTGCTTTTTCACTGCTGAAAATGCATCTTCAAACAAATAATTAATTATATCGTAACATATATTTTCATAGTTTACAGAATTAGCCGTTCCTGTTTTACAAGCTTTAAGCTTTTCTTTCAGTTCAAGAGCTTCATATTTTACTATTCTTTCTTCTTCATTATAGCAAATACGTGTGTCTTTTATTGGCTTTTTCGGTAAAACGTTGGTGAGGGAATAAGGAGTAATATGGCGTAGTTGATTTTGTAAATTTTCATTATCTTTACATAAATAGATTAAATTGTGTATATCCCAGATAACAATATTATATCTATCATATATGTCTCTAATAACATCTTCCTTGACTTCACAAAAAATGATAAGGATAGCGTGATAATAATTATTAGAAGCAATTTTATATGATTCTATTTGCTGTACTGCTCGCAATAAATTTGAAATATCAATTGAAAAATTCCTATACCGTTTTGTTTCTATTATATAGTCATTATCTCCTAATCGAGCAACAAAATCAGGCCTGTAAATGCGATTATCAAATTTTATTAAACCTTCGGTATTTAATTGAGAAAATCCAAGAAATGAAAGTAGAGATTTAACAAACCACTCATTAATACTAAAATCATTAACAGGAAAGATATCCGTGATGATTTTATCAAAATTCATTAAATCGCTTGATGACAGCAAGCTTGAGAAGCATATAACAAGCTTGTCCTTTATATGATTCAAATAAGTTTTGGTGGAGTTGGTCATCTCTTCAACAATGATGATATCATTTTGAGAGATGCTGTTAGGATTTAAATTATATATCAATTCTGCTTCAACATTCCGATTGTTTTCAGTAGAGTCATACGTTTTCTTATATTGCTCTAGGCTTATATTAGAATTAAAGACAACTAAAACAGATTTATCGTTAGACAGTATTTTTGTTAGTTCTTCAATATATCTGCTTTTGCCCATTCCTGTTGGAAACAAAACAAAAATTGATTTGCTGCCATTTTTAATGGCAGTTAAAACTTCACTTAATACATTTCTATGTTCATATTCAATCGAATTCATATTATGTTCTCCGTTGTATCAATTTTTTAACGCTATAATATAAATTAATTATAGCACAAATTAGTTAATCAGCCAATAATTATTAAATAGTTTTGATATTAACGAATTGAATCAAATGGATAAAATGCGGTTTTGTATCATAACGCTAAAATCAAAACGGAGAGACTACCTCTCCGTTTTGATTTATTACAACACAAGTAATACTCCAGTTTTTTATCATATAGCAGCTAACTATAAGCGACTATACCATTTTCCTTTTGATTTTCAAAAACAAATCCTGTTTTGATTAGCTTTGTTGAGCATTAGATATAATGAGCGCTTTATTTATTTCATATGCAACACCCGATATAGTTGAAACGCCCATAACACCTAATATTTGTGGAATCCGTTTTATATCATTTCCATATTCATCAACATACTTTTTATCAATTATATCATAAAATCCGTAATCAATATCACTTGGCACACTTAGCATTTCTCCTGTATTAAAGAAATACCCTTTAGACCAATATTCTGTTCCTACTATCATCGGAGGAATCAATAACTCGTCTTCAGTGAATTTAAAATCATAGATATTTGAATTCATCTTCATCACGAATATTAAAATAAGGTCATTCCCGTTTCTGTTTTTTACAGGAGCATTTATAACTATACCATATAATTTAGTATCTTCGTTAGGCTTAATTTCAAACACATCGCCGATTTTAGGAATGCTTTTCGAGCGTTTTATAACTTTTAATTGATATTCCTTATAATTCAGAGTTTTAAGATTATCTAGCTTGTTCTTAACCTCATCACTTTGTTTTGAGTAGATTTCTTTAACTCGTTTAGATATAGGATTGTCGTTAATATTATTCAAATTGTTCAGATTCATAAATCACCTCTTATTTCTTGAGCAAAAATTCCTTTGCCCATTCCTTTGCTTCATAATAGAATTCGTTGTTAGGACTTATGCTGTTGATATTATTCAATTCGTTGGGACCATTTTCAATAAAATACTGTTCAACAGCTCTTGCCTGGTTTCTTGTTAATCCATCGAACTTAACATCTAACTCAGTGAAATTCTTTCCTGAATAATTGTGTTGATATAATCTTGCATCGGTTGTTTGCTTTGTGATTCCTGTATATTTAGCTTCACCATCTTGCATTCCAAAATACACTTTGTTGTTATTCTCTCCTTTGTTAAGCCATTCGTCAAATTCTGGTGAATGCTCTTGGTGTGAACTAGAAGCCATATTGGTGTTAGTTTTACTGCCATTTTGACGTTCTATAGGATTACTATATTTATTTTTAATAGCTGTGCCCATACCAGCAGTTAAACCACCAATTGCACCATCCACAAGCATCGCTTTTGGATTGAACATAGCCGATAAAGCATTATCATTGCTACCTGTAACTAAATTGTTAACAAGAGTGGTTCCGCCTCTTGAAGCAGCACCGGATGTCATTCCTTGAACGACGCCGACTCCAATGGACTTGGTTACACTTGTCATTCCGCTGAGCGTGTTGGCAAACGGACCGGCTACTGCGCCGCCGATGGCTCCTGAAAGACCTCCATCAGCCATGCCATTAAGTATAGTGTTTTTAGCACCCTCTAAAGTTCCGTTCTCTTTATAGTAACTAAATGCACTGGTTCCGGCACCCATGCCTGCACCTAACGCCAGTCCAACAGCAGCTCCTTTTGCAGCGGCAACTAATAGCGGAGCGGCTGCGCCACCTGTTGCAACAGTAATTGCAGCAGCGGCCCCTACGGCAACAACAACGCCTACACCGATTACTGCTTTTTTTAGCCAGCCGTTTTCCCAGCCTTCTTTGGCAAAATCTACAACCTTGTGAATGGCATTATCAATACCGTGCAGCATATCTGCCGTACAGTGCTTGATATTCTCGATAGAGGTTACGGTTTTGATAAAGCTGCGGGCTTTGGCGTCAAGCGTAGAAAGCTTATCCTGAATCTGCCTTGCCTTTTTCTGAACCTGCGTGTATTTTTCGCCAAAATACTGCTCAACCTGTTGCTTTTTCTCATTTACATATGTTTTGGCTTTTTGGTACTTTTCTTTTACATACTTATACGCTTTTGTATTTTGTATGTAATTTTTAGCCTTGTTATATGTATTGACTACGCCTGTCTTAACGGTATTGTAAGCACTTACAGCTTTTTTGTAAACTGTAGTGCTCTTAACGGCGTTTACAGCGCTTGTTGCAACTTTCTTTACGCCGCTTACAACACTTGAGCCGGCTTTTTTAACACCGTTCCAAGCATTTTTTAACCAGCCGTGACCGCTGGGGTCTTGAATGTTCAGCGGGTCATTGCCTGCATAGGTATACAGATTCTGCGTTAACGGGTCGGATAATTCGCCGGTATAACTATCCTGCGTGATGAAGTTACCATTATTCGGGTTGTAATACCTTGCACGGAGATACTGATAACCGGTGTTGTAATCCGTAGCTTCTGCGTTGTAGTCATACTTGTTCTTGGAATAGGTATTTGCCGTAGCAACGCCGTAGGTATCGTAGCTATATGCGACAGCGCTTGCGCCTGATTTGTCGGTAAGGTTTGATACGGAGCCTCTGCCGTCATAGGTATAGTATTCCGTATTGCCGTCATACTCAAAGTTGTTACGCTGAACGCCATAATCATATACGGCGCTGACCTTGCCGTTGGCGCCGTATTCCATCAGGACTTCTTCATTCACTCTGTTAATATCATTAACATAGCTTGTGAGGATATAGTCCTTGCGGTCACTTTCCGTTACGCCGTATGGAATGAGGACGGTATTGTAAAGGTCGTCGCTGTAGGTATCAAGTCTTGACGGAGCGCCATTTTCGGTGGCTTCGGTATCTGACCTTTCACCGTCTACGCCTTCCACAAACCGTTCGGTTGTAAAGGCGCTTGTTAAGGCAAGCCAGATATCATTAAACCACTGCGAGGTTTCGGCAGGAAGCGCGGCGGTAAGGTGAATCACCGACTGCGTAAAGCCATACCAAAAGATATCGTAATCGCCGAATATCTGCTCGTCCCACGCAAGCATTTCCGCTGTTGACTTACCGTGTGTTTCGGCAACCGTGCCGTTCATACTGCTTGCGGCTGTTCCGCTTGCAGCGGCGGTTATATCGGTATGTGCTTCCACGCTTTCGCTCTTCGGGCTGTCCTTACGGTTAACGGTAAAGATTCTGTTGCCATCGCCGTCATACAGGGCTGACATCAACAGTGTACCATTATCCTGCACCGATTTCAAGCGGTTTTCCGTATCATAGGTATAGTTTGTGGTGTCTTCGCCTGTTGCTTCGCTGATTAAATTACCATTTTTATCGTATTCATATTCGGTAACCTCGCCGTTCTCCGTTTTTTCAACAAGGCGATTTGCAGCATCATACTTGCGTACAACCTTTGAGCCGTCGCTGCTTGTCTCTACCTGATTGCCGTTAGCGTCATAAGAATAGGTGGTTTTAACGGTTTTGCCGTCCTTTGTTTCAGATACAGCGGCAATCTGACCCAGTTCGTCATAGGTATATGACTTATAGGTGGTTTTACCGTCGTTTACCTCCGTTTCGGCAGTGATTGCACCGCTTAAATCGTACTCATAGGTATAGCTTGAAATGACCTTTCCTTTTTCATCAAGGTTTGTAATGCTTTCAACATCGTCATTAAGGGTATAGGTAAGCTCACTGGTTGTACCGTTTGGTCTTACTACCTTAACAAGATTGTTTGAAAGGTCATATTCGTATTTCGTTACCTTACCGTCACGGTCGGTTACCTTGGTAAGCTTATCAAGCGCATTATACTCATAATTAACGCTCTTGCCGTCGGGGTAGGTGAGCTTAACGATGTTGCCGTAATCGTCATATTCATACTTGACAACATTACCGTCAGCCGTTTCAACCGAAGTGATTCTGCCGAGCTCGTCATAATTGTACTCCGTTGCGCCGGTTAAATCCTTCATAGAGATTCTTCTGCCGTCATCGTCATAGGCATAAAGAACCTCGGAATCCTCGGTGGAATAATCCTTTTTAATCAGCTCGTCAATTTTGTCATAATCATAGGAAATTTTTGTGCCGTTTGCCTGCGTTACGGAGGTTAAGCGGCTCTTTTTATCGTAGGTATAGATTTCAACCTCTTTAAGCGCATTCTCCTTGCTTGACAGTCTGCCGAGCTCGTCATAATTGTATGTCGTTGTTTTACCTGATGCATCGGTAATCGTCTTAATATTTGACAGCTCGTCATAGGTGTACTTTGTTTCTCTTCCCAAAGCATCGGTAACGCCTGTAAGTCTGTCGTTTAAGTCATAAGAATACTGAACGCCTCTTCCTTCAGCATCATAAACGGAGGAGGTGTTACCGTCTGCATCGTAAGTGAATTTAACGGTGCCGTTATTTGGCGAAGTAATAGAAGTTATATTGCCGTTTTTATCATATTTATATGTAGTTGCTTTATTGGCAGCATTCACAATGCTTGTAACTCTGTTCATACTGTCATAAGCATAATTAGTCTTTTGACCGAGGGCGTTCGTTTCGCTCGTTTGATTGCCGTTGCTGTCGTACTCAAAAGAGGTAACACGCTCTTTATTTTCTACTATCTTTTTAATGTTGCCAAGCGCATCATAGGTATAATCCGTTTCAACGCCGAGGGCATTGGTTAAAGAAACAAGGCGGTCGAGGGCATCGTAATCGTATGTAGTTTTTGCACCCATAGGGCTGACAACGCTTTCAAGGTTGCCCACCTCGTCATAGGTGTAAGCGGTTACTTGTCCTTTTTCGTTTTTGATGGATTTGAGGTTATGAACCGTGTCATATTCATATGAAACACTATCGCCAAGAGCGTTTGTCTCTTTTACAAGGTCGCCCCTGCTGTCATATTCGTACTGATATGTTACACCTAAAGGAGAATCAATATTAGTAAGCCTGTTCAGTACATCATAGGTATACTGTGTAACAGCGCCGTTAGCAGCAGTCCTTGAGATGATATTACCAAGCACATCGGCAGCCTGATAAGTTGTATTGCCTTCCGGGTCAACCGTACTTGTTAACACATCGTGGCTGTCATAGGTATACTGATACTTACCGCCTCGTGGTGTAATAGTTTCAACAAGCCTGTTCAGCGCATCATATTTATTTTCGGTTATGTTGGCGAGCGGGTCCTGCTGCTTGATGAGATTGCCGTTTTTATCGTACTGATAATCGATGATGCCGCCGTCAGCATTTGTCAATTTAATAACCTTGCCAACTTTATCGTATTTATACGAAGTTGCATTACCATTCTTATCCGTAAACTTTGATACATTATATACAGCATCATACTGATATTTTATTGAATTTCCAAGTGCGTCCGTTTCGGTAATTACATTATTAACCTTATCGTAATCGTATGTTGTTGTATCTCCGAGCGGATTTGTTTCTGCTTTCAGGTTACCAACCTTGTCATAGGTATATTTCCATACACGCAGGGCATTATCCGCCATGCTGATTAACTGAGAATTAAGGTCATACTCATAGGTAAATACTTTGCCTTCGGGGTCCGTTATTTTAGTAACATTGCCCATCACATCGTATTCATACTGAGTAACATTTCCATCACTTTCGGTTAAGCTGGTAACATTGTCATATAAATCATATGTATACGAGGTCACCTGACCTAAACTGTCAGTAGCTTTAATAACATTGCCGTTTACATCATACTCATATGTTTCTTTTTCTCCGCCGCTGTTTTTATAAGAGGTGTTATTGCCGTCAGCGTCAAACTCATATTCCTCTGTTAAGCCTAAGCTATCTGAGGATTTGATGCGGTGGTTAAGCGAATCATAAGAAAATTCTGTTACTGCGCCTGTTGCATCGGTCAGCTTTGTGTTATTTCCGTTGAGGTCATACTCTAAATTGCTGGAATTACCGAGAGCATCAGTAATTTTAATAATATTACCTACCTTATCATATGAATAGGAGGTAACGGCACCGACCGCATTTGTTTCACTGCTGACATTGCCGACCTTATCATACTTGATATTCGTAATTCCGCCAACTGCGTCAATCGTTGAAATAATACGGTCAAGGGCGTCATAATTCATTTTGGTAACATTACCGTTTGCATCTGTTATGGATGTAATATTACCGTTATTGTCGTATGAATACTTTTCTGTATTGCCGTTTTCGTCTGTTGAAGAAAGCAGCTTACCCGCGGCAGAATAGGTATATTTAACTGTATTTCCAAGTGCGTCTGTATTGGATAATAATCTGCCTACTACATCATAGGTATACTTAACCACACCTCCGTTGGGAAGTGTTTCTTCAATGATATTATTGTTTTTATCGTACTTGTATGATGTGGTTTTGCCTAAAGAATCAGTATTCTTTAATACATTTCCGTTTTTGTCATACTCAAATTCTGTTGACAAGCCATTAGCATTAGTAACCTTTGTGACCTGACCTCTTGAATTATAGGAGTATGTTACCTTTTTACCGCTTGAATATTCAAGGCTTAATATATTGCCGTTATCATCATAGGCAACAGTTTGTGTATTGCCCTGTGCGTCCGTCGTTTTGCTGATTTCGCCAAAACGGTAATCATATTCATACTTTGTAACATTGCCGTTCGGGTCAGTTGTAGAGAGAATGTTACTGCTGTTATCGTATGTGTACTTATATACTGAATTGCTTACCTTTTGAGACAAAAGGTTATTCATACTGTCAAAGGTATAGGTTATTGCATTGCCGGCAGCATCAATTTCACTGGTTTTGTTGGAGACGTTATCATAAGTGAATTGATAGGTGTTTCCAAGAGCATCTGTTACTGAAGTAAGGTTGTCATTACCGTCATAGGTGTATGTGCTCTTGTATCCGTTAGCATCCTTGATTGCAGTAACATGACCTGCCTTGTCAAAGGTGTATTCCGTGTAGGCGCCATCAGCGTCTTGCTCACCGATTTGTCTGCCTGCTGCATCATACATTTTCTTTGACACACCGCCGAGCGCATCAACAGTAGAAGTAACAAATCCCATTTTATTATAATAGAACTTTGTTTCTGCACCATTAGCATCGGTATAAGATGATAACCATGCACCGTCATACCGCATTTTTGTAACATTGCCATTCGCATCTGTAATTGAGGTTAAGCAGCAGTTACTATCATATGTATAGGTGTTGGTGGTGCCATCAGGATTTGTCTGTTTCAGCAAATTGCCTTTTGAATCATAGGAATAGGTTGTTTTATTGCCGCCAAAATCCACTGATGATAACATATGGGAATTGTCATCATAAGTGTAAACAGCAGACTTGCCGTCAAATCGTGTTACCTTTGTCTGGTTACCCTTGCTGTCATACTGATAGGTAGTAGTATTGCCGTTTACATCTGTTTGGCTTGCAAGATTATTGTTTTCATCATAAGTGCTTGTGCAAACAGACCTATTCGGGTAAACTATTTTAGTTGTGCGGCACAGGTCATCATAATAATAGGTTGTAACATTGCCATTGGCATCTGTTGATTTAGTGGTGCTTTCCGTATATGAAAGCGTGGTGATCCCGTTTTCAGCATCAATCTGTTTTGTAACCTTGCCTTCAGAATCGTATGTATTTTGAATTTGTCTTGTTCCGTTTGCATCGTACCAAGCAGTCATCATATGATTACTATTGTACGAATACTTAATTTCTGCACCTATTTGGTCTGTATAAGAAACAAGATTATTATTGCTGTCATAGGAGTACTTTAATACGTTACCATCAGGTAAAGTTATTTTAGTAACATAGCCTTCTTCATTATAAGTTAATTCATAGGTTTTACCTGAAGGAGAGGTCAATCCCGTAAGATTATAATTCTTATCATAGGTGAGTTTTGTTGTCTGACCCTTTGAGTTTGTTACACTCTTTAACAGTCCATAGCAATTAAATCTTTTGCTTGAACCATCGCTTGAAGTGATTTCATATTCAAGCACATCATAACTTTCTTCACCATCGCCAAAATCATACTTTTTCGTACCGACTTTTATTGATTTCAACTCAAGATTGTATCCATCAGGACAAATATATTCTCCGTTTTCATATTTGAAGATAAGAGAGCTTCCGTCTCCTCTTAAATAGGTTATTGAGCCATCAGTATCCTTTGAGATTTGCTCTGAATATTCAAATTGCCAGCCACGACCAAAAATGCTGTTATATCCTGATTTTTTAGAGTTATAGGAACGAGAGATTGAAAAGTCTCCTGTATAGTCAGGAATAGCAACATCGGTCTGCTCCATATAGAAGTTGCCCGTGTTAAGATTGATAGGCTCAAATCCATATTCACAATGAAGTCCTCTGCCCATCAGTGCAGAGTCAATACTCCTCTTTTCATCATCTGTAAGCGGAGGAGGATTATATGGTATATTCGCATTCTTTCTTGGATTGCGAATAAAAAGAGTATTGTTTTTTACCAACAGCATATCCTGAACACGGTTATCATACATAATCTGTTCTAACGGAATACCATAATATGCTGCGATTTTAGGTAAAGTATCAAACTGTTTTACTTGATATACTGTAAACTGGTCACTTTTGGTTGTTTTACCTTGTGTTGAATCCTTTACTGCGTAGGCAGAGATTTCATATAGGTCATTATATTTTACATCTGTAAAAGGATAGGTAGTCTGCCAGTTGCCAAGCTTGTCCTTATACTTGGTTGTTCTCTTAGGGAATTTAGAATCAAATGAGGATGAATCAGGATATTTATATGAGTAGCTTGCGTCAACAACACCATAATAGTTTTTGCTCTTATCATTTAATTCATAAACAACAAGAGATCCAGGTTTTGCAACACCATCCGCAAATACACCGTGAAAATGCAATTCACCTGATTTTTGTGTTTCTATTAATGAACGAAGGCTTATGCTGGTATTATTTATGCCATAGTTTTCAGGGACAGGGTTAGGCACTGTCCAAACAATTTCGATGGTAGGCTTTTTGTCTTCTGAAAAGTCTGTTTGACCGCCTGTACCGCTTGAATATGGCGTATAGAAGGCACCACCATATTTTGTTTCATCAATAGCCATTACAACAAGTCCGTTATTTTTATCTAAACCTTGAACCCAGTTGTTTACGGTTTCTCTTATATCAAACTTGTGAAAACCATGTTTAGTACCGGATACAGCATTTTCTCCGGCGGGAGATTGATTTAACTTAAGCGAGGAATCCCAAGTAATAGTGTTGACATTCCACGAATCCTCTATCTTATAACATGCAAAAGTCGCGTTACTAGAACTATAATTTCTGTACTGAAACACATTAAAGGTGGCACTGACAATTTTAGCTTCATCAGGTATATTTTTCTTGAAATCATAATTAATATCATAATACATTCTGGTTTTTCCTATATCGGAAACACCGGAAACGCCAGTCATTCCACCAGTGATGTAACCTGCATATCCATATCCTGCGCCACCATATCTTTGATTGGCGCTACTGGTGGTTACCATTTCAATTTTTGACGAAGGAACCGTAACTGTCGGGTCGATATAAACAGGATAAGCTCGGCTCTCATCATTAATCCAATCGCTGTCAGCTGTCAATTCAATTTCGTAACCAAACCATTTTTTATCAAGTGTCAGTTCAATATTTGACGACTCTTCACCGTTAGCATCAGTCATAACAGGCGCACTGATACTGTACGATGGCTCTTTTTTCTTTCCATCATACACATTGATTACGCCGTTTTCTATTACTGCTTTGCCTGAACAATACAGCTTGTATCTAAAAGAATTCTTCTCTACAAGCTTTCTTAGAATAATGTCTTCCTTGTATCCAAATTCATTTACTGTGTACTGAACATCGATACCGTCAAAAACATTGTTATATAAAATCGCATTATCCTTAACAACGCTGATATCATAATTGCCCTCTGATGGTGCTAATTCGATATGTGTTTTGTTTTCTGTGTTTTCAACATATATGCCGTCATTTTTATCGACATCTTTAGGAATCTCAACATTGATACTGTTATCAGTATTGGTTAACTTACTGCCATCTTTAACAAGGGTTGAATCTATTTCAATTTCATTACCCTTTTTATCCGTATATGTATTTGGCGTGCCATTGAATACGGTTACAAAAGTATTTTTGTCAATCTGATAAACCTTTGTATCCTCTGTGATTTCAACCGGTTCCCCGTATTTTTCTTCATAGGCATTATCTGCATCTGACAATTCTGGTTCTCTTAAATCATCCTCTGACGATTTTTCAGCTTCATATGCCTCTGTTGTTTCTGTATAAGAAAAGTCTTCACGCGCTTTCGGTAAATTCTTTATTTCTTCGGCAAATCCATAAAGATTTACACTGGTTATTATCATAATAAAAGAAAGAATTGCCGAGAGGGCCTTAATAAAACGCTTATTCACAAATATTCCTCCTATCCTTTATCATTCATCATCACTATTTTTCTTGCTTATTCTAAAGCGCATTTTATCGTAACTGAAAGTATAAACAAATATAATAGATAAAAACACTGTGTTGATTACCGCTTGAGCTATATTCAAAACAACACTTTCGCTGTTAATGGCGATAAGCAGCATATCTATTACTGTCATTATTAGCGTCAGTATAAAAACCCTAAAATAGAAAGTCCCGCTAATATTCAGTTTGAAAAGTCCTTCCATCACGACAACCGAGAACAAACAATATAAATATGCTTTAATAGGAACTCCTATTATTAATGTGACATTGTCGATGATGCCCTTTGTAGTGTTTAACGTCCTGCTTTCTGTATCAAGCCATCGCGAGAATAGTCCCGATGCAAAAGACATACCCGCAATCAAAACAAGCGATATCAGAGCAAAAAGGAGTATTGCCTTAATAATACTTTTTTGATTCTTATGAGAGATAACGAATATACTTGCGATTGATAAAATTAAAATCGCAAATACTGATAAAATTAAAAATATTGAAAACGGGATTGTTTCTGTACTAATTTTGGCTTCATTATATGACTTGAGAATTACTGTATTTAATATATTTGCCACCACAAACGAAGCAATCATTAGTATGACACCCAAGGTGTTTTCCTTTAAAAAATAAGTATATTTTGAATTTCCCTTTATTTTCTCTTTCATTAGTTTCTCCCCCTCCTTACATTATTCCGAAACGAGCTTGTCATCTTTCCAAACACCGCTCATTACATAACCGTTATTATATGTAAAGGTTCCCTGACCATTTCTAAGATTATTAGCGAAAGAACCTTGGTATTTACCGATATCTTTTCCGTCGTCATCCTTGTATGTTTCGATACCGGCGCCCTGCTTCATATTATTAACAAAATCACCGTCATAGTAAGTGCCATTTTTGTTTGTAAGCCTTCCTTTACCATTGCGCTTTCCGTCCTTCCAACTGCCAACATAAAGCCAGCCATCCTTGGATTTGAAAGTACCGCTTCCGTTTTCCTTATCGTTTGCAAAAGCACCTGTATAAACACTACCATCAGGATAGGTATATGTGCCATTCCCTTGTTTTACCCCATCAGCAAAGTCGCCTTCATATTTATATCCTTCAGCCCAAGTATATGTTCCTTTTCCATTTGGCATATTGTTTTTCCAGTTACCTACATAAACATCGCCTGCATGATACCGATATGTGCCATTGCCTGACTTGCTGCCGTCATCAAAGTGTCCAATATAGGTCTCACCGTTGGAATAAGAATAGGTACCTTGACCACTGATTTTGTCGTCATTCCATTCACCTGTATATCTGTCACCGTTTAAATAGGAGTAGGTACCGCTACCAGAGCGCTTATCATCTTCCCATTCTCCGTCGTATTTTTCGCCTGACGAATATGTTAAAATACCCTTTCCGTTTCTTAAATCCGCCTTCCATTCGCCAGTATATTCATTGCCGTTGGAATAGGTAAAGGTGCCAGTGCCTTCACGCTTATCGTCTTTCCAGTCACCATCATAAATGGATTTATCGTTATAATGATAGGTACCACTTCCATTTTTCAAATCATTTTGCCATTCACCTGAATATTCATCACCATTAACAGCCGTGTATGTACCGTTACCGTCTCGTTTATTATTCCTTAAATCTCCGGTATATTTGCTGCCGTCGACATAGATGATGGTACCCACGCCACTCATCATTCCGTTTTCCAAATCACCGGAGTACCTTCCAATATTCGGTATGTTAATTTCTTCATAATATCCTGTCAATTCAGGAATCCATTTGGCCGCAGATTTGCTATCTGATTGGTATTTACTAAATGTAAATCCGAACGCAATTATTAAAACAGCCAATACACCTACTGAAAACTTAAGTGTGTTACTGATAACCTTTGCTTTGTTTCTAAAAACAAAAAGTAGAATTGTTAGTATACATATTACAGCAGATGCAATACCTAAACCGTAGAGTGCTTTTATCATTTTTAGTCTCCTTTCATTAAAAGCCTAAGTTTCCTTTTAATGATTTTTTTAGATTAAGTCAATATAAAATGCAAAATTAGACAAAATATCAACAAAAAAAGACATAATTAATTTAAAAATAGGGGTTGACAAATGGAGTTTAACTGTTCTCATAATTACACAAATAAAAAATATATGAAATATGCAATCTATATGAAAAAACCAGCGAGCCAAAAACGACTCGCTGGTTTGCTGTTTATTTTTTTAAGCATTCGGGCATTTTAGGCTCATATCCAAAACCTGACGATGCAACGCCAGCGCCCATTTTTGCAAAAAACTTTACGAATTCCGCAACTGCTGCACTAAGAATATGCATTGAGTTTGCCTCCTTTCTCTTTTATTTTTGCTATAATAATCATCAATGATACCCATACATATGACCAAGCAGCATTGACAACTATAATTTCTGAGTCAATAAACGTATAAGTACACAGGTAAGTTATTAGATAAACAACTGCCAAGCTTCTGGATATTATTTTGAATCTTTTATACTTCATTATTGAATACGGATGATTACCGTTTTCTATCGGTGCGTAATGAAAAATCACGCAAAATGCTAAAAGAACTAACAAAGGCATAATGTTTTTTAAATTCAGTAATACAACCACTTTTGCAAGAACAATAGTAGATACAAAAATCAGATTTGTGAGAATAAAACATCTTAAATATGTTTTGGCATGATATCCACCGCAAAACAATCTTAATGAATAAAAGAATATAATAAAAAACAAGGAAAAAGATACATTGTCACATAGTAATGAAACTGCGAAAATTGAAGACATAGATAAAAGCGTTGAAAACAATAATTCAAAACCATAGACATAAATGCTTTTTTCGCTTTCTGATATATTAGTATAATGACTCAATATATCTGTCATCTTCAAAGCACTTTTATATAGCATAAATAGTCCCCCTAAAAGTTTCTATAACCATAATAACAGTTAAAGAAATTTTTAGGGGGGATTTTGTCTGAATGGGCTATTTTTATGTATTATTCGTTGTTTGTTATCATTGCAACAGAAATAAATAAACCTTCGGCATATTCATTTTTTAGTGTTCCATTGTATTTTGTAACCGTATCAAGTATGTTTTTTACACCAAATCCGTGCATGCCGGTTGCATTTTTCTTAGAAGAAGGTAATTCGTGCTTATCATTAAAGGGATCTTTTTCACAAGGGTTAGTTACCTTAAAGAATGTAAAAGTTTCCTTTTGCCAAACATCCACTCTTACAAAGCGGTTATTTATATCTTGTAGATTACAGCATGCTTCTAACGCATTGTCCAGTTGATTCGCTAAAATTGCACAAATATCAACTGATGAAATATTTAGAGCTTTTTCAAGAATAATATTATGAGTAAACTTAATATTATTCTTTTTGGCTTCTGAAAGCTTACAGTTGATTATAGAATCAATTATATCATTACCGCTATGACAATATTGAGCACTAATATATGATTCTTTCAATAAGTCGTTTATGTATTCTTTGGCCGGTGCTTCGGTTTGCAACATTCCGCTTATTGTCCTTATGTGATTTCTAAAATCATGAACTTGTTGGCGAATAACATTCTGAGAATATCTCATTTCACGGAAATTCTTTTCCATTAGTTCATTTGTGAGCATCATAATCTGAGTTTCTCTCTTCTCGTTTTGAAACTTTGCGTTTAAAGAAACAGCCACAACAGTAACTATAATTGATAAGATTATAAAAAACAAAGACAAAATAACGGCAATTTGCAGAGTGATTAAAGAATCCGTAACAATCATCTGCGTTAATACTGACATAACAACATATGATAAAGAAGTAATAATCAATATTAAAAAGAGACTGCCTTTGTTTAATAATTGCAACCTTGAATATGTCTTTCTGAAACAAAAGAATATTGCTATTTGCAGCACTTTATCAATTGTAAGAAAAAGAATTCTTGTTGGTCCGGTTTCCAATATCAACGGTATACCCTTAGAAATATCCAAAGATTTACCAATTATCATAATAAGGCTATATGATATTAAGTATTCTGTAGCATGAATAAAGAAAAATGTAATGATAACAGAGGTTAATTTATTAATAAATGCACAACTTGAAACAAAGGAAATAATAATAAAGGTGTATATCATAGCAGCCGCTATTGTGGCAAAAGAAAAGACTTGCCATTGGTTCATCAAAGTTATTATTACTGTATAAACAAGATTTGCTAATAATAGAATCAAAAAATGTTTTTTCTTACCATTTTTTGTTCCACACAAAGCGCTTGATACAGATAACACTATAGCACCTTCTATAAATGTTGCCAGTAATTCTACTATTTGATATACAATACTCATATTAATTAATATCTCCTCATGAGCAAACTACTTTTTCTTTTCTAATGCCCATCTTTCAACTAGTGTTTGCTTAACATTTTGAAGTGAACGACGACTGATAGGAAGCAATTGACCATCCGTTAATTTGAGATTATAACCGTTTATTTGCGAAATATAATCTATATTAACAAAGCAACTTCTGTCAATAAATAAAAACCTATTATCGTTAAGTAAATCAAAAAACTCCTTGATTCCTCTATTATCAGTAATGTTACCTAATGAATTAGTGGTTATAATTAGTTGCCGAGAAACTCTGGTCACCGATACAATATCTTTATATGGAATGCGCCAATAGTCGTTATATCTATGTAAGGTAATAGTTTTATCATCAATATTAGATAATTCTTCTATAGCACTATCCATCGCTTCCTTTATATCACGTTGCAAATTTAACTTAATAATATATCTTAATGCTTTTGATTTATAGCCATTTATAGCTTGATCTTCCAATGAAGTTAAAAATATGATGATTGATGTTTCAGTATATTGTCTAATTCTTTCAGCTAATTCAAATCCGTTAATGTGGGGCATAGAAACATCAAGAATAAATATATCCGCAATTTTACCATCTTCTAATTCATACACTAACATTTCAGGCTTGGAAAACTCACTAATGTTGAATTCCACATGACTTATTTTAGAATAATTCTCTAATTCAGTTTTAATAAGATTTATATCGTTTCTATCATCATCACAAACAACAACATTAATCATTTTATTCACCTTCTTTATCACAAATACGAAATGCTTTTTTTCTGTTTATATCAAAGAAATATTTATTTGAATCTGCAATTATCAATACATATGTATCATTATATACCCTTTTATTTCGACTGTTTAAATTACTGTTATAAATATAGGCTCCGGATGCATCATTTTCAATGTGCTCTTTTAATTCATTGCACACATCTTCAATTGAAGCTGTGTGATATCTTGATGGCGACCAGTGAGGAATCATCCTGCGTAGTTCTTTATCAGAAAAATCATAAATGATTTCTGCAGAAGGTATATTGTCAATAATACATGTTACACTTTTTTTGTTTATTGCTTTATTGTTCACAAACAATTCCAGTAATTCATAAAAATCACAACCAACTGTTAGAAGGTCTTTGAAAAAAAGATCTTCTTTTTCTGTTCGTCCAAAAACTGAGATGACGTCTGGATCATATGATAGCACCTTTACAATTATCGTTCTGATTGGGGCATTCAAATTTAATTTGTTTTTCATACTTAAATAAACTCCTTTTGCGTTGTAAAAATTAAACTATGTCCAAGTTTATTTAAAGTATATATGAAAAAAAACATATTAAATTGCTTTTGTCTAAGTGGTATGAATACTTAGTTTAATTGGAACAATATAAAACCATTTAGACAAATCAACATACCGTAAAGACAAAACCAAAACCACTACAATGCCAATATGGTATCTTTTACAAGTTGGAGCAGATTCTAGTATTGCTCTTTACTTTGATATTCTACTACACAACAATTTAGAACGCAAGAAAAATAAAGCATATGGGTAACTCTCTTAATAACCGATAGTAATGTCGGATTTTTGCAATAATTGTCAGTAATAAATTTTTATTATAATTAAAGAAAGCGGTGGTGCATATGATTTAAGCAAATAAAAGCATAACAATAATTTAAAACAATAAAAAAAGGAGAGATAATACTATGAACTTACAAACAGGAAAGGTTCGCATAACTAAAAAGGCATTATGCGTAATTCTTTCTATTATTATGGCGTTTGGTACATTTGTTACCTTTACCGTAGGCTATTCACCGCTTCACGAATGGCTCGGTATTCGCAATATGCTTTCAGCCTACGCAGCAGAGTTTGTGGATACTGACGGTGCGGTTGCAGTAGATGAGGATGCAATGCTTGCCGATGACCATACCATTAATCTTGAAAATAAGGACGGCTCAAATACCGTATATCTGTTTTCAGAACCGATTTCATACACAGATGATAACGGCAATTTAAAGACAAAGGATATTTCCGTAGAAAAAGCAGGCTCCGAACTGAAAAAGGAAGGCTACGATTTCACTAATGGTCAGAACGATTATCGTATTAATTTTTCAAAAGATTACAACAAAGGTATTCAGGCAGAATTTGAGGGCGCTTCCTATTCTATCATTCCGCAGAGCATCATTAAAGTTGACGGCGAAGAAGCGGTTGCCGAATATCTGGATGAAAACTTTGAAGTGTTCCAATATAAGAACATATACGGCAATGGAACGAATCTCCGTTTTTATCCGCAGCTCAACGGCGTTAAAGATGAGATTATTCTAAATCAGAATATCAACAAAAACACATTTTCATTTGAATTAAAGACTGAAAACTGTACTGCCAAGCTCAACGAGGACGGTACAATTTCTCTTGTCAATAAAGAAGGTACAACCATTCAGACCTTCGCTGCGCCTTTCGCTTACGATAGCGAATATATTGAGGGTGATAACGGTAATCACTATGTTGATTGCGAATACACTCTTGAGGATAAAAATGAAACCTCATATCTTATGACGATTACCGTTCCTAGCGAATGGCTTAATAATGCAAACACAAAGTATCCTGTTACCATTGATCCGACCACAAGCAATATTTCTCAAGCAAAGGATGCGGGTACATATAAAAAGTATAAAACGCAGAATTGGGGTAGCGAACAGCTCTGTTGCTTCGGCTATTCAAGCGATTACGATAAAGGACGAGTATATACCCAGTTTACCCTTCCTGCAGCCATTAAAAAAGGCGCTACCATTAACAGTGCTTATCAGTGGGAACGAGAAACAACCGGCAGAACAACTTCCACAAAGGTTATCGGTTATATGGTTAAGGCTTCTTGGTCAGAAACCGGAATCACTTGGGAAAACAAGCCTGGATACAATTCCAGTTATGCAACAAATAAGAGAACAATTAATAGCAGCTCAACCGATAACAGTAGTCCGTACTGGTACAAATTCAGCATCAAGAGTATCGTAAATCAATGGATTAACGGCGGTTCTGCTAACTATGGCATCACTTTCAGAAGTGATGAAGAGGATAATTTGAACAAAAACTGGAGAGCGTTCGCCTCAAGAAGTCATTCTACTTCTTCATATCGCCCATATGCTGTTATCAATTATACCAATGAAACAACAAAGCCAACTGTTGAGATAACTAAAAGCCCTGACGGATGGACGAATCAAAATGTAACCTTTACAATTAAAGCAAGTGATAGTGGCTCAGGCTTGCCCAGCGCAGCTTATGCCTTTTCTAATTCAGCAGGTAGTTATACTTATGGAACAGCAAAGACAAAGACCTATAGCAAAAACCAAACAGTATATTTTGCCGTTAAAGATAACGCTGGAAATGTTGCAACTGCTTCAAGAGGAACATATATTGATAAACTTAACCCCAATGTTCCTACAAAAGTTTCGGGTAATGATGGTGTATGGACGAATCAAAATGTTGTCGTCAAAGTAGCAGTTAGTGATAGAGCAAAAACAGATAATGATGGCTGTTCCGGTATTGCAAGTTATTCATGCACAAAATCTGCTACCCCTTCATCAAATTCTTCTGATTGGAAATCTGTTTCCGATGGTTCTACACAGATTACTTTACCTGCTATATCATCTTACGGTACATATTATGTTTTTGTAAAAGACAAGGCAGGAAACATTTCTTCTTATCCTTATACAAAGAGGGATTACGAAAACAATTCTGCGCATACAGTCACACATAAAGGTTATCAGTTTACAGCGTATATTGATAAAACGGAACCTGTAATTGATGATGTAAACTTACATTATGATGAAGAACTGGGACATAACGTATTAACTGTTGAAGCTCATGATGAGAATGAAGGCTGTAATTATTGTAGCGGAATTAAGGCGTATAGCAAAAACGGCGGTCAGGATTGGGAGCCATCAAACACTACAAGTTATAACTTTGATAATGTTACCATTGACGATGATATTCAAATTGCCGTTATGGATAAAGCGGGAAACATTACTCATTATGACGAAAATCCCCGAGTAAAAGTTCCAATTATATATCAAGAGGATAAATATGTTAAAATCATTAATCCTAATGAAAATCTAAAACTTCAGTATAAAATCAATGACGGCAGTTATGTTGATTACAATGAGCCTATTGAGCTTGAAAACGGCGTACAAACTACAATTACTGCAATTATTTCAGGCACTAATAAGAGCACGACCAAGACATTTACTTATCAAACTCCTGCTTCAGCAACACCTTATACTGAAGAACAAACTGATATTACAATAACTGATAACTCGGCTTCATTCGATGTATCCAGATACTATAATTCAAATACTAACGATTGGTTTTTCTCAACACAAAGTGCAATAACGGAAATTGAAGAAAACTATGTGTATTCCGTACAAATGCCTGATTCACAGATTTTGTACTTTGTTAACGAAAACAATCAGTTAATTAATGAGGATACAGATTATACGCTTACCATTGAAGATGCATCATATGTAATCGATTGTGGCGATTATTCTCTTCACTATAATAAAGATAACGGAAGATTAAGTTGCGTGGATGATAAAGACGGTCACGGAATCAACTTTAGCTACACAAATGATAAATTAACAAGTATTTATGCAGAGGAAGGTAATGACAGACATGAGTATTCTGTTACAGAGGATAACGATGGCAAAATTCAGAGCATAACTACACCGTTAGGTGAAAAGTTAAAATATGATTATTCATCAGGCAAAATAGTAAAAGTGTATTACGACAAGGATCGCTTGCAGTATACAAGAAATGATGATATAATT
>FLNY01003875.1_pt1 | contig 62153 bp, 55 predicted proteins | sample 1140381 | NCBI WGS metagenome assembly FLNY01 (sample SAMEA3878172, study PRJEB12797) | bioreactor metagenome | biome: Moose rumen | place: Sweden | collected 2011-10
CTGCCAGTGCAGACAGACCACACTACAGTATCCTCGACAATTACATGCTTCGTCTCACCACAGACTATCGCATGGCAGACTGGAAGGACGCTCTTCGCGAATACCTCACCTAAACGTAAAAACGGTAAACGTTGTTCGAGTGAATAATTACTACAGAATTCATATTTGTAATGAAAAATAGGAATTTGTAAATAAATTTGAATTAGAATTTAAAGTAGGATTTTCTATATAAGATAAAATAGGATGTAGCTATAAAGCTCTGAGTGTTGCCGCAGGAGACGTGTTAGTCGAATAAGGCAATATCTCAGGCTTGATAGCGTGACATCTGAGAGAATATCAAGAAGAAAATCCGAGAAAGGAACTTAATTTAGAATGAGAACATATTTAGTAACAGGTGGAGCAGGCTTCATCGGAAGTAATTACATTCATTACATGTTTAAGAAATACGACAACGAGATTCGCATCATCAATGTTGACAAGCTTACATACGCAGGTAATCTTGAGAATCTCAAGGATATCGAAAATAGAGATAATTATACGTTTGTACGCGCTGATATCTGCGACAAGGATGCTATTCGCAAGATTTTTGCAGAGAATGATATTGATAGAGTAGTTCATTTCGCAGCTGAGTCACATGTTGACCGCTCAATCAAGAATCCAGAGGTCTTTGTACAGACTAATGTACTTGGTACAGCTGTAATGCTTAATTGCGCCAAGGAGGCATGGGAGCTTGAGGATGGTACATTCAAGGAGGGAAAGAAATTCCTTCATGTTTCTACAGATGAGGTATATGGTTCGCTTCCTGATGACGACAATGCGTTCTTCTATGAGACCAGCCCATATGATCCACATTCTCCATATTCAGCATCAAAGGCATCATCAGATATGCTCGTAAAGGCTTATATGGATACATACAAATTCCCGGCTAATATTACAAATTGCTCGAATAACTATGGCCCGTACCAGTTCCCTGAGAAGCTTATTCCGCTAATTATCAATAATGCGCTTCAGGGCAAGGAGCTTCCTGTATATGGTGACGGAAAGAATGTCCGCGACTGGTTATATGTAGAGGATCATGCAAAGGGAATCGATATGGTTCAGGAGCAGGGACGTCTCTTTGAGACTTACAATATCGGTGGTCACAATGAGAAGCAGAATATTCAGATTATCCATATTATTCTGGATACTCTTCAGGAGATGCTTCCGGATGGAGACCCACGTAAGGAGCTAGTATCAGAGAAACTTATTACTTATGTTACAGACAGAAAGGGACATGATAGACGTTATGCTATCGCCCCTGACAAGATCAAGGCAGAGATTGGCTGGGAGCCTGAGACCTGCTTTGAGGAAGGCATCAAGAAAACAATCGCATGGTTCTTTGAGCATGAGGATTGGATGAAGAATGTTACCTCAGGAGATTATCAGAAATATTATGACGACATGTATGAGGGTAGATAGAAATTAGGAGGAAACCATGAAGGGAATTATACTAGCCGGAGGTTCCGGCACAAGATTATATCCACTTACAAAGGCGATCAGTAAGCAGATAATGCCTATATATGACAAGCCAATGATTTACTATCCATTATCTACACTTATGTTGGCTGGTATCCGAGAGGTGCTTATTATCTCTACACCTAGAGATTTGCCTGTATTTAGGGAACTTCTGGGTGATGGATCACAGCTTGGTATGGATATTCAATATGCTGTTCAGGAGGCGCCAAATGGTCTCGCTGAGGCGTTTATAATTGGTGAGAGTTTTATCGGTAATGATGCTGTAGCTCTTGTTCTTGGCGATAATATTTTCTATGGACAGTCATTCTCGAAGGTATTGCTTTCTGCAGCAACACGTACTGAGAGTCAGCCCGGGGCTACGATTTTTGGCTATTATGTTCGTGATCCTCGTGAGTATGGCGTAGTAGAATTTGACGAGAATGGTGTGGCTATTTCTATCGAGGAGAAGCCAGAGAATCCAAAGAGTAATTATGCTGTTCCGGGTCTGTATTTCTATGATAATTCTGTTGTAGAAATCGCAAAGACAATCAAGCCTTCAGCTCGTGGCGAATTGGAGATTACTTCCGTTAATAATGAGTACCTCAATAGAGGAAATCTCTTTGTAGAGACACTTGGTCGTGGTTTTGCATGGCTTGATACAGGCAATCATGATATGCTTCTTGCGGCTGCTGAGTTTGTCAGCACATTCCAGAAGCGTCAGGGAATGTATGTATCGTGCATTGAGGAGATTGCTTACAAGCGCGGCTTCATTGACAAGGAGCAGCTTCTCAAGCTTGCCGAGCCGCTCATGAAGACCGAATATGGTAAGTATCTGGTAGACGTAAGTAACGGTTTATAAAAGTATGGAAGGTGCCCTCAGGGAAATGAGTAATATTTTCAGAGCTTGCGAAGGAAAATGTTGCTCTAGTAAACCATGGAATGCTTGGAAGAGTGGCTATATATGGGCTGGGGTGTAACAAGCAAATTATTTAGAAAGAGTATAGTTTAAGAAATGGCAATTACAGTTGAAAAGAATGTTAATGGAATAGAGGGTCTCTGCATCATCACTCCTAAGGTATTTGGTGATGAAAGAGGCTATTTCATGGAGACATATAATGAGAATGACATGAAGGCAGAGGGGCTTGATTATCAGTTTGTTCAGGATAATCAGTCAGCCAGCAAAAAGGGTGTCCTCAGAGGATTACATTTTCAGAAGAATTTCCCACAGGATAAGCTGGTACGTGTTATCTCAGGTGAGGTATATGATGTAGCAGTCGATTTGCGTGAGGGTTCGGCTACATTTGGTAAGCATTACGGTATTCTCCTTTCTGCGGAGAATAAAAAGCAGTTTTTGATCCCTAAGGGATTTGCCCATGGATTTTTGGTAGTCAGTGACTATGCAGAATTCTGCTACAAGGTTACTGATTTCTACCATCCTAATGATGAGGGCGGCCTCATGTACAATGACCCTGATATCAATGTACAGTGGCCTATTCCTGAGGGAATGACAGAGGCAGATTTAATACTTTCTGACAAGGATAGAGTTAATGCTTCATATAAGGAGTATTGTGCAGAGCACGGAATTAAAATTAATTAACTAGATTTATGGACAACATTGAGATTTTAATTGGGAGAATGTTATGTTTGATTTTTTAGAGAATGTAAAATTATTTATTGGGGCTCATAGGGTAGCAAGCATAGCTGTTGCCGGAGTAGTAGGTGTTTCTGCTGTCGGCGCCGGAGGATACGCAATCTACAATCACTTCAGCAACGTGGAGGTGATTTCCGACGAGCAGGTGGCAGAGGCTATCAATAATGATGATGTTTACATTCCGGAATTTAAGACAATATCTATAACAGGTGAGTCCCTTGAAAAGGATTTGACCCTGTATATTTCGGATGAAAATGATGAGTGTATCACCGGCACCCAGTTTCAGATTAAGCTGATTTCGCCTGAGGATGCAGAGTCATTGCAGGAATACATTGATGCGATTAATGAGGTCAATTCTCAGATTAATGAGTATGTGAGCAGTAGCGATACATCCTCTGATACCACAGACTCAGATGATTCGGATGACAGTGCATTACCGGTAGATGGTGATGATATCGATTATTCAAATGACTCAGATGATTCATCAGATGAGTCTTCCGAGGATACGTCAGAAGATTCTGATTCGGATTCTACTGATACCGAGTCAGAAAAATCAGCAGCCGAAATTCTCGCAGAAAGAAACCCGGATGTAACTGTTACCGATGAGGACGGCGAGGTAGTTGAAACCCTCCAGAGCAGTATCAAGGATGATCCTTTATACGAGCTGTATTTAGATAAAGAGACAGCTATACAGGCATTTGCTGTTGCGCTCAATGATATCGAGGGTACAGTCTATACAGATGATGATGCAGATGGTATTATCGCTGAATCAGATATGGAGCCCGGTGATTACGTGGCATGTATTGTAGATGATGCAAGCGCAGATGTTCTGCTTGATCCGACTGATTATGCAGTAGATGTCGAGGTAAAGGACAAGATAGAATACAAGGTTGTCGAGGAGATTACCAAGGAAATCAAGGCAGATGTCGCGTCTGAGGATGGTCAGAAGACTGAGGTGACTCAGACAGAGGCGACATTAACCGATACAGTTGAGTATGTTGCATCGAGCAAGGTTTCTAATGGTTCATCGTATGAGGCTACCACCGATGCAGTTGCACCTACCAGTACAGCGAGCTCAAGCAAGGCAACTGTCAAAAGTGGAGGAGTAACATCTGTTACACATGACGTTACAACAACTTCAAAGGTCATCGGTAAGACCAAAAAGGCGGCAGTTGCTTTAGATAAGGCGTTTTTTAGCAATTTTAGAATGGTTGTGCGTGCAGCTGAGGATAATAGCGCTTCAGCTATTACTGTAGCAGAGGAAGGTACAACAGAGGAGACTACAAAGACACAGTATACTGTTACAATCAAATACATAGATTCTGATGGTAATAGTATAAAAGATTCAAAGTCAGAGAAATTGGACGATGGTACATCGTATTCATATAGTGCACCTTCAATCGATGGTTATACACTTACATCAGACAGTACCGTGAGCGGCACAGTATCCGGAGCTGATGTTACGGTTACTTTCAAATACAAAAAGAACGAGACTACAAAGTATACGGTTACTGTAAAGTATGTTGATGCATCAGGTACATCTATTAAGGATACTATCACGGAGACAAAGGAGTCAGGTGCATCATATGAGTATTCAGCACCTTCGATTGATGGCTACACACTTACATCAGATAGCAAATACTCCGGTACTGTCAGTGCTGATACAACCATTACATTCACATACAAGAAGAATACTACGACTACCACTACAACAGAAAAGGCTACACTTGATATGTCCTATTCTGCAGGTACATTCACAATCAAGGCTACTACAAATGTTGGCTCAGTAACAGTTAATGGCACAGCGGTTACAATGAGCAGTGGTACAGGTACTTTTAAGGCTACAGGCAATGGAGATTATGTGCTAAAGGGTGTTGCGACATTCTCTGACGGTGTTACTGATAGTACTCTGACAGTTACATATACAGTTTCCGGGTACGGTAGCTCTAGCACAGACAAATTAGTAGATTCATCTGGCAATCAGCTTTACCTTGATGAGGCATGTACTAAGGCGGCTACAGCGGCAGATTATGTTAGTGGCAAGACCTACTATATCAAGGTGGAGTCCTATACATATTATGGATGGCAGACAATCAATGGTATCACCTATTACTATGACAAGAATGGTCATGTAGTTACAGGCACTCAGGTTATTCAGGGTGTTACCTACAATTTTGGCTCAGATGGGGCATTGCTTGTTAATGGTACAGGTATTGATGTTAGTAAATATCAGGGTAATATAGATTGGTCTCAGGCTAGCTCAGCTGTTAGTTTTGCGATTATTCGTTGCGGATATCGTGGAATGTATGATGGAGCGTTACATGAGGATCCATATTTCTACAAGAATATGAAGAATGCCAAAGCAAATGGTGTCAAGACTGGTATTTATATTTATTCAACTGCGCTGAATGAGGCTGAGGCTGTTCAGGAAGCCTCAATGGCGGTTGCAATGGCCAATAAAGCAGGTGGATGTTCATATCCGATTTATATTGATATGGAGGATAGCACCAGAGGTGTAAAGAGCCTATCAAATGCACAGAGAAATGCAATTATTACAGCCTTTTGCTCAACTGTTCAGTCTGCAGGATACAAGGCCGGAGTATATGCAAACAAAACATGGATGACCAATTATATCGATGTCAGCAGCCTTCCTAGCTCATGCTATATATGGGTTGCACAATATAATACATCCTGCACATATTCGGGCAAGTATTCAATGTGGCAGTACTCTAGCAAGGGTTCTGTGCCGGGCATTAGTGGGAATGTAGATATGAACAAATCATACTTCTAATTACTATTCAGTTAGTAAAGGATTTTATACTAATGAGTAATAAAGCAACAAATATAGAAAATAAAAAAATGACATTTCGCTTTATAAGCAGCGTGGTACTAGTGACAGTAGTTACCGCGCTCTTTGGCGTTATGTGGTATATGAGATTACAGATGCTCATGCTGCGACGTTTTAATGGCACAGGTAATTATTTGATGATTGGCCTTTACATGGTGCTGGTCATACTTATGATTAATACTTTCAAGGGCTTTAATATCGGCAGCGGCCGAATCTCAATTCTCACCATGTCTCAGGCTATATCTATGGGACTGGTGAATATTATCGAATATATAATTATTATTTTGATGGCACGAATAAAGGCATTGATGTGGATTACGCTGGGCTATGTAATAGTCTTGACAGTGATTCAGGCCATAGCGGTGCTTATTGTCACGTTCCTTGCCACCAAGCTATATCGCATGGTGTTTCCACCGTTTACAATTTTGAATATTTATGGACAGTATGAGAATGACCTTGTAGTCAAGATGAATCGCAGGGCCGACAAGTATCGAATTACAGGTGAGATGAGTTGTCATGAGCCTCTTGATAATCTCGTAAAAGAGCTTGCTAATTATGATGCTGTTTTGATAAATGATGTCCCCTCCGAGATTCGAAATGACATTATCAAAGTATGTTTTGCTACCGACAAAAGAGTGTATTTTACTCCCAAGATTTCTGATATTTTGATTAAGGGTTCATCTGAGGTGAATTTATTTGATACACCTCTATATCTGTGCAGGAATGTTGGAATGGACAGCATATCGGCGTTCATAAAGAGGTTGGGAGATATCGTGATTTCCTTGATTGGAATTATCATTAGCTCTCCGGTTATGCTTATCACAGCGATTGCAATCAAAAAATACGACGGCGGCCCCGTCTTTTACAAGCAGACACGCTGCACAATCGGTGGTAGAGAATACAAAATCATGAAGTTCCGTTCTATGATTACAGATGCCGAAAAGGATGGCAAGGCTCGACTTGCCAGTGAGAATGATGACAGAATTACTCCTATAGGACATTTTATTCGCGCCACACGTATTGATGAGCTGCCACAGTTTTTCAATATTCTAAAGGGCGATATGTCTGTCGTAGGACCTCGTCCGGAACGCCCTGAGATTATCAAGGAGTATGTTAAGGATGTACCTGAATTTGCCTATCGTACACATGTCAAGGCAGGATTGACCGGATACGCCCAGGTATACGGCAAATACAATACGACCTCCTATGACAAGCTCAAGCTTGATATGATATACGTTGAAAATGCATCTGTATTTTTGGACATTCAGCTTATACTCATGACTATTCGCGTGGTGTTTACAAAGGATGCTACTGAGGGCGTAGAAGAAGGACAAGAAAACGCTAACGTAAGACATTAACGTATGCTTCTGACGTAAATTTTAATAATTATTTAGCGTAGTGAGCAAGCTCATTACATTAACAAAAAATTCATCTCCTCCGAAACCACTGACATGTGGATTTCTTCGGAGAGAATTATCTTGTTAATTATGAGCTTACAATTAGTACTTATATTAAAAGCCGATGTAATACCAACATTTATCAGAAGGAGAAATGTTGTCCCGCAAAGCAGGATTCTTGCTGGAAATTTCATATTTCTCCCGCAAGAAGTACTAAGTTATTAGAAAGACCGGAAAATGAAAAAAGCATTAGTGCATGCGCATACCGCGTACATGCTGACACAATTCAATATAGATAATATAAAAATATTGCAGTCGCTGGGCTATGATGTAGATGTGGCATGCTGTTGGCAGGACGATGACAGCGCCCTCAGCCCTGAGGCGCTTAGAGCAGCCAGGGATAGGCTTGATGCACTCAATGTCAGGATTATCGAAACAGCCAGCCTGCGCAAGATATTTAATATTCGAGAACTATACAGAGCCTATAGTCAGCTTAAATCAGAAGTGGAATCAAATAAATACGAGATTGTCCATACACAATCGCCGATTGGCGGTGTTATCTGTAGGATGGCATGCAAGAGAGCACGCAAAAGATATGGCACCAAGGTGATTTATGCTGCTCACGGATTTCATTTTTTCAAGGGAGCACCACTTAAGAACAGATTAATCTTCTACAATGTGGAAAAGCACTGCAGCAAATTCACCGACATGTTGATAACCATCAATCACGAGGATTATGATGCTGCTCAGAGATTCTATGCAAAGGATGTAGAATATGTTCCCGGAGCAGGTGTTGATACTCACAAATTTGTTGCAAGTGATGGAGCGAGGGATAGGATACGTCAGGAGCTATCGATTGATGATAATACCATTGTATTATTATCCGTCGGAGAATTGATTACCAGGAAGAATCACGCCCTTGTTCTTGACACTATCTATCGTATGAAATCTGAGGGACTTATAGGCACTCCCGAGTCCAAGTATAAGTTGCAATATTTAATAGCCGGTCGAGGCAGGATTCAGCAGGAGCTGCAGGACAGAATAGATGAATATGGTATCGCAGATTGTGCGAGACTGCTTGGATTTAGACGAGATGTTGCGGATGTTTTTGCAGCCAGTGATATTTATGTTTTTCCTTCTTTCCAGGAGGGGCTGCCTGTAGCGTTGATGGAGGCAATGTCGGTTGGATTGCCGGTAGTGTGCAGCGACATACGAGGTAATACGGATCTTATTGAGCAGGGACAGGGTGGTTACTTGTTTAATCCAAGTGATAGCGCTAGCCTGACATCTGCTCTTACAAGGATTTTGGACGATACGGCAGAGACCAGACTTGCGATGGGCAATCGAAATATTCGCATAATGGAGAATTTTGATAAAGAAAAAGTTAATGAGGTAATGAAAGGCTTATATGAAAAGGTTTTGACACTGTAGTTTTATGGAGGGACCAATTATGGTTATTCTACATGTTCTAAAATCAAATGCTATTTCAGGAATGGAGAATGTTGCAATCTCCATTATTAGAGCTATGCCGGATAATATTCGCTCGGTATATCTCACAGCTACAGGGTCTATCGAGACGACCTTGCTCAATTATGATATCGAATATATCGGTGTCAATAAGGTAGATGAGAAATCCATCAAAAGCATCATAGATGAGGTAAAGCCTGATATTATTCATGCCTATGAGTATGAGTGCAGTCTAATGTGTGCAAAAGTTACCGATGATATACCTATTATCAGTCATATATATTCGAGCCCTAAATGGGTTCAGAAAATTGGCCCGAAATCCGTCAGCTATGGTGGCGCATGCAAGAATTTCACCAGAATAATTATCCCTGATAGGGTAATGATTGAAACGGCTTGGTTCAAGGATAAGATGGCAGGCAAGGAGTGCATAATGGGAATGCCATTTGATGCGCCCGCAGTCTTCGAAAAGGGATATTTGGCCGGCACTGAGATGACAAAGGACAAGCTTGAAAAGTATCACTCTGATTTATTATTTGTAGGCAAACTCACCGACGACAAAAACCCTCTTGAATTTATAAAAATTGTCGGCGAAATCAAAAAGAAGAAAAATGATATCAGAGCCATTATGGTCGGAGGCGGAGATTTAGGCAAGGAATGTATTGCAAGAATCAACAAATTCGGTCTGGGCGACAATGTAAGTATGGTAGGATTTCAGTACAATCCGTATGTGTATATGAATCAGACCAGATTGCTTCTGGTGCCTTCCAAGTTCGAGGGGTTCTGCATGGTTGCGGCTGAGGCTATGACCTTTGGCAAGCCGGTTCTAGCTAGCTACACCGGTGGATTGGTTGTAAATGTGGACGAGGGATGTGGAAAACTTTGCGGTAATCCCAAGCAGGTTGTGGATAGGCAGGATTTTATTTCCACCACACTTATGCTTCTTGATGATGATGAGGAATATCACAAAAGGTCCGAGGGAGCCAGAAAAAGAGCCAAGACTCTCAATACTCATGATGACTACATGAAAGACATGATTGCTATATATGAAGATATTTACGAAACTACTAGACAAACTTAAAAGCGCGGATTTTCTACTGGTTACTGTCTCGACGGTGGCCTGTTCTGCGATGTCATTTATATTTAGTGTATATTCCCGCTCGATAGTTTCTACATATCCGCTTGGAATATACAGTACCTGCCTATTGGCACAGACTTATATGAATTATGCACAGTTTGGCGTGCTTAATGCATATAATCGTGATTATCCACAGGCCCTTGGTCGCAAGGATTATGACACGGCGCGCAAGCTCAAAAATACAACAGTTACATTTATGCTGATGGTCTATGCAGCCATATTTGTTGTATTCGAGACATGGGTGCTGGTTCATTATCATGGTAGTATAGGCAATGATACTTATCAGACGTATTATGCTTTTGGCTATATGATGTGTCCTATTTTAATCCTGCTCAAAAGCTTTGATGATATGTCTAACACGACAGTCAGAATGAATGGCATGTACAATTATTCAGCTATCGTAGGGTTCATCAGGACTATTATCGCGCTAGCCATAGGAGTAGGTGCACTTAATCTGTTTGGCTATTATGGATTGTATGGGATGACAGTGGCTTCATCAGCCCTGGGCATTATTTTGTTCTACAAGAATTCCCTGAAAGGTGCTCGTCTGGAATTTGATTTTCCATATATGAAGGTCATGATTCTAGGTGGTTTGCCACTACTAATCAATAGTTTAATCTGGACACTGGTACAATCTGTTGACAAGTTCGTAATCCTGGGATTTCTCGATACAGAGGCACTTGGTGTATATTCTGTACCTCTCATGGGATTTACCACAATGGTGCTTATCCCACAGACAATCAGTCAGGTATTTTATATCAAGATATCACATCTCTACGGAGCCAGCGGGGATGTGGACGAATGCTTAAAGCAGGCTAGCAATTATACCAGTATCACGGCGGCATTGTCCGGTGGTGCATGTGTCCTCGTGTTTTATATAATGCCAATATTTGTACAGCATTTTATGCCGATGTATACAGACGGAACTCCGGCTACGCAGATACTTGTGATTGGCGTGGCAATTTATTCGACCACAATGATTTATGGCAATATTTTTAGTGTGCTCAAGCTGAATAAATCGCTCATAGCAAATTCCGTAGCTCTATGTATATTTAATGTTATTTTTTCGTCAGCACTGGTACTACTCGTGGCCAGAAATATCAACATGGTTGCAGTGGGAACTGGTTGCTCGTATGCGCTTTATTCGTTGCTTTTGATGATAAAGCTTTCAAGGAAATTCAAGTATTCTTTCTTAAAGCTGTTCCTGTCCAGCTGGATGCCTCTTTTGGCAATAGTTGTGCCATCGGTAGTATTTTACATGGCTATAGATAGTATATATATTGCCGCTGTTTTGGCAGGATTTACCATGATTATAGTTTATGGTATACTTCTTAGGTTAAGAATTTCCAAATAGTCCAAAGGAGATTTGATTTGTATAATTTGTGTTTTATGGGGCGTGAGGGTTTTTTGGATTACACCCCATTAGTATTTAATGAGATAAAGCGCAGTTTTGATCCGGATGCCACAGGAGTTATCGTGGTGCTCGATACGAGAGAGGCTGCTTATGTGCGCAAGCGCTTTGGCAATTCGGTGGAGCTTTGTATACTTTCAGAGTTCATGAATGAGCATTGGGGCGAGTTTACTCTAGAGAAATTATGCTATTATGAAGAGGAGTATGATGCATCCCCTATCTGGAAATACATATATACAGATAGATTTTTAATACATCGCGATTACGATTATTGTGTACATACTACGGCAGGACTTTTTGCCTTTTGGGAGCATATATTTACTACATACCATATTGATTTTTATTTCGATGAGGTTATAGGTACGCTGTTTACCTATGTTGCTTATCTCGTGGGCCGCAAGCTGGGTGCGGATTATTATTCTCTCCTTATTATGCGCTCTGTTGGCCTAGATTTGACGCATCATTATATTTTGAATGATCCGTTTGAGATGATTTATGATTTCCCTGAGAATTACAGGGATATAGAATATAGCCCTGAGCAGATTAAGGCGGCAGAGGATTTTCTGACAGGATTTGAGGAGAAGCACTCTCGGCCTGCATTTATGCAGTTTTCCGGTAGGAAGCCTCGCTTCAAGGCTAGTTTTCTTTTGCTACCGTTTTTTTGGATCCGACAGAGATTTTTCAATCCACATACGGTGGACAAGGGTAATTACATTTTTTACAAGGATTACCAGACAGCCTTTGATCCTCTGAAATATTATCTGCGCTATCAGAAGAGCAAGAAATATTACAACAAGGCAGACCTTAACAGGAAGTTTGTATATTATCCGCTTCATTTGCAGCCGGAGGCATCTACTATTGTTTGTGCACAGAAATACGAGAAGCAGTTGTATTTTCTCGACAATCTGGCCAAGTCTCTGCCGGCAGATACAGTTATTTATGCCAAGGAGCATTATTCATTCCTAGGCAGCAGGCCCAATAGTTTTTATGAGCAGCTCAAGGAATATCCTAATATCGTATTGATTGATCCCTGGGAGGATTCATTTGCTCTCATCAAGCATTGTGAATGTGTTGCGACACTTACAGGTACTGCGGGTCAGGAGGCTATGCTTCTTCGCAGGCCGGTTATCATGGGTGGTGATATTCTCTATGAGAATGCACCGGGTGTAATGAGGATAGATGATATATATGGTCGGTATGAGGAGGCCATGGAGAATTGGAAGCAGCCGACCCGTGAGGATATAGTGCAGTATCTCACTGCATATATGAGCTGTGCTCGCAGGGGTAATACATACATTATGAGTGAGGATAGATTGAAGCCGGATAATATTAGGTTGGTGGCTCAGTCTATGTTTGATTATTTTAAAGAAATGAAGCCCAGATAGGCTTATGGAGGAATTATGAGCAAGGTTTTAGTTACAGGTTCAGACGGATTTATAGGTTCTCACCTGGTAGAGGAATTGGTAAAGAAGGGCTACGAGGTTCGAGCATTCGTATATTACAATTCATTCAATAATTGGGGATGGCTTGATACATTGTCTCAGGATATTATGGATCATGTCGAGGTATTTGCAGGTGATGTTCGTGATCCTAATGGTGTGAGAGAGTCTATGAAGGGTGTGGATGCAGTATTTCACTTGGCTGCACTTATTGCTATACCATTCAGCTATCACAGCCCTGATGCATATGTAGATACCAATATAAAGGGTACACTTAACGTATTGCAGGCAGCCAGAGACCTGGGGACAAGAGTTCTTGTTACATCTACTTCAGAGGTTTATGGGACAGCACAGTATGTACCTATTGATGAGAAGCATCCATATCAGGGTCAGTCGCCTTATTCTGCGACCAAAATCGGAGCAGACAGATTGGCAGAGTCATTCTATCGTTCATTTGATTTGCCGGTGACAATTGTGCGTCCATTCAATACATATGGACCTCGCCAGTCAGCGCGCGCGGTTATTCCGACTATCATTACACAGCTTTTGGCCGGCAAGGAGGAGATAAAGCTTGGTAGCCTTACACCGACCAGAGATTTCAACTATGTCAAGGATACAGCACATGGATTTATCGCCATGTACGAGAGCGATAGGACCATCGGGCAGGAGATTAATATTGCAACCCAGCATGAGATTAGCATAGGACAGCTGGCTGAGGAGCTTATTCGCCAGATTAATCCTAATGCTCGCATCATCTGCGATGAGGATCGCCTCCGCCCTGAGAAAAGCGAGGTTAATCGTCTCCTTGGCTGCAACAAAAAGATACTTGAGCTCACCGATTGGAAGCAGGAGTATACATTTGAGCAGGGACTCGCCGAGACTATTGCGTTCCTTCGTGATAATCTCGATAAGTACAAGGTTGATATATATAACGTTTAGAGGTATTTGAAATGTCAGAGGAAGAATTTATAGGACTTTCAGTCCCAAATCTAAAAGGTAACGAATTAAAATATGTCACTGATGCGGTAGAGACAGAATGGGTATCTACAGCAGGCCCGTATGTAGCGGATTTTGAAAAGAAGATTGCAGAGTACGTGCATGTACCAGCGGCGGTCAGCACGCAGAACGGTACCAGTGCACTCCATATCAGCCTCATGCTTAGCGGGGTCACAGCGGCGGATGCAGTCATTGTTCCTACGCTTACGTTTATTGCAGCAGTCAATCCTACGAAGTACATTGGGGCAGAGCCCGTGTTTATGGATTGCGATGACAGTTTTTGTATTGACCCTATCAAGCTGAGAGAGTATTGCGAGACCGAGTGCGATTTTACTGACGGACATCTCGTGGATAGAGCCACCTGCAGAGTTGTCAGGGCAATGGTAGTAGTACATGTCTTTGGTAATATGGCTGATATGGAATCTATCATGGATATTGCGACTCAGTATAATATCAGGGTAATCGAGGATGCCACAGAGGCGCTTGGCACATATTATACTGAGGGCCGCTATGCAGGTAGATTTGCCGGCACTATAGGCGATATTGGTTGCTATTCATTCAATGGAAATAAGATTATCACTACAGGCGGTGGTGGTATGATTGTCTCTCATGATGAGGATTTGCTTGCGCATGCCAAGCACCTCACAACTCAAGCTAAGGCTGATCAGGCCAATTTTATCCATGATGAGATAGGCTACAATTACCGAATGACTAATCTTCAGGCCGCACTTGGATTAGCTCAGCTGGAGCAGCTCGAGGATTTCATCAAGGTAAAGGAGGCTAATTATCATCGTTACAAGGATGCGATAGATGCGCTGCCGGGGTTACACGTCCAGGATTTTAGACAGGGTATTCGCAGCAACTACTGGTTCTATTCAGTAGTATTTGAAAATGATGAAAGCGGCCGTGATAGACTAATCGAGACACTCAAGGCAAACAAGATTCAATCTCGCCCGATTTGGGGCTTGATTTCAGATCAGCTTCCATACAAGGATGCTCGTACCTTCCGCCTTGAAAAGGCACCATGGTATTGGAGACGCGTAGTCAATGTACCATGTTCAACTAATCTTACATCCGAGCAGGTGGACAGAGTGCTTGGCGTTGTGAGAGGTATGGTTGCGGAATAATAGTTTTTAGTAGCAATAGTTTTAAATAAAAGATTACAATCTGACAAAACCAGGGAGAAGAAAATGCAGACTAAAATCGAGAATGTGTTAAAAAGGATATTATTGATAATAACTTTATTAATGTATGGGTTTTTGTTTGTGTTTTCTTTTTTATTTAGTTGGGAAAATAGTTCTGATCTTGCGGATGAGCATGTGTATAGAATGAATGATTCCTTGCTGCTTAATATCGGGGGGGCTATAATTGTTGCCCTCCTTATTTTTGTGATTGGCAAATGTTTTAGTAGAGCTGATGAAAGAAAGATAGATATTATTGCGACTTGCTTGTTTGGACTTACAACGATATTTTGCATTTATTGGGTATTTGCCAGTGGTACAGCACCGCAGGCTGACCAGCTAAAGATTTGTACGGCTGCATCAGAAATGAATGCCGGCGATTATTCTTTCTTACAAAAGGGAGGATATTTGGCAGAATGTCCACATCAGTTAGGAATAGTCACAGTGCTTAGGATTTTATTTGCTGTATTTGGTGATGGTAACTATAAATCGTTTCAGGTGCTATCGGCTTTATCCGTATTTTTATTGCTTAATAGCGGATATTATATTGTAAAGGATTTATCAGGAAATAAGGTTGCAGGTGGATTGTATGTTTTGGCATCAATAACATGTTTTCCAATGATTTTCTATACCGCTTTTGTGTATGGAGAGATTATTTCCACGGCATTCATTATGTTGGCATTTTGGATGTTGATATCATTATTTGATGAATTCAAGGTTTACAAGTTAGTATGCTTATTTTTGGGTTTGGCTATATCAGTATTCGTGCGAGAGAATTCCTTGATTCCTGCAGTAGCTATACTTGGAATATTAATAATAAAGACAATTTTGTATCGAAAGAAGACTTTTGTTTATGCACTTGTAGTTTCCTTGTTTGCTGTATTTTGCGCAAGCGTTATTACTTCAGCTTTATATTCGTCGCATACGCCGGATGATGCAAATAGCATGCCATCAATCCTTTATATTGCTATGGGTACTAATGATGCAGGTGGATATTCCGGATGGTATGATGGCTCAAATTTTGACCTGTTTGAGGAAAACGATTGTGATCCCGAGCTTGCAAGTGAGGCGGCGAAGGCTGTATTGGCAGATAGGCTTAATGATTATAAGAATTCTCCTATTGAAGCAGTGATGTTTTACATTAGAAAAATATGTGCACAATGGTCAGCCCCAATGTATCAAAGTATTGCTATGAACAACAATATAGTTGATGAGCAGTCAGGACTAGCCGAGGCTATTTATTATAATGCTTCTGTAAAGGATTTTTTGGATTCTTTTATGAATATACATCAGCTCGCTGTATTTTTTGCAATGATTGTTTGGATTATAAAGGAATGGAATGTATCTGTTCATTTAGAAAAATATGTTATACTAATAACAATTTTTGGTGGATTCTTATTTTCGATTATCTGGGAAGCAAAATCCAGATATGTATTTCCATACTATGTGATGATGATTCCACTTGCAGTAATAGGCATGATGGAGATTTACTATTTATTGGATTCTGGTTTTTCCCGAAAGAAGTCCAAAAGGATTTGATATTAAAAAGAGAAAGTAACAAATGGAAAAAGTATTTATTAGAGAAGATGACACAATTTTACATGCTATGCATACATTCGATGCAAGCGGCAGGCGTAATGCCTTTGTGGTCGATGATGATATGAAGCTTTTGGCTGCATTGTCAGAGGGTGATGTTCGTAGATTTATTTTGGCAGGAGGAGATTTGGATGAGCCGGTCAAAAAAATTGCTAATTACAAGCCGCGTAGCCTCCGAGAGGAGGAGATTGATGATGCCAGAGATTTTATGCGCAGACATAATATCGAGGGTCTGCCTATAGTGGATGAGAATGGCGTTGTTATAGACACGGTTTATTGGAGTGAGTATCACTACAAGAAGCAGAGTGATTTATCATCTCCGGTTGTTATGATGGCCGGAGGAAAGGGCACTCGTCTTTACCCATATACAAGGATTTTGCCCAAGCCGCTTATTCCTGTTGGCGAGAAGCCTATAGCAGAGCTTATTATGGATAGCTTTGCGGACTATGGCATTAATCGCATGATTATGATTGTTAACCACAAGAAAAATATGATCAAGTCATATTTTGCTGAGGCCAATAGACCCTATGATATAGAATTCGTAGACGAGGACAAGCCACTTGGAACAGGTGGTGGCCTTGCTTTAATTAGGGGTATGGTTGATGAGACATTTATCTTAACCAACTGCGACATTTTGGTCGAGGAGGATTTTTCCAAGATATACGCTCATCACAAGAATGAGGGTAATGCTATCACAATGATCTGCTCATTGCGCAATTTTCAGATTGCCTACGGCATAGTAGAATTTGGTGAGCATGGCAATATTACAAATATGCAGGAGAAGCCTGAGTATAGCTTTTTTACAAACACAGGCGTGTATATCGTAGAGCCTGAGGTGCTCAATTATATTCATGATGATGAGGCAATAGGCTTTCCTGACATCATCAACAGACTGAAGGATGATGGTAAAAAGGTAGGCGTATATCCAATCAATGAAAACACATGGATGGATATGGGCCAGCTTGATGAGCTAAGTAAGATGGAGAATCGTCTTCGAGGAGAGCGACGGAAATAAAATATAGACAATAGGGGAGAAATATATGTTATTTAATTCTATTAATTTCTTGATATTTTTTCCGGTGGTAACACTGATATATTTTGTGTTACCCAGGAAAATAAAAAATTATTGGCTGCTTGTAGCCAGTTATTTTTTCTATATGTGTTGGAATCCAAAGTATATTTTATTGCTTTTGACTTCAACTTTTGTAACGTATTTGAGTGGACTTGCTATTGAACGAATAAAGCAACAAAAGTACGATACTGTTATTGAAAGAAAATACAAAAATTATGTTGTGGCAGCAAGCTTTACAATCAATATTGGGTTACTATTTTATTTTAAATACATTAATTTTGCGTTAGAAGTTCTAGAGTCTGTATTTGGAGCAATAGGCATTACACTTAATATACCGGCATTTGATATTGTTCTTCCTGTAGGAATATCATTTTATATTTTTCAGGCTCTTAGTTATACGATGGATGTTTATCGCGATGAGATTTATGCTGAAAAGAATTTCTTCCGATATGCGCTTTTTGTCTCCTTTTTTCCACAGCTTGTAGCGGGTCCAATTGAGAGATCCAAGAATTTATTAAGACAGTTAGCAGAGCCCAAATGCTACGACTATGATAATGTCAGGACAGGTTTATTAACCATGCTCTGGGGTTATTTTATCAAAATTGTGTTAGCTGATCGTCTGGGGATACTAGTGGATACTGTGTATGCTAATCCAGATGCGTACCATGGAATGCAGGTGATATTGGCCAATCTTGGTTTTACATTACAGATTTACTGTGATTTCATGGGTTATTCCATCATAGCAAGAGGCGCAGCAAAGGTGCTCGGATATAATCTTATGAGCAATTTCGAAATGCCGTATTTTGCAAATTCAATTCGTGATTTTTGGAGAAGATGGCATATATCTCTCAGTAGTTGGTTGCGAGATTATTTGTATATCCCTCTGGGAGGTAATCGAAGGGGATTAGGTCGTAAGTATTTCAATTTGTTACTTACTTTTTTTGTCAGCGGATTATGGCATGGTGCCAGCATTACATTTGTAGTATGGGGATTGTTCCATGGCATATGTCAGGTGATTGAAGACCTGTTTAGACAAAGATTTGGCGTAATAAAGGACAGAATACAGACTAGGCATTTGGCAATTGCGTGGAACGGAATAAATGTTTTTAAAACATTTATTATTGCAGCGATTGGCTGGGTGTTTTTTAGGGCTGATACACTTAGACAGGCTGTGAGGATACTTAGATCGTCGTTAATACTTGATAATGTTAGGTCAACACTTTCTTTGGACGGCTTATCTGCGCTTTCAATTGGAAAGTATGACTTGATAATAATCTTAATTGGAATACTGCTTTTAGTAGTAGTTAGTATCATGAGGGAGAAGAAAATAAATGTTATCGAATGGGTATCGGCAAGATTTTTCTTTGTGCGCTATCCAATGTACTGGTTAGTTCTTACTATGATTTTGTTTAGCTTAGATCTGACGGGTAAAGAATTTATTTATTTTCAGTTTTAGGGGAGAGCAATGAAAAAGACAATACCTGTATTGATAATAAAGTGTATATTAGTTTTTATACCTCTTTGGATGTTCTTTTTTCTTGCTAAAATGATGCCTCTGTATTATTTGAATCCCGATACGTTGGGCGCTTATTGGAATAATGTATTTACTTATACCAAGCAAAGTGAGGATTATGATGTTGTAATTCTCGGCGATTCCATGGCAGCGCAATCGTTTATGCCGGAACTTTTATCCGATAGCACGGTCAATTTGTCTTTGGCTGGTTCGACACCTGTAGAGGGATATTACACACTTGAGAACTACCTTAAGCATAATGATGTACCGACAGATGTTTTCTGTTGTTATATGGATTATCATCTGGAGGATACTGAGTTTACATGGGATGTTTCTAATATCGTGAGGAAGTTCAGTTTAGGGCAAAGCTATGAGATATATAAAGCCATGAAAATGTCCGGTGTAGATGAAATCGGAGCGGTTACAAAGGATGAATATTGGAACGATGTTTTACAATATACTTTTTATTTACCAAGCAAATATAGTGTGTCAGTTGTAAATACATTTACAGAAAATAGATATGAAGCTAATCAGAAGCTTTTTAATCAGATAACATACCGTGCTGGTAGATACTGCGCGATGACAAATGATATTTTTGGGACAGATGGCTATTACTATACTGATTTTGAGGTATCGCCTTTCAAGGATTATTATTACCAAAAGATAGTGCAGCTATGTGCGGAAAATAACATCAAATTGCACATTGTCAAGTTACCTCTTAGTGGCTATAATGCTTTTTCAGATGAATATATTGATAAAGTAAATGCGTATTATGATAATCTGCTGGGGGACAATGAGAATATGGAATTTGATTGGTTCAGTGAGCCGTACTATTATGAGTGGTATTGGGACTATTATCATATGAATCAGCATGGTTCCAAGGCATTTAGTCTTACTCTTAAAAATACGTTCCCTGATTTGTTTGGAGATTATTCTGCTTCGCCCAGACAGATGTTGGCGATTAATGATGATATAAATATTGAAAATATACCTGCAGAGGTTTTTAAATGGATAGATCAAAAGGACTATACGGTTTTATTGTATGATAATCTTCAGACAGATGACGATTTCTCAGGGGTTTATGTAGCATATTTTCAATATAATAATCAGTATTTGCAGAGCGCAGGTGTTGATAATTTATATTATGTCAGTGGAAATGGTGATACTATAGATAATTTGCAGATCGTATCAAATGGTTCTGGTATTTCAGTAACAGTGGATGGAAATGATACTACTGATATTGATATCGCCAGTGTGGGTGTAACAATGGTGGTTATTGATAATTCTAATCATCTCATAGTTAGAAATGAAGTTGCAGAGTTTGATTTGAATAGTGTTAATTTCATGAATTGGGAATAGGTAATAATATACTTTCGATTTATAGCGAGGATTTTAGTGAATACGATAAAAGAGTTAACCGGGAAAATAAATATCGACAAAACTATAAAGATTAGTGCAATAGCTATTGGTGCTATCGGAGTGATTTATGCTCTGTATTTTTTTATAGCAAATTGCTTTGATACCACAAAGACAAAGTTTTACAATGGCTATTTTGCTGTGATTTTAATTATCATGATAGCCTTGACGATTTATCTGGTGAGGTTTTTGGTTTTGGATAGGGAGTGGACCTATTCTAGAGTTTTTGTAGTGCTGGCGCTTGGATGGAGTATTTGTATTCAGCTTGTTATGCCACCTATTTCCGGAGTTGATGAGGTGAGCCATTATTACAGTGCTTATCACTGCTCCAATATTCTCATGGGGATGAAGGACCACGATTTTGATACAGATCCTGATAATTATGGTAGTTGGATTACAGGCACATCATATTTTTACATGCGGGCCGAGGATTATTATAATTTACCGTATTTGGACGTTACATTCCCTTATCAGTATCAGATTCTTGCAGATGGCAATTGGTTCCACTGCTCTGATGAGGCGGCACAGCTTGTGCCGTGTTATGAGGCGCCATCTCAGGCGAGACGATACATTATATCCGGTATAGGAATCACTATTGCCCGCCTATTGCACTTTGGGTTTGTAGGGACTATATTCATGGGCAGGTTTATGAATTCCCTGACACTTATTTTTGCCGGATGGCTGTGTATTAAATTATTGACAATCGGTAAATTGCAGCTCGTGAGCTTTGCACTGTTTCCTACAGTATTGGAATTATGTGGTTCATATTCTTATGATAATATGAGCATATTGTTCTCCATAATTCTATTTTCGCTTTGTCTGTATTTTAGTCGGGATGATGTCAGGTTGCATGCATGGCATTTTATATTACTTGGCATCAGTGCAGCGATGCTTATACCTAATAAGACTGTATATGTACTGTTTGCAATATGGATTTTGATTATCCCGGTAAAGAAGTGGTGGAAGGATGTGTGCCTCAGCAAGAAGTGGTATGAGTATGCTACAATAGCTATTATTCTTGTAGGCGCAGTAGTCGTATTCAAAAAGCTCGTAGTAAAGTATTATTACCGAGTGTTATCTCAGATGGTATGGGTCTATGAAAATAAGACAATAGATCAGGATTCGACAAGGGCATCATACACCTGGCAATACATGACGGCACATCCAATAGAGACGCTCAAATTCGCATGGTCAGGAATAAAGGTGGATTTTTGGTATAATATTAAGCATGTAGTCGGCTGTCAGCTTGGCCATGTCAAGCTTAATGCAGAGGTGCCAATAGCATGTACTATTGTGATATTGGCATGTCTGATTGTCAGCCTTTTCATAAACAAGGGCAAGCGCCTCAAGAAATGGCAGTATGTAATTGTCGCGCTCGGATTGATTGGATGTACTATTGCCATCTTTATTGGCTGCCTCACCAGGTTTACACCTGCTGAGGGCAGTGAGCGTATTCAGATTTCTTACAGATATCTGATTCCGGTATATATGTGTATGTCTGTTGCACTTGGTACAGATGCCAAGGAGAATCGACGTTCCCTTGTGCTTATACTTGTGCAGAATACAGCACTTATTTTTACAATGTGTGGATTATTATATTTCCTTTTCCATCTGCGGGATGGAATGGGTGTACCTGAGATATTGCAGGGTATTATAGCAGGATAATTTTGGAGGTTAGAAATGACTAGAGAAGAAGTTTTCAAGAATCTTACAGAGATTTTCTGGGATGTTTTTGATGATGAGGATATAGTATTGACAGATGAGACCTGTGCAGATGATATCGAGGATTGGGATTCTTTAGAGCAGATTAATCTTGTGGTTGCCTGCGAGAAGAGATTCAATCTCAAATTTGATGTGCAGGAGATTCAGTCTCTCAAGAATGTAGGTGAGATGGTAGATACCATACTTGCAAAGGTACAGTAATGAATAATTATACTTTTGATGAATTGCAAATCGGAATGAAGGAATCATTTAGCGTGACTATCACAGATGCCATGCTGGATTCTTTTAGGTCAATTACCGGTGATATCAATCCTCTTCATAATGACGAGGATTTTGCAAAGGCAAAGGGACATCCGGGGAGGGTAGCATACGGTATGCTTACGGCATCGTTTCTTTCGACCCTTGCCGGAGTATATTTGCCGGGTGAGCATAGCCTGATTCAGCAGGTCGAGACCAAGTTTTCCGGTCCGGTATACATAGGCGATGTGCTCACTGTCACGGGAGAGATTGTAGATCTCATAGAGAGTGTTCAGCGGCTCGAGCTCAAGACCACAATTACTAATCAGGATGGCAAGAAGGTTCAAAGAGGTCGCATGCAGATTTTGGTGAAGTAGGACATAATGGAGAATAGCTTATGAGAGAAAATAAAATTCTTTTTGTTACAGGTGCATCCTCAGAGGTGGGCACAGCCCTCATTGATGCTGTGGCAGACAATTATACTACTATAGTGGCTCATTACCGCAATAGTATCGATCGCCTGCTGCCTTTAGAGGATAGGCTGGGGGATAAGCTTGTTACTGTGCAGGCAGATTTTTCCGATGATGCTTCGGTTCGTGGTATGCTTGATTTTATGGCAGAGCGTCACTTACAGCCCGACCATATTGTTCACCTTGCAGCAGCCCCAATGGAAAATGAAAAGTTCAAAAAGTTAAGCTGGTGCGATTTTGCGGCAGCAACTGATACTGATCTTCGTCCAATAATAGATATACTGGGCGATTTTTTGCCGTTTATGAGCAAGCAGAAATATGGCAAGGTTATTTTTATGCTGACCTCATGTACACTTGGTATGCCGCCCAAATACAAAAGCGTATATACCACAGCAAAATATGCTCTTCTTGGATTAATGAAATCACTTGCAGTTGAGTATGCCGATAGAGGCATAGCAATAAATGGAGTATCTCCGGAGATGATTGACACCAGATTTTTGGATAATTTGCCGGATTTGATAAAGGATATGAATGCTGAGACTATGCCTATGAAAAAGAATCTGACAGTATCGCAGGTAGTACCTACATTTTCGTTTTTATTATCTGACGGTGCGGATATGATTAGCGGGCAGAATATTGGAATAACAGATACAATGCACTAGGAGTATGTCATGAGAGATATAGTGATAGCAGGAACCGGCGGAGCAGGCAAGGAGACCAGATGGCTTATCGAAAGGATCAATGCTGTTTCACCTACATATAATTTTTTAGGATACATAGATTTGGAGCCCGGTGAGGACGTGATTGGAGATGACAACTTTGTCCTGAACAATACAAAGGATATTGATGTTGTAATAGCTATGGGCTCTATGGCCCAGCGCAAGAAGCTCTATGAGCAGTACAAGCAAAATCCTCATGTGCATTTTCCAAATCTTATTGACCCTACGGCAATTATTTCTGAGTATGCCACGCTTGGTGAGGGCAATGTTATCTGTGCCGGCGCAATTATTACGGTAGATGTACATATTGGCAATCAGAATCTGATTAATTTCAATTGCACGATAGCGCATGACAGTGTCCTTGGGAATTTCAATACACTTAACCCCAATGCAAATATATCCGGTGCCTGCACACTTGGAAATCTTATCGAGGTCGGTACCGGCTCTCAGATTGTCCAGGGCAAGAAGATTGGTGACGAGACACATATCTGGGCAGGTTCGTGCGTGATCAAAAACACAAAGGGCCGCTGCGAGGTTGTAGGCGTCCCGGCCAAGACAGTGCTGAAATTTTAAGTATAAAGGAATCACATTATAATTACTTACTATGAAAAAACATATATTAATCATTTGTCAGTTCTTCTACCCGGAGCCATTTCGTATAAATGATATTGCTTTTGAATGGGTGAAGAGAGGCTATAGGGTTTCGGTAGTTACCGGAATTCCTAATTACCCGGAGGGGAAGTTTTATCCGGGATACGGATTTTTTAAACACAAAAAAGAAACAGTGAATGGAGTCGAGATATATCGTATACCTTTGATTCCGAGGGGTAAGGGAAAACTAGGGTTGGTTTTAAACTACTTTAGTTTTCCTATTTCAGGTTTTTGGTGGAGTCTGTTTTCCAAGCAGAGACCGGACCTTGTATTTATGCTTGAGACATCTCCCATGAATCAGTGCAAGGTAGGTGTACGTTTTGCCAAAATGCATAATATCCCGTGCTTTTTGTATGTTCAGGATCTATGGCCGGAGAATGTTGAGATGATTACCGGAATACATTCTCCATTAATCATAAAGCCGATTACCAGGATGGTAGAAAAAATATACGCCGGCTGTACACATCTGTGGGGTACGAGCCCAAGTTTTGTCACAGAAATGGCAAAGAGACTCCCACCCGAGCAGAGAGACAAGGTCACATTCTGGCCGCAGTATGCCGAGGATTTCTACCAGCCCAAGCCGAGGAAGCCTCATGATGGATTCAATATCATGTTTACCGGCAATATAGGGCAGGCTCAGGGACTCGAGATTCTCCCCAAGGCCGCGCGTATCCTTAAGGATAGAGATATCGTAGATGTACGATTTACAATCGTAGGCGAGGGCAGAGCCCGCAGTGCCTTTGAGAGAGCTATCGCAGATGAGGGAGTGGAGGATTTGTTTACATTTACAGGCAGGCGTCCGGCTACCGAGATTCCGTTCATGCTGGCAGAGAGCGATGCGGCGTTTTTGTCATTTGCGGATGATGATTTATTTGCCAAGACAATCCCTGCAAAGCTGCAATCGTACATGGCATGCGCCATGCCGATTCTTGCATCCGCAAGAGGCGAGACAGTCAGGGTAATTACTGAGGCCGATTGTGGATTATGCTCTGATCTCGGAGATGCTGAAGGACTGGCTGATAATATTATTATCATGCGAAATTACGACAAGGAGCGACTCAACAAAATGTGTGATAATGCCCTTGTTTACAATAATAAGCATTTCAACAAAAAAATTCTTATGGATGAGATGGACCGCTGGCTGAATGGCGAGCTGAAGTAGGAGATTGGCATGAAAGTATGCTTTGGAACAGTTATATACAGGCAAGCAAAGCCCTTTTTTAAGGATTTAGTAGGTGCGCTTTCAGGACAGTCTTACAAGGATTTCGACGTACTTATCGCAAATGATAATTATGATTTGAATGAACTTTCGGACATGGGCGTAATAGATGAAGCCGGAAAGCCATGGGATTTGGTTGATGGTCTGCAGGGTTCAGTACATTTTTTAAATCTGCAACCATTGCATTTATCTATAGCTCAGACCAGGCTGCACCTTATTAAGGAGGCAAAGCGACTGGGCTATGAGCTGCTTGTAATCGGGGATGCAGACGACACCTTTGTTCCTACCCGCATTGAGAATCATTGGATGGCCTACAAATTAGACAAAAGGGCTACATTCTTTTATAATGAATTAGTTACGGACAAGGGCGAGACGGTTCTATATGATTTGCCGGATATGGTCGAGGATGTGCGGCCTGTTTCACAAAGCAATTTCCTAGGTATGTCCACGACATCTATCAATTTGACCCTCGTAGATGCGGAGTGGCTTGATAGCCTTGCGGAGGGAGATACCGCTGTATTTGATTGGTATTTCTACAGCAGGATACTGATGGATATAGGATACGGCAGGCTGGTTCACGATGCAGCCACCATATATCGCATACACGAGGGTAATGAGGTAGGCGTTACTCATGACCCTGAGCAGGAGCGTAGTGTCAAGCTGATTCACTATCGGAATTTAGCAAAGCGCTATCCGTATTTTCAGCATTTATATGACGACCTAAGCGAGCTTGACTTAGCTGGATTAGATATATCACACGACCACCATGGCTATTGGTGGAGTAATATTATTATGGAGGATTCCTATGAGATTTAATTATCAGGATATGGTATCAGGAGGCAAGAAGCCTTATGTTATCGCAGAGCTTGGAGCCAATCACAATGGAGATATGGACCTTGCCAAGACAATGATCAAAACAGCCAAGGAGTGTGGAGCTGATTGCGTAAAGCTACAGTCTTTCACAAAGAGCAATGTATTCTCAAAGAAGAATTACGATGACAATTATTTCCTCGGCGATGATTATAGAAACAGAACAGATTACACTCTCGAGTCAATCGTAGAGGCCTACGCTCTTTCAAAGGAGCAGCACTATGAGCTCAAGGCATACTGCGACGAGCTTGATATTGACTTTGCTTCTACACCATTTGATAAAGAGGGCGTAGATTTATTGGTCGATGAGCTTCATGTTCCATTCATCAAGGTTGCATCTATGGATGTGGAGAATGTTCCATTCCTTAAATACATTGGTAGCAAGGGAGTGCCCGTTGTTATTTCTACTGGACTTACCGGTATGGATGATGTTGTAAATGCTATCGCTGCTATCGAGGCAGGCGGTTGCCATGAGATATGCGTATTGCACTGCGTATCTATTTATCCACCCGCAGACGAGCAGGTTAATCTCAATAATATCGATATGTATCGCATGGCATTTGGCTATCCTACAGGATATTCTGATCATACATTTGGTGTGGTTGCGCCTATTATGTCTATAGCAAAGAATGTATGTATCATCGAGAAGCACTTTACAATGGACAAAAATATGAAGGGCTGGGATCACAAAATCAGTGCAAACCCCGAGGAGATGAAGGTCATCTGTGATGCTGCAAGCCAGGGATATAAGATGATGGGAAGCTTCCGCAAGGTTGTTAATGAGAGCAAGCATCAGCGCGATGAGTACAAGCGTTCAATCGTTGCAGCTCATGACCTCAAAAAGGGTCACATTCTCACCGAGGATGACCTTGATTACAAGCGCCCCGGTACAGCTATCTCACCAAAGTTCTATGAGATGCTGGTAGGCAAAGAGCTGAAGCGTGACATCACTGCCGACGAATTATTCCAGTGGGGTGATTTCTAAGGGTTGATTCTACTTCGTAGAAACTCCTATTAGATTCTTTGAATGAGTAAGCCAGTAACTATCAAGCTCTGAGTGTTGCTGAATGAGACATGTAGTCGAATGAAGCAATATCTCAGGCTTGAGAGTGTAACTGGCGTAGGTTATAGAAAGTGTGAAGTGATGATTGCATTTATTCCAGCGCGTGGGGGCTCCAAGGGAGTCCCAGGCAAGAATATAAAAGAAATATGTGGCAAGCCTCTTATTGCGTATACTATTGAGGCGGCGCTTGAGGCTGAGAGCGTAGATAGAGTCATCGTCACTACCGATGATGAGGCTATTGCAGCTGTCGCCAGAGAATATGGGGCAGAGGTCCCTTTCATGCGACCTGCAGAGCTTTCGACAGATACAGCATCTGCTATTGATGTGTATCTTCATGCTACTGAGTTTGTCATGAATGAGACGGGACAGCAGATAGACAAATTCATGGTGTTGCTACCGACTGTTCCTCTCAGAACAGCGGGACATATCGATGAGGCTGTCGCTCAGTTTAATAGAGATGGAGCTACAACACTTATCTCATTTGCTGAGGCAGAGGTCCCTGCCAGCTGGTATCATTTAACTGATGCCGAGGGCAGAGTCCACAATGCAGGTTTTGGACAGGGCATTACCATGAGTAATCGTCAGAATAATGAGACCTATATTGTTCCAAACGGAGCAATATATATTCTCGATTACAACCTGCTCAAAAATAACAGAACCTATTACTGTGACAATACAGTCGCTTATATTATGGCACGCGAGGATTCAATTGACATAGATTATCCTATGGATTTTGAAATTGCGAGATGCTTTATGGAAAAGAGAAATAGCGAGAGTAACCAATGACACTGATTAGAGCGATTGCCTTTTTGCTACATTTTACATTAGTGCCTGTAGCGCTTGGCAGACTAATTACAAGAAAAGATAATAGTGAGCGGGGCAGCAGGATCGCATCTACATATATGGTGGGACTTTTTGCTTCAATGGGTATTTTCTTTGTGCTTTTTGCAATTCTTGAGTGGCATCAGAATTGGAATACATTCTCAGAGCCTTTTACAGGTTGCTTTACGGCGCTTTGCATTGCCTATTCTGTTTTGATTGGCATTCTTGTGTTGATATGGATTGTAAAGGATTTTGGTGCTATTAAGGTCTTTCCGGGATTTATAAAGGGTCGAATCGATTTTATTTGCGAACGGATTAGGAATGATAGATTTATTGCATTATATATTTTTGGTGCACTGGCCATACTATTAGTGCAGATGTATTTTGCATACGGATATCAGGTCAATGAATGGTCATATGATGATTATGATTACGTTGTATCTAGTGTAGATACAATCAATAATGATATTTTGTCCAATTCCTATATTATTACTGGAGAGCCTCAGTACATGTCTGAGAAACGAGCAGCGGCATCCTGGACTACAGAGATTGCTTATTTTGCCGTTGTGTCGGGATTTGAGGTGACAACAATTTGCCATACCATCCTGCCTGTTTTGCTATTGGTTATTGCATATTTGGCATATTACTACATGGCATCGCTGATTATTCCAGCGCTTGACAATCGCTTGATTTTTATGATTTTGTTGCAGGCGGCATTTGTATTTGGATACCATTCTCATTATTCACTGACATTCAGACTATTGGGAGTGCTGTGGCAGGGCAAGGCTGTGCTTTCAGCTATAGCGGTACCTTTTATTTTTGCTTACCTTGCCGAGAAATATAGCAAGCCACTAGATAATAGGAACCTGTTTCCGATATTTGCGGTTTCTCTTGGCGCATGCTCATTGACTAGCATGTCAATGCTATTGGTTAGCCTGGTATCGGTGCTTGTTTTTATAATAATGTGTATTTATAACAGGCGGATTTATGGAGTCAGATATTTATTGATGTCCATGATTCCACCCATGCTACAATTATTTTTCTATACAATGATTAGTTGGCTTTTGGCTGATATGCGAGGTTATACACCGAAGCATTTCATCAGAGGTAAGGATATAAACTGGTGGTATAAATGGTTTGGTTAGACTTTTTCATAGATATCACCCAGGAGTTCTGGGGCGATTATGGCTATAGCATTTTATTTTCCATAGCTTTAATTGCAATAATTGTAACCTGCAAAGAGAAGCTTAGTCGTTATTTGTTTTTGTGGTATACACTTTTAGTGGTTATCTTTATTTATAATCCGCTGACCCTTTTTGTTTGCCGACATTTTTTGGAGGAGAGCACATTCAGTCAGTACTATCAGAGGTTCTACAGCCTGATTCCGGTTACTGTAATAATAGCCTTTGGATTCATGTATTTGATCAAGCGATTCTTTGGATGGCGGAAGCTTGTTGCTACATTCGTAGCACTTGCGCTTATTGCGGTCCTTGGCGAGTGTATATATACGCAGGATTGGTTTACAAAGGCTACCAATCGCAATAAGGTGCCACAGGATGTAGTGACTATCTGTGATTTATTTGCAGATTATGAGGGCGATACCATTCGTATCATGGCACCTCTTGATATAGCGGTATACCTGCGCCAGATGGACCCGAGATTTTCCATGCCTTATGTCCGCTCGCTTCCGGATGAGGCGTATGAGCTTACCAATGAGGATCCTGATCCTTCTGTTATCGTAGAATATTGTCAGGAGAATGACGTGGATTATGTGGTGGTATCATCCGCAGAGACCGTCCTGAATAGATATCTGGATTATGGATTTACAGTATATGGCTATACCAGTCAGTACACAGTACTGATGCCCAATGATCCCGATTGGATTCTCACAGAATATGCCGATGCATCCGGGCTTCAGGGTATGTGTTATACCATGTATAATCAAAACGATGGCACTTTGATTGTTATCGATGGAGGTCATGCTGAGGATGAGGATATGCTCCGTGAGGCCATAGAGGACTATGGCGGTACAGTTGATGCATGGATTCTCACGCATTATCACATGGATCATATAGATGCATTCAATGAGATTTATGAGGACCCACAGGGGATTGATATTGAGCAGGTATATGTTACCAATCTCGATGCCGAGCTATTCTATAGTGTGGCACAGGAATGGGATGATGTTGATTCTTTCAACAAGTTTTTGGAGATTACAGCTGATGCTGACAATATAAATTATGTCGCAAGAGATGATGTTCTTACGTTCAGTGATAATCTGACAATCACATTTTTTAATGCATGTGATGAGGTGGTTACCGACTCGGAGGGAGCACAGGATATTCCAAATAATGACTCCCTGGTGTTCAAGATGGCCACTGATAATCGCAGTATCCTGATATGTGGTGATTGTCACAGCGAGTATATGGCAGATTATCTAGTTGACACCTATGGAGAGCAGCTGGATTCTAATATTCTTCAGTGTGGCCACCACGGCAATAATAGCATGCCGACCGATTCAGGCTTTTATGAGCTTGTCAGCCCGGAGATTTCTATATTTGATTTTCCGGATGATTTTATGACGAGCGCTCAGTATACTGCCGGTGCACTTGCAGCATATTTGCAGGAGCTTGGTTCGAGAATTGTGTGGTACAAGACGGCGCCAAATGTATTTGGATTTTAGCTGATTATTTGGAGAGGCTTAATTTGAAAGAACTTATATTAAAAAATAAAAAACTGATTTCAATAATACTGATAGCCGGAGTGCTTTTTGCCAGATGCAATCTGGGACTCGCTTTGGGAGCCGGATATGTGATGGCAAATATATTTTTTGATGGTCTAGCATTTTTGTTTTGTGTTTTTCTCATGCTTGATGACAAATCCAGGATAAAGGAGACTCTCGTTAATCCGGCTACAATCTGGCTTGTGATATTTGCGATTATTGTTTTTGTTTATGGGCATTTTCATCTCAGATATGCAGCAGATTATTTCAGCAGGCAGTATATGATTCTCACAATGTTTCCTGCTGTTCTGCTTATGATAATCGTTGCCTATAATACTGCTGATATGCTTGATATATTATCAATCAGTGGCACTATTGTTATACTGACATCCCTGATTACCAGTCTTTGCTATGATGATGTATGGTCAGAATGGACCGAGGGCATGGCATCGAGAGTAGGTGCTACTCCGGCGGGTACCTGTACCGATACGGGTAATCTGGTCCTTGTGTTACTTATTCCGATTTTTTATCAGATTATTGTAAATAGACGCTTCAAGGCATATTTGTGGATTGCACTTGTCGGCGTATTTGAGATTGTTGCTACAGGCTCCAAGTCATCAGTGCTACCGATAGTATTTGTTATTGCAATTATGCTACTTGGTGCGCCCGACGACAAAAAGACAGTTCGTCGTAATCTTATCATATTAATCATTATTGCAGTAGCAGGAGTGGCGGCAATAATGCTCATTCCTGCGCTATATAGCATAATTGGCGACCGTATCGTAGAGCTTATAGAGGGTATGTCATCAACAGAGTTTGATTTGCATACCAGCACCGGACAGAGAATGGCGGTAATAGCCGCATTCAAGGAGCATTTCATGGAGTATCCAATCTTTGGGCATGGTTTCTATGCATTCAAGGAGATGGCATACTCGGCACTTGAGGAATACAAAGAAAACGGACAGGTGCTATACAGGCACATTCAGATTCACATGAATTATCTGGAGCTATTGTTTTCTTTTGGTATATTTGGATTTATCGCCTATTATTGGTTCCCGGTATACGAGATTATTCGTACTTTCAAAGCGAACAAGATGGCAAAGCTTATAGTATTTTCGCTTATGGTATCCTTCTTCTTTATGGATTTGGGTATCGACATGTACTACAAGTATCTTTTGCCATATTATTCTTATTTAATGGCATACTGCTTCATCAAAAATAATCCTGAGAAGCAGGCATAAAAGGAGGAATTAAAATGAGATATGCAATTATCGGATGTGGACGTATTTCGCCAAATCACGTTGTAGCATCACAGAAGACAGGACTTGATTTAGTTGCCCTTTGTGACCTTGATTTAAAAAATACATTGGACAAGATTAAGAAATTCGATCTTGACGAGAATTATGTTAAGCAATATACAGACTACAAACAGATGCTTGCAGAGAAGAAACCGGAGTTGGTTGCAATTGCTACTGAGTCCGGAAAGCATGCACAGATTGCCCTTGATTGTATCGAGGCAGGCTGTAATGTAATCATCGAAAAGCCAATCGCACTCTCCCTAGCTGATGCAGATGCCATCATCGAGGCTGGTCATAGAAAGGGTGTTAAGGTATGTGCCTGCCACCAGAATCGATTCAATAAGTCTATTCAGATGATTCGCGAGGCTCTTGAAAAGGGCAGATTTGGAAGACTTCTGTATGGTACAGCTCATATTCGTTGGGCAAGAGATCACGAGTATTATGACAGAGCAAGCTGGAGAGGCACCTGGGAGCAGGATGGCGGAGCGCTTATGAATCAGTGTATTCACGATATTGATTTGCTTCGTTGGATGATGGGTGACGATGTTGTTCGTGTAGTTGGTATGACAGACAGACTCAAGCATGATTATATACAGGCAGAGGATCTTGGTATTGCTCTTGTCGAGTTTGCTAATGGCAGCTATGGAATAATCGAGGGCACTACTAATGTATTCCCTAAGAATCTCGAGGAGACCCTCTATATCTTTGGTGACAAGGGTACTGTAAAGGCCGGAGGAGATGCAGTTAATCTCCTTGAGGAGTGGAATTTCTCAGATTATATTGACGAGCCTGAGCAGATCAAAAAGGAGTGCTCTGAGTTGCCACCTAATGTATATGGATTTGGACATAGCAAGCTTTATAGGGATGTCATTGATGCGATTGAGAATGACAGAGAGCCATATGTCAATGGTGAGGCTGGACGTCGTGCCCTTGAAATGGTACTTGCTATTTACAAGAGCGCAGCTACGGGACAGCCTGTAGAATTCCCACTCAAGGATTGCAGCACTACGGATTTTGTAGGCAGATTTGATGCTTAGATATTGTAGGGAGTTTATTGTCGTACCTGCAATGATTTGTGTTAATTATACGAGGTAATTATGAAAGAGTTCGGAGGCTGTTTGCCGCTGGAAATCAACAAAATAAATAATGATTATTTTCACGGCTTTGATTACGTAGCACTTAATAGCGGTCGCTCAGCCATAGCTTATGCGGCACTTGCCGGTGGATTTGAGACAGTCTATATTCCGTATTATACCTGCAAGACTGTTGAGGCGGGGCTCAGTGATGATATGCTTATAGCTGCCGGTATACAGATTAAATACTACAATATCGATAGTAGTTTTATGCCAATCACTCCTGCAGAGGGCTTTGATGACCGTGCGCTTTTTGTCTACACCAATTATTTTGGAATTATGACTCATGCCATGCAGATGGATATTATCGCTGAGCATAGTCATGTGCTTTTCGATAATACACAGGGCTTTTTTACAAAGCCGGTTCGTGGTACGTATTCGGCATATAGCTGTCGCAAGTTTTTTGGCGTGCCGGATGGCGCCTATCTTGTTGCAAATGAGATACCATCTCTTGATATTCCTACAGGCAGTAGTGCAGATTCGGCCGCATTTTTACTCAAGGCTATCGAGGTAGGACCTAATGCAACCTATGCCATGAGCAAGGAGAATGAGGACCATATCAGTAGTGAGGGATTGTGCTACATGTCACCTCTTACTGCAGGACTCATGTCATCTGTTAATTTTGAATCCATAAATAACAGGCGCACAGCCAATTTCAAGAGGCTTCATGAGTTGCTTGGTCAGTACAATGAATTAAATATAACCATGGAAAATGGGGCGCCAATGGTGTATCCTCTTTTGATAAACAAGGATGGAGTTCGCGAGGCATTGGTGGAGAATAATATTTTCGTATCACGTTGGTGGAGATGGATAGAGCAATCACCTGATACCAATGATTTTGAAAAGCATCTGTCAAAGCATCTGGTTCCATTGCCTATCACTCAAAACTACGACGAGAAGGATATGGACTATATCGCAGATTTGGTACAGGGTATCATTAGCAAATAGATTTGTCATATAGACTAAAGGATTTCAATAGTGAAAAATAAAAATACTATTCGTAAAATCGAAAGCGTAATTGAATTATTGATAATGGCGGTGGCCTATTACTTTGTCTGGAAGAATTTTATTTTTGACAGAGCATATTTTTATCCGTTTCTAGGTCGAGGCAAATATGTGCTTATGGGCATCTATTTTGTTTTGATGCTTGTAATCATACATTTGTGCGAGGGATTCAAATACGGCATTCTAAAAATAGCCGACGTATTGTTTTCTCAATGGATAGCCATTTTTATCGTAAATATTGTTACCTATTTGCAGCTGTGCCTTATGGCCAATCTCATGATTCCCATTAAGCCGATGCTACTTCTTACGATAGGCGATTTTATTATTTCGGGTATATGTGTCTATATATTTTTTGCAATATATGAGAAGTATTCCCGCGCCAGCAAGCTGCTCATGGTATATGGCAACAAGGAATCTGTCGGGCTCAAGCTCAAGATGGATACCAGATCAGACAGCTACAATATTAGGCGGATTGTCAGTATTGATGAGGGCATGGACAATATAGTGAATATGCTTTCAGATTATGATGGAATAGTCATTTCTGATGTCAGTGCACAGGAGAGAAATGATCTTCTTAAATATTGCTACATGCATGAGATTGAGACCTACATTACTCCCAAGATTTCCGATGTAATTATTGCCGGCGGTGAGGGTATTCATCAGTTTGATACACCGCTTGTAATGATTAATACAACAGGTCTTACGCCTGAGCAGGAGTTCGTTAAGAGATTTTTTGATATTGTATTGTGTGTGATTGCGTCTGTAGTGCTTTCACCACTTATGTTAATTGTAGCTCTTTGCATCAAGCTGGAGGACCATGGCCCTGTATTTTACAAGCAGGCGCGTGTCACCAAGGATGGTAGGATATTTAATATTCTCAAGTTTCGCTCCATGGTGGAGGATGCTGAGCAGCGTCCGGCCACAGATGATGATGATCGCATTACACGCGTGGGACATGTCATCCGTGCAACGAGAATTGATGAGCTACCACAGCTATTTAATATAATCAGAGGTGATATGTCTATAGTTGGACCACGTCCTGAGCGCACCGAGCATGTGGAAAAATATACTGAGGCCATTCCGGAATTCGAATTCCGCAGCAAGGTTAAGGGTGGTCTCACCGGCTATGCTCAGATATACGGCAAGTATAATACTTCCGCTTATGACAAGATAAAGCTTGACTTGATGTACATCGAGAATTACAGCTTCCTTTTGGATATCAAGCTCATCCTTATGACAATACGAATCGTATTTAAGAAGGAGAGTACAGAGGGCTTTGATAAGGTGGTTTCTGCAGACGAGATACTTGACCAGCTAAATCAGGAATCAAAAGATAATTAGTTTTGAATTGAGGTTGACCATGCCGATTTATGTTCCAAAAATAAAAAGAGAATATCAGATTTGTACACAGTGTGTCATGGATACGACAGACAGTATGATTCAGTTTGATGATGAGGGCGTATGTGATCACTGTCGTAACTTTGAGAAAAATATAAAGCCATATTGGAATCCTAACAAGGAGAATCGCGAGGAGCTAGAGAGAGTAGCTGCCCAGATTCGCAAGGATGGTAGAGGACGAGATTATGATTGCATACTTGGTATGTCCGGAGGAGCCGACAGTTCCTATCTTGCATACATCGCCAAGGAGGTAATGCATCTGCGTCCGCTTATTTATGTAGTGGATACAGGTTGGAATCTCAATGTGGCTGTCGAGAATATCGAAAAGATTGTCAAGGGACTCGACCTTGATATGTACACGGATGTCATTAATTGGAAGGAGATGAGCGATTTCCAATTGTCGATGTTCAAATCCGGTATCAGCAGTTGTGATGCTCCACAGGATCAGGCGATTTTTGCATCACTTTATAATTACGCTGTAAAGCATAGGATTAAATGGGTTCTTACAGGTTCTAATAATAGTACCGAGTTCGTTCGTCCGCCGGTAGAGTGGATATATATGAACGACAAAATCATGAATAATGATATCCACAATAAGTTCGGTAAGCGACCTTTCAAGACTTACCCACAGTGTGGAATTCTCAAATATCGTGTTCTCTATAAGTACGTATTTGGAATGAAGAGATTCTATCCTCTTGACTATGTCGTCTATGACAAGGCAAAGGCGGAGGATTTTCTCCATGAGAAATATGGCTGGACAAAGTACGAGAACAAGCATTACGAGAATGTATTCACGAGATTTTTTGAGGGATATTATCTCCCTTACAAATTCGGATTTGACACCAGGAAAAATGTTTACTCGACTCAGATTCTTGCCGGAACAATGACAAGAGATGAGGCATTACAAAAGCTTCAAACCAATCCATATGATATAGATCAGATGGAGCAGGACAAGGAATATATCGCCAAAAAGCTCGGTATTACTCCTGAGGAATTCCAGGAGATTATCGATGCCCCTGCCCACACTCCTGACGACTACAGGAATTCAATGTGGATGATAAAGCTCGGTCTCAAAATATGCAAGCTACTAGGAATAGAAAAGAGAAACATGCGATTCTAAAGGACATGAGTATTTTGCGAAGCAAAATGCGAATGCGTATTTGGCCTTGACCAATACAGGGAGCGAATCCTGCTTGCAATTTTTCTCAAATTAAGGAGATTTTATGATAGCAATAATCAATTACGGCCTGGGCAATCTTGGCTCAATCGCCAATATGCTAAAGGTCATTGGAGAAAAGAGCATAATTACAGCAGACCCTGAGAAAATCAAGTCTGCAGACAAGCTAATTCTCCCGGGCGTTGGAGCATTCGATGCCGGAATGAGCAAGCTAAAAGAGACAGGTCTCATTCAGGTCATCAAGGATGAGGCAGTAGGCGGCAAGCCAATGCTTGGTATATGCCTTGGTATGCAGCTGCTTGGCAATTCCTCTGAGGAGGGAGAATTGCCGGGGCTTGGTCTTATCGATTTTGAGTGTAAGAAATTCAATCTACCTCCGGAACTCGGACTAAAGGTCCCACACATGGGATGGGATATTGTTGAGTTCAAAAAGGATGTACCACTTCTAAAGGATATTACAGGCCGACAGAGATATTATTTTGTTCATACGTATCATGCGGTGTGTGCAAATCCTGAGGATGTTATGATGACCTGTGATTATGGTTATGAGTTTGCATGTGCTGTCAATCGTGGCAATGTATACGGCGTGCAGTTCCACCCGGAAAAAAGCCATGATTTTGGAATGAGATTGCTTAGCAATTTTGTAGATTTGTAAGGAAGACAATATGTTCAATAGACCACGAATAATCCCGGTTCTTCTTATAGACGACAGGGATCTTATCAAAACAATAAATTTCAAGAAGCCTACCTATTTAGGCGATCCCGTCAATGCCCTCAAGATTTTCAATCGCAAGGGGATTGATGAGATGGCAGTGCTTGATATTTCCGCAAGTAGACGAGGCGTTGAGCCTGATTTCGAGCTGCTCACTGATATGGCATCAGAGGCATTCATGCCACTCAGCTATGGTGGTGGTATCAAGAATATAGACCAGGTTAGAAAGCTTCTTGCTATCGGCTACGAAAAGGTAGTATTAAACACAAGCCTTGTAGAGGATGAGCAGCTTGTGCGTGATGCGGTGGCACTCGCCGGTTCGCAGTCCGTTGTTGCTTCAATCGACGTTAAGCTCATAAAGGGACAGTATAGGTGTGTGATATGCGATGGTACCCGTACTATTAATATATCGCCTGTTGAGCTTGCACGGCATGCCGAGGAGCTTGGTGTAGGTGAGATTTTCCTTAATAGTATCGATAGGGATGGAATGATGACAGGCTATGATACCGAGCTTATTCGTCAGGTCGTTGATGCAGTTAGCATTCCTGTTACAGCATGCGGAGGCGCAGGTGGCATCAGTGATTTAAAGGATGCTCTTGTAAATGGTCACGCTCATGCAGCAGCCGGAGGCAGTATGTTTGTATTCTATGGCAGGCTCAAGGCTGTGCTTATCACAGCTCCTACTGAGGAGGAGCTCACAGAGGCAGGCATTTACACCGAGTAATAATTGGAGTTTTATATGAAGATTCTATTAATTGATGTTAATTGCAAATATAGCTCCACAGGCAAAATTGTCTACGACCTGTATAATAGGCTGAATGCAGATGGTCATGAGGCGCGAGTGGCATATGGTCGTGGCGATGAGATAGATGAGCCCGGCATTTACAAATTTGGAATAGATTCCGAGACCAAAAAGCATGCCCTCCTTGCCAGAATCACCGGTAGGAATGGTTGCTATTCTCCCAAATCTACTGCTCGTTTGATTGATTATATAAAGGATTTTAAGCCTGATATTGTCCATATACACGAGCTGCATGCGTATTTTGTTAATATCACTGAGCTTTTGGAATTTTTGAAGGAGCGACAGATACCTGTTGTATGGACTTTTCACTGTGAGTTCATGTATACGGGCAAATGTGGATTTGCCTACGAGTGTAGACAATATATGAGCGGATGTGGCAATTGCCCATATCTAAGACAGTACGTAAGCTCTCTTTTTATAGACAGGTCGGCGGAACTTTTGGCCGAGAAAAAGGCGGCAATAGATGGCCTTAATATAAGAGCGATTGTGACTCCGTCCAAATGGCTTGCAGACAAGACAAAGGAGACTTATCTATACAAATACAATATTCAGGTGATTCATAACGGAATAGATACAGATACAATTTTTTATCCGAGACCGGATGACCATAGTATTAGGCGAGAATATGGCATTGCAGATGATGCTCGTCTTGTTCTTGCCGTGGCACCTAATATAATGGATGTTCGCAAGGGCGGCAGGATGGTGATTGATCTGGCGGAGAATATGCCGGATACCCAGTTTGTTCTTGTAGGTGCTGATGAGACCAGGCGTCAATCCGACAATGTACAGCTGATTGCACGCACCAAGGATCAGGATGAGCTGGCAAGGTGGTATTCTGAGGCGGATTTATTTATAATTTGTAGCAAGGCTGAGAATTTCCCTACCACGTGTGTTGAGGCTCTCTGCTGTGGCACGCCTGTTGTGGGTTTGGATGTTTGTGGCACCAGCGAGACTGCACCGGGGGATTATGGTACATTCGTCAGAGTAGATATAGCAGGCGATGAGGATGTCCGATATGCAGCAACACTTGAGGCACTAGAGGGTGCGATTGCTACTCAGCTTAAAAGAAATTTATCTTCTGAGCAAATTCGTGAATTTGCCAGGGCAAATTATGATAATACAGTAATGTATAGCAAGTATTTGGAAATTTATAAAAGCGTACAGAGATGATTGCACTTATAGCGATACGATTTATTTAATTGTTTACACCCATGGAGGACAATATGAACAGAGAAGATGTTTATGCAAAGCTTAATGATATATTCAGAGATATATTTGATGATGACGATATCGTGCTGACAGATGAGACGACAGCCGACGATATCGAGGATTGGGATTCTTTGGAGCAGATTACAATAATCAATGCCTGCGAGAAGAAATTCGGTGTCAAATTCAACATGATGGAGGTCACAAGCCTCCACAATGTAGGCGAGATGGTCGACATGATTATTTCTAAAATGTAGTGAGGAATTTATGGCAAATATTATTAAAAATATTCTCAAGGATTGTAGAGACTGTTGGTCGTACATTCGTTATTTTCATAGGTTCAAAAGTGTGGGCAAGCGCTGCATCATGAAAAAGCCTTTATTGCTCACCAATATGCGCAATGTCAGTTTGGGAGACAATGTATATATTCTTCCGGGACTACGCATGGAGACGTTAGAGCACACTGATAAGCAGCAGTTTAATCCATCTATAGTTATAGGCAATGGCGTAGAGATTCACCAGAATTGTCATATCTATTGTGCCGACAGTATTATGATTGAGGATAATGTCTGCATTGGCGCAGGCTCTATGATTAATGACTGTACACATGGCTATGCCGATTTGTCACAGCCATTCAAGCATCAGCCGCTTTCAACCAAGCCTATTGTCATAGGTGAGAATACTATCATAGGCAATAATGTGCTCATTCTGCCGGGCGTTACAATAGGCCGCAATTGCTACATCGGTGGCAATACGGTCATCTCCAAGAATGTACCGGATTATTCTATCGTATCGGCTCCAAGACCGCGTTCGGTTGTAATGCCGCATGATGAATAAGCTGATTCTATTGGAGAATAATTTAGAATTATTCATAGGTGAAAATTGGCTGTGAATAGTGAGAGAATTAATTTTTTTATAGAACTGAGGAATACAACATGAAGATACTTCATATAGGCTTGCCATCCCATTTTACAGAAGGCATGCTCTATCAGGAGAATATGCTCATTGCAATGAATAGAGCAGATGGCAATGATGTCACAATCATAACTGATGTATGGCATTATGAGGGAAGCAAATTAGTCAAAGGCCCGGAGGAAGATAGAATAATGGATACCGGCGCCAGACTGATTCGACTGGAATACGATAGAGTCTTGTTTAGTGATTTGTGGACAGAGAAGGTTCAGAAATGTCGCAAGCTCAAGAAATATCTCAATGAAATACAGCCTGATACCATTCTTTATCACGGAGTGTGTGGATATGAGATGATGGATGTTGCTGAGTATTGCAAGGCACATCCGGATTGTCTGTTTTATATGGATAGTCACGAGGATTACACTAATTCAGCGATGAATCCTCTCAGCAAGGCTTTTTACAAAATTATCCATGGCCATTTCGTTCACAAGGCACTGCCTGAGGTGGACAAGATATTGTACCTGGGTGTACAGATGAAGGATTGGCTCAAGGATATATATCATATACCTGATAGCAAGATGGAATTCATGGCGATAGGTGGCATCATCTATACACCTGAGCAGCAGAGAGAGGCGCGCCAGGAGATTATTAATAAATATAGCCTGCCACAGGATGCAATCATTCTTGCTCATTCCGGCAAGCTTTCTGCGGGCAAGCGTACAGCTGAGCTTTTGCAGGCATTCACCCAGGTGGATGATCCCAGGTTAGCACTTTTTGTATTTGGTTCTATTCCTGATGATATGGAGCATGTTCTCAGACCACTTTTGGAATCTGATAGTCGCGTTCATTTTATGGGATGGAAGGTCAATAAAGAAATCGAGGAGTTTCTTGCAGGCGTTGATTTGTATTGCCAGCCGGGTGGACAATCGTCTACATTCGAGACTGCGATGTGCTGTGGTTGTGCCAATATGACATATCCGCATGAGACCTATAGAGACGAGACTTACAGTGATTGTGGCGGAGATAATTATTTCTTTGTGGAGACTGTGGATGATATGGTCAATGTATTTAGACGAATCACCGACAATCCGCAGCTTTTAGAGCAGACCAAGGCCAAGTCATTTGCCTTTGCCAAGCTTCAGTTTGATTATGAGGTTATTGCTCGAAGGATTTATAAATAATTAAAGGAAATCAGAATGACAAATAAAGAACAGTTTGAAAAATTTTGCCTGGATAATTATGTGTGCATATACTCCAAGCCATGGTGGCTGGATGCAATCGTAGGCCCTGAGAATTGGGATGTTTGGATATATGAAAAGGGTGGCCGTATATGGGCTGCCATGCCGTATTATCTTGAGGAGAAAAATGGCGTAAGACGTATTACCAAGCCACCGCTTACTCAGACTAATGGATTGATTGTCAGCTACCCTAAGGACCCACAGTCTCTTGCCAAGCGACAGTCCTATGAGGAGGAGATTTGCGATGCCGCAATAGAATTCATTGAGTCAATGAATCTCGATATCTATGAGCAGCAGTTCCAATATAAATACACCAATTTCCTGCCGTTTTTCTGGCACAGATACAGTGTTATTCCGCGATATACCTATGTTATTGAGGATACCTCAGATATGGAAATTGTGGATAGCAATATTAGTTCCAAATATAAGAACATGATTCGCAAGGGCGAGAAAAACGTCGACCATTTTGGCACAATCGATGCTGATACATTTTATACCGAGCATGAAAAGATTTTTGCCAGACAGGATTTGCCGGTGCCATTTACACGTGAGCAGTGGCACAGGGTATACAAGGCTGCGTACGAGCGTGAGGCAGGAGAGGTTCTTGCTGCACTCGGAAGTGATGGAGAGGTACTTTCTCTCAGCTTTTTGGTTTGGGACGAGGAGAGTCTGTATCTGGATGCAGGCGGACCGATTCCGGAGCATTCGAGACTACAGACATACGACGCTCTTGTTCACAAATCAATTGAGAAGGCCCATGAGCATGGTCTAAAATTTGATTTCGAGGGTAGTGTCGTAAAACAGATTAATCATAGCTTCCGTGAGTACGGGGGCCGTCCTGTTGAGTACTACAGATTTAGAAAGGTATTTAATCCTGAGATTATTCGAAAAGAGGCTGAGGAGACAATTAGCAATCTTCAGAAATAATTATGATAAAGACAAGTTTTGATTACGAAGTAGATTTACAGGCAAAAAATATTCTCATCATTATGCCCAAGTTTTATGCATATCAGGTCAAGATGCGAGATGATCTGGTGGCACGTGGGGCGAATCCGCACTTCTATGATGAGGAGCCGGAAAAAACCAAGTTTCTTTTTTTGAAAAATGTGGAGAGTATTTTCCACAGGAAGAACATTTTTGAGAAGTTTAATTCACAGCTTGTGGATAAAATCCTTGCAGAAATGCCCGCCGGTGGATATGACTACCTGCTTGTGATTCGTGGCAATGTTCTTACTAGCAAAACAATCCACGATATCAAGCTGCATTGTTTGAAGTCAGGCAGCAAATCAATTTATTATTCCTGGGATGCATTTGCAAATCTCAGACACAAGGGCGAGCTCGGCAGATGCTTCGATGCGCGCATGACATTTGATAGCGTTGATGCAGCAGAATCGGATTTGGATTACAAGCTTTTACCACTGTTTTATTCAGATGATTTTGATGGAGACAGGATTGAGGCGCCTACAGAGTACAAATATGACTATGTATCTGTATCTGCATTTTTCCCTTTTAGATATCGCTATTTCAAGGCTTTCGCCAAGGCAAATCCTGACAAGAGGATGTGCCTTAAGATTTACCTTGACCCCAAGGTCTACAGAGCCAAAAAAATCAAGGATCCCAAGCTTGTAAAAAATCTGGATATGGATATTATTAGTTTTGATCCATTCACTCCGGATGCAATCAGGGATTTGTGCAAGAATTCTAAGGCAGTGCTTGATCTGGCACACGAGAGGCAGCAGGGGCTTACCATGCGTACAATGGAGACTCTTGGTATTCGTCGCAAGCTTGTTACGAATAATATTTATTTAAAGGACTATGAGTTCTATAATGAGGATAATGCAATCGTATTAGAGGACCTTTCGGCCAAGGCAGACAGGGCTGAGGCTACAGGTGACTATAGCGAGTTTATTCTGCCGGGTGATGAGTGGCTTGATGCTCCATATCGTGGAGATGAAAAGGTGCGCCGGCGTTATAGTATCCATGCATGGATAGATAATTTGTTTAGAGAGTAATTAGTAGCAATATTGATTGTGATTTACCTAATAATTACCAGGTAGGGCAGGAGAAAGATGAAGTATTTAGTTACAGGTGCAAATGGATATATCGGACAGGGTGTGGTAAAGACCATGCTGGATTTGGGAGTAGATGTAATAGCTACCGATTTTCACACAGATGATGTGGATGCCCGCGCCAAGAGAATTGACGCCAATCTTTTTGAGATAGAGGATCCATACGGTTATTTTGAAAAGCCGGATGTAGTCATTCATTTAGCATGGCGAGATGGATTCAGACATGCATCAGAGAATCATATGATTGATTTGCCTTATCATTATGATTTCATCAACAAGATGTGCAGGGCAGGCATTCGCAAAATGTGCGTCATGGGCACAATGCATGAGGTAGGCTTTATGGAGGGCTGTATCAAGGCGGATACTCCATGTGCGCCACAGTCTCTATATGGCATTGCCAAAAATGCACTACGTCAGGCGACGATTCTTGCTTGCAAGGAATATGGTGTCAAGCTGCAATGGCTCAGAGGCTATTACATTGTGGGCAATACTCACAAGGGATGCAGTATATTTTCCAAGCTTACAGCTGCGGCAGAGGCAGGGGATGAGACATTCCCATTTACATCAGGACAGAATCAGTTCGATTTTACAGATTATGATTTATTCTGTCGACAGGTGGCTATGGCTTGCATGCAGGATGAGGTGCTTGGCATTATCGAGTGCTGTACAGGTCATCCTATGAAGCTTGCCGACCGTGTCGAGAAATTTATAGAGGACAATGGTTATGATATCAGTCTTGCCTATGGCACATTTCCTGACAGGCCTTACGACAGCAAGGCAGTTTGGGGCGATTCAACAAAGATAGATCAGATAATGGAGAATGACAGATGAAACCAATACTTTATATTGTAATTCCTTGTTACAACGAAGAGGCTGTACTTCCTATTACAGCACCTATGTTTTTAGACAAGATAAACGAGCTTATACGTCTTAATAAGATAGCAGATAATTCTAGGGTTATGTTTGTCAACGATGGTTCAAAGGATAGGACCTGGGAGATCATAAAGGATCTTGCTACACAGGACGAGCATTATATCGGCATTACACAGAGCCGCAACAGAGGCCATCAGAATGCTGTTCTCGCAGGTCTTATGGAGGCAAAGGAGCTTTGCGATATCACCATATCTATTGATTGTGACGGGCAGGATGATATCAATGCCATGAATGATATGGTCGATGCGTATGCCGATGGCTGTGAGATAGTATATGGAGTTCGCAGCAAGCGAGACACCGATACTTTCTTCAAGCGCTTTACAGCAGAGAGCTTCTACAAGCTTTTGAATAGCATGGGAGCAGAGGTGGTTTTCAACCACGCTGATTATAGACTTGTATCATCAAGAGTGCTGAATGAATTCGCCAATTACAAAGAGGTGAATATTTTCCTTAGAGGAATGTTTCCGCTTGTTGGGTTCAAGAGCACAAGCGTCTACTATGAGCGCAATGAGCGTATAGCCGGCGAGAGCCATTATCCTCTATCAAAGATGCTTTCATTGGCATTTGATGGAATTACTAGCCTGAGTATCAAGCCAATCAGAATAATTACAGGTTTTGGTCTGTTTGTGGCATTTATCAGTCTGATACTTATTATATATTCTCTAGTCAGACATTTCACCGGCGCCACACTCGGCGGATGGACCAGTACTATGATTGCCGTATGTTTCCTCGGTGGAATACAGCTTATTTCACTCGGAGTAATCGGTGAGTATGTGGGCAAAACCTACATGGAGACCAAGCAGCGCCCACGTTATATTATTTCTGAAAGGACCTACGAGGATAGTCAGAAATAATTTTCGTAAGAGGTTATTATGAAGGAACCAACCATTTCAAATTTTCTCGCGTTTGAGAGAGAGCATAAATGCAATCAAATAACAGTAGAGGGCTATCATATATGGGCCCTCTATCGTTATGAAATACACAATGCAATAAAAAGAGATACGGTGGGACGTACAGAGGGCACTGATTCAGGGTATACCAAAAAGGAACTGCTTTCTATGGCCGTGAATGCTCTGAAGCCCTTTAGGTTTCGTGATGTAGATGTCCTTTTCATTGGTAATGGTCGCCGCACCAGAAATCCCGGCACCGGTATCTATGAGGATATCTACTGTGATGAGATTGCAAAGAAATATAATAGTGTAATACTAGAGCATCCGGAGAATCATGGACATTGCACACCTAATGGTATGAGCAATGTCTACTTTACTGATAGGGTGGCATTTCAGACAAATATAGCAGTAAAGCTGTCTCGTAGGTTCAATACCAAAACGCGCCGTAGACGTACCGATGAGATTCGCAGGATCATGACACCGGTTTTTGAGGCGGTGCAGCAGGAGTTTGGACCTGACCTTCTCGAGGAGATGATTCCTGAGATGGTGGACAGGCTTTATTATATTGATATCACAAAGCGATTCTGCGGCAAGATATTGGATAAGGCCAGACCAAAGCTAATAATCGAGATTTGCTATTATGCTATGGAAAGCTATGCTATGAGTATCCTTGGACATGAGAGAGGTATTCATACGGCAGAGTATAGTCATGGATTTGCATTCCCTACTCATACTCCCATGCAGTATAATTCTGAGGATCATTTGACAGAGCTGCCGGATGATGAGCTCATATATAGCCGCACGCAGCTACCGATTGTGCATTTGCCGGATGATGTGCGTATGATTACTGTGGGATTTCCTTTCTTTGAAAAGCAGCGAGACCATTACAAGCAGGCCAATCCCAAGGATGACAGGACGATATGTTTTATCTCTACACTCTCTGAGGGGGAGCAGATCAGCCGCGTGGCAGCACAGGTGGCTGACATGATAGGGGATGATTATCATATTATTTACAAGCTTCATCCGATTGAGTTCAATTATTATAGGGACAGATATCCATGGCTTGTAAATGACAGGCTTGAGGTAATCGATAATAACGAGAATCATATTTTCAAATACTTGGCGCAAAGTGCCGTGGTGGTCAGCACCCGCACAGCCTCAGTATGGGAGGGCATCGGATTTGGCTGTGATACTATTTTGTTAAATTATGGTGACACGGCAGAGAATATGGAGTATTTTATTAAGGAGCAGGGCGTGCCTCTTGTTGACACAGCAGAGCAGGTGGTCGAGCTGATTAGGACAGGAAAGGCAGGCCATGTGGACCCGGATGGCATGTTCGAGCCCGATGCTATGGCAAATATTTGCTCATATATAGATGAGTTTGTTAATGATTAATTTTGGCCTTACAGGCAGGAAGAGAGATGTTACACATGAAAACAGTTGCATTTGTTCCAATAAAGTTAAATAATGAGCGACTCCCGGGAAAGAATCTCAAGAAGTTCTCGGATGGTACTCCTCTTGTACATGTTATTTTGGAGAAGCTTGCCAGTCTCAAGGGAGATTGCATTGACGAGGTATATTGCTATTGCAGCAGTGAGGAGATTGTAGAGTATTTGCCTGATGGTGTGCAGTGGCTGCAGCGTCCTACATTCCTTGATGACAAGTTCTGCAAGGGCAGAGCTATCTATGAGGAGTTCGTTAAGACAGTGGAGGCTGATGTATATATTCTTGCGCATGCTACATGTCCTTTTACAACTACCGAGCATATCAGGGAGTGTATAGAGGCGGTTCAGTCTGGCAAGTATTCATCTGCATTCGCAGGCCAGAAGCTACAGACATTTTTCTGGAAGGATGGCAAGCCATTTAATTTTGATCTCAGCAATCCACCGCGTACACAGGACATGGAGGCATTCTATGTAGAGAATCCTTCTCCGTACGTATTCACGAAGGAGGTATTTGCTCAGTATCATGCCCGTAGCGGACTCAATCCATATATCGCAGAGTGTGATGCGGTAGAGTGTGTCGACGTGGATAATGCCGATGATTTTGAGCTGGCTGATGCAGTATATGGATTTATAAAGAGCAAGCAGAATAAGCAGTAGTAGATTTATGTGGGATTTTGTTGGGATTACTTTGAGTAATCACAAGCAAATATTCACTCCCATAGAAGTAATAGTTTTAGGAAGATTTTATGAAAGACAATATTATTTTATTAGATACATCACTCCGCGATGGCGGTCATCTCAATGACTCGCGTTTTGGAGAAGAAATGATAAAGGATACCGTGGCGGGGTTGTGCCGCGCAGGTGTGGATTACATCGAGCTGGGATTTATGACCACGGATGATTACGATAAGGACGCATCTCTTTTTAGAAATATCGCAGATGCAAGGAAGGTTATTCCGGAGGATGCAGGTGATACACGCTTTGCACTTATGGCATACCGATTCGATGTCAATAATATCGAGGATTATGACGGTGGCAATGTCGATCTCATTCGTACTACATTCCATGTGTATGACTTCGAGGAGGGTATCGAGAATTGCCGCAAGACAATCAAGAAGGGATACAGATGCTCGGTTAATTTGATTAATTTCTACGGAGCATATACTGAGGAGCAGAAAATCGAGAATTTCAAGCGGATCAATGATTTGCATCCATTTGCGATTTCGATGGCGGACACCTACGGATTGCTTGATTTGCCTGAGATTGAGTACATATACGAGCTCGCAGACAAATACCTTGATAAGGATGTTACTCTCGGTATTCATCTGCATGAGAATAAGGGGATCAGCTATGCGATGGCACAGCGCTTCCTTCAGATAAAGGATCCTAACAGGACCGCGCTTGTAGACGGTACGCTCTATGGTATCGGTGAGGTTCCGGGCAATCTTCGCCTCGAGCAGATTATGGAGTTCATGAATAAATACCACGGCGCATCATACAATATGGACGAGATTTACAGACTTATCGATGAGTATTATGTAGCCGAGAAGGCCAAGAAGGACTGGGATTATGAGCTGCCATACGCAATTTCTTCAAAGTACGGAATCAATCGCAAGTACGCTCAATTTATGATTGAAAAGGGCGACTTGGGAATGTATGATATTAATCGTATACTTGTCAATGTACATGGAACTGACAAGCCTAGCTATAATAAGACACTGGCTGCTCAGCTTTATGATGATTACAAATCAGGCAGGATTAAATAAAGGAAATTACAATGAAAAAAGTACTCAATGTAAACTACGACGAGCTTAGAGCTACAGCTTTAAAGAATCGTCTCAAGATTTTAAATATGGTTCATGATGGAGCGTCAGGTCATTTGGGTGGAGCCCTTTCTGCATGTGATATTGTCACTTATCTTGGCGAGTGTGTCATTGATTATGACAGCGAGGAGCGCGATAGATTTATCCTTTCCAAGGGGCATGCGGTTACAGCCTTATATGCGGAGCTGCATGAGCTTGGTATTGTCAAGGATGAGGAGCTTCACACATTCCGCAAGCTCAATTCTCGTCTCAGCGGTCACACCAATAGAGAGAAGCTTCCTGAGACAGATGTTACTACAGGTCTGCTTGGGCAGGGATTATCCTATGGAGTCGGCATGGCATTTGCCAAGAAGCTCAAAAAGAGCCGCGACACTGTCTATGTAATGATTGGTGATGGCGAGACGCACGAGGGACAGATTTGGGAGGCACTCATGGAGGCCGGCCATTTCAAGTTAGACAATCTCGTCCTTATTATTGATAGAAACGGGCTATGCTCACATCAGCCTGTTGAGAATGTTATCTCGATCGAGCCTCTTGCCGATAGATTAGAGAGCTTTGGTTGGTTCGTCAAGGATATCAATGGACACAGCATGGAGGAGATTGATTCTGCAATTACATCTCTCCAATCACAATACGGCAAGCCAAAATGCATCATTGCCCACACAGTCAAGGGTAAGGGCATCAGCTTCATGGAGAATGACGGTCAGTGGCACCGTAATATTCCTACAGAGGAGCAGTACGAGGTGGCTCGCGCAGAGCTTGAGGCACAGATTGGAGGAGCAGATGTTTAGTCAGTACGAATATAGCATCCCAAAGGAGGCTATTGGTAATACACTTATTGAGCTGGCAAAGGATAATGACAAGATTTGCGTATTCTCCAGCGATGTAAGCAAGTCAGTTAATGTATATGAGTTTAGTCAGGAATTCCCGGACAGGTTTTTTGAGATGGGAATAGCAGAACAGTCTTCTGTATCTGCAGCAGGCGGTATGGCAATCGAGGGATTTATTCCGGTGTATGTTGCATTGGCAATTTTCTCTAATGGAATGACATTCCCACAGACTCGCCAGGTTTGCAATAACAATCTCAATGTCAAGATAATCGGTACACATGCAGGCGTAGATGATGGCGCCGATGGTCCGGGACATCATTCTACAGAGGATTTGGCAATCAGCCGTGTTATTCCCAGAATGACAGTGCTTTGCCCATCAGATGAGAATGAGGTTGCAGCAGCAATTAGGGCGATGATAGCAATGGAGGGTCCATGCTATATGCGTGTAGCCCGCGAGGTCCAGCCACTTATCCATGATAGGGATTGCACCTTCGAGATTGGCAAGGCAGAGACATTGTACGACGAGGGTGATGATTTTGCCATTATATTTGAGGGCAGCTCATTGCAGCAGGCACTCGAGGGCTGGGAGCTGAGCAAGTCCACAGGCAAGCGAGGCAAGCTCATCAATATCCGTAGTATCAAGCCCCTTGATGAGGAGTTGGTTCGTAGCGTAGCTGATACTGTTGATACAATTATTACAGTAGAGAATCACAGTGTTAAGGGCGGTCTTTATTCGGTTATTTGCGAGACTCTTGCCGGAGAGCATCACAAGGCATGTATCAAGGCTGTAGGTTTCCATGATATGTTTATGGAGTCAGGTCCATCGGCCGGCATCAAGGAGAAATACGGTCTCAACGCTGAGGAAATAGTTAAGTTTTTAAGATGATTGCGAGAGCAATCATCTTTTGCTATATACGATATTCTCTTTTTCACTTTTTATTCAACATAAGTTCTTGATTTCGACACTTTCATGTACTAAACTCAACTTAAGCTATATCACTTTGACCTTTTATTGATTTTGTGGGATATTTCATTGTTCCGCTCGCAATAGGTCATAGTGATATAAGGTATAGTTAGTAATTCTTTAGAGGAGGTTTACGATGAGAAGATTAACCAAAGTTTTATCATTGGCTCTTGCGACAGTGATTGCTGTTTCTACCTTCACTATTAGCACTTTTGCAGCATCACGCGCAGATGAGCACAAGAGAGATCTTACTGCTGATGAGATTACAGCTATCGCATCTATCTTTGATGCAGAGTATTATGCTTCAGCATATCCTGATGTAGTTGATACTCTTGGTACAGATGATGCCACCACAATGCTCACTCATTTCCTTTCATTTGGAATCTGGGAGGAGAGACAGCCTAGTGCATCATTTAATGTAGATGTGTATGCTACACGTAATGTAGATTTGCAGCAGGCATACGGCGATGATATCATTGCTTACTACGTATATTATGCTGGTCATGTCAAGGAGCAGAGCTGGAGAGCAGCCGCTACACTTGCAGATGCTTATCGCAATGAGGTAACTATTTATTCAGTATACGATTACACAGTTGGCCAGATTGGACCAAATGCAGGAGCATATGCAATCCAGACAGTTAACTATGCACCAAATCTTGGCATTACAGGCACAGACGCTACAAGCAATGCCAACAGAGCCAAGATTCTTGGTAATTACTAATCGATGTAATTAGAATCGTATAATGATAGTAGGCAAAGAAGCGAGATTATTTATTTTAATAAACTAACAAAAAAGCTAGGAATGGCAGTTCCTAGCTTTTTCAATGCCATTTTGGTCAAGGTGGCTTAAACCTTAGGCCCATTGCCATTATCATTTAAAGTATTTATTCTCTACTATGACATGCGATTATATTATGATAGAATAATCACTGATTATAAATGGTGATTAAATAATACAATTATTGAGGTGTAAAATGAAAAGAGAAAAAATATATGAAGAACTAACAGGGATTTTTAGAGACGTATTTTTGGATGATACCATTGAGATAAATGATGCAACAGTGGCAGGTGATATTGCCGGTTGGGATAGCCTTATGCACATTACTCTCATAGGTGCTGTGGAGGATGAGTTTAATATTACATTTCCTATGAAGGATGTTCTGGGAATGAAAAATGTAGGTGAGATGGTTGATGCAATAGAGAGGCTTGCAGACTAATGAATTGCTTTAATTACCCATTAGATACAAAGACATTGCTTAGAAAGAAGCGTGGATTGAAGAAGGAGATGTTTGATTCGGGCAGGAATTTTATCCACAAGAAGGTGGCGGTGCTTGGTGGCTCTACTACGAATGAGATAGTGGATATGCTTGAGCTTTTCTTGCTTAATTACGGGATTCAGGCAGATTTTTATCAGTCGGAGTATGCGCAGTATTGGCAGGATGCAATGTTTTCAAATCCTGAGCTTGATGAATTTGCTCCGGATGTTATCTATATCCACACAGGCTGGAGGAATATAGTTGATTTTCCGACTACTGCATCTAGTCGTGAGGATGTTGATGCACTTCTCGATGGAGAGTTTGCCCGTCTGCAGGCTATGTGGGAGAGTATTGAGAACAAATTCGGCTGTACCATAATTCAGAATAATTTCGACAGACCTAATTATAGATTAATGGGGAATAGGGATATATGGGATTATAGAGGACGCTCGAATTACATCAGCAGGCTCAATCAGCGTCTATATGATTACGCATGCACCAGGTCTAATTTTTATATCAATGACCTTGATTATATTGCAGGTGCGTTCGGTTATGAGGAGTGGAATGATGCCCTTAATTGGAATATGTACAAGTACGCCATGGCGCGCAATGCTATTCCTTATGTGGCAGCGTCTGTTGCCAGGATTATCAAGTCTATTTTTGGAATGAATAAAAAGCTGCTGGCACTTGATCTGGACAATACTCTCTGGGGCGGTGTCGTCGGAGATGACGGAGTTGAAGGTATAGCAGTTGGGCCAGAGGTTCCTAGCGGACAGATATATTCTGAGTTTCAGAATTATTGCAAGGACCTCAAGCAGATAGGAGTTATCCTCGGTGTCAATTCCAAAAATGATGAGGAGAATGCCTTGGCAGGTCTCAATCACCCTGATGGTCCACTAAAGCCGGATGACTTCGTGTCTATAAAGGCCAATTGGAATCCAAAGAGTGAGAATCTGTTTGCAATGTCTCAGGAGCTGAGTCTTGGCATAGACAGTTTTGTCTTTGCTGATGACAATCCGGCGGAGCGTGAGATTGTTCAACAGCAATTTCCGGGCGTAGCGGTACCTGTATTTGACAATGTCGAGAATTATATCAGAGCAATTGACCGTGAGGGATATTTTGAGGTCACTAATTTCTCAAGTGAGGATGTAAAAAAGACTGACCTATACAAGGCTCGCTCTCAGGCGGCAGCCCAGATGGCATCGTTTAATGACTATGGTGAGTATCTCGATTCTCTTGACATGACAGCATATATCAATCCATTTGAAAAGATATATGTACAGAGGATTGCTCAGCTTACTAATAAGTCTAATCAGTTCAATCTCACTACTCTGCGTTGCTCAGAGGATGATATCGAAAGATACGGACAGGATCCTAATTATATTTGTTATTCCGGCAAGCTGGTGGACAAATTCGCAGACAATGGTATTGTAACTGTTGTTGTAGGCGAGCGGGTGGACAGCGCACTTCATATGCGTCTGTGGCTTATGAGTTGTCGAGTGCTCAAGCGCGAGATGGAAAATGCCATGATGGACACTGTGGTAGCTACAGCAAAGACTCAGGGAATCGATACTATCTATGGATATTATTACCCTACCGCCAAAAACGCCATGGTGAAGGATTTCTATGAGCAGTTTGGATTCACTCTTGAGAATGAGGATGAGCAGGGTAATCGCACCTGGAAGCTTGATGTAGCTGCTTACAAGAATGGATGCAGTCATATACGGATAGAGACAAAATAGTAATAGAATTTTTACTGTGAATAGTAACAAAACCTGAAAAGTATTTTGGAAAGAAGAATTTTATGTCGAACAAGAATAAAGGAATTGTGGCTACCACAGCCGTAATCACAATTCTCACACTCTGTTTTAAATTGCTCGGATTTGTAAAGCAAGCTGTCGTAGCCTACTATTTTGGCACGACATTTGAAACAGACATATACTATGTAGCCTACAATTTCGTAGGGAGTCTCTCATCGGCTTTCATTAGAGCAATCACGATATCGCTGGTCAGCATATACACCCACTGCCTTGTACAGCGTGGACGCAAGGCTGCTTCCAAGTTGCTCTCTGCGTGCCTTGAGCTGCTGGTTCCAATAGTTCTTGTAGTATTACTATTTGCATATATGCTGACACCTCAGATTGCAAAGGTATTGGCACCAAGTTATACCGCCGCAGAGTCAGTCCTGTTGCAGGAATATTTGAGAATATGCTTCCCGTTTTTCCTGTTTGCAGTGGTGACTCTCGTGTGGACTTCGCTGATGGATGCCAACAAGGACTTCGTCGTTAGTCGTACGGAGTCTGCTATCACCAGCATCACGACCATCCTCTGCTGTGTGCTTTTGTACAATGTTCAGGCTGTTACATCCCTAGTCATTGCCCAGTATCTCAGCTATATCATCTTTGGTTCGCTACTGCTTATACGCGGTCGTCGCTATTTTAAGTTTGGGTTTATCGCTTTTAGAGAAGTGCCCGAGATCAAGACAGTGCTAATCACCGCAGTACCTCTTTTTATCGGGAATTCGGTATCTCAGATAAATAAGATAGTGGACAACTCGCTATCCACAGGTCTTGGCGATGGTAATGCCTCAGCCCTATCATATGCCGTTGTTCTCGAGGATTTTGTATGCAATATTCTCATAAATAATGTGGTGGATGTGCTCTATGTTAATTTCTCGACGTACACAGCCGAGGGGGATAATGAAAAGCTGGCATCCACCATGCGCTCGGCGATAAATATCATGATATGTATCATGATTCCAATTACTCTCATAACCTGTATGTGCAGTCGTGAAATCGTCTCAATTGCGTACATGCGAGGCAGCTTTGGATTTGATTCTCTTATGATGACAAGCGCTGCACTGATTGGGTATGCAATTGGATTTACCAGTCAGGGAGTGCGCGATATTATTTTGCGCGGTCTCTACTCGTTTAAAAACACAAAGGGGCCTATGATTACCGGATTTTTTGCTGTAGGGTTTAATATTTTCTTCAGCATTCTATTATCAAAATTCATCGGAATCCTGGGTATTGCATTGGCTAGCTCAATCAGTATGACGGTCAACTTTTTAATTAATTCATATATGCTCAAAAAGCATATGCCGGATTACAAATTTACCGGTCATTTGCCTGTACTCGCAAAGCAGATTCCGGGTGTCGCTGCACTGGTGATAATCACCCTTGCCATGAAGCATATATTTAGCAACAATCTGCTAATATTTGGATTATCTGCAGTCATCGGGCTATGTGCATATGCAGTGATTCTCTGTATCGTGAGAATCGATGAGGTAGACACCTTGAAAAGCAAAATATTGGCAAAACTTTCTGCAAAATGATGTTATATTTGTCATTTGGGGTTGAGTTGCTATTATGAATATAGGCAAAGAAACGAAACTTAATATGTCTAACAAGACAGCAAAAAGCTAGGAGGTGCAACTCCTAGCTTTTTCTATGCTGGTATAAGTAAAGGAAATGAGGTAAAATATCAGTAATTGTGCTAAGCACATGTATTGGAGAATGATTGTAGGTTTTTATTATATAGAGATTACAGGAGATACAATGGCAGATTTTTTTAGTGAGAAAAGAAACGTATGCAGACTGTTGGTGGCACTTGTAGTGCTGGTGTGGTCATTTGGGACTCTTAGATATGGATTTTATGTAGATGAGAATGGTCTTTTGTCTATCTACAAGGGGATATACCAGGGACAGAGGATGTTTGTGGATAGCTGGGAATCGTTGCAGACCGGTGGCCTATTGGCATACCCATTATTTGCTTTATATTATCAGGTTTTGTCTCCGATTTTTGCATCGGCATCTATTAATATCGGATTAGTGCTTTATATGAGATATTGCTATATGTTTGTGCGATTGCTTGTGGCTATATATCTTTTTTACACTCTGAAAAATAGCGACTATTCAGACGGGGCATTTCCTGCAGCGCTTTTCTATTACATGTTCATTGTGGGCTGGAAGAATTTTTCTTACAAGTCTTATTGTGATTTTGCAATGGCGCTGATTCTTTGCTTTGTGTTCAGATATTACGAGACGAGGCGTGTCCGCTATGCCGTATTCATGGCGATCGCTGCATGTGTTGCAGTACTTGCATACCCGACTATGATTATCATGGCTGTGTTCCTTGGTATCTATTGGTTATTCCTTACCATCAGGGATGAGGCGTCAGCTCGTACAGTTATAGGTTATGTTGTCACGTGTCTTGTTATTGGGGGTGCTGTAGTGCTCTATCTGCAGTTTACCAGTGGCTGGAGCAATATTATTGCAAATATCAGCTATCTGGGTGATCAGGATTACGACCAGACTCTTTTAGTGAGGCTTGGTATGATGATTGCATCATATGCGGCTGTTGCAGTTGTTGCCTATGTTCCGATTATTTTTATCACAATAGTTAGGAAGTTTCGTTATTTCAGTGATGAGTCTGAAAAGATTTTTCTCACACTATATTTCATAATATTTTTCGTGGCAATATGTGCTCTTAGAGTTGATAGTATCAGTACATCACGATTTGTGTATGGGTGCCTTATTATTTTCTTCTGGTTCCCGTATTTGGAGCGCAATCGTGAGGATTCCAGTGTAGTAAAGATAGGCTCTTATGGCGTCGGCCAGAATAAGAGCAGGACGATTCTATGGACAGTATTCATGTTCTCGGTAGTGGCACAGCTTGTGTGGGCTATTTCTACCAACCAGGACATTTCAGTGCCGGGACATATGTCAGTGTATGTAGTTATTGCCTGTCTGCTCCTATTTAACGAGGAGTATGGCGATAATGAGATGATTACGCTTTCCAGATTCTTGATAATTGTCGATATGCTTTTCATGGGAGTATGGGTGGCCAATAGCAATGGTGGCCTGTGTCATGTCTTTGAGAAGATGTATTATGTCGAGGAGGGCGAGCTGAGCGGCATCGCACTTTTGCCAGAGGACTATGAGGATAATGTATCTCTCATGAATGTACTTGAGAATGTATCCGCTGATGATAATCTCCTTGTTGCATTTGGTTCAAACTGCGCAGGATATCTTAATAGTGATGCTTGGCAGGGGACATATTCTGTATATGCACGCACTCAGGCTAATACAAAGCTTTTGGATTATTACGAGCTCAATCCTGACAATCAGGCTGATTACGTGGTGATTGATGAGGGTAATATTAAGTATGATTTGTTCTTAGAGTGCGAGACGGGACAGTATATTCTTGATACCTATACTGTTGAGGTTGCACGTGATGGCGATTTCGTACTCCTGTCAAAGGAGGTACAGTAGTTGAGTGCTCTTTTAAAAAAGGCTGATGGACTTATTGATAAGAGATGGATTCGAGCATTTTTTCTGCTTGGGGTGGCATTTATTGCATCGCTTCCTGCATTTAGGAGTGGCGTATATAATGGTCATGATATAAAGTTTCATTTGGGGCGTATTCAAGCTATAGCCCAGGAATTATCGGCGGGGAATTTCCCTGTTAGATACGAGTCACAGGCATGGTACGGCCATGGCTATGTATGTACCACATATTATGGCAATATATTTTTATACATACCTGCATTGCTTTATATGGTAGGACTACCGGTATACAGAGCATATAATATCTACGTGATTCTTGTTAATTTAGTTACGGTATTTCTCTCATACTACAGCTTTAAGAGCCTCTTTAGGGATAGAGGCTGGGGAATGCTAGCGACGCTTATATACATGTTGGCAGGCTATCGCCTGACAAATCTATATGTCAGGGCTGCAGTGGGAGAGTATACGGCTATGGCTTTTATACCGCTTGTTATATATGGAGTGTATCGGATATATAATCATGCGGGTTTCTCCGCAAGCATAATTCCACAGTCACGAATTAATAGTGGTGATGCGGGTAGAGTTGAGGCTACATTACATGCTATACTACCTAGAGCAAAGAGGGTTCTTCCGCTTGTGCTGGGAGCAACCGGCTTGATAGAGAGCCATGTACTCACGACAGAGCTGATGGCTGTATTTGTTTTTATTTTTGTTATACTTAATATCAGGCAGATTAGATACGTGATAAAGGATTTGCTGTTTAGTCTGGTGCTTATACTTGGCCTTAATTTATTTTTTATAGTTCCTTTTATTGATTCATATACGTCGATGGATCTCAATATTAATAGCACATTTACCACAGAGAGCATTAGGGGAGATGGACTGTACCTCAGCCAGATTTTCGGTCTGTTGACACAGGGCGCAGGTAGTAGCTTTATGTGGACTGCTGAGGACGAGGGGTGCTATAATATTGGCTTGCCGGTGTTGATTTGTTTTGGTTTTGGTCTGGCTTATTTGCTATTTATTCTTATAAAGAGGATTCGGGGCAGAAATATACAGCACGCAAGGCATTTGCATTGGATTGCGACATTATTTGTATTTGGACTTATTGCGGCATGGCTTTCCACGATATATTTTCCGTGGGACTATTTTACCGGCGATGGCATCATCAATAGATTGATGACCTCGGTGCAGTATCCATGGCGATATCTAATGGTGCAGACTACCTGCTATATTATTGTGGGTGTATATGCCATGAAGGAATTATTACACACGGTGAGCTGGACTCTTGTAATAGCTATCGCATTTGTAATATGCCTCGGTACTACGGCATATTTTGATTACACATTATCATATCGGAATCTCACATTATACAATGTGGATGCTGAGGAGGACTGGGCGGATAGCCTTTATTTAATCAGTGGTACCGATCGCAGCCGCCTACAGGAGACTGATTCATATACTGCGTACGGGCAGCTTGTATTGCCTGTGCTTGCGTATGACAATATTCATGTTTATACCGCAGATGGCACAGAGCAGGCCATAAGTATATCGGAGAATAACTGCATTGCAGTAGAGTATTTGGGGGATGCAGCAGATTTGGTTGTACGATTTGTAGAGCCAATCAGCTGGAGAGTTAGTGAGATGATTTCGGCTATATTTATTATAGGGGTGATTGTTCTCACAGTGAAAAATAGGATGGCTTTTAATGGAGACAAAATCTAATTCAAGCAAGAGCGTTTTAAGGCCTACAATAGCATATGCATTGGTATTCATTATGAATATGGCATACATGCTCATAAAGGGCGTTGATGTGATCAATTCAGATGCATCCAGCGAGATGGTGCTCGCGAGGTTGTTGAATGATGAGGGTGGAATCATCAGTCGTAATTGGTACTATTCCACTGAGCTTAGAGTGCTTAATACTCAGCTGGTGTATAAGCTGGCACTTGCAATTTTTGGTGACAATTGGCATATGGCTCGTTGCCTTTCGGTTGCGATTTTTATGTTGATAATATTGCTTGCATCGATTTATCTGGGATATCAGCTTAGGGGATTGGAGTTTGGAATTTGGCTTGGCACACTTTTGATTATGCCTGTCGGAAAATGGTACGGCTATAGTGTGATCTGGAATTCGTTTTATGTGCCACATATTGTGATATCGCTTCTATCTGTTGGATTGGTATTACATATTCATAGAAGACGATTGAGCGATGGCAGATATAATGCAATCGGTATAATAGCATTGGTTATCATTCTTTCTGCTCTTAGCCTTGTTGCCGGAATGGGTGGTGTGAGACAGCTTATGATATGCTATGTGCCTCTTGTAGGTGCATCGGTATTATTAGTATTATGGCGTTATCTTCGCAGAGGGGATAGCATTAGGCGTGCGATTGCAGCCGATGACACTTTTTTATTTGAGACGGTAATTACTCTTATATTCTCCGGAATCGGGTATGTGATTAATAGCTACCTGCATAATTATTATACATTCTCAAGCTATAGTTCATCTACTTGGTCGGGATTCAGTGTTACTGGCATTCTCGATACAATAGGTGATTTCCTTGGATTGTTTGGTTGGAGTACCTATACATCCGTTGTAGGCTTTGCCGGTATTACTAATTTCTTGTCGCTATTTATCATGGCAAGCGTCGTAGCAGCTATTATATGGGTATATAGTCACATTAATGAATTGGAGCTTTGCGAGAAATTTGTCTATATTTATTCTGGCGTAACGTTTATAATTTTATTGATTGTATACAGTCATATAGAAGCCTACAACGAGTCGTATTGGATACCGGTTATGCCTTTTGTGGTAGTGATTGGATTAATCGCCCTCTATAGAGCGAGATTTAATCACAGGCGAGAGGTTATAGTGGCTCTTGCTGTATGCGTATTGCTTTGCAGCATTACCTCAATGAGAAATATCAATGCAATGAATAATAGCAAAAACAAGCAGCCTCTTGCGGATTGCCTGATATCAGAGGGTTATACGCAGGTTATTGCACCTTTCTGGGAGGCCAATGTCATTACCGAGCTGACCGATGGCACCATCGAGGTATGGTGTGTCGAATCAGACCTGGAGATATCCGAGTGGTTGCAGACCAAGGATCACAGCGATAATCTCCCGACAGGCAGATGCGCCGTGATTATGGAGACAGATGATCTAAGCGCAAGCTACGATGAGGTTGCGCTTGCGGATTATTTGATATATGAGGATAGTGATTTTTTGATTTATGGGTTTGAGGATATCTCGGTCTATGAATCGATTATTAATGAATAAAGAGGATTGCATTATGATTCCATTTAACGTACCACCATGCGTGGGAACAGAGATTAATTATGTAAAGGATGCCATAGATAGACACAAGATCTGTGGTGATGGAGAATATACTAGGAAATGCTCACAGTGGCTTGAGGAAAAGACAGGTGCGGCGAAGGTATTACTCACTACATCTTGCACACATGCTACAGAGATGGCTGCGCTGCTTTGTGACATCAAGCCGGGCGATGAGGTTATCATGCCATCATACACATTCGTATCTACGGCTGATGCATTTGTATTGAGAGGTGCTACGGCAGTATTTGTCGATATTCGTCCGGATACAATGAATATTGATGAGACCAAAATCGAGGCTGCCATTACAGACAGGACAGTTGCTATTGTGCCGGTTCATTATGCAGGTGTTGCCTGTGAGATGGATACGATTATGGATATTGCGCGTCGTCATAATCTCAGGGTTGTAGAGGATGCGGCCCAGGGTATCATGAGCACATATCATGGCAAGGCCCTTGGCACTATTGGTGATTACGGCGCATTTTCATTCCATGAGACCAAGAATTACTCGATGGGAGAGGGTGGCGCCCTTCTTATAAAGAATTCAGATGATACCGAGCAGGCGGAGATTATTCGCGAGAAGGGCACCAATCGTTCCAAATTTTTCCGTGGTCAGATCGATAAATATACATGGGTTGAGGCAGGCTCTTCATACCTACCATCGGAGCTTAATGCGGCATATCTCTATGGCCAGCTTGAGGTAGCGGATAGGATATTCGACGATAGAATGAATTCTTGGAATAGATATTATGATGCATTTCAGGATTTGGCTGTAGCGGGAAGGGTTGAGCTTCCTGTTATTCCTGAGGGATGCCAGCACAATGCACATATGTTTTATTTGAAATGCAAGGATATTACCGAGCGCACGGCTCTTATTGATTTTGCAAAGTCACGTGATATTCTTATGGTATTTCATTATATTCCTCTTCACTCAGCACCTGCCGGAATGAAATATGGCCGATTTGCAGGTGAGGATGTGTATACTACAAAGGAGAGCGAGAGATTAGTTCGTTTACCATTGTATTATGGACTGACTGACGAGGATCAGCAGAGAGTTATCGATACTGTGCTTGAGTTTTATAGATAGAAAGTGTCTTGTTATTTATGAAAATAGAGGGTGAATTAATATATCTTACACCAATAACATATGATGATTGCGAGGATTTTGTCAGATGGCGCAACAGCGATTTAGTAAAATCCCGGTTTATATATCGCAAGGATTTGACAGTCGAGGACCAGCGCAATTGGATTCGTACACGGATTGAGACAGGGCAGGTAGTACAGTTTATCATATGGGACAGAGCCGATAATAAAAAAATAGGTAGT